>Ga0256914_1000928_pt1 | contig 28037 bp, 26 predicted proteins | sample HulkmetaG_FD_191571 | JGI IMG/M metagenome (GOLD analysis project Ga0256914, IMG submission 191571) | Hydrothermal chimney microbial communities from Main Endeavour vent field at the Juan de Fuca Ridge, Pacific Ocean - Hulk | ecosystem: Environmental > Aquatic > Marine > Hydrothermal vents ... | reverse complement strand
ACAGATAGTGAAGTTATCGTTCATCTTTTTGAAATGTATATAAACGAAGGGAATGAGCCATTTAGTGCTTTTGAAAAAACTGTAAAGAAACTTCAAGGTGCCTATGCGATACTTCTTATAAGCAAAACAGATAAAGAGAAAATCTTTTTTGCAAAAAATTTGGTTCCTTTGATAATAGGAAAAAACGATAAAGATGAGATATTTTTCAGCTCCAGTGATGCTCCTTTAATTGGAAATGCAACCGAGGTTGTATATCTTCATGATAAAACATACGGATATGCCAAAAAAGGTAAAATTATCTTATATCAAGATGGCATAAAACAAAAATTGGATTTGAAACAACTCTCTATATCCAAGCTCTCTGCCCAAAAAGAGGGGTATAGATTTTTTATGGAAAAAGAGATATATGAACAAAGCACTGTAGCAAGTGAAACTTTAATGGGTAGAGTTCAAAAAGATGAAATTATTTTTGATGATATAAAAGATAACTTTTTTGATGAGATAAAAGAGATAAAGATATGTGCATGCGGTACCAGCTATCATGCGGCACTTGCTTCTTCGTATCTGTTTGAAAGAGTTTCAAAAATTAAATGCAGTATTGAAATCGCCAGTGAATTTAGATATAAAGAACCATTGTTGCAACAGGACACTCTTTTTATAGTTATTTCCCAAAGTGGAGAAACAGCTGATACTTTGCAGGCTTTAAAGATGGCAAAACAGGCAGGATTGAAAACTTTGGCAGTTTGCAATGTCGATAATTCTTCAATCGTTAGAATAAGTGATAAGACTTTACTTACCAGAGCCGGCATAGAAAAAGGAGTTGCAAGTACAAAAGCTTTTACTACCCAGCTTGTAGTTCTTTGGATGCTCTCTTTGAAACTTGGTATTTTAAAAGGTCATTTAAAAGAAGAGGTGCTTCAAAAGGAGATAGAAACTTTACTGAAAGTTCCATCTGTTTTAAAAGTTGACAACAAAATCCATGAAAAAATAAAAAGACTCTCAAAAAGATACCTTCACGGACACGGTTTTTTCTTTATAGGTAGAGATCTGTTTTTTCCGCTGGCACTCGAAGGTGCTTTGAAACTAAAAGAGATAAGCTATCTTCATGCCGAAGGATATCCCGCAGGAGAAATGAAACACGGACCTATAGCATTGGCCGATAGTGAACTTTTCACAGTTGCACTGATGCCGAAGACTTTGTTGTATGATAAAGTAAAAAGTAATGTTGAAGAATTGAGTGCCAGAGATGCTACCATCCTGGCTTTAAGTCCGATAGAATTTGACATAGCTGATGACTTTATCAGGACAAAAGGATATAACCACCCAATGCTGGAATTTTTTGAAATGAGTGTTATTGTGCAGCTATTGGCTCTTGAAATATCAGTAAGACTCGGAAATGATGTAGATATGCCAAGAAATTTAGCCAAAAGTGTTACTGTAGAATAAAAACAAAAGTACTATAAAAAATATTGTTGCCTGCATAAACAATAGATATAAAAATATTTTTTTGTAAATAGAAAGCAAACTTGTCACAATATATACGGATAAAAACCAAAAAGGAGTTCTAAGATTTATAATATGAGCTTTAAATTCCAGTAGCATCAATATCGGTGTATCCAAAATATCACCGATTTTCAGCAAATGCAAAATAAGCTCCAAAGGATAAAATACTGTAAACAACATAGATAAAAACGGGGAAAGAAGCTGGGATAAGGCAAAAACAGGAAATACAAAATGCACAATCGGCTGCATCAACAAATATACCCAAAAGTTTATCATGATAAAGATTTGCCATGATTTTAAGTATTGGTAATAGTGCAAAAACAAAAAGATATAAAATACTCCGCTTATAGAAAACCAAAAAGCTATATTAAAAATCAATTCCGGGAAAAATGCCAAAAGTATTAAAACTGTCAAAAGAATGGTTTGAAAAGAAAAAATATTTATATACCTTATATAAAAAAAATATCCGACTACCATCATCACATATGCTCTTAGTAAAGAGGGGATAAAATTCAAAAAATACAAATATAAAAACAATAATGCCAAAGAGAGTATCATCAAGTCTAACATTCTGCTTCTATAAGGAAAAAATTTATCTTGAAATATTTTGTAAACAGGAGTCAATATTAAAAAAATCAAAAAAGATAAAACTCCAAGATGAAATCCGCTAATTGCTACAAGATGTGAAATACCGAGCAAACTTACTTGCTTTCTTATATCCTTATCTATCTTTTTTGCAAAAAACAGTGCGGCAAAAAGCTCTTTTGTGATTTTGTTTTTATGCTGAGAGGATATAAAATATTGTATTTTCTTTTTTATATTATTATTTTCATCAGGTAAAATCCCTATATGATATATGGGCAGAAAGCCTCCTTTTAAATATCTATAAAAAGTCAGTTTTTTTGTTGATATTTTGCATTTTATAAACTTATTTTGCAAATTTGGCATATTTTTTTGCCATGCAAGACCAAAAAAACAAATACCGTTTTTCATTTTTAACCGTAAAATTTGATACTCTTTGCCCTTTTTTGTTCTTTTTGGATATTGAGATATAACTTTTAGGGTTGTTTGATAATATTTTGAGGATTTTAACTCTTTAAAATTTTGATAGTATAAAAAAAGATTTACAAAAAAAATTAAAATTAAAACAAGAGCAATGATAAAAAAATGTTTTTTATCAAGCTCCAGCTTTTCCAAATTACAATCCTGAAGGTATCTCTATCTTTGCCTCTTTAATATCTTCATAAACTATTTCGACCGGCATTGCTCCTTTGTCTACAAATCTTGTACAATTTTTTTGAAATACAAGATCAGCAACACCAACCGGACCGTTTCTGTTTTTTCCTATGATTATTTCGGCATCCTCTTCAGGCTTGGCAAAAAAATTACTTTTGTACTCTTTACCTTCATTTCGGGCTTTCATCTCTTTTTCTTTCTCTTCCCTTACTCTATATACATCATCACGGTAAACAAAAAGTATAAGATCCGCATCCTGCTCTATGGCACCGCTTTCTCTTAGGTCGCTAAGCATTGGTCTTTTATCACTTCTGCTCTCTAAACTTCTGTTTAATTGAGATAGAGCAATAATGGGTATATTTAACTCTCTTGCAAGAAGCTTTAATCCTCTGCTTATCTCTGAAACTTCCAAATGTCTGTCTTTGTTACCGCTTGAACTCATAAGTTGAAGATAATCTATAATAGCAAGTGAAATTTCGGGATGATTTGTTTTTAGTTTTCTAAGCTTGCTTCTTACATGGTGTATATCAACAAGACCGTTATCATCAACAAAAAGTTTAGATTTGCTCATCTCATCCATTGCACTTGAAAGCCTTGAAAATTCATCATCACTCAAATCACCTATCTTTAACTTTTGTAACGGGATGGAGGTAATAGAGCTAAGCATTCTAAGCATTAACTGTTCAGAGGGCATTTCAAGTGAAAATATAGCAACTCCAAGCTTGTCTTTCAATGCCTTTTCGGCCAAATTCAGTGCAAAACTTGTCTTTCCCATTGCCGGTCTTGCCGCTATAATGATCAAATCTCCTTCTCCGAAACCTGTTGTTAATTCATTTAATTTTCTAAAACCGGTATCAACTCCCACAACTCCTTCGTTGCCTCTTTTTTTCATCTGTTCTATATGTTTCAGAGTTGCTTCAACGATATCCGGTGAATCCCTAAAGTCACTGCTATTGGCTTCTTCGGTTATTTTATAAAGTTTTTGCTGTACAATATCCACTACATCAGATGAGGGCATATCTTTTTCAACCGCAATCTCTTTTATATCACTTGTCAAAGAGAGCAATTCTCTCTTTATGGCTTTATCTTTTATCTCTTCGACATAAGCGGAAGTATTTGAAAGAGGATTTGATGAGAGAATCTCAAGAAATGCTTCTTCGTCAAAACTGTTTTTTTGGTGAAGCTTTTTCTTTAAAAATTCTTCATCTATCGGTTTTTCTTCTCTTTCGCATTCAAGCATAGCTTCAAAAAGATGCTTATGAAAAGGAAGATAAAAGTCTTTCGGACTTAATTTTTCAGCAACATTCTCAAAAGTGGCAGGATCAAATATAATGGAACTTAAAACCGCTTTCTCAAGATTTACACTGTTTAAAGCATCAAACATTTTCTTCCTCTCTTGCAGCAAGTTCAACTTCTTTTACAAATCTATCTACCAAATCTTTTTCATCAAGCTTTGCTATAATTTTACCTTTTTTTATAATAAGACCGCTTTCTTTTCCGTATGCTATGGCAACATCGGCACTTTTTGCTTCCCCGAGAGCATTAACCGCACACCCCATAACCGAAATATTTAAAGGAGTTTTTATATGTCTAAGTCTCTCTTCCACTTCAGCCACGGCTTTTACAAGGTTAGCTTCAATTCTACCGCAAGTCGGACATGAAATGATATTTAATCCCTCTTTTACCATTCCGCTATCTTTGAGTATCGCTCTTGCAACTTCTATCTCTTTTTCAAGTTCTCCGGTAATTGAAATTCTAATCGTATCTCCTATACCCTCAAGAAGCAAGGTGCCAAGAGCTATGGAAGATTTAATCGTAGAATGAAAAAGAGTCCCGGCTTCCGTAACACCAAGATGAAAAGGACACTCAGTTAAAGGCCTTAAAGTTCTATATGCCTCCACCGTTCTTGCAACATCACTTGCCTTTAGTGAAACTTTAAAATCAGTAAAACCCAAATCCTCAAGATATTTTATATTGTACAAAGCTGACTCGACCATACCTTTGGCACTTTGGCCGTATCTGTTTTCAAACTGTTCTTCAAGACTGCCTGAATTTACTCCGATTCTTATGGGTATTTTTCTGTCTTGACATGCTTTTACAACTTCTTTTACTCTGTTTTTATCTCCGATATTTCCGGGGTTTATCCTGATGGCATCTACCCATTTTGCGGCAATCAGAGCAAATCTGTAATTAAAATGTATATCTGCTACCACAGGAAGAGAGCTTCTCTTTGTAATCTCTTCCAAAGCATATGCATCCTCATATTCGGGAACTGCTACTCTAACTATATCGCATCCTGCAAAATGAAGTCTTTTTATCTGTTTCAGTGTAGCTTCAATATCGGCAGTCTTTGAATATGTCATAGATTGAACCGATATCGGAGCATTTCCGCCTATTGCAACATTACCTATAAATATTTGTCTTGTTTTGTATCTTTTTATCATTTTTTACCTTTTGGCATATTAAATACCCAACCAAAGATTTATTATACAGAAAAAAAATTAAGAAAAGGATATGGGATCCATATCAATTTCCAAATGAGCTTGTTTGCATCTTGAAATGGTTTGCAAAAGTGCTTTTGAAGAAGTGGATCTTAAAAGTATATGATATCTGTATTTTGAAGCGATTTTTTTTATATTTGCTTCTCCGCTTCCTACTATCTGCACATCTTTTTGCAAATTTCTTTTTAAACAATCAACTGTATATGCGGTTAAATCATTTGCTTTTTTTTGATCTTTGTGAGAAATTAAAATTCTTGCCAATTTTTTAAAAGGGGGATACAAATCTTTTCGGTATTTTAACTCATCTTTTAAAAACAGTTCAAAATCATTTATGTATTTTTTAAAAAACTCTTCATTTGAAGTTTGCAAGATGACTTTACCGGTATCTGCTCTCCCGCTTCTGCCTGCTATTTGTATGGATAGCGAAAGAGCATTTTCTCTTGCACGAAAATCATTTTGTGCCAGCAAAGAGTCAATTCCAAGAATCACCGAAAGTCCGATACCCTCATAGTCATGGCCTTTACTAAGCATTTGTGTTCCGACAAGTATATCAATTTTTCTATCGTTAAATTCTTTTAAAACTCTATTTAATTCTCTTGTGCTTTTAATGGCATCTCTATCAAACTTGGCAATATTTGCGTTTGGAAAGATAGCTGATAATTTTTCCCTGACTTCTTCAGTACCCATTCTAAATGAGCCAAGATGAGTACTTTTGCACTTTGGACACTCTTTCACAACTCTTTGTATATATCCACAGTAATGGCAGACAAGAGCATTTTTATCTTTGTGTAAACTCATACCTACCGAACAAAACGGACATTTGACAACTTCACCGCAATCAAAACAGCTTATATACTTAAAATTTGCTCTTGTCGGTAAAAAAACTATTGCCTGTTTTTTCGTATGCAATATTTTAAATATTTCACTGATAATATTTGGGGATATTTCAACGGAATTTTTTTCATATATATACTGTTTTTTTAATCCTGCAAAACTTCCTTCTATCCTGAAAGTAGGATATTTTTGATAACTTGAGAGTGACGGAGTGGCAGAACCTAAAATAACTTTGCATTGTAAAATTTTTCCAAAATATACAGCAAGATCTCTTGCATTGTATCTTGGACGGGAATTTGACTTGTAAGAATAATCATGCTCTTCATCAACCACTATAAGTCCGAGATTTCTAACAGGCAAAAACAGTGCCGATCTTGCTCCTGCTACTATTTTGATACTTCCCTCTTTTAATGAAGATAGGATATTTTCTTTTTTCTTTTTTGTTATCTTGGAATGCCAAATGGCAACTTTGTTTTCAAATACATCTTCAAGTCTTTTTTGCATTTGGGCTGTCAAAGAAATTTCCGGCATCAAAAATATAACACTCTTGCCTTTTTTAAGGGTTTGTGCTATTTGATGAATGTAAATTTCGGTTTTACCGCTTCCTGTATCTCCAAACAATAAAGATATATCATTTTTTTCTATAAAGCATAAAGCTTCTTTTTGTTTTGATGACAACTCTTTCAAAGCAAACTCACTCTCATTTGTTTTAAAAGGATTGTTATGCGTTTTCTTTTCAAAAGGCATAAAAAGAGAGTAAGCATCACCTAATGAACAAACATAATACTCACTGATAAATTTTACGATTTTTTGATAATTTGGAGGAAAAAAAAGATTTGATACGGCAAAAATCTCTTTTGTATCAAAAGATGGTTTGCTAACTTCTGTTAAAACAACAGCTTTTTTTATACTGTTTCTAAACGGAACTTCTACCAAATCTCCTGAAAAACATAAATGTCTGCTTTTATAAACCAAAGGATCAAGAGGAGAATCAAGCAGTGAAACTTCGTAATGGTATATCATTTGTCCTATTGGGCTAACTGTTTGCAATCATTTATTGTATGGTCGCAGTCAAAACTACCGGTTGTAGAATTGTAATCAAAACTGACATTTTTATCGTGCGTGATAAAAAAAGCATACTTGTTTGTCGCAGTTTTTACCCAATGACCATCTGAAGAGAGTTTGGAATATATAGGATATTCCAAAATATTGGAACTGTTTGCATCATTAAAATAAAAAAGTTTTTGATCATTTACATTGTAAGTAGTTACATTATCAAGCTTATCCGGATAAGGAGTGCTGTCTCCTTTTAACATATTTCTTGACTTTTGCAAAGATATGCCGTTTCTTATGGCCGATACTTGACTTTTTCCTTTAACTATAACCGCATCACTTCTTGTCACCATAAGTCTCGGAACGGCAACAGCAGCAAGTATGCCTATAACTACGATAACAAAAACAAGTTCAACCATAGTAAAAGCGAATTTGAAATATTTAGTATCAACATTAATATTTGACAAAAATTCCCCTTAATCTAACTTGATACAAATTCGGTTTTATCTCTTTTTGAAGATATTTACATAGCATATTAGATGTGGAAATTGTACTAACATTCAAATCATTATCACTTGCGGTTTTTACAACTGTCATCTTGATACAGTTAACTCCACCCATTTTAATAATTGCTACATTATCAATACTGCAATTGGCTTCATCTCTTATTACCAGCTTTGAAAGAGTATTGGACATATTTGCAAGATTTGAAGTAGTCTCTTTTTTGGAAGTAGCATAAGTCGTAATTTCACTTATAATATTTCCGATATTCATCATCATTGTTGACACTCTGGCATCATCTCTCGTAGCCACAAGTTTTGGTATGGCTATAATAGCCAATATTCCTATTATAACAATAACAAAAATCAATTCAAAGAGAGTAAAACCTTTTTTTATACTCTTTTTCATAATTTTTAATAATCAATCCAAGAGGTGTGAGAAAAGTAACAACTCTTATCCCTTTATTTTCTCACACTTCTATAAGATTAATATTTTACATTTGAACCTGCAAGTGTCAAATTTTGCTCTTTTACTATATCTTGTATTCCTTTACAAAGCAAACTTGTAGTATCAGCTCCCTTTTTAACTTGTAAAGCAGTTTGATTTGTCTCCAACACTATGCATACATGACTTGAATCCGCACCATAAATATTAAAAATTCTTTTACCGATAGTAACATTATCATCTTCAGCACCACCGGAATTAGTACTCAATGTATTTAGCACTTGGGACATTTTTGTTAATTCGGTCGAATTAGCATCTCCTCCTTGTGATGTTACATATGAAGATATCTCACTTACTGCAGAAGATACCTCTTGTGCTATAGTAGAAGCTTTAGCATCCGTTCTTGTAGCCATAAGTTTCGGTATGGCAACCGCCGCTAAAATACCGATAATTACAATAACAAAAATCAATTCTACCATTGTAAAACCATTTCTCCTTCTCATCTCAAACTCCTTAAAAAATATTTAAAAATGATACATTTATCATCTTTATCTACTAATGATACTCCAACATAGGTTAATTATATCTTAAAATGCTTTACTCGCTAATTTTTCAGAAATTTTAGATATCTCTTTTTCAAGCAAAAATTTTTCATAACTCTTTTTTACATAGGCACTAAGAAGAGTTTTTATATCATTGTTACCTTTTGTAAAAGTTTCCTCTATCTCTTTTTCAAAAACACAAGCAAACTCTTCACTTACTGATATATCATATCTTTTTGCAGCTATAGAGACAGTTAACTTTTTCACCTGTTTAAAACTTCCTCGATTTTACTAAGTATGTCTTCACTCTCGACATCACTGATACTGACTCTCTCTTCAAGTCTTTTTATATGTATATCTTTGGCTTCATTGCTGGCTTTTAAGGTTGCAACTTCATTTTTAAGTTTTTCATTTTCATCTTTTAATTCTTTATAATTTTTTAAAAGTTCATCTATCTTTTGGCTTAAAATTTTTGTTTTACTCATATCTTCAAAAAACATTTATAACCTTTTAATGCAAATTTTACTCAATGATACCAAAAGTTTACTAAAATTTAAAGCAAAAATATATCCTTACCCGCATTTATCAAATTTTAGTATAATATCAAAAAAAATCAAATAACGGAAAAATATGAAGAAAAAATTTGAATTATCCGGGAATTATACCCCAAAAGGCGATCAGCCGAAAGCTATAAAAAAACTCTCAATGAGTATCAAAAAGGGAAACAAATATCAAACCCTTGTGGGAGTTACAGGAAGCGGTAAAACTTTTACCATGGCTAAAATCATAGAAGAAACAAATCTTCCTACACTTATAATGACCCACAATAAAACTTTGGCAGCCCAGCTATACAGTGAATTTAAAGGATTTTTTCCAAAAAACCATGTAGAGTATTTTATAAGTTATTATGATTACTATCAGCCGGAAGCCTATATACCAAGAAGTGATCTTTTTATAGAAAAAGACAGTTCCGTAAATGCCGAACTTGAAAGACTGAGACTTAGTGCTACGGCTTCACTTTTAAGTTACAATGATGTTATATGTGTAGCTTCCGTTTCAGCCAATTACGGTCTTGGAAACCCCCATGAATATAAAAAAATGGTTCAGAGCATAGAAGTTTCACAGGAATTAAATCAAAAAGAATTGCTTTTGAGACTTGTTGATATGGGATACAAAAGAAATGATAACTTTTTTGACAGAGGAAATTTCAGAGTCAACGGAGATGTTATAGATATATTCCCGGCATACAAAGAAGATGAGGCTTTAAGAATTGAATTTTTTGCAGATGAAGTTGAAAGTCTTTACTATTTTGATATATTGACCGGCAAAAAGATAGGAAAAGAGTTAAAAAAAATTGTTATTTATGCGGCAAATCAATTTATAGTAGGACAGGATAGATTAAAAGAAGCTGTAAAAGAGATAGAAAAGGAGTTGCAAGAAAGACTTGATTTTTTTAAAAAAGAGAATAGGCTTGTCGAGTATCAAAGATTGAAACAAAGAGTTGAATTTGATCTTGAAATGATGGAAAGTACCGGCACTTGCAAAGGTATAGAAAATTATGCAAGATATCTTACGGGGAAAAAGGCCGGTGAAACTCCATACTCTTTGTTTGATTATTATGAAGCCATGGGAGAAGATTATCTTTTAATCGTTGATGAATCACATGTTAGTTTACCGCAGTTTCGAGGAATGTATGCAGGTGACAGAAGCAGAAAAGAGATACTTGTGGAGTATGGATTCAGACTTCCTTCCGCACTTGATAACAGACCTTTACAGTTTGATGAATTTATCTCAAAAGCACATCAGTTTTTGTTTGTCAGTGCCACTCCCAATGAGTATGAATTAAAATTATCCGGAAAAAATATAGCAGAGCAAATTATCAGACCGACAGGACTTCTCGATCCTGAAGTTGAAGTTATAGATAGCGAATACCAAGTAGAAAAACTCTATGATGAAATCAAAAAGAGAGTAGAAAAAAATGAAAAAGTCCTTGTAACAACTCTTACAAAAAAGATGGCTGAAGAATTAACAAAATATTATATGGAATTGGGCTTGAAAGTCAAGTATATGCACAGTGATATTGATGCGATTGAGAGAAATCAAATCATAAGAGGATTGAGGCTTGGTGAATTTGATATACTTGTCGGGATAAATCTTTTAAGAGAAGGCCTTGATCTTCCGGAAGTGTCTCTTGTTGGTATATTGGATGCTGACAAAGAGGGATTTTTAAGAAGTGAAACTGCTCTTATGCAAACTATGGGCAGAACCGCCAGGAATATCAATGGAAAGGTTATCATGTTTGCCAAAAAGATAACTCCTTCTATGCAAAAAGCGATACAAACAACCGAAAAAAGAAGAGCACTGCAAAAAAAATACAATAAAATTCATAATATAACTCCGAAAAGCACTATAAGAAAACTTGATGAAAATCTCAAGCTTGAGGATTATACAAAAACAAAACCTGTTTTGGATAAAATTCCTGCAATTGAAAAAAGAAAAATTGTAAACGAACTTAGAAAACTGATGCATGAAGCTGCTAAAAATCTGGAATTTGAGGAGGCGGCACGACTTAGAGATGAGATAAAAAAGTTAAACAAAGAACAATAAATCAACCTCCAATAATAATTATATAATACGATATATGATATAATAAGAAAAAAAGGAGAGATATGGTCAATCTTAATAATCCGGAATTTTATATCAACAGGGAGCTTTCATGGCTGAAATTTAACAGCAGAGTATTGGCACAATCGACCCTTAAAAATTTACCGTTGCTTGAAAGACTTAAGTTTTTAGCTATTTACGCTACCAATCTTGATGAATTTTATATGATAAGAGTGGCAGGTTTAAAACAGCTTTTTTCAGCAAGAGTGGTAGATACCGGTCCGGATAGACTAACTCCTTTGCAACAATTAAGAGAAATAAGAGCATATTTAAACAAAGAAAAGGATGAATTGGTTTCAAGCTATAAAAATATAACTGCCTCACTTGAAAAAGAGGGACTGTTTATAACCGAATATGACAAACTTGACTCTACTCTTCAAAAAGTTGCCGATGATTACTTTTTTGAGCATCTTTTTCCTATAGTTATCCCTATAGCAGTTGACTCAACCCATCCTTTCCCGCATCTTAACAACCTAAGTTTTGCTCTTGCAGTTAAATTGACCGACAAAGATAATCAAACCGAAACAAAATTCGGAATGGTAAGAATTTCCAGAATGCTTCCAAGGTTTATTGAGGTTGATGATTCTCATTATATTCCCATAGAATCACTTGTTGAAAAACACATAGAAAATCTTTTTCCCGGATTTGTTGCCAGAAGCGTATCGGCTTTTAGAGTAACAAGAAATGCTGATATCATTATAGAAGAGGAAGAAGCGGATGACTTTATGGAGATACTCGAACAAGGACTTAAGCTAAGAAAAAAAGGTGCTTTTGTAAGACTTGAAATTCAAAGCGGTGTTGATGAAGATATATTGGATTTTCTAAATACACATTTAAAAATTTTTCCAAGAGATATATACAAATACGATATTCCACTAAATTTAGGAACCCTTTGGCAAATAGTAGGAAACCAACATTTTGCTCATTTGACACTCGAATCCAATAAACCAAAAATACTTCCCCCTTTTGATGAAAACAGATCCATATTTGATACCATAGAAAACGGGGAAGCTTTACTGGTACACCCTTATGAGAGTTTTGAGCCGGTTACCAAGCTTATCCAAAGTGCGGCAAAAGATCCCAAAACCTTATCTATCAGAATGACATTATACAGAGTAGAGAAAAACTCACCCATAGTTGCAGCCCTTATAGATGCGGCAAATAATGGTATTCAAGTTACCGTGATGGTAGAACTAAAGGCCAGATTTGATGAAGAAAACAACTTAGTTTGGGCAAAATCACTTGAAAATGCAGGTGCACATGTTGTATATGGCATAAGCGGTTTTAAAGTACATGCAAAAATTACGCAAATCATACGAAAAGTTGATAACAAATTAAAATTTTACATACATCTTGCAACAGGAAACTACAATGGTGCAACTGCAAAAATATACAGTGATGTAAGTTTTTTTACTTCAAGAGATAAAATTGTAACAGACAGTACAACTTTTTTTCATATATTGACAGGTTTTGCAAAAAAGCAAAGATTAAAATATTTAAGTATGTCACCGACACAAATAAAACCAAAACTGCTTGGTATGATAAACAATGAGATACAGCACAAAGAAAATGCTCATATCATCTTAAAAGCTAACTCTTTGGTAGATCAGGACATTATAAAAGCACTCTACAAAGCATCAATGGCAGGAGTAAAAATAGATCTTATCATTAGAGGAATATGTTGCCTTAAACCCGGGATAAAAGGAATTAGTGAAAATATAAATGTTATCTCCATAGTAGGAAAATATCTTGAACATGCCAGAATTTACTACTTTAAAAACTCTTTTCCGAATATCTATATTTCAAGTGCGGATTTGATGCCGAGAAATCTTGAAAGAAGACTAGAGCTTATGTCGCCTATAGAGGATGAAAGGCTTTCTCATACTCTAAAAGAGATACTTGATCTTCAACTTGCCGACAATGAGCTTAGCTGGAAACTTCAGCAAAACGGGATATACATTAAAAAAACAAGACAAAAAGATGAAAAACCGATAAATTGCCATGAAATTCTTGAAAGCTTTATAAACAAACTTTATAAATCGCTTTATAAGGATAGAACAAAAAAAGGTAAAAATTTGGCAAGAAAATTCAATACATAAATCAAAGGAACAAAGTGATATATGCCTACAATAAAATAACTCCTAATGTCGGGAAAAATGTATTTATAGCAAAAAGTGCCGATATCATAGGTGAAGTTTCGATAGGAGATGACAGTTCGATTTGGTTCGGGTGTGTTTTAAGAGGTGATGTTAACTATATAAATATAGGCAACAGAGTAAATATACAAGATATGAGTATGATACATGTTACTCATGCATCCTTTGATAATCCTGACGGCAACCCCACCGTTATAGAAGATGATGTTACCGTAGGACACAAAGTAATGCTCCATGGCTGTATGATAAAAAAAGGATCTTTAATAGGAATGAGCGCTACAATACTTGATGGTGCCATTATAGGAGAAGAGTCTATTGTGGGAGCTAACTCACTTGTTACCAAAAATAAAAAATTCCCTCCAAGAAGCCTTATAGTAGGTTCACCGGCAAAATTAATAAGAACTTTAAATGATGCAGAAATCGAAGAATTATATAACTCTGCAAAAAGATATGTAGATTATAAAAATAGTTACTTATAATAAATTATTATAATAAATATCAAAAAAAGCATAATGTGAATAATAATATTTTAATAATTAAATGTTATAATACATATACACAAAACAATATTAAACTATGGTTTAGCTTTTAACTAACCTTTTGTAGTTTAAAACAAGGAGAGCAAATGGCGAGAGTAGTTATACTTGGCGGAGGTGTTTCAGGACATACAGCTGCAACATTTTTATCAAAATGGCTGGGTAAAAAACATGAAGTGGTGGTTGTAACACCGAATGCAAAATGGAACTGGATACCATCAAATGTCTGGGTCGGAGTAGGTCAAATGAGTGTTGAAGAAGTTGTTTTTGAACTTGCACCTGTTTACAAAAAAGCAGGAATTGACTACAGACAGGCAAAAGCACTTTCAATCCACCCCGAAGGCGGTGAAGAAGAAGCCAAGCCTTATGTAACTGTAGAATACACCGATCCGAACAAAGCGGGTGAACTTGAAAAAATTACTTATGATTATCTTGTAAATGCAACAGGACCAAAACTCAACTTTGATGCAACTCCTGGTTTAGGCGATGGCAATGGCGGATTGGGAGCAAATACAGTCTCAGTTTGTACCGCAAATCATGCCGCTCATGCTGCAAACGAGCTTGAACTTATCATTGAACAAATGAAAAAAGGTGAACATAAAAAATTTCTTATAGGCACAGGACATGGTATGTGTACTTGTCAGGGTGCTGCATTTGAATATACTTTTAATGTTGATCACAAGCTAAGAGAAGCGGGAGTCAGAGACAAAGCAACCGTAACATATATCTCCAATGAATACGAACTTGGTGATTTTGGTGTCGGAGGAATGCATATAAAAAGAGGCGGATACATAACAAGCGGTAAAGTTTTTGCCGAATCCTTATATACCGAAAGAGCGGTAAAATGGATAACAAGAGCTCATGTAAACAAAATAGAAAAAGATAGAATTCATTATGAAACACTCGACGGCAGTATGCATGAAGAAGAATTTGACTTTGCTATGCTTATACCTCCGTTTGCAGGTGCCGGTATGAAAGCATACGATAAAGCCGGTGAAGATATAACTTCAAAGGTATTTAATCCTGCAGGCTTTATGAAAGTTGATGCTGATTACACAAGCGGACCAAAAGGTTTTGAAAACTGGTCTCCTCAAGATTGGCCAAAAACCCTTCAAAATCCCGATTATAGCAATATGTTTGCTGTCGGAATTGCATTTGCACCGCCTCATTTTATAAGCAAGCCTATGAGTTCGCCAAACGGAACACCAATAAATCCAACTCCACCAAGGACAGGAATGCCTAGTGCAATGATGGGAAAAGCGGTTGCTTTAAGCTTAAGAGACATAATAGAAGGAATTTCAGACAAACCTACACATACAGCCAGTATGGCTGAAATGGGTGCAGCTTGTGTTGCAAGTGCAGGTAAAGGTTTATTTAACGGAACAGCTGCAGCAATGACTATGTATCCGATTATTCCTGATTATGAAAAGTATGAATATGGACGAGATTTAAACGGAACATTCGGCACTATCGGACTGGCTGCACACTGGGTTAAGCATTTGCTTCATCATGCATTTATCTGGAAGGCAAAACTTAAGCCTTTCTGGACAATAATACCTGAATAAAAAAGGAGAAATATATGAGAAAAATAGAACAATACACACAAAATGATTATACACCGGTTCCATCAAAGTTTACCATTTTTATGAGAACATGTATTATTTGGCAATTTATCCAATTTTTATGGATAAATTTAAAAATGACAGTACTTATCTTAAAATCACACCACTAAAATATTGGGTCGGAAATTAAATATTTCTGACCTCTTTTTTTCTTTTTCTTTTTGGAGGATTTGAAAATTCTATCAATTCTTCGGTTGTTTTTATCTCATTTGGTATATTTTTTAATGATATCTCAAATATTTTAAGTGCACTTAGTGCATCTGCATAAGCTCTATGATGATTGTCTATATCTATATGAAGGGATTCTTTTAAAAAAGAGAGTCCGTATCTTTCAGACGGTATGGTTTTTTTTGCCAAATTTATAGTACAAAGTCTTCTGTTTAACAACTCTTCCAACCCTATTTTTTGAAAAGATTGAGATATAAAATTATAATCAAATCTTACATTGTGTGCAATAAAAACAGCATTACCGATAAAATTTTTAAATTGTATCAGTATATCTTTAAGTTTTGGTGCATTTAGAAGATCATTTTTAGAAATATGCGTAATTCTTTCTATATAATCAGGTACAAAATCACTATACACAAAACTTTCAAATCTGTCTATAATTTGTCCGTTTTTGTACTTGATGGCTCCTATTTCTATGATTTGATTTTCTATCGGAGAATTGCCGTTGGTCTCAATATCAACTATGCAAAATATTTCATCCGAATATCTTCGAAACCTTGTCATAGAAAATATTTTTTTATCCTTTTCTACAATATCAATTCCTAAATTATTGATATACCCAATCGCCAATTCTATCTCATCATCATTAACTATCAAAGAGTTTTCTTTACACTTTTTGATAAATTCCTCTCTTGTTATGCCATTGGGTGATGACATTTTTTCAACTATATTACTTAAGTCGCTTATCATAATTTTTTACCAGATTTATGAAGTTTTCTATCTTTTTATGATCTTTTATACCCTTTTCTTTTTCTACACCACTGCTTACATCATAACCGTAAAAACCCATATTTTGCACTTCTTTGATATTGTTTTCATTCAAGCCGCCCGCAAGTATCATTTTTGAGCAGTCAACTTCCTTGAACCACTCTTTGTTAATCATTTTGCCCTCTCCTCCATAGTTTTCAACAAAAGCATCCACCAAAATGTATCTGTTTGTTTTAATAGTATAGATATCCTCTTTTGTTTTAATCCTTTTGACTTCTATATAATCACAATTAAGTTCTTTAAAAAATTCCTGTGATACTTCAAAGTGAATCTGAGCTATATCCATACAGGTTTTTAACATTATATCGTTTATAAATTTAGGTGATTTGTTGACAAAAAGTGCCACTTTTTTTACAAAAGGAGGTAAGCTTAAAGATATTTCCCTTGCTTTTTCCGAGTTTATATATCTTGGAGATTTTTCATAAAAGACAAAACCAAGTGCATCTGCTCCTGCTTTACAGGCAAAGACAGCATCTTCAAGACTTGTTATTCCGCAAATTTTAACTTTGGCACAATTCATTTATTGTACTTTTAAACTTCGTATTGCTGTTTTATAATCATTTTTAAACACATAACTTCCGGCTACTACTATATCTACTCCTGCATTTTTTAAATCTTTTATATTTTTATCATTAACTCCGCCATCAACTTCTATAAGTGCATTTGATCCTTTTTTTATCAGCAAATCTTTTAATCTTTTGGCTTTTTCCAATACGGAGGGTATAAAATTCTGCCCTCCAAAACCGGGATTTACACTCATAAGAAGTATCATATCCAAGTTATCAAGTAAAAATTCAATGCTCTCAGGCGGTGTTGACGGATTTAAAACAATGGCAGGTTTTATACCAAGATCTCTTATATGCTGCAAAAGTCTATGGGGATGTTTTTCCTTCTCTATATGAAAAGAGATATATTTTGGTTTTAAAGAAGCAAACATATCTACAAAAAATGTATTATTTTTCACCATCAAATGAATATCAAGAGGTTTTGAGGAAGCTTTTGCAATATGTTCAACCACCACCGGGCCAAAAGTTATATTTGGTACAAAATGGCCATCCATAACATCTATATGCAATTTGTCAGCCCCTGCTTCACAAATCGCCTTTACCTCATCATTTAATTTTCCAAAATTACACGAGAGCATACTGGGTGCTACTAACATTTTTTTCCTTTTTTCAAATCATTTATTTATCTACTTAGAAATAATTCTAAAGTTTCGCCTTCAAAGTCAAGCTCTATGCAGACACCCTTCGTATCACCAAAAAATTCCCTGGCCAAAGTTAAATCCTGAAATACTCTTGGAAGTGTTGTTTCTATATCTGTTTTATGAAGCTTAAAATCCGATTTTATTTTTGAAGCTATTATATTGGCATACTCGCTTAATGCATCATAAAGCTCTTCTTTTTTTGAACTGTTATTTATAAATATTTTACAAGTTTCTAAAAGTAATTTTTTTGAGAATATCATAGAAAATGTTGCATCTATATTTTTGTAAACTCCAAACAAAACTATAAAATATTCTTTCTTTTCATCAAGTTTCAAAATATCTATCTTGACACTCTTTTTTTTACCTTTTTTTTGGGAAAGCATTTCGGTTATATGAATAGCAGTATCTACAAATGTATTTAAATGTGCTATGATATTTTTTGTAAGTTTTTTATTTTTTTCCGGAACTTTACCTCCGCTAAGAGACTCTTTTTGTATCTCCTCATCTGATAAAAATTCTTCCATATTTTTATAAAGTACAATACCCGAATCCTCAAGATCATTTTTTAACCGGGGGCTGAGCTTTTTATCATTTACACCTACCATACAAAATGTTGTGCCATATTCTGCCCCTGCGGTTGAGAGTTTTGCCAAAAAATTTACTCCGTGTATATTCATAGATGAAACATTTGTCACATCAAATACAAAAACTTTAAAACCGACTCTTAAAAGGTTGTTGTGATAAACCGTATCAAATTTTTTAACAATATCCGAATCGATAAAATTATTTAAAATATAAAATATCATATTGTTTTTTATATGTATATTTATCCTGTGTTCGGCATTTGCTATGTATGAATAGTGAACTACTATACCATATTTTATATATTCATCTTCTTTTTCTTTAAAATCACCAAAATTTTTTGCAACATAAGGCTTGTAACCCATTTCATACAATTCAATAGCAAGTTGATTTTTTTGATCCGCATCTTCATTGTATATAAGTATTTTTTTTTCACCATCACTGTTTTCATCAAAAAACAGCGACATAACTTTTAAATTTTCAAAAAGAGAGAATTCCAAATCTCCATCAAACATAGAGAGTATAGTTTTGTATTTTTTATCATCATATTCACAAAAACCTATGGCACAATGTATTTTGTCTTGTATTATTTTTAAAGAATCAACCAATATGGACAATCCTTTTTTATTGAAAAAAACTATTTTTTTTAAAGAGACAAATACTGCATTTGGTTTTTTAGAAATTACAAAACCACTGTCGGAAGGCTCAATGATTATAGATGCATTCAAACCGTCCAAAAATCCCTGAGGGTAAAAAATTGCCGTATTTTTTTTTATTACAGGTCTCATCTGCTCTCAACTATTTGCATAAAATCTTCATAAACTTCACTAACAAATTCCACATCAAATTCTATAAAATCATTTAATCCCGCTTCAATATACTTTGGTTTGGAAAGTTCATAAAACATTAAAAGATGAATATATTTTGTAAGTTTTGAAAAGTTGGTGTTATCTTCGTTTTTTTTGGAAATATACTCTACAAATCTTATAGAGTTTTCATTTAATTCCCATTTTTTACAAATAATCATAAAAATATCAAAAAGTTTATATCCGCTCATTTTATAGAGTATTTCATCATAACTCATATTTTTGTGCAACTTTAAAAGTTTTACCTCATCTATATTTTCTTCAAAAATATTTTCACAAATAACAATAGAAGCGGGCAACAAGGAAACAACAGAAGCGATAGATATGCTGTTTTGATTTTCATGATTTAATATTTTATTCCAGTTATGTATCAAAGAAGTCTGCAATATTTGAAAATCACTATTTGTAATACCAAAAACTTTCCAAGATTTTGGCAAAATTAGTTTGGCATAGTAGGCATTTACTATCTGAGATGCTTTTTCGATGCCAAGTATTGAAAAGATTTGCTCAATATTTGTTATTTGGTCTCTAAAACCAAATATCGGTTTATTTACCAAAGTAATAAGATAATGGGTAAATGCAGGGTCTTTTAAAGCATTTTTAGCAGCTTTGTTTAAATCACCCTCCTCCAAAAATTTTGCACATTGCTGTACATTTTTTGGAATTGCCGGAATATTTTCTATAAATTTTTCAATTTTTCTTTTTAACATGAGTGTTATTTTATCTATTATTTTATAAAACAGAGGTAAATTAAGCAAAAATTTTGTTATTTTTCTATATAATTATCCACCAATTTTACTACACGAGGAAATATTATGGCAAGAAGATGTGCAGTCAGCGGAAAAGGACCTGCAGTTGGAAACAATGTAAGTCACGCTCACAATAAAACAAAAAGAAGATTTTTACCGAATCTAAGAACTATAAGAGTAACCTTGGAAGACGGTACAAGAAAAAAAATAAAAGTAGCAGCTTCTACTCTTAGAACAATGAAGAAGAATTCATAATTCTGTCAAACTAATACCAAAAGGAGGTCTTATTGAGTTTTGTCTCAAAAATTAAGCACCTCCTAAATTGGAAAGAATCCCAAAAACCACATATCAATCTAAATACCGATCTGTATCTTCAACTTAAGCCTTTAAGATTGCCGCTTATACTCACGGTGCTTCTTATCATGCTTGGAAGTCTGGGATATATGGCCATAGATAACTTTTCACTTATGGATGCCATATATCAAACAGGTATTACCTTTACAACAGTCGGATATGGCGAAATAGCTCCGATTTCCGATATGGGCAGAATTTTTACAATAACTCTTATCATTGTAGGTTTCGGAGTTTTTTCATTTTCCATAGGAATACTTATAGAAGTTATAAACAAAGGGGATCTTTTAAGGATACTAAAGGAGAGAAATATGCTATATAAAGTAGCAAGATTAACAAATCATTTTGTGATTTTTTACCAAAACAGTTATACAATAGAGCTTTCAAAACAATTCAGAGAAAATCATATCCCGTTTGTAGTTGTTGATGATTTGGAAAATTTAGAACAAATAGCAAACACATACTCTTATCCCTATTATCTACGAACAAACCCTCAATCAAACAGTGCCATACTAAAAGCACACCTCTCAAGTGCAAAAGGAGCCATATCTCTCTCTGCGAATATTGCGGAGAATATAGCCCTTATTTCCATTATAAGATTATATGAAAAAGAGATAAAAAGAAAAAAACCATTTCAAATAATGACATATGCAAGCAGTACTGAAGATATAGAAAAATTAAAAAAACTGGGAGCCGATAATGTCATATCACCTGCAAAACTTTTGGCACAAAGAATAAGTGCAGTAAGTGTTAGACCGGATATGCAAAATATACTTGAAGAATTTTTATACAAAAAAGATACTCCTCTTGATATTGAAGAGATAAAAATACCTGAATATTCATGGATAAGACTTAAAAAAATAAAAGAAGCCAAATTTAGAAACAGATTAAATGTCAGTATTGTAGGTATTAGAGACAGACATGGCAAGTTTACCGCCATTCCCAATGGCGACACACTTATAACCAGCGGGGCGACACTTTTGGTAATTGGCTCAAGTAAAAATATATCACTTACCAAACAGTATATAAACAAAAAACAAAAACCTGTTCAGTTAAAGGAAACAAATGTTTGAACTTATATCATTAAAAAATGCTCTTGATAATGTGGATGGATTTTACAGTGAAGGAGTAAATGCGGGACTTAAAGAAAAAGATAAAGATTTGGCTTTTATAAGAAGTGACATACTGTGTGATATTTCAGCTGTTTTTACTACCAACAAGTTTCAAGCAGCACCTATAAAACATTTTAAAAAATATCCGAAAGATTTCAAAACAAATTTTATACTCATAAATTCAAAAAATGCAAATGCTATGACTTCAAAAAAAGGCATAGAAGATATAGATGAGATACTTAATTTTTTAAAACAAGCATATCCTTATCCAAATATCACCAATCCCGTTATGAGCTCAACCGGCGTTATAGGCTACAGACTTCCAAAAGAAAAAATTATAAACGGATTTAAAAAATTTAATTTTGATGCAAAAAACAGCAATTCTGCCGCCCGGGCAATTATGACAACAGATACTTTTCAAAAAGATTTGTGTTTTAAAGTAATACTTGAAGACAATTCAAGTTTTTTTATAGCTGCAATCTGCAAAGGTGCAGGTATGATAAATCCGGCCATGGCAACTATGCTCTGCTTTATAATAACAGATGCAAATATACCAAAAAACGATATGGATGAATTGCTTGAAAATGCGGTTAAAAACTCTTTCAACAAGATAAGTGTGGATGGTGACACATCAACTAATGATACAGTTATGCTTCTATCCAATAAAAAAAGCGGAGTGTATAATAAAAGTGCTTTTAAAACCGCACTTGATACCATAACCAAAGAGTTGGCACTTCAAATATTAAAAGATGCGGAAGGTTCAAACAAAGTAGTAGCTTTTGAAGTTAAAAATGCAGCTTCACAAGATGATGCCAAAAAAGCTGCCGCAATGTTAAGCAATTCGCTTTTGGTAAAAACAGCTCTGTTTGGAGAAGATCCGAACTGGGGCAGGCTGGGCTCTACCATAGGAGCAAGCGGTATAGAGTGTGATGAAGAGAAGCTTACAATAAGCTATGATAATATCACGGTATATAAAAACGGTATCAATAAAATGGATAAATACACGGAAGAAAAGGCTGCAAAAATATTGTCTCAAGATAGTTTTAAAATCACTTGCGATATAGGAGTCGGGGAGTATTCATACACATCATACGGGTGCGATTTAAGCTATGAATATATAAAAATAAATGCAGACTACAGAACATAAATAATCCTATATTAATCATAAAAAAGATATAATTACAAAAATTACCAATAGGAGAAAAGATGCTACACGAATATAGAGATATAGTTAGCAAATTAAAGTCGGAAAATGCACATTTTGCAAAAATATTTGAAAGACATAATGAACTTGACAGACAAATAACAGAAGTTGAAGAAGGCAGAGAACATATGAGTGATTTTGAACTTGACAAGCTAAAAAAAGAAAAATTAGCTCTTAAAGATGAAGCTTACGCAATGGTTTTAGCATATAAAAAAGAACACAATCTATAATACATCATACAAATCAGAGGATTAATTTCCTCTGATTTATTGATCAAAAAACTTTCGCACTGTACAATATCCTATCATTGAGCATAATACCGGTTTAACAATTCATTTCGTAATTTATAAAATTTGCATCTATCTCTTGTGTATCCTGTGTGGCACATCCTTATCAATCTTGTATATAAAAATTTTTATTCCCTGCTTCTCATCTCTTTTGCATACTCTACTATCTTTCCGTGAAATCTTGCAAAAATTTCATATATCGGTTTTTTCTCACCGTATATTTTATAGATTTTATCCAAATTTTTTAAAATTCCACTTTCACACCACTCTCTTAATTCATCATACTCTTCAAAGTTATATCCAAATTTATTCAAAACTCTTGCGGTATAATTATCTACAGGTAAAATATCTCTAAAACAGGCATAACAAAGAATACTATCACAGCTCTCCTTGCCGATTCCTTTTTGTTCCAAAAGCCATTCCCTGTCAACCTTATCTTGAAAAATCTTAAAATTTCCAAAATCTCTTAATATGTTATTCGCTAAAAGTTTGAGTCTTTTTGCCTTTGTATTGTAAAAACCACTTGGCTTTATAAGAGTTGATAAAATTTTAGTATCACATTTGCTTAAAGATTCCAAGCTTAAAAGATTTTTTTCTTTGATATTATTCAAAGCCTTTTCAACTTTTTGCCACTTTGTCTGCTGAGTTAAAATAGCTCCGACAACCACTTCAAAACTACCGCTGTTAGGCCACCAGAGGGGATCTTTTGAATTTTTTATATATCCGGATTCTTTTAAATATTTAAACAATTCGAAACTATCGCTTATTTCGATTTCTAATTTTTTATATTTCATTTTAAAATCTCCTTTTTGCCGGAAATGAATTCCAACAAAAATTCCTATCACTTTGGGGTCCCCACAAAATTTTAAAATTTTGTGGGGTAAAACTTATGCTACGCCTGTCGGCGAGAGAAACAATCATAGATTTTATTTTTGAGACATGATTGTTTTATTTTCTCTGAATGCCTCTACAACATTTCTCTTTTGCACATCATCAAAGATTTTTATTTTTTTTGCATTTTTGCATTTACCTTTATTGATTTCCAAAACAACCATTTGGAATATCCTTTTACACTTTTTAGGAATATCAAAAGATGAGGGAAGTCCTGTTAAAAATCTTTGTATCGGAGCTTTTTCATCCATTCCTATAACGCCGTCCCTGCATCCGCTAAGCCCGACATCACTGACATAAAATGTTCCGTCATCTATCACCATATCGTCCGTACCTATATGGGTGTGAGTTCCGCATATTGCACTTACTTTGCCTTTTAGCATACACATTAAAGCTCTTTTCTCACTTGTAGCCTCTGCATGAAAATCTATAAATATATTTTTTATATCTTCTTTTTCCAACTCTTTTACCAACTTTTCCGCAATCATAAAAGGATTGTTTGTTATAGGCATAGTAAAATATCCCATCAAATTTATAACGGCTAATTTTTCATTGCCGCTATCAAAAATCTTTACTCCGCATCCGGAAATTTCATCCGGATAATTTGCCGGTCTTACTATAGGCAACTCATCTAAAAAAGGAATAATATCTTTTTTATCCCATATATGATTGCCTCCGGTTATAATATCCACTCCGTATCCAAAAAGCTCGTCGGCATTTTTTTTACTCAAGCCAAAACCATGACTTGCATTCTCACCGTTTGCTATAACAAAATCCAAAGAAAAATCATTTTTTAAATTTTTTAAATTTTCTCTTATCGTATCACGGCCCGGTTTGCCTACAATATCCCCTATAAAACCTATCTTCATATTCAATCCTGTATTAAATTTTTCAATACCGCTTCTATAATGTCATCATCATCTTTGCTATTTGCTTTAAACTCTTTTTTATTGCCGTCTTCATATATAAATGTTATATTTTGCTGATAGTTTGATACTTGCACGATACCGGCTTTTACGGCTTTTATTTTTATAGCTATCAAATCCAAAAACTGTTTTGTTGTATTATCAATTTCTCCGAATCTGTCATAAAGTTCTTCTTCTATATCATAAACTTCACTTAACTCTTCACAAAGCCCCAATCTTCTGTATATATCAAGCCTTAATCTATCTTCAGAAATATACTCTTCATTTATATATGCACTGATATTGAGTTTTAGATTTACCTCTTTTTTCTTAATAACTTTTTTATTTAAAAGTTCATTAATACTCTCTTCCAAAAGTTTTAAATACTGAGTATATCCTATATTTTTTATATGGCCGCTTTGGGCTTTTCCTATAAGATTTCCTCCGCCTCTTATCTGCAAATCATGATAAGCCAAAACCGAACCGCTTCCCAAAAAAGAATTACTCTCAAGTGCAATAAGTCTTTTTTTGGAAATTTCACTTAAAGTCTCTTTATTTTGAACCAAAAGATAACAATATCCTTCATGTTTTCCCCGACCTACTCTTCCTCTTAGCTGATGAAGATCAGCTATGCCGAAACGATCGGCATTTTCTATAATCATAGAGTTTACTCTGGGCATATGAAGACCTGATTCTACTATGGAAGTACTAAGCAAAAGATCATATTTTCCATTTTCAAATTCCAGCATCTCCTTTTCTATTTGAGATGAATTTATCTCAGAATGAAGTATAAGTATCTTTAAATTCGGCAAAATTTCTTTTAAATATTTTTTTCTCTCTTCTATGGTTGCAATTCTATTGTGGATAAAAAATATTTGACCTCCACGCCTACGCTCTCTTAGGATAATTTCTTTGAGAGTTTGTTTGTCAAACTCTTTTACAAAAGTTCTTACACCTTTTTTTTCAAGTGGTGCAGTTAGTATCTGCGAGTACTGTTTTATAGAACTTAATGCCATATTTAAACTTCTTGGAATCGGGGTGGCACTCATTGATAAAATATGAACATCTTTTTTAAAGTTTTTTAATTTCTCTTTTTGTTTTACACCGAACTTATGCTCTTCATCAATTACCAAAAGTGCCAAATTTTTAAATTTTGCATTAAAAAGAGCATGAGTTCCCACACAAACAGATATTTTACCATCTTCAAGACCTTTTAGGGTATCTTTTTTTTCTTTTGTACCGACAAACCTGTCAAGTCTGTAAACATTTATGCCAAATTTTTCAAACCTCTCTTTTAGTGTGGAGTAATGTTGATTTGCCAAGAGTGTGGTAGGTGCTACAAAAAGTGCCTGAAAACCATTTTTTACCGTACAAAATATAGCATTCATAGCAACTTCTGTTTTTCCAAAACCCACATCACCGCTTAAAAGTCTATCCATAATCTTACCGGAACTTAAATCACTAAAAATTTCATTAATTGTTTTTTCCTGATCCAAAGTATATGTAAAACCGGCACTGTTTTGAAATATTTTTATCTCAGGCAGGGTTGTGTCAATTTTTACACCTTTTTCAAGCTCTCTTAGTGCAGCTATCTCAACCAATTCTCTCGCTATCTCAAAAAGTTTCTCTTTTACTTTTGATTTTAATTTGGCAAAACTTCCTTTTCCAAGCTTGTCAAGCACTGCCAAAGTACCGCTGTCACTGATATACCTGTCAATTTTATTGATATTTTCAACCGGCAAAAGAAGCTTATCGTTATTTTGATAAATTATAGAGATAAAATCTCTTTTTGCTCCCAAAACAGTAATATTTTCAATCCCGGTAAATTTGCCGATACCGTATTCATCATGTACCACATAATCACCGTTTCTAAGTTCATCAAGCACAATCTTGCTTATTTTTCTTCGTTTGAGAGAAACTCTCTTGTTCAAAGATATAATAATTTCATCTTTGCTTGCAATATTTACTATATTGTCATTTTTTATAACAAATTTTTTATACTTTTCATCAAGCAGAGAATTTTTTATCAAAGCATCATTTTTGGCAAGAATTTTTATCTTTTTGTTTTGATGAAAATCAAGCAGAGAATTTATATCTATTACTTCGATATTTTTATATTTTTCTGATGGTTTTATAGTAAAACACTCTTTTTGAATATCATAAATATCCGGATAAAAACTTTTAAACTCTTCATACTCTTTGGAAATATCCTCACAAAGATAACTTGTAATTTTCTTTGAAAAATATTCACTCAAATCGTCCAATGCCCAAAATCCAAGAGATTTCATATCTCTTTCAAAGCTATCGCTTTTTAAATTTTGAATTTTTTCCCGTATTTTTTCATAACTTTCTTTGGTCAATGAAAAATTTGCAGGAGGTATTTTAACGGATTCGAGTTCATCTTTTATGCTTTTTTGTGTTTCACTTTCAAAATATCTTATACTCTCTACTTCATCATCAAAAAGACTTATTCTTACAGGCTTATCAAGAGTTACGGGATATATATCCACAATATCGCCCCTAAAAGATACTTCTCCTTTTTCCTGCACTATATCAACAAAGTCATATCCCCAGTAAAAAAGTCTATCTTTTAAGAGTTTAGTATCAAGCACTCCTGCAAATTCTACCGTTATCTCTTTAAAGAGTTCTTTTTTTGGAAGAGGGTGCAAAAGAGTCGCAAATGGGGAAATAATAATTTTTTTTGATTTTTTATTTTTATAAAATCTGTTTAATTGCGAAAAAAGCTCATCAAACTCATTTTTATAAGCTCGCAAATCTTCTGCAAATCCTACTTTTATATTCGGAAACATAAAAGTTTCATATCCTAAATATTTGCAAACATCTGCAATAAAAGGAATATTTTTGGAATCTTTTGTAACAAAAAGTTTTGTTTTTTCTTCATTGCCTGAAGAAGTTAAAAATTCATATATTTTAGCTTGCACTGTCTTTTTTGATATTCTGCATTTTTGTATTTTCTTTTTTCAGTTGGCTCTCACCTTCAAAAACAGAGTTTGATTCTATCATCAAGTCTTTTGAAACAATTTTTCCAAGAATTTTTCCATCTTTTAAGAGTTCTATGCTTTCACACTCCGCACTGCCTTCAAACACTCCGCTTACTATAAGCTTGTTTGCTTTAAGCTCTCCCGTAAAACTTCCCGTTCCTCCTATGGATACGATACTGTTTGAATCTATTTTACCTCCTACTTCACCGTCAATATGCAATTTGCACTCAAGATGAAATTCTCCGTCTATTTTTGTCCCTGCTGCGATAAGAGTTGTATTTGATTCTGTACTG
>Ga0256914_1000927_pt1 | contig 28055 bp, 16 predicted proteins | sample HulkmetaG_FD_191571 | JGI IMG/M metagenome (GOLD analysis project Ga0256914, IMG submission 191571) | Hydrothermal chimney microbial communities from Main Endeavour vent field at the Juan de Fuca Ridge, Pacific Ocean - Hulk | ecosystem: Environmental > Aquatic > Marine > Hydrothermal vents ... | reverse complement strand
CCCTTCCGGGGGGGACCCGGTTCTTGCGGCTCCGGGATCCCCTGGGAAGGAGCTGCCCCCTCCAGTGGACGTGGGTGGACTTCCGCCCCCCTCCCTGGGCGCGGTGGCGCTGGGCCCGCCTGGTCTTCCTTCCTTCCCGGGCCGGAACCTACGAACTCCTGGCAGGGGAGGCCGCCGGGGAGGGACTTCTCCCCGAAGGAGGAGAAAGGCCTCTCCCCGGGTGGCTCCCTCCCTTCCTCTTGGCCTCAGGTGAGACCTGTCCCGGACGGGAGGTCCGCTCCTGGAGAGGGCCCCTCCTGGCCAGGCGGGTCCTGCAGGGCTTCGGTCCTCCCGGGTCCCTCCTTTCCTGGAGCCTGGCGAGCCTGGCCTTCGCCACGGGGGAGATCCGCCTGACCTTCCAGGTCCAGCGGGTGGGCGGAGAGGAAGGACCGGCGGGCCTCCTGGAGGTTCCCCTTCCCCCAGGAGAAAGGAAGGCCCTCGTCCTCAGGGGAGGAGGGCACGTTGGAGGGGGAAGGTGGCAGGTCCTGCCGCCGGGAGCCCTCCTGGAACCGGGTGAGGCCCGGCGCTCCAAGCTCCTCCTCCTTCCCCCCGGTCCTTCCAGGGGCGTTCCGGCCGGGTGGGCCTGGGGGGACCAGCCCGGAGAGGACCCCCGGGTCCTTTGCGCTTTGCCGATTCCCGGGGCTCCACCCCTCCTTCCTGCCGGGAAGGGAGGCCTGGGCGGCCAGGACCGGGCTCTGGGCAAGGCCTTGAGGAAGTGGGTGGCCCGGTCCGCCGCCTGGAAGGACCCCAGGGACCGGGGAGATTCGAAGGACGCCGCCGGGGCCTGGACCAACCTGGAATTCGACACCCCCTGGGCGCTGGTTCTCCAATACCTGCGGACCGGAAATCCAGAATACCTGGAAGGAGCCCTCTTCCTCTTGGACCACCAGGTCTCCACGGACCGGGCCTTCCTGGACCGGCCCGGGTCGGTCCTGGGGCTCTCCCTGGTCCACGGCAGGACCCACAGGGGGAGGGGGACCGAGACGGGCCATACCTGGATCCAGGGACTCCTGGCGGCGGCCTTGCTTTCCGGGGAAGAGGACCTCCTCGAGGCTTGTGCCGCCACGGTCCGGGCCCTGGCCCTGGCCGTCCAGGACGGGGGAGGCGGGGGGATCTCCCGTTCCCTGGGATGGCCGGCCAAGGCCTTCTCCACCTGGCTGGATTTCACCCGGGACGACCCGGCCGCCGGGGCCCTGGCGCGATTGGCGAGGATGGCGGCGGCTTCCTGGGAGCCCCGGGCTGGAGCCTTCCTCCTTCCAGGAGAGCGGGCCGGTTTCCACAGGTGGGTCGTCCCCCTCTGGGTCCAGGCGGGACTCCTGGTCGGGCCGGCCCGACTGGCCGATCCGGAGAGCCCCTGGGAGGACCGGTGCAGGCTCCTGCTCCGGCCTGCGGGCTGGAAGGGCCGGCTTCCTCCTTCCTCCCTGGTCTACCTGGAAGGAAGCCCTCCCAGGCCGGGGAAGGTCCTTTCCCTTCCCCGGCTCGCCCTCGCCCTGGAGGGCACGGCATGGATCGCAGGGGGTACCAAGACCTGGAGAAGGGCGGCCAGGCACCTCTCCCGGAACCTGGAGAAGGCCCTCAGAAGGGGGGATGCCCGGGCCGTCACCCTCCTGGGCCGGGCCTGGCCCGTCGTGGCGGCCCGGCTCCAGGCGAGGTGAAGGTCAGCGCAACACCAGGGAACCCCGGTAGAGTTCCCCCTTCCTGGCGATCATGAAGGAGTACGTGCTTCCCTTGCGCCTCTCCAGCAGGGACTGGGCGAGTTTCTCCACGCTGTAGATCTGGGTCTCCCTCGTCCCGAAGAAGGGAACCTCCTCCTGATACGCCAGGAAGATATCCCCCTTCCGGAGGCCTGCGTCCTGGGCCGGTCCGGCCGGGTAGACCTGGGTGATCTTCACGGCCGTGAGCTTGCGGATGGGGATGCCGGCCACGTCCCTCACCTTCCTGGCCAGGGATATGTCCAGGGGAACCGTTTCCGCCTCCAGCCCCAGGTGATCGAAGAGGAACTTCTGGAGCCTGTCCCCCACACGGAGGACGAAGCTCAGCCGCCGGCCCTCCCGGAAGACACGGACCGGGACCTCCCCGTTGCGGACCTTGGCCATGAAGGCCCGGGTGAACTCCCTTTGGCTCCTGGTGGTCCTGTCGCCCACGTCGATGAAGACGTCCCCCTTGCGGAGGCCCGAGCGCCAGGCCGGTCCGCCCCGGACGATGCTGTCCACGACCAGGCGTCCTCCCCTCTCGACCAGGGTCATCCCCAGCCAGTAGTTCCCCGCCTTGTCCAGGGTGAGGAGGTTGTCCAGGACCCTCTTCACGGTGTCCACGGGGATGGCGTAGCCGATTCCCTGGGAGAAGCGGCGGATGGCGTTGTTGATCCCGATGAGCTTGCCCGTGAGGTTCACCAGGGCCCCGCCGGAGTTCCCGGGATTGATGGCCGCGTCCGTCTGGAGGAGGCCCCGGAAGGTGTGGGTCCTACCGTCGGGAGACTGGACCTTGATGGTCCTGTTCTTGGCCGAGAGGACTCCTACCGTGACGGTATGGTCCATTCCGAAGGGGTTCCCGATGGCGATCACCGTCTCGCCGATCATCAGGTCGGAGGATGTGCCCATGGGGATGGGGTGGAAGACCGTTCCCTTGGGGGCCAGGATTTTCAGGACCGCGATGTCGTGGTCCATGTCGAAGGTGACGATCTTCGCCGGGTATTTCCTGGCCGGCTTGAAGGTCTTCACGTAGATCCTGGCGTCGGGAGCCCTGTCCAGGCCGAAGACCACGTGGTAGTTGGTCACCACCAGGCCGTCCTTGTCGTAGATCACGCCGGAGCCTTGTCCCTGGGGAACCTCCTCGGTGAAGTCGCCGAACCAGGGGTTGGTTCCGTGGACCCTGAGGGTGCTCTGAATACTTACCACCGAGTCGGAGACCTCCCGGACGGCCCGGACCACGGGGGTTTCCCTTACGGATTCGGGAATGGGGGTCCGGTCTTCCTGGGCCGCCGCGGAGAGGGCCAGGAAGGCCGGAACGAGAAAGGCCGGGAGGAGAAGGCGGTTCTTCATGGTTTCGACTCCTGATGGTGCGGGGATCGGGTCGTTCCGGCGGGCCCCGCTCCCGCCCTTTTTCGGAAGATGATACGGCCGCCGGGCCCGGAAGATAGTAGCCGCACCGCCCGGGCCGGTCCCCGGCCGGGCCTTCGCCCTTTGAAATCCTCCCTTCCCATGCCCTAACATCCAGGTTCCATTCCGAGGCGCTCCGCCGCCTCCAGCGCTTTCTCATTACCCGAAACCCGGCCGGCAGTCCCCGGTCCCAGAAGAGGAGCCCGCCCATGAACATGGAGAACCAGGTCTATCCTCCCAAGCCCCACATCGTGGAACGAGCCCACATCTCCTCCATGGAAGAGTACCAGCGGCTCTACCGGCTCTCCCTGGACGATCCCGAGACCTTCTGGGGAAAGCAGGCCGAGCGCCTCACGTGGTTCCAGCCCTGGCACGCCGTCTTCGATCACGACTATCCCAACGTGGACTTCGGTTGGTACCTGGGGGGGAGGCTCAACGCCTGCTACAACTGCGTGGACAGGCACCTAAAGGAGAAGGGCGACCAGGACGCCATCATCTGGGCCAAGGACGAGCCCGGGGAATACGAGCACATCACCTACCGCCAGCTCAAGCATTCGGTGAGTCGGATCGCAAACGTCCTGCGCCATTTCGGTGTCAAGAAGGGGGACCGGGTGTGCCTATACATGCCCATGATTCCACACCTGGCATACGCCATGCTCGCCTGCGCCAGGATCGGCGCAGTGCACTCGGTGGTCTTCGCCGGGTTCAGCGCCGATTCCCTCCGGGAGAGGATCCTCGACGCCGGGGCCAAGGTGGTGATCACGGCGGACCAGGGCCTGCGGGGAGGAAGGAAGATCCCCCTGAAGGAGACGGTGGACCGGGCCGTTGAGGGCCTGGACATGGTCCAGACCGTCCTGGTGGCGCGCAGGACCGGGGCGGACGTTCCCATGACCAAGGGCAGGGATTATTTCCTCGAGGAGGAGTGCACCCGCCAGAGGTCGACCTGCACCTACGAGTGGATGGGTTCGGAGTGCCCCCTCTTCATCCTCTATACCTCGGGATCCACGGGAAAGCCCAAGGGGGTCCTCCATACCACGGGGGGGTACATGACCTACGCGGCCATGACCCACGAACTGGTCTTCGACTACCACGACGGTGACATCTTCTTCTGCGCCGCCGACATCGGCTGGATCACGGGGCACACTTACATCGTATACGGTCCCCTGGCCAACGGCGCCACGACGGTCCTCTTCGAGTCCACCCCGCTCTACCCGGATCCGGGCCGGTACTGGCGGATCGTGGACGACCTGGGGGTGAACATCTTCTATACGGCGCCGACCGCCCTGAGGAGCCTCAACAGGGAGGGTGACGAGTGGGTGAAGAAATACTCCCGCGAGACCCTTCGGGTTCTTGGAACGGTCGGTGAGCCCATCAATCCCGAGACCTGGAAGTGGTACCACGACGTCGTGGGCGGGGGGAGGTGTCCCGTCGTGGATACCTGGTGGCAGACCGAGACGGGGGGGATCCTGATCACCCCCCTCCCCGGGGTGACCCCCCTCAAGCCGGGCTCGGCCACCCTCCCGTTCTTCGGCATCAAGCCCGTCCTCGTGGACGACGAGGGGAAGCGCCTGGAAGGAAACGGCGTATCGGGGAACCTTTGCATCGAAAGGACCTGGCCGGGCCAGGCCAGGACGGTCTACGGGGACCACGCCCGATTCAAGGAGACCTATTTCACCCAGTTTCCCGGTCTCTACTTCACCGGTGACGGGTGCAGGAGGGACGAGGACGGGTACTACTGGATCACGGGCCGGGTGGACGACGTGATCAACGTGAGCGGCCACAGGTTGGGAACGGCCGAGGTGGAGAGCGCCCTGGTGGCCCACGACGCCGTCGCCGAGGCCGCCGTCGTCGGCTTCCCGCACGAGATCAAGGGCCAGGGGATCTTCTGCTTCGTCGTCCTCAACCAGGACGCCGCCGGTGAGGACCCGGGGGAGATCGTGGGAGCCTTGAAGCAACAGGTCCGGCACGTGATCGGCCCCGTGGCCACGCCCGACGCGATCCTGATCGCCAAGGGCCTTCCCAAGACCCGAAGCGGGAAGATCATGCGCCGGATCCTGAGGAAGATCGCCGCCGGGGAATATACGGATATGGGGAATATCACGACCCTGGCCGACCCGGGTGTGGTGGAGGAGCTGATCCAGGCCCACAAGAAGATGGCCCGAGGAAACTGACCCGGCCGGGGGCGGCCGGCACCGGCCGCCCCCGGTGGGGTCACTTGATCCCCAGGACCCGGGCTGCCTCTCGGACTTCCTTGTCCCAGGGATCGAGGGAGCGGACCTTCTCGATCCACTCGGCCGCCTTGGGGTTCTTCGTCTCGAAGAGGGAGAGTCCCAGGGCCCGGGCGGCCTCCAGGTCCCGCGCCGGGTCCGGTGAGAGGGCCAGGAGCCTGGCGGCGGCGGCGTGGTATTTCTTCAGGCCGAAGAGGGTGAGTCCCAGTTCCCGCAAGGTCTTTCGATTCCCCTTTCCCAGTTTCCAGGCCTTCTCCAGGAGAGGAAGGGCCTGGTCGTATTCCAGGAGCCTCTCGTGGAGGGTGCCCAGGAGCCTGGCGAAGGCGGGCCGGTTCGGCAGGAGCTCCGCCCACTTCCGGAAGAAGGGCCGGGCCAGGCCCAGCCGCTGGATCGTGGGTTTCAGGAGGTGGTCTCCCACCATTTCTGCGTATTCGAGGAGGACCGGCACGGGATCCTTCTCCATCCCTTCTGTTAGGAGGCGGAGTTCTTCCTTTCCGGGGAGGAGGGCCCTGTCCGGGTCCTGGCCCACCGTGTCCGGAGGGGGCGGGGCCTTCCAACGGGCCGCCAGGGCCCGCATCAGGGCGGCCACGCCCGGCCTGGGGCCCTTCCCGGGAAGGGCCTTTCCGGCCAGGAGGAGGAGGGCCCGGCGGACCCGGCCGTGGTGGGGCTCGGGATCCATGGGAGCCTGGAAGGTCCAGGGCTCCAGGAAGGCCGGTCCCGCCAGGCCCGCAAGGGCCCGTACCCTTTCGGGATCGGCCGCCCTGTGGAGGGTGGGGGGAAGGCCTCCTCCGGGAGGGCCCAGGCGGGCCACCAGGAGGGGGGGCGTGAATCCCCCCAGGGCCAGGAAGAAGGCGACCTCTTTCCCCGTTCCGAGGAGCCTTTCCGCCAGGATGGGGATCCTCCTCCTTCCCAGGGAGCCCAGGTCCAGGGCCAGCCAGAGGCGCTTGGCCCGGGCCGCCAGGAGGGTAAGGTCCTCCCGGGAGAGGAGGGATGCGGTGAACCGGTGGTCCGGGCAGGGCAGGGCCAGGAGGACGTCCCTCCAGGGGCTTCCCGCGAGGGCCTCCTCCAGGGTTCCCTGCTCCAGGAGGGAGCGGGTCGTCCAGGGGGGAGGCATGCGGAAATTCGGCGGAGCGAGACAGAGGGAGGATCGGCTTTCGCCAGGGAGCCCTTCCAGGAGATAGAGTTGTCCGCCGGGCCTGCGCAGAGGGAGGCCGTCGAGGAAGGAGATCCCGGGCGGACTTCCCGTGGCGAGCCTCCCTGCCGGGACTTTCTTCGGGACAAGTCCTCCCAGGGAGAGGGGAGCGGCCAGGAGCGGGGGGGAATGGAGGAAGAGGAAGGGGAAGGCCGCAGCGAGGCACAGGGCCGCCGCCGGGAGGAGCCTCTTTCTTCCCGGGAGGGAACCTCCCGTTCCTTCCGCCCCGGGGTCGGGAACCAGGAGGACGACGAGGGCCAGGATGGGAGGTATGGCGGCCAGGAGGGGCCATCCCGCAAGGGGGGCGAGGAGGGCCCCCAGGGCGAAGAGCCCCCCCCTAAGGGCCGGCGAGGGCCGGGCCTCCCTGGTGGAGTCGAATGCGGCGGCGGCTCCGCCCAGGAGGAGGAGGGGAAGGGCGGCGAGGGAGGCCTGGAGCAGGAGCAGGATTCCCGGCTTGGGGTATACCGTCCACAGGGGCCCGGCCAGGGGGTCCAGGGGGGGAGGCGGCTCGGTGGAGGAGCCCAGGGTCACGGCCAGGGCGTTCACCATCTTCACGGCCTCCCGGGAAACGGAGAGAGCCTCCAGCCCCGCCAGGGTGCGGGAGAGGCCGAGGGGGAAGAAGGCCAGGAGGAGGAGCCCCGCCGTCCTCCCTCCCCGGCCCCACCGGACGAGCAGGTATCCCAGGAGAAGAAGGGCCGAGAGGGCCGACCAGGTCGCACCGACCCACCAGGTGGAGCAGGGATCCAGGGTATGGAGTTCGGGGGCGATCCGTCCCGCCGCCAGGCCCGCCGCCAGGGCGGCGGCCCAGGCGCCGGGGTTCCAGGGAAGGCGGGTCTCTTCCTCCCGGCCCGGATGGGTGAGGCGGGCCAGGAAGAGGGCCGAGAGGAGGAGGAAACCCAGGGCGGCCGCCGGGAAATCCCCTCCGGGCAGGTAGACGGAGAGGAGGACCAGGGCCGCCGGAACCCAGAAGAAGGAGGAGAGTTTCCGTGAAAGCCGGGGGAGGAGAAAGGCCGGGAAGGCCGCCCCCAGGAAGAGGAATGGTGTGATCTCTCCCGTCGGATCCCTGGGCAGCCAGGCAGTGAGGCATACCACCCAGAGGACCGCCGGGAGGAGGTTCCCCCAGGGGCCCTGGAGGAAGGCGGGGATTTTGCGGGAAGAGGGGGTGCTCATTTTCCTTCTGGGATCGCCCGGAGGGCCAGGATCCCCATGGGGGGAAGGATGCTCTCCTTGGGCCAGGGAGAGAGGGGCTCCTCGTCGGCGTCCGAGAGGTAGACCCGGGGGGGGGCCTTCCTCCCCCAGCGCAGGCGGACCCGGGCGGGGCGGTCTCCTGCGTTGAAGAGCCTCAGGAAGAGGCCCTTCCCGTCGGCGGCGGGTCTCAGGTCACTCACCACCACCCAGGAGGGCTCCACCTGGAGAAGGGAGGGGAGTGGTCCACTCCCCTCCTCCTCGACGGGGCGGACCACAAGGGGCCTGCAATAGGCAAGGGCGGTCCGCTCCGACCGGGCCGGGTCGAAGGGTCCGTGGGGATGGAGGAGGTATCGGAAGAGGGCCTTCCCCTCCTGGTCGGCCTTGTAGTTCGTGTCCCAGTAATTGTTCATCACGTAGGAATAGAAGAGCGAAGACCGGCGGATCCTCTTGAGCCAAGGCCGCCGCTCCGCCGTGATCCCGCCGATCTCCACCAGGGGGGCGTCCCGGGTCACCCAGGTCACGCCGAAATCCCCGTTGGATACGTCCAGCCAGCGTTCCACGCAGAAGAAGTTCCTGCAGGCCCCTTCGAGCTGGTCCTTCCCGGGGCGGACCACGGCCCATGGAATTCCGATCCTGGGGATTCCACCGGGAACGGCCAGGGGGAAGGCCAGGTGGACCCCTTCCGGGGAGCGGACCTTCTTCTTGTCCAGGATGTCCCGGATCTCCACGAAGGGAAGGCCGGCGAAGAGCCTGACCCTCCTTACGAGGGTGTTGCAGCCCGGGGCGGGGGAGGTGATCTCCAGGGAGGCCAGGAGAGGCCCCTTTTCCAAAACCCGGATATCGGGTCTCCCGGGCCGGACGGCACGGGCCGGGTTCCGGCCCGGAACGTAGATGTAGTCGTTCCAGCCCGGCCCCTTGGTCCGGTCCACCAGCTCCCTGTCCCCCCAGCGGACCGATCCCAGGGCTCCCGTATCCGGGTCCACCCTGAGAGAGAGGATTCCGTTCTTCATTACGCTCCCTTCCGCAGAGGCGGGTTTTCCCTTCCAGGGAGTGGGATCCTTCACCAGGGAGAAGACCCGGGAGCCGAAGGGGGGGACGGGGCCGGGGAGGAAGACCAGGCCGCCGCCTTTGAGCCGCTGGGCCGGGCGGGGGCGTCCCTTTTCGTCACGGACCCCGGAGAAATCCCCTGCCACGGCGGGTTCCAGGAAGACCGGGTCTTTCCGTGGGAAGGAGGTGGGGTTCAGGACCTCGAACCTCCGGGTGGGGCGGGGCGGACCACCCGAACGAAGGGCCTGTAGCTCCAGGGACCGGGCCAGGAAGTGGGCCCGGCTCCCGTAGAGTTTCTTCCGGGTCCACTGCTCCTTGGTGAAGGGGGAGTCGGGCTTGGAGACGCTGCACCAGGCGCCCCAGGTGTGTTCGTCGAAGAGAAGGGCGTAGCGCCAGGCGCTCCAGTAGGCCTTGGCCGGGTAGGAAGCGGGCCTGAGCATGGCCCAGAGGGCCTCGCCGGAGACCAGGATCTCCCGGGTCTCCCTGTTGAGGGCCGTCTCTCTGGCCGTGGACGCCGCCCCGTCCTCCCAGTAGGGAGTGAAGTCGCCGCGGAAGGAGGGGATTCGTTTTCCGTATTTCTTTTCGAAGGCCCGCATGGTCTCGCCGGCCGTGGCGAGGACGTAACGTGGATAGGCGTATTTTTCGTTCCACTTCCTCACCTGGTCGGGAAGGGTCGGGTTGGGAGGGCCGTTGTCTCCCCCCGTGGTGTAGCGGACCTGGATCATGTCGTATGGATATCCCCGGGAACGGAGCTTCTCCAGGTAGTGGAAGGTCTTGTCCGTCCTGAGGGAGCCGTCGTGGTGGAACCAGGAATAACCCTGGCCCGCAACCCAGCATAGGATCCTTTCCCTTCCGCTGGGGGAGATCCACCAGAAAGGCCGGTCCCCCCAGCGGGAGAGGGTGTAGCCGATCCGGGCCATCCGGTTGGGGCCGCAGGACAGGTACTTCACGCCGCTCCTGGCCAGGGCCGGGACGATCCCCCAGGTCCAGCCGGGGACGTCGGTGATCAAGGCTGTGTCCAGCCGCAGGCCGTATTTCCTGCGGAACTCCCTGGCCCAGCGGGTCATGCGGAAGAGCTCCTCCCGGGAACAGATGCCGGTGAGTTCGTTGGCGAAGAGGGCGCCGATTTCGATCTCGCCCCGACGCAAGGCCGAAAGGAATCGCTTCCTTTCGGCCGGGCCGGCCATGCCGAAGTAGGAATCCACTCCCCAGGAGGATTCGCAATCCCACTTGAATTCCGCCCCGGGGGGGTAGGAGGCGGTCTTGGCGGCCAGGTCCATGGCTTCCTGCAGGTACCGCCAGTGTTTCTTCTCCACGACGTCCTGCCTGTCGGTATACCCGATGTCCACGTGGGAGTGGGGGACCAGGTAGATGGTCCACTCGGGCGCCGGGCGGATCTCCACATTCCGGGAGGCCGCCTCCCTTCCGGCCACGACCAGGGAGAGCCGGGAGACCCGGGCCTTCCCCGGGTCGGGGACGGGAAGTTCCAAGGGGTTCCAGCCCGTGCGGAGAGAGACCGTCGCCAGGAGTCTCCCGTCCAGGAGGACCTTGCAGGGTGCGGGCGGACCGAGGCGGCGGACCTGGGCCGTGAGGAAGAGGGATGGCCCCTTGGGGGTCCTCAGGAGGGCCGGCGGCACGTAGAGGTCGTAGACCAGGGTCCGGGTCAGGGGGGCGGATTCGACCCCCGGGGGGACCTCCAGGCGGAGGGCGTCGTAGAGGAACCAGCACCCCTTCACCGAGGTAAGGGTGATTTCGTTGGCCCCCTTTTTCAGGAGGGTGACGGGAAAGGGGAAGGTGAGGGTCCGGCGGACCCCCTGCCCGGGGAAGCCGGAAATCGTGGGTTCGCCGTGGCCGGCTTCCAGTTTCCGCCTGAAGGGAGTTCCGTTGACCCGAACCACCAGGGTGGGGGGATACTTGTCCTGGGTGTCGGCCAGGTCGATGACGAGGCGGCACCGGCCGGAGGCGGGAAGGGCGGAGATTCCGAAGGCTATGGTGAAGGTGGAGAAGGGTTTCTTTCCGAAGGGATCCATGGGACCGGGATGGACGTAGGGCCAGTCCCTCTCGGGCTCGGACCATCCGGGGACGAAGTACCCGGGAAAGCGGTATTTCCCGATCCCTCCCGGGCCGAGGGCCAGGTCCCGCGTGTCGCCGTCGGTCTTTCCGATCCGGAAGAGGACCTTGCCGGGGGGAGGATCCACCCCCGCCCGGGCCGGCCGGGGAAGGAGCACCGGGAGGAAGAGGAGGAGGACGGCGAGACTCCGATACCCGCGTTTCATCGCGGCAGGACCTCCTTCAGGAGGGAGACGAGCCCGGGAAGATCCACCCCGTGGGGGCAGGAGGAGGCGCATGTCCCGCAGGAGGTGCACCGGTCCGCCCTGGACCGGGGCGGGAGGGACGCCTGGAGGGCCCGTGCACGATCCCTTTCACCGTAACCCAGGGCGTAGAGGGCGGACCGGGCCGCCTCGGGGAGATTCACGCCCACCGGGCAGGTTCCCTTGCAGGCGCCGCAGAGGCGGCAGGCCAGGGAACCGGCTTTGCGGCGGTACTCCTCCAGGAGGGCCTTCTCCTCCTTGCGGGGTTTCCTTCCCGCCGCGACGTCGAGGGCGGCCTCCAGGTTCTCGCGGAGCTGGTCGAAGTTCCGGAGGGCGGAAATCGAGCAGGCCACCTCGGGGCGGGCCAGGGACCAGGCCAGGCCCGTGGCGGGAACGCTCCTTCCCTTCTTCAGGAAGGGCTTCAGCCTGGGGAGGAGGGTCCAGTATTTCCGGAGGAGATTGAACTCCTCCCTCCATTCCACCGTCCGGTCCGGGAGATAGGCCTGCTTGAAGTTCCCCGCCCCCGTCTTCATCCCGATGACCCCGACCTTGTTCCGCCGGGCGGCCTCGAAGACGATTTCGAAGGGCCTCCTCGGATGGAGGAAGTTGTACCCCACGAGCAGGACGTCCACCCTTCCCGTGTCCAGGGTTTTCGCCACTCCCTCCGGGTCTCCCGCCGCCCTGTGGGTGGAGACTCCGATGAAGCGGATCTTGCCTTCCCGGCGGAGCTCCTCGAAGGCCTCGAAGAGGGGTTCGAAGGAGGGCTTCCAGGCCAGGTGGCCCGCGGCGTGGATGTGGTATACGTCGAGCCAGTCCGTGCCCAGGCGCTTGAGACTCCTCTCGCAGTCCGCCTTGGCCCGCTTCCTGATCTCCGCCGCCTTCCTTCCCCGGAGGGGGATGTAGGTCTTGGAGCAAAGGACGATCTCCTTCCGGCGGGCCTTCACGACGGGGCGCTTGCGGAGTTCGTCGTCGCCGTAGGCCTTGGCCGTGTCGAAGAGGTTCACCCCGGCGTCCAGGGCCGCGTTGTAGAGCAGGGTCGGATCCCCCGGGATGGCGCCCAGGCCGAGGAGACCCACCTTCAGCCCGGTCCTTCCCAGGACCCTCCTGGTGGAGGGATCGAGGGCGGGGAGGGGGGATCCGGCACCGGCCCCCCCTTGCGTATTTCCCCGGCCCGCCAGGGCTGCCGGGAGTCCCAGGGCTCCGCCGAGAAAGATCCTCCGGTCCATGGATGGGCTCATTTCCCTTTCTCCTTTTCCAAGAGGCGATCGCGCAGGGCCAGGAGCTCCTTCAGCCTCGCCGTGAGTCTTTCGTGGTCCTTCACGTGGACGGGCCTGACGAGCTGTAGGTCCATCCCCCCCTTCCTTCCGGGAGGCCGGATCTTCCCGTTGAGCTCGCTTCCGTCCCGGGAGAGAGTCATGGAGAAGGGCCAGGTTCCCAGGGTGAAGCCGCCCTTGCCTCCCATGGCCCGGATCCATCCCTTGAAACGGAAATTCCCGGCCCGGTCCAGGTGGATCATGGTCTTACCTCCGAGCCTGCCTTTCATGGAGAAGTCCCAGCCCTTTCCGGCGGGGGACTTCCGGCAGGTCACCTCCTGGAAGGAGGTCCTGACCTGGAGGCGCCAGGATCCGGAGAGGTCTTTCGTGGGGAGAGGCTCCTTCGGGTCCTCGATGAAACGTTCCAGGATCCGTCCGATCTCGGCCTCCACCTCCTCCAGGGTCTTTCCCCCTTCCTTCTCCTCGTCCCCCTTGGTAGTCCGCACCCTCTTTCCCCCGGGGGAGAGGGAATTTCCTTCCCAGGGAGGGGCGGCGGGGAGGGGAGGGGAGAGGAGGGCCTTCTCCGCAAGGGCCCGGACCTTTGCGGGGGGGAGTTTTCCCGGGATTCCCGTCAGGCCGACGACCTTGTCCCGGCCCGCCAGGAAGAGGAACTTCCCGAGCCCCCTGGCGGTTCCCCCGATCTCCCCCTTCCCGCGGCGGATCCCGGCTCCCATGGTGCGGAGGAACCCCTCCAGGGAGGAGAGAGTCCGGCCCGGTTCCTTCCGGGGGACCAGGAGTGTCAGGGTGAGGGGCGGGTCGAAATAGAGGCCCGAAAGGCCCCACCGGAAGAGACCGAAGCCCCAGGGGTCGTCCTGGAGGATCCTTTCGCTCCCTGCCAGGAGGCCTTCCCCGGGGAGGGCCCGGAAGAGGGGGGGGCGCCGGAAGTCCCCCGGCAGGAGGGCCAGGAGGGAGGCGGCTCTCTTCCGGTTCCAGGAGGAGGGGAATTGGACCAGGAAGCGCCCCTTTCTCCCGACCAGGGCGTCTCCCGAAGGGGCCAGGCCGGCAGGGAAGGGGGCCCTCGGGTCCTTCAGGCCCAGGAACATCCCGTAGGCTCCTTCTGGGGTGCCCATGTCGAAGAGGAGGACCTCCTCACCCGAGGGTGTGCGGGCCAGGGCCAGGCCCAATGCCCCCAGGCGGAGGTACTCCTCGGCGGCCCCGTCGATGGGGTCGGTCATGGACGGGCCGCGCCAGGTGCGGACCTGGGTGCCCGGCGGGCACCCCTTGGCCAGGACCTCCTTCAGGAGGGCCTCCTGGAAGGTGGGCGCCAGGGCCAGGAGGTTCGCTTGTCCCGGCGGGGGCCCCGGCCGGCCTGCGGGTGCCCCGCATGCGGCGGGGAGGAGCAGGAGGGGAATCCAGGAAAGGGCTCGAGGAAAGATCATGGGCGTTTCTCCCTTTGCGTGGGCTCCCTGGATCATGCCCGCCCCGGGGTTCCGGGGAAAGGGGGAACCGGGAGGAGCCTCCTTCCTCCCGGGGCTTCCCGGCTATTCGGTGGAGCGGACCGCTTCGGCTGGAGGTCTTCCCGTGGCCCGGAAGGCGGGAAGGAAGGCCGACAGGAGGGAGACCAGGAAGGCCAGGGCCGCCACGGCCAGGAAGGCCGGAAGGTCCGGCCGGTAGGGGACGGGAAGGCCGCTCACCTCCCTGAGCCCCTGGACGAGGATCCAGCTCAGGGGGATGCCCGCCAGGATGGTGAGAAGGGCGGCCATCCAGCCCACAAGGGAGGCCTCCACCAGGAGGACCCCGAGATACTCGCGCCTGGTCATGCCCAGGGCCCGGAGGATTCCGATCTCCCTGCTCCTGGCCAGGGCCGTCAGGGTGAGGAGGTTCACCTGGCCCAGGCCCGCAAGGACCAGGAGGAGGGCCAGGAGTATATCGAAGAAGAGGAAATCGCGGTCCACGTCGGCCAGGTGGGCCTTCTCCACCTCTTCCCCCCTGCGGATCCAGAGGATCGTCGTCTTCCCCTCCAGCCGTTTCCGGAGTTCCTTTTCCACCTTTTCCGGGTCGGCGCCCGGAAGGAGGCGGATGCCGAAACGGTCCGAGCGGGAAACGTCCAGGCAGAAATCCCAGTGGAGCCACTTCCTGTCGGCCAGGGCGAAGGCCCTTTCGTCGGGGAAGAAGCCCGCCCGGTCCGTCACCATGAGCACCTTGTAGCGGACCGTTCCCGCACCGGTGGGTACGGAGAGGGTCCAACCCGGGCGGATCCCCCTCAGATTGGAGAGCCTCCCCGAGACCAGGATGCCCCGTTCCTCCTCCATGGCCCGGACCAGGTCGGGTCTTCCCTGGAGGGGGCCGCCGGGCTGGGCCAGTTCCTTCGGGTCCGTGCCCACCACGAGGAAGGGAAGCCCCACCCGGGCCTGAAGGGGGAGGACCGACGCCACCCCGGGGGTCTCCCTCAGGACCTTCCAGGCATCTTCTTTCAAGGGCCGGCAGCGCAGGAAGAGCCTCCCCCTCAACCCGAGGGCGGCGAAGTCCCGGATTTCGCCCTTCAGGGCCCCCGTGATGGAACGGATCCCGATGCCGGCCAGGGCCACCAGGGTGAGGCCGCAAACGGCCGTGGCAAGCCGGCCCGGCGAGCGGAGGAGGTTCTTCCGGGCCAGGAAGGCCGGAAGGGGGAAGAAGGGTGCGGCCAGGGCCGTGACGGGTTTCCCCAAAGTGCGGACAAGCCCGGGGGCCAGGAGGAAGAGGGAGAAGGAGACCACCACCAGGGCGGCCGCCTCGAGGAGGACCCAGCCCGCTCCCTTCCCCTCCCCCGTGAGTAGTGGGGTCATGGCGATCCAGGCCAGGGGAAGGGCCAGGACGAGGGTGACGAAGAGGAACAGGTTCACCCCCCGCATGAGGTCCGCCGGTGGGGCCAGGTCCCGGACGTAGAGAATCCTCTGGACGGTAAGGCGCCGGATCTTGAAGAGGGGGAAGGAGGCCCCCAGGAGGGTGAAGAAGACTCCCATTCCGGCCACGGCGAGGAGGGGGGACCAGGGCACTTCGAAGGTCGTGACGGCCTTCCCCAGGCCCAGGGTGGTGATCCGGAGTTTCCCCAGGGACCAGGCCAGGAGGATGCCCAGGCCCGTTCCCGTGGCCGATCCCAAAAGGGCCAGCAGGAAGGCGTCTAGAAGGTAGGCCCGGACCACCTGGCCCGTAGTGGCCCCCAGGGCCCGGAGGATGCCCAGGGAACGGATCTTCTCGGCCAGGGCGTGGGAAAGGGTGTGGAAGATCACGAACATCCCCAGCACCAGGGCCAGGCCGCCCATGACACGCACGCCGTTGCGGAAGGCCCGCTCGTCGGCCCCCTCGCCGATCAGGGCCGCCCGCTCCTCCTCGACGAGGAAGTCCTTCTCCAAAGAGGCGATCAGTTCGTCCGGGTCCACCCCTGGGGCGCGCTTGAGCTGGAACCTGGGGAGGAAGGGGCGCGCCAGCCCCCGGGCCAGGGAGAAGGGCCCCACCAGGACGAGGCCCCCGTCCCTCCTGGCCAGGCGGAAGGGTTCCAGGATCCCCTGGACCGTCACCTTCCTGGAAGAAAGGGGGGCGGCCTTCTTCTCCTTTCCCCCGGAGAGGATCCGCTTTCCGTGGACGCATGGGGCCTGCCTTGCCCGGGAAAGGGCGGATAGGGTCAAGGTGGAGCCCACCTCCAGGCCGAAGGTCCGGGCCAGGAGAGGGGAGACGAGAACCCGGTCGGGCGGATCCAGGGGCGACAGGTCCTTGCCCCGGGCCAGCCTGTAGTGGCCGAAGACCTCTCCTCCCGGCGGCTCGAGGCCGTAGAGGGCGGCCCGGAAGGACCGGTTGCCCTCCCGCCGGATCTCCACCTCGGCACGGACGATGAGGCCCACCCGGGCCAGGTCGGGCCGGGCTTCCAGGCGGCGTTTCAGGATGTCCAGGTCCGCCCGGGGGTCCAGGGGCCTGGCTTCCAGGTCCACCCTGCCGAAATCGCCCCGTTTCCTCTCGAGCTGGCTCAGGATGGTGTTGTGGTCCAGGACCTGGATGGAGACCACCACGGCCACGCCGAGGGCAACACCGAACCAGGTCAGGAGGATCCGGAGGGGACTAGATCTCCAGTTCTTCCAGACGAGAAAAGACGCGAGCCGCATCCAGTCCTGGTCCTTTCAGTTCGGCCGAGGGGTCGAGAACACCGTCCTTCAAGAAGAGCACCCTGTCGCCCCAGGCGGCGTCCCTGGGGTTGTGGGTCACCACGAGGAGGGCCGTGTGGAACCTGTCACGGACCTCCCGGAAGAGGGCCATGGTCTCTTCTCCGGCCTTGGAAGAGAGGTTGCCCGTGGGCTCGTCGGCCAGGAGGAGGACGGGCTCCAGCACCAGGGCCCTGGCGATGCTCACCCTCTGCATCTCTCCCCCGGAGAGGGCGTGGGGGAGGCGGTCCTTCAGGGAGGCGAGGCCCAGGACCTCCATGAGCCAGGCGATCCGATCCCCGTATCTCTCGGGCCTCTCGCCGGCGATGAGGACGGGCAGCAGGAGGTTCTCTTCTACCGTAAGATCCGGGAGGAGGTTGAAGAACTGGAAGACGAACCCGAGCCTCTTCCTGCGCTCCAGGGTCCGCTCACCCTCCGAGAGGGCGAAGAGATCCCTGCCCCTGAGGAGGACCTTGCCCCGGTCGGGGGCGTCCAGGCCCGAGAGGCAGTGGAGCAGGGTGGACTTCCCCGAGCCCGAGGGCCCCATCACGGCGACGAATTCCCCTTCTTCCACACGGAGGGAGACCTCCTTCAGGACCGGGATCTCTTCCTCTCCCTGGGAGAAGGTCTTCTCCAGGTTTTCCGCCTCCAGGATCGGCCCCATGGTTCAGTTGGAACTTTCCTTGAGGACCATGTCGATGCAGAGGGCCGCCGCCAGGAGGAGGGGGCCCGTTCCCACGGGATCCACGTCCTCGGCCAGGGAGACGACGTAGTTGTCGGCCGTGGTGAAGAGTTCCTTTCCGATGCCCGCCCACTTCTTGGTCACCCGGCCGAGTTCGTTCCCCTGGAGGTCCGTGAAGGTGAAGTCCCAGCCGATCAGGTTCCCCTTCAGTTCGGCCACCTCCATCCCCTGGGCGTCCAGGATCTTGAAGCGGCTCCTGATGCTGAACACTTTCTGAAGGAAGGTTCCGAGGAGCTGGTCCGAAGCGTCGTATACCTCCACCCGGGAACGAAAGAAGGTGAACCCCCTCTTGATGGTGAGGAGGACCTTCCCCTCGGTGTCGGTGAGGACCACCTTGAAGGGAAGGTTCTTCTTGTCCATGAAGAGCTTGAGGAGCTTCCTCAGGGGGGATGCCTCTTCCCGGGCCTCGGCGAGGAGTTCCCCCGTCTCGGGGTCCAGGATGTCGTAGGCCTCGTGGAGCTTCATGAGGCCTACGTGTTCCTTCACGAAGTAGGTTCGCTTGTCCAGCATCTCTTTCCTCGGTTCCGGGAGCCCTTCGGGCCGCCTGGGCGGCCCCGGGGGAATCCCTTCCCTTCCTGGATCGGTGTAAGAGGCAAGGATGGTGGGATGGGCTTCCCGGTTCCAGAAGAAATCTCCCTTTCCGGCGGGGCCGGGAGGGGGAAGGATCAGCGGGAGAAGAGGAAGGCCAGGAGCCCCGAGAGGAGGAACTGTCCGTCCACGACCACTTCGAAGAGCACGCCCCGGGGCAGCCTCCGGCGGCGGAAGAGGTGGAGGCAGAGAAGCACGTAGGCCGCAAGGGGAACCAGGAACCAGGGGCGGCCCGGGTAGGGGGAGAGGAGGGAGGCCAGGACGAGGATGCAGAGGAAGGCCGCCGAGACGAAGAGGACCCGGTCGGTGGCCTTCCTTCCCAGCAGGAGGGGCAGGGTCTCCTTACCTACGATCCGGTCTCCCTCCAGGTCCTTGACATCGTAGACGATAGACCGGATGAGAACCAGGACGAAGGCCAACAGGAAGACCCGGGCCGCCGGCGCCCAGGGGACCTTTCCCCAGGCCATCACGGGGAGGAGGACCGAGACGGTCGCCCAGGCCAGGGCCAGGAAGAGATCCTTCGAGGCGGGGATCTCCTTGACCTTCTTGAACCCCACCCGGCGGGCCAGCCAGCCCGGCAGGAGCCTGAAGTTGTAGCTCACTCCCGCAACGAGTGAGAGGAGGGCCAGGAGGAAGGGGGCCGTTCCCAGGGGAGCCGCCAGGGCGAGGGTGCCGGCCCCCGAGAGGAGGGCCGCACCCAGGAAGAGGGCCGGGTGGCGCTCCAGGAGGCGCATCCTCCTGGGGTCGTTGATCCTGGCGGCCTGCCTGTCGGTGAACCGGTTGAGCAGGTGCATGGAGACCACGTAGAGGAAGGGCACCAGGAGGAAGTTCCAGGTGACCGGAACCTGGAGGATGTGGAGGGCGGAGTAGGCCAGGGCGGCGCTTCCCGCCCCGATGTAGAGGTAGCTGTGGACCCCGAAGGCGAGGATCCTCCTCAGGGTCTTCATGGGAAGGGATCCCGCCTCGAGGATTCGTTCCGCCTCGTCCACGACGGAGCGGAAGACCCAGTTGGGAGTGCTTGCCCCGGCGGTGACCCCCACGGTCTTGAACCCGGCGAGCATCTTCCGGTTCAGCTCGTCGGCGGTCTCGATGTGGAAGGCCGGGACTCCTTCCTCCCGGGCGATCTGGGCCAACCGGACCGTATTGGCGCTGTGTTTTCCTCCCACCACCAGGATCGCGTCCACCTCCCCGGCGAGGGCCCGCACCTCGGCCTGGCGCTCGTCCGTGGCGGAACAGACGGTGTCGAAGATTTCCGCCTTGGGAAACCGGCGGCGGATCAGGGGCTCCAATTCGGTGAAGCGCTTCCGGCTCTGGGTGGTCTGGGCGACGACGCAGACCCTCTCCATGGCGGGGAGGGCCTCCAGGTCCTCCGGGGAGGAGATCACGTGCCCCTTTCCGCGGGCGTATCCCAGGAGACCGACGACCTCGGCGTGGCCCGGGTCCCCCAGGATGAGGATCTCCTCTCCCCGGGCGGCGTGGCGCTCCACGATCCGCTGGGCCTTCCTCACGTGGGGGCAGGTCAGGTCCATCACCTGGAGCCCCGGCTTCTTCAGGGCCTCCTTGATCTCGGGAGGGACCCCGTGGGCCCTGAGGCAGACCACCCCTTCCCGGGCCTCCTCGGGGGAGGAGAGGATCTTCACCCGGCGGGCGGCGAGCATCTCCATGGCCTGGTGGTTGTGGACCAGGGGGCCCAGGACGGAGATCTCCCCTTCCGAGGTCCGCGCCGCTTCGAGGACGGCCTTCATGGCCCGGCGGACGCCCATGCAGAAGCCTGCCGTCCTGGCAACTTTCACCCGTTTCATGGCCACCTTGATGGTCCGCCTTCCCGGGGGTTTCAACCTGGTCAGCCGGGGGCCGGGGCTCCCGCCGGCGATGGCCGGGCATTGTAGGGACCTGGCAGGGGCGGGACCACGGGTGCCCTCCTCCCCGGCCTGGGCGTCGAAGGGGGAATCTCTCCAGGGGGGTGAAAAGGAAGAGAGGGAAAATGGTGGGCGATGCTGGGCTTGAACCAGCGACCTCCAGCTTGTCGAGCTGGCGCTCTAGCCAACTGAGCTAATCGCCCACGTAGGGACTCGTCCTTCCGAAGGGAGGGAAAGTATAACCAGGCCTCTCTTCCTGGCAAGAGGGTTTTCCCTCCCCAGGAGGGAGGCCTTTTCTCCTTCCGGCGGGCCTTCTCTCCTTCCCGGGCGAGGGGATTTGCGGGCCTTTTCCCGGGACCCCCTCTTCCTCGCCCGGGCTCCATCGCCTCCTGGCCGGGTCCCCTGGTGCCGGGCCGGCCGCCCCGCTCCAGGAAGGCCTTGGTTCTCCGGGAGGACCCCGTTCCTTCGAGAAGGCGGAGATTTCTCCGGGAAGGAGGGTCCCCGGGCCGGGGAAGGCCGGTCCTAATCCGCCTGCTCCAAAAGGGTTGGCCCTTTCCGGTACCCTCCCCGGAGGGCCCGGCGCCTTGGGGGCTTGCAGGCTCGGTTCCCGGGGGCATCCTGGGTTCGCCATGGAAACGCCCCAACCCCACCCTTCCCGCACCCTGGTGAGGCCCCTTCCCCTGGGAGGGGCCCTTCGGCTCGACAGGGGGGACCTGTCTCTCCTCCTGGAGAGCCAGGGGGGGCAGTGCAGGATGGTGAAGGTCCAGGACGGACGGCCCGTGAAGGAACTCCTCCTGGGCATCGGTGGCCGGGGAGAGGTCTACTTGGAGGTCTTTCCTCCCGAAAGGCCCCTGGTCCTGGAGCTCGAACCCCAGGTGGCCCTGGGCCCCGGGGGATGGCTCAAGGGGTACGTCCTGGTCCCCCTGGGATGGCGGGTCTGGATCGGCACGGGGAAGGGGCCGGCCAGGTTCCTGGAGAAGCTCCCGCCGCCGGGGCTCAAGCTCTCCTTCCTGGGGAATTCGGGCAAGGGATACGTTCACCCGTTCCAGGCCCGCCTTCTCTCCAGGCGCCCCTTTCCCCGCGATCCCTCCGGATCGGCCGTCCTGGCCGTCCACATGGTGAACCGGGAGAGGGAGTGGGTGGACCTGTCCAGGATCTACCTGCCTCTTTTCAAGGCCGGGGTCCGGCGCACCGGGGAGATCTTCGTGATCGACCCGGTGCGGGTGGTTCTTTCCGGCCGGGGGGCCACCCTCCAGATGCGCTCCATGGAAAGAGGGGGCCTTCCCGCCAGGGAGGCGGCTTCGTGAGGAAGGCCTGGTTCCTCTTTCTGGGGGTCTTGCTCCCCTCTTGCGTCTCCTCCGGACCCGACCCCTTCCTGGTGGACGTGCAGGAACGGACCCAGAAACTGGAGGTCCTCCTCCAGGGGGAGAAGAAGGCCCGGGAGAGACTCTCCCGGCGGGTCACGGAGATCCAGGATTCCCTGGCCGCTCTCCAGGAGAAGCTGGACCGGAACCTCTCCCAGGTCCTCTCCTTCGAGGAGGAGGGGAAGAAGGAGAGGGTCGCCGGCCTGGGGCGGTTGGAATCCCGGATGGAGGAACTCCGGGCGGGGACGGCCAAGGTTTTCCGGGATCTCTACCTCCAGGTGAAGACCGCCCTTTCCGGCCTGGCCAGGGTGGAGAAGTCCCTTGGAGCCTTCGAGGCCGCCCGGAAGGAGACGGAAAAGAAGGTCTCCGCCGGCCTGGATGCGACGCGGAATCTCGCGGCCGGGGTGGAGGCCCTGGGGGACGGCCTCCGCTCCCTGGAAGAAGGGGCGGCCCGGGCCGGAAGGGAGCGTGCCGGGATCCTGGCCGAGTTGGGGAGGCTGGAAAAGACCCTCAGGACCCTTCCGGCGAAATTTCCCAGGATCCCTGAACCCGTAAATCCTCTTCCGGAGTGGAAGGCCCTGGCCGCCTCCCTGGAGAAGCGACTCGCTTCCCTGGAGGCCTCCCTGGGGGAACTCGAGCGCCTTTGGGCGGAGGACCTCAAGGGCCTCCTTGCAGGGGTGGAAGACTCCCTCCGGAAGGACAGGGGGAGATGGAAGGCCCTTGCGGCGCGGCTCGAGGCGATGGAGGTCCGCCTGGGGAAGATCGGGGCCCCTTCCCGGGCTCCCGCCTCCGAGCCCTTCCGGGGGAAGGCGGGGGCTTCCTCCAGGCCCGGCGGGAAGGCTCTTCCCCGGCCCTCCACCGCTTCCGCCCGGGAAGGGGGGCCCTCCAGGGGGAGGGGAGAGGTCCCTCCTCCCCCTACCCGGGTCCCTCCTTCCTCGATTACGGTGGAGGGTGAGCGGGCCTGGGACCCGGTGACGGGCTTGGGGGCTGCCTCCTGGCCCTGGTTGCTGGGAATGGGGGCCTTCCTCTTCTTTCTCCTGGTCTGGGCCTTGAAGGGAGGGAACGGGGAGGAAAGGGGGGATCTCCCGGTACGGGACGAGGAGGGTCCTCCTCTCAGGGCGATGGAGGGAAGCCGGGAAGGAGGGGATGGAGGAGGAAAAGAATCTCCCGCCAGGTCTCCTTCCCGGGAGGATCCTTCCCTCGGGGAAGGAAGGCCTGTGCTCTCCTCCCGGGTCCGGGCCGGAGAGGTTCCCCCTCCCGGCGACCCCGGGGAAAAGCCTCCCTCCAGGATCCTGGTGGAGATTCCCCTGGGCCGGGAGGCCGGGGAAGAGGATGCCCTGGTCCGCCGGGCGTTGAAGCTCCTGGAGGTCTCACCCCTTTGTTTGGCCGATCCTCCCGTCCAGGTCGAGCCCGACCGGGCCTCCGGGAAGATCCGGGTCTCCTTCTGGGTGCCCGGGTTCGCCCTTCCCGAAGAGATCCAGGAGCTTGCTTCCCGGTTGGAAAGGCTGTAGAGCCTCTCCCTCTCGAGACGAAGGGAGTGGCATGCATCCTCTTGCGAGTATCGTGATCCTGGCGGTGGTCCAGGGATTGACCGAGTTCCTTCCCGTCTCCAGCTCGGGCCACCTGGAGATCCTGCGGGCCTTGACGGGACTGGAGGGCGATGCCGTGACCTTGGAAGTGGCCCTCCATCTGGGCACCTTCCTGGCGGTCCTCCTCTTTTTCCGGCGGCGGATCGGGGAGCTTCTCCTCCAGGCCTGGAAGGGAGAAGGAAAGGGGCGGCTCTGGCTCCTGGCCGTCGTGGTGGGGTCCGTGCCTGCCGGCCTGGCCGGGGTCTTCCTCAAGGACTGGTTCGAAGAGGCCTTCCAGAGCCTCCTCGTGGTTGGGATCTGCCTGGCCGTGACCGGCCTGGGGCTTCTCTTCCTCGGGGGGCCCCCCAAGGGGAAGGCCCGGAAGGAGCCGGGTCTCTTCCATGCCGTCCTTGTGGGCGTCGCCCAGGCCTTCGCCATCCTTCCGGGGATCTCCCGATCGGGATCCACCATCGTGGCGGGTATGCGGTCCGGCCTGGACAGGAGGACTGCCGGGGAGTTTTCTTTTTTCCTCTCTCTGCCCGCCGTGGGGGGGGCGGTCCTCCTTCAAGTCCTCCATGCAGGGAAGACCCAGAATCCCCTCTGGTACATGTTCGTCGGCGTGGCCGTCTCGGCCCTGGTGGGCTACCTCTCCCTGGGCTTTCTCATGTGGATCCTGGACAAGGGGCGCCTCAGGGTCTTCGGTCCCTGGTGCCTGGCCGCCTCGGCCTCGGCCTTTCTACTCTACTTCCTGGCCTGAAGGCCCGGGGGTCAGGTGTCCAGGGAGAGCTTCCTCCTGAGCCGGTTGATCGCCTCCTGGCCCCGGCGGCCGGGGCAGGCCGTGTTCTTGAGCTCCCTGTGGGTGTAGATCCGGCTTGCCGGAATCTTGTAGCGCTTCATCAGGTAGCGCAGGAGCTTTTCCAGGCCCCGCATCTGGGCGGGCGGGGGGGTGTGGCCCTGGAAGTCTCCGAGGAGGCAGATTCCGATGTTTCCCTTGTTGAGGGCGTGGTTGCCGGCGTGGGCCCCTTGGTAACGGAGACTCCGTCCCTCCCAGATCCCTCCTGCAGGATCCACGAAGAAGTGGTATCCCACGTCGGCCCAGCCTTCGCCGTTGGTGTACTTGTGCTTGTGGTTCTTCTGGATGGCCCGGATCTGGGCGCGCACGCCGCTCCAGGAGGGATCGGGGCATGGGAATCCGCTGTGGTGGATGGTGATCCGGTAGGCCCTGCCCATGGGGCGGACCTTCGACAGGTCCGTCGGGCGGGCGCCCCATTCCCGGCGCGTGTGGATCTTCAGGGCCGCCGGGGCAGGGTGGGCCTTCTTCTTTCCGAAGGTGGTCTTCCTTCCCAGGGAGAGGTCTTCCTTGAAGGAACGGAGCCTGGCCAGGAGGGCCGGATCCATGGTCTCCTTCCGGGCCTGTTCCAGGCTCCATCGGGCCCTGCCTGGGAGTTCCAGGGCGGAGAAGGCCAGGGCCTTGCCGTACCAGGCCACGGCCTCCTGTTCCTTGGAGAGCCCCGGAAGCAGAAGGGCCTGGTCCAGCTCCTCCTTCGCCCTGTCGGGTCGCCTGACTCTGAGGTAGAGGAAGGCCCTCCTCACCCTGGTCCGGAAGGAGGGAGGTTCCTTTCCCAGGCTTTCCAGCTCCTTCCAGTTCGTCGGGGATCCCGGGGCTTCCAGGCGGTTCAGGTCAGGTGCGGGAGACCAGGCGGCCCTCTCCCCTCCCTGGCCGAGCCACTGGTCCGGGTTCCTTCCCGGGCTCTGGCAAGAAGGAAAGAGAAGAAGGGCTCCCGCCAGGAGCGCCCAAGCCGGGGGCAGGGAAGACAGGAACTTGGTGAAACCGCCCATGCAATCCTCCAGGGAGGGGAGTGTATCGGCCCGGTCCTCCCGGGTCCAATCCCGGCCTTCCCGGGCCCGGCGGAAAGATTTTCCCACCCCCCGGGAGGGGCGGGAAAAATTTCCTCACCTTCCGGGGGACCGGGAGGGCAAAGGGCCCGGGGAAGGTTTCCCCTGGGGCCGGCACTTTCTTTGCAGTAGAAAAGTCCTACCGGCGGGCTTCCCGGGGCGGGGAAAAAAACGGTCATGAGAATCCGCGATCTGTTCCTCTTGGTCCTGGTCCTCCTCGGCGTGGGCGCCTGGGAGGTCCTGGGCTTTACCTACTACACCCGGGCCCACCAGGAGGAGCACCGGAGGTTGGGGAACCTCCTCCTCTCCTCGGTGGAGGGGATCCTCCATCTGGCCAGCCGGCGGGGCATGTATTCCCCCTCGGAGACGGCCCAAGTCCTGGAGGAGAAAGGGAAGAGGCTGGGGATTCTCTTCGTGGGACTCCGGGACGAGAAGGGGAACTGGCTCGTGAAGGCCGGGAAGGAGGGCCTGCCCGGGGAGGAGGGGGTCTCCTTCACCCGGGTGACCAGGTCCTTCCAACCCAAGAAACCTCAATCCGGCCTGGGGCAGGGGCCCCCCAGGAGGCCTCCTTGGGCTCCTTCCTGGGAGGGGTGGAAGGAGTTTCCTCCCGGGCCCCTCACCTTGGTCCTGGAGTATCCCAGGAAGGAACTGGAGGCCCACCTTGCCTGGGGCCTCAGGAAGACCCTCCTGGAGAGCGCCGGGATCGTCCTGGCCCTGGTCTTCTTCTTTCTCTTTCATGCCGGCCGGGTGGGAGCGGCCCGCCTGGAAGCCCAGATCCAGGCCAGGGACGAGAGGATCCGGTCCATGACCTTCCTGGGGCGGCTTGCGGCGGGGCTGGTCCACGAGACCAAGAACCCTCTGGCCTCCATCCGGGGGTTGGCGACCCTCCTCTCCTCGGGGGACCTGGAAGGGCAGGAGGCGAAGGCCGCATTGGCCCGCCTGGTGGAAGAGGCGGACCGGGCCGTGGCCAGGCTGGACGAATTTCTCCTGGTGAGCAGGCCCTCGGAGCTCAGGCTCGAGGAGACGGACCTGAAGTCCCTCTTGGAGGAACTGGTGGAGATCGTGGAGCCCGAGATCCAAGGGAAGGGTGCGAGCCTGAGACTCTCGGGGCCTTCCCTCCGGGTCCAGGCGGACCCGGAACAGGCCCGCCGCCTCTTTCTCAATCTCCTCTTGAACGCCGCCGCCTTCGTCCCGGAAGGAGGAAATGTCCGGGTCCGCCTGGAGAAGACCGGGGAAGGGGGGCGGGTCGTAGTGGAAGACGACGGACCTGGGGTTCCGAAGGAGATCGAAGAGACTCTCTTCGAGCCCTACGTCTCCCGCCGGCCCGGCGGAAGCGGGCTGGGCCTGGCCATCTCCAAGAGAATCGCCTTGGAGCACGGCTGGGACCTGAGGCACGAGAGGCCGGCCGGGGGAGGCGCCAGGATGGTGGTGGAATGCCGGAATGCGGATGAGGGGCCGCGGGTATGACTTCCATGGAGGAATTCACCGTTCTCGTGGTGGACGACGAAGGGGCGCACAGGGAGATCCTGGCCCGGGTCCTCGCAAGGAAGGGTCCACGTGTCCTCAAGGCCTCTTCGGGGGAGGAAGCCCTGGCCGTCCTGGAACGGGAGAGCCCGGCCCTGGTCTTCCTGGACGTGAAGATGCCGGGGATGAGCGGGATCGACGTCCTCGAGGAAATGCGGAAGAGAGGCATCGACTCCAGGGTGATCGTCCTCACGGCCTTCGCCGAGGTGGAGGACGCCGTCCGGGCCATGAAGCTCGGGGCCTCGGACTACCTTCGGAAGCCCCTGGACCTGGCCTGGGTGGAGGACCTCCTGGAGGAGTTCCTCGGCGCAGGTCCCCGGGAGGAGGAGGGGGACCTTCCTCACCCCCTTCCGGAGGGGATCCTGGCGGAGTCCCCTTCCATGCGGCAGGTCCTGAGAGAGGCGGCGGCCGCCTCCGAGACGGACGTTCCCATCCTCCTCCTGGGAGAGTCCGGCACGGGAAAGGAGGTCCTGGCTTCCCTGATCCACTCCTGGAGCCGAAGGAGGGGTGGGCCTTTCGTAGCCTTGAACCTTGCAGCCTTTCCCGAAGGGCTCGTGGAGAGCGAGCTCTTCGGCCACGAGAAGGGAGCCTTCACCGGGGCGGTTTCCAGGAAGGAGGGCCACCTGGAGAACGCCCGCGGCGGCACCCTCTTCCTGGACGAGATCGGCGAGCTCCCTCCCGCCGTACAACCTAAATTGTTACGGGTCCTGGAGAGCCGGAGGTCCTACCGGGTGGGCGGAAAGGAGGAGGTGGAACTGGATTTCCGGCTCGTTACGGCCACGAACAGGAACCTCGAGAAGGAGGTGGAGGCAGGCCGCTTCCGCATGGATCTCTATTACCGGATCGCCGTCATCGAGATCGAGATTCCTCCCCTGCGGGAGAGGAAGGAGGAGATCCTTCCCCTGGCCCGCCTCTTCTGCGATCTCTATTCCAGCAAGCCCAAGTCGCTCTCCCAGGCCACGATGGATCGCCTTCTGGCCTACGATTGGCCTGGAAACGTGCGGGAACTCAAGAACTGCATGCAAAGGGCGTGCATCCTCTCGCCGGGAGACTGGATCCTCCCGGAACACCTTCCACCAAGAGTGGCTGGCGGGGAGGGAAGTCCCCTGGGCCCTTCGAAGGAAGAAGGACCTGTGGAACCCCTGGAAGAAGTGGAAAAACGGGCCATCCTTGAGGCCGTCCGCAAGTGCGGGGGGAACAAGAGCAAAGCCGCCAGGGAACTCGGGATCTCCCGGAAGAAGCTGACCTACAAGCTCAAAGAATACGGCGTGGAGTAGGAGGCCGTCCTGTTCTCACCGGATCCGGAGAGGCGGGAGATTCCGGCGACATCTCCTCGTTGCCGGCCAATGCAGGCGGGGGCTCCCTTTCGGGTTTTCGCCGCTCCCCGGGCGTCCTCGGGCTTCGATTTCCTCGTCAGCCCCTGCCGGCGGGGAAGCCTGTTCGAAGAACAGGATTCCCCGACGTCAGGGGAGTGGGTGGCAGTTCGAAGGGTTTTGTTTGGCGCTATCGATTCTGTTGCCACTCCCCGGGCGTCTCGGGCATGTCACTTCGTTCCATGCCCGAGCCGGCCGGGGCTAACGGGGGGATTCGATTTCCTCGTCAGCCCCTGCCGGCGGGTATGTGCAGCTCGAAGAGCTGCAACATGCCCGACGTCAGGGGGAGTCTGGGCGCTCGTAGTTTGGGGGCGTTGCTTTGTGGCGCTTTCGATGCTGGCGATACTCCCCGGGTGCTCGACGTGGCGAGAGGTTGGTGGGGTGGTCTCTGAAGAGAGGGATTTCTCTTCTCTTTTCTTTCGAAGAAGGGGATTTTTTGTTTTCTTTTCAGGGCGTGCGAAGCCGAGCCCTGGCGTCGGGGAAGGTGGAGTTGTCGATCTGTATATCTTTGCCTCTCCGACCATAGCCCTTTTCAAGTTTTTCTCATGGGCCGGGCCGAGCCCGCCCATGTACGCCGAGCAAGGCGATCTTTTTAAAAGAAGGAAAACGGAA
>Ga0256914_1000926_pt1 | contig 28073 bp, 20 predicted proteins | sample HulkmetaG_FD_191571 | JGI IMG/M metagenome (GOLD analysis project Ga0256914, IMG submission 191571) | Hydrothermal chimney microbial communities from Main Endeavour vent field at the Juan de Fuca Ridge, Pacific Ocean - Hulk | ecosystem: Environmental > Aquatic > Marine > Hydrothermal vents ... | reverse complement strand
TTACGACCTGGATGAAAATATTCACCTCCAAGGCCTCTAGCGAAGGGAAATATCCACCAAGCTCAAGGCACATCTTCTCAAGACCGGCATTAAGACTTTCTACCGGATTCGTAGAGTAGATGTGTTTTCTAACCTCTTCAGGATATTCCAGAAAAGCCAAGTAATGGTACTGCTTTTGTCGCAAGACCTTAGCCCAGTCTGGAAACTCTTTTTCAACCTCCTGGCAGAGGGCTTCAAAATGGAGTTTCCCTTCATCAAGGTCACGGCTCATTTTCAAACGCCTAAAAAGTTCTCTCACGATACGGTAGAATTTTCTTGACAGTTTAGCCCTCAAGTTTCTCTGAAGATGAATCAGGCAGAGTTGGTGTTTGGCATAAGGAAAGAGTTTAGAAACAACCTCCGTAAGGCCTTTGAAGTCATCAGTGATAAAGAGAAGCACCCGATGAAGCCCACGATTGATGAGGTCTTGAAGGACTTCAATCCAGAAGGCCTTGGACTCTTTGCCATTTAAGACCCAGAAACCAAGGATATGTTTAAAACCTTTGAGATCAATACCCAGAGCGATATAGACGGAGATATCCTGGAGGTGGCCAGATTCTGAGTCTCTAAGTTTTCCCCAGTAGGCATCGATAAAGACGGCAAACCAGTCAGAGGCCAAGGGCTGGCGCTTGTAGAAATCGAGTTTTTCTTTGATAAGGTCTTTGACATCTTGGAGGCTTTCTTCGGAGAAAGGGAGGCCGAGTTTTTTGAGAGTTCTTTGGATTTGGGCTTTGGAGTAGCCATTGGCGATCATGGCAATGAGGAGCTCTTCGTAATCTTTGTCGATACGTTTCCAGGCCGGTGGAAGGATAGCGGGCCTGAAGGCGTGACCGATTCTGACCCTAGGGATACGGAGGTTCAGGTTACCAAAGGAGAGGTAGAGGTTGCGAGGATAAAAACCGTTGGCCTGATTTTCAGGATGGCGTTTGAGGAAGAGCTCACGCTCTTTGAGCATGACGGCGTTAAGGATTTGCTCAATTAGCTGAGTAAGGGCTGGTTTAAGGCCTTTGGATTTATTTTCCCAAAGATTTTTGACAATTTGTTCGAGCCATTCGTCAGGGAAGGGATGAGGTTCAAGCTTACGCCTTGGCATAGCCATCACCTCCTGTCTTAGGATGCCCTTTACACAATTTTCCGTCTACCCCCTTGACGGGAAGGATTATCTGGTGAGGACGGAGCTTGAGGGGAAGGCATACGAGGTATTTAGGGCGGTGGGGATGAGGGTGCCGGGGAGGGTTCTTGAGGTGGGAGGGGAAGGGGATGTTGTGGAACGCAGGGGTAGTGCGCCCGGAAACCCTTGATACAAGCGAATTTTTTTGTTTAAGGTGTCAAAGTTGGGTCTTAAGGATCCTCAAATTCCCGAAGTTTATTACCATCTCTGTCTGTTCTTTAGGGATCTTGGAGAGCATAAAAAGGCTATAGAATGTTTCGAAAAGGCCCAAGAAATTAAAAAGAAATTAGAAGTCCGCAATGCTTCCTAAAGATCCGAAAAAGAAATCTTTGGCCTCTTGAACAGAAAGAGGCCTTGCAAATTCATTCATCACGTCAAGGACCTGGGTATATGCTCAGGTAGCAATTTTGTTCGAGGACAGGCTGGGATAAATTTGCGCAGACCTATGGACGCTTCTGGAAGAAAATTTGCACAAATCTGCAGAGTCCCTTTATTTATAGCGTTTCGATTCCCCGAAAGGTTTAAATTTATTAATGGGGTACTTTTTATGTGACATCTAATTTCTTAGAGCGCCAAGGGTTTCAGATCACAAAAATGTCGCATATTTAATGACCCCATTAATAATATAGTTTGATAAATTTCCTCTTCTGCAGCACGAAGTAGTTGTCTTCTCCGTTGTTTTTCCAAGAAGGCAAATTTAAAGGAATTTTTAATCAAACGAAGGACTTCCCATTTTGTAAGCCACTCGCCATTGCTATTTTTATCAGACTGAATATAAAATTGCGCAGCTTTTACATACTCCAGAGACAGATCAGTCCCAGAGAATATCGGATCATCGGTATTGATGATGCATGCAATTCCATTTTTCAAATATTCATAAAGTGGATATTTGTATTCCAGAATTGGATTAGTAAAACTATTGCTTTCCGGACAAAGTTCTATACCTATCCCCAAATCTCTTATCATATTTAATAAGAAAGGATGCTCAGCAAGCCTCAAACCATGACCTATACGATGAGCATGCAATCTAAAGACTGCATCCCAGATATATTGAGCACTTTCTTCTTCTCCGGCATGGATAGTTATAAAAGAGCAGGTATGGAATAAGGGCGAAAAAATTTCGATAAATTCCTCAAGCTTTAGCCCCTTCTCATACCCCGCCAAATCCATTCCTACAATCCTTGAAGGATATAGATGATATATTAACCCCCTTTGTAAGGCTTTTTCTGTAGGATAAACTAAAGTGTTAGATCCTAAAGATCTCTCTCTATACAATACAACAGTAGCAATTTCTTTGGCCAGTTTGTCCGGAGATTTATGTTTCTTTCCGGTAATAATAAAATTGATTTGTATGAATTCTCCCTCGCTAAAATATTTATAAGCACTTACGAAATCAGCGCCATCGAGTAGAGCCTCCACGGTTTCAGAAAGAGAAAGTCCCCTTTTCGTATATCCAGCAGGAGCACATCTGATTTCCACATATCTCACTTTATCTTCAAGTAATTTTTCAGCAATTCCCCATATAGCTATAATTATATTCTCATAATATTGGAGAAGAGCACCGCCAGAAAATATAGCGGGTCTTAAATACGTTTTTAAGCTCTTTGTAGTATTCTTAGAAAGAATGTAAATAACTTCTTCTATTTTATCTCGCACTTTAGGTAGATAAAGCTTTTTTAGTATGTCACTAACTAATCCCTTAAATTCATCATCAAACTCATATATTCTAGATTCTGCTCGCAACAATTTATTGAAAAGATTAGGAAAGCCCTGAGAATCTTTTCTTAGATTATTTATTAAAGTTTTTGCGAAACCTTCCAAGTTATCTAATGCGGGCCATCTTTTTTCTATTTTTTCGCAAATCCTTAACAGGTTGTCATCTTGTTTTTTAGATTCTGTAGGTTGTTCTATAGGTTGTTTCAATTTTTTTCCAATTTTTTTTGCCAAAAAATTTTTTTCCAAAAACTCTTCGTTTAAAAGTCCACTATAAATTCCAGCAATGACGTTAAAAACACAAATTACATCATCTTCAGACCATTGATAATGTGTCTTTTCTTTCTCTAAACAAAAGAGAATCCATTTGAAAAAGAGTTTTTCAGAATCCATTTCTATTATTTTGTTTTTGAGATCATTATAATTATTAGTAATTTCTTCATAGAAGAAGGAAACTATTTTTTGTTGACAATCATCTCTTCCTCTTATTGTTTCCACATAATTATCGAAAGGGCATTTTTTAATTTCTTCTTCTACTCTTTCAAGCATTAACAGAAAGACAACCTTCCAGGCATCGAAAATTTTTATAGGATTGTCAATTTGATTTAAAAATTCAAAAAAATACTTCTTTAGGAGAGAAATAGGCTTTTTAAAAACATCATTTCCGTTATTGTTTTCCTGAGATATGTGGTAAAGAGTATTCACAGACAAATTAACTATAAGCTCTGGAGACATGGCTCCACCTATGTGAAAATGGAGCTCGGCTTTAGGGATTTGTTTAATCCACTTATAAGCTAAGTCTTGAGCCATCTTTTTTATAACTGCGCTATCACCAGATTCAGAATTTATCGTTTCTACAGGAGGAAGAAAATGCGTGCTCTGCAATTTACGCTTTATAGTTTCTGGAAGCCTATATAGTTTATAAAAATTCCTATGTTTCAATAACTCATCAGTTTCCCTTTCTTTAAGAATTCGGCGATACTTATCAAGCATAGCAATATAAGCCGGAAGTTGAAAAATCCGATCCTTGAAAATATAGGCTAAAGCTCCTTCATCTATAGCACGTTTGATGTCTTCGATATCATGACTAAGGGATAAAACAAATATATCGAAAAAAGCTTCTTTCTTATCTTTATTTTTATAATTTCTATATTTTACCAAATTTCTTATAATCTTATTGCCTAAATTTTGATTTTCATAAAGAAGATCTACAATAATGTGAGTAAAGTTAGAAAGTTCTAATTCGCTAGATAGGCTCTCATTATTGGAAGGATAAACACATTTAACGATCTCTCCTATTTCTAAGTCAGTTAGATTACAATCCAGAAATTCTTTCCATCCTGCCTTTTCTTCATTTGTGACAAAAATTTCCACATTATTTCCTAATAATTCACCTATTATCTGTAAATCATTTTCTATCTTAGAAGGATTATCATCTATGACAAGAATTTTTAAATTGTTAACTGTCTTTGTATTGTAAGCAAAACACATTGAAAAATCATAACACAGAGCTTCAAGATAGTACTTTTTATAATCTACATCAAAATTTATTACTCTTCGCCAAGCGTCGTGCCCTATCGTATGGAAACTATCAGAAGAATATTTTTTATAAATTTCTCCTTTTAACTCTTGAAATTTTTTTGGATTTAAGTTATCAGTTTCTGTACCAGATTCTTTTATTAGCTTTTTATTAGAAGAAACCTCTTCAAATTTCGTTTCTATTTTTTCAAGAAATCCCTTATATTTTTCCTTAATTTCACCTAGCTTACAACATCTATCTTTATGCCCATAATATTCAACTAATAGGGCATTAAGCTTATCCAGAAAATTAAAATAATTTGCCGTAGTTGCTATCATAGAATTTTCAATAAAAAGACGGCGAGCATAATAGTCCTCATTTTTTTGAGCCTCGAGGAATAAAACTATATCAATATTTTCAAATTCTGACTCAGAGTTATCACTTTTAATCCATTTAAAAAATCCTTCAGCATTATAAACAGAAATTTTATTGTTTAAGTTCCACACGTATTTACAATATCTCTCAATAGAATCTTTAAGTTCTCCTTTAGTAAAATTATCGTCTGTAAAAGTATCAAGAACAACTATCGCCAAATTCATCTCTTCTCTCCTTTCAAGAGAAGCTTTTCCAGAAGCCCACTTTCTTTTATTATTTCCGAAGGTCCCAAAGACTTTCCATCAATCTCAACCTGCCCTTCTTTTAAAAATCGCAACACTCCGTAAAGCCCCACCTTATCTTCGAGCCAGCACAGCAGTTCGAATCCTTCACCGTACTCAGAAAAATCGAAAAAATTAGGAAGCTCTTGGCGGTTTTTATATATGAAATGGTCTAAAACTCTAAAAGCGAGCCATTCTGCAGCCCCTTCCGAAAATAGACGCCCTTCAAATGGAACATTTTGAAGATTTTCTAAATCTTTATGCAGTAAATCAGAATCCCTTATTATCTGATGAGTATATTCATGCGCAAGCACATTATATACTTCCAATTCTGTAAGATCGGAGACCACGCAAACTTTATCTCCCGAGAAAAATCCCAGAATATTTTCCCCTCGCTCTTGTATCATTTCATTCCGAGAAAGCAACACCAGAGGAACCCAAGAAATATCAAAGCCGAACTTATCTTTAAAAACGTTTAAAATTTTTTCCTTTACACTAGCATAAAATCCATAAGCTTCTTCTTTCTCTTTTAGGCCTTCGTATTTGAATTCTAAATATTTTCTATAAAACTCGGTCTGAAATTGTGAATTGAGGTGCATCAAAAACTCAATAGTTTCTTTTTTAGAAAAGCCCTTATTATTTTCTTCATTGCAATCCAGAATATCCAGACACAAAGGACATCCCTCTTTACAAGGACAAGTATGCATCAACAAATCTATTGCAAACGCAGGAAAATCTGTCGATATAGTAAATCGCAACTTCGAAAACAATTCATAGAAATTTAAATTTTTAATCAGAGGATAAATTACAATATTGTTCTTTAGATATCTTACCCTCAAAACTTCACTGGCATTTTTATATCTTAGCGAAAGATACATTCGCAATAAATGAACTAAGGAATGAAGAAGTTCCGTATTTTTAGAAAAACGTATAATAATAACTGGATTTTCTTTTTCAAAAATCCGGGGCTCGGGAAACTTCACTAACAAAGGGGGTGAGTTATAATCTATTTCTTTATAGCCCAAGAAATCAAGAACACACCTACTGTTTTCGAAAAACATAAATTGAAATTCTGAATAATCATATTTCTCTCCTGCCTTTTCCTCAATTTCTACTTCTCTCAATTTTATCAAAGGAATTCGTTCTACCGGTCCATCCACAAGTTGCGCTTCCCACAAATTTTTGGATTCACGAATCTCATAGGTACGTCCAGAAAAAGATAACAGTGCCCCCTCAAAGTAAAAATCTGGGAAAAGAGATGATGGCAGCTTAATATTTTCTCCAGATGGAAGTAATAGATTTACAATATCATAATTAGAATGTCGACATTTAAGATGAATAGAATCCAGAGGTGTAATAAAAAAATTTCGGGCCTCATTCTTATTTTCTTGAATATCGAAAGGTAATGGTGCTAAAAAATTGCTACGAGATATCTTATCTAATTGGAGTGTACGAAGAAAGTAAAAGGATATCGGCTCTTCGGGCAATAGAAAAAAAACCTTTCTTTCCCCATCAGGTTTTAATAAAGAGGCAAAGGAATCGAGACATCCCAACACATCCATAGGAATGCCCAAGGAAATGATCACATCGTAACGGCAAAAGTCTTCTTCCGTAATCTGGTCTATATCTGTGAGCAATCTAAGAGGAAAATGATGCACACTTTCGAATAAAATCTCTTGGAGTTTCGATATGGAAATACGGGCAAATCCGTGGAAAAATAAAATATTTTCGAGTTTCAGGTTGTTATGTAAAATTTTGACGAGAATTTTTAACTCCTCGTAAAAATTCCTTCGGATGATCACCCTTTTTTGAAGATCGAAGATATAGGGAGGTATCCAGTAATAAATAGAATAGGCTGGATAACCTCGATCAATTCTAATAAGTGTCGGTTCTTTCGACGATAATAAAGAAAGGAATTGTTCTGTATTTTCAAATGTTTCCCCCAAAAATAAAAAATTGAATATCTTTTTTCCTTCTGTCTTTTGAGAAAAAAGATTTAAAAATCGAAAAATAGAGCTCAAATAATGCCACTCAATTATCGGAAATGAATCAAATTTATATAAAATAACCAAGCCGAGGGCATAGAAGATATGCTTGACGGTTTCAAAATGCAAAGTCAATTCATTCCAGAAATCTTGAGGAGTAAAAACAAAAATATTAGCTCCTTCAATAACCGCTTCTCCTATTTCAGTGCCGGAGTAAGGACTTAACCACTTGATGGATCTCAAAGAGCCTTTAAAGGCTTGGGCTTCTTTCCTGTTTGGGAAAAATAGAATAGTGGAACGGCCCGAAATCAAAAAATACAAAGTTACTAACCTTTTCAACAACCCATATGTTTCCGGAATTCGGACAGGCGCAATACAAACATCTTTACCGTCAAAAAGCAGATTTTTGACACACAAAAATTCATATGTAGTAAGCTGACTTTCTTTAGTCGAAACTAATCTCCATAAGATGGAGAAACTATCATAGATTTTTCGAAAATCTTCTGCAACTTCTGGAATCTTACCTGATCGAGACGGCAACTCAAGTATTTTATATAATTGCCCACGATATTCAGATAAATTTTTAATACGATCTAACATTTATATCTCTTCCCATCAATTTTTGTTAGATAAAAAACAATACACGATATTTCCGAATTCTCATCCAAAGATCTATAATGATATCTAGGAGAACGGAATTCTATAACTGGAGCCTTTATTACTATAGGACTACCATAAAGAAAAAATTCTTCAGGAAACAATGGAAGCTTATTTTTAAAATCATCCTCGTTAAAGTCATAAACGAAGCTAAGATTGATATTTTCACTCAAACTAGTCTTGATCTTGATAAGTAATATCTGTTCAAAAAGGAGCGAATTCTTCAAGATTTCGTCATTGAAATCAAAAATAAAGGACCAATCGAAATTACTTTCTACTTTTCTAGATCTAATATCTCTTAAAGAAGAAAGAATATTGTCTACAAGCAATTTCACATTTTCAAGATATATTTTTGCGTCTTTTAGAAAAGTCTTAGCTAGAACTAAAGAGGTAGAATGCCTCTCTCCTAAATTTAGGAGGAAAGGACGAATCGAAAATAAAAAAAAATCTTTAAAAAGTACTTTAATATAATTGTTGGCATCTTCTACTAATTTGTTGAGACAAATTTCGATTTCTTCAAAAAATTTTTCTTTAGCTTTATTAATATTTTTCTGTTTTAAATAAAAATAGGTAAATAAAGACAAAATTAGAGGAGCCAATATAATAAGAAAGTCATAATAAGATTGAAAATCGATAAATTTTAGGAAGACTATCAATAAAGAAAAAGAAAGGAACACAAAAAACGAAATAAAAAAAGATCTAACGTCAAAAGATTTTTTTATTTTTAAAAATTCTGATAGATAAAAATTTACATTGTCTTTTACAGAAGACAATGGAATAGAAGTCTCACAAAAAGAAGCAAATTTGGAAAATAAAGAGGTCGTCGCTGATTCTAAAAGACCCACAGAGTTAGACTGGTTTTGGAGCGCTTTGGAAATTTCAGGCAAAGAGATATCGTTTCGAAAAGCCTCTTTAACTATCTTTTCGAGATTAAGAACACTCTTTTTTTGTTTCAAAAATCTCGCGTAAACGTCTTTTAATATTTCACATTCGTCATGAAAATATTGTTGAATTTCTTTTTTAATATTTTCGATATCTTGAAAATTCTCTTCCAAAAAATCTACCAGTGCATAAATAGAATCTTTCGCTGCAGTAGGAGATTTACGAGAAATCCTGAAGGTGCTCAAAAAATCCAAGAATCTGGAACGGGCCTTGAAAGAATCGAAAGAAAAGGCTTCCTCAAAGGATTTTTGAAGTTCGTTCTTAAGATCTTCAAAAGAAGATAATTGGAACTCTTTCTCTTCTCTTGATAATCTAGCTTCAAGATAGCTTTGGAGGGATTCCAAAATACTCTTTTTTATTTCCTGAAAATCTGGAGGATAAATTATTTGTAATGAAAAAGTCAGATTGTTTAAAAAAGGCAATAAATCATCCATCTGAATTTGGTGTGACTCTTTTTCGTTTAAACTTAGAAGATAAAAATAATAAAAGACATCCCAAAACCATTCATAAATCGAGTAAAAAGATCCATCTCTTTTCCGATCAAGGAAAATAAAAAATCCCTTTTCATTCAGGGGAACATGCTGAAAAAGATCCTCTTTTATTCGACAAAATGAGTGTAAATATAGCGGATAAATTAAACTGGCATCTTCCCAGGTCTTTCTGATATTATCTTGAATTTTTAACAACTTCTGAAAATCGTCTTCAGATTCAATATTTTTAATAAAAAAAAGGTGAATATTTTTGACAGATCGATTCTTGATTTCATCAAAAACAGAAGACCATTCTTCTCGGCTTTGAAGGTCATTTTCGACAAATAAAAAATGACCTTCAAGATAATTTGCAAAGATAGATTTCAAAAGATCAAAAAAGTAAAGATTTTCCAGACATCTAACAACGTAAATATTCATCGTTAAAAATTTTCAAAAATTATTCGTATATCTTCCCACGATATAGGCATTCTATTATTAGTTGTTCTAAAACCTGAAGGATCAAATTCCACAAATTTCAAAAGCTCTTTTCCTTCTTTCGAAGTATCTAATTTTTCCTGCCGAATTTTTCGGTATGCTGCTTTAAACACCTCTTCAATCACATTAAAATCGTTGTTACTAGCAAGATATTTTTTTTGCAATTCTTGATAAACGATTCTCTTCAAACTCTCCTTTATTTCGTAATTCGACGGATCTTGTAAAAATTCCATCAACTTGGGAAGAGAATCTCCGAGCTTGATATCACCGAAAACAAAAACTTTTTTCTTCCCTCGAAATTTAGTTCTCTTGATAATCCCTAAACCAAAGGAAATGGCAATTAAAATATAAATAAATTCCTGCAGTCCAGCATCGCCTGTAATCTTGCACCAACTTTTATAAAATCGAACATCAATATGTCTTGGAATTTCTATAATATCTTCATTTCTGTTAAGAGAACGTAATACAGTATCTAAATGTTTTTTATAGATAGATTTAATATTAATACCCCTAAAATTATCATAATCTATTAAAGAATGAGGAGAAACCCATAAGTCTTGAGAATAAATTAGAATAGAGCTTGAGGGTAAGTTGCTAGTTTCATATCGCCATTCATGTATATCTATACTATGAGCCAAATTTTCCTCCGTTACAGGACAAAAAACCATTTTAAACTTACTATCTTGCATGCTACTAACAAGTTGGAGCCTTTTATTTTGATTGTCATGTTCAGAATAGTTAACAAATGGTTTTACATATCTAAAAAATTCTTTTATACAAAGATTAAGAGCTCGCTTAATCCATTCAGCTTTTATTTCATCCTCTGGCAGAGACCAAATTTGATCCTTAATATCAGTAAGTCTAGAACTATCATCACCAAAAATAATTTTCCAGTCATTAGCAAGTTTTGTTAAATCTTCCTCCATTTTCTTATCAACTAACTCTTTAGCTCTAGGATAGAGAATCTCTCCCAACCACCAATAAAGCATATCTTGAATAGTAATATCGTTAAGTTGCTCTTTTATTTCCTCTTTCCAGCTAAGAATAGCTTCCTTTATTCTTTCTACCATAAAATCGATTTCGATCTTCTTTTCTTTATCAGCCTGAAGACTATCTAGAATTTCTTTATAAAAATCTCTTAACCCATTGTAATTTTTTCCACTCTTAGAGAAACCTTCTATAAAATCTTTACGAAATCGAGTTTTTTTACCTTCCAAAAAACTTTTAATTTTTTTAGGAAAGATAAACCTGTCAATTATATCCATATTTACATCAATCTTGATTTCTAATGGATATTCCTTATTTTTAAGGCGGTATTCATCCAAAGGTTTATCTCTCCATATAATTCTTCCACGAAGATTAGCAAAGCTTTTAATGAGAGTATTTTTAATACTTATCAAATATTCTAAAGTATTTTGGCGAATCTTTATGTATTCTCTTAAATTTTTATAAAAATCTTTAATGATTTGGTTTTCAATTTTGTCGAATTCATTTTTTAAAAATTTTTCATACTTTTTAACATATTCGCTTACCTTATTACGTCTTTTAGCATTTAGACGAATACCAAAAATTTTAGGCTTTACAGCAAAAATTGCAGACCAACTTTCAGTAAGTTCAGCAATAGAAATATTGTCACTTAATAACTTATCTAATTTTTCAATTCTTACGCTTAAGCTTCCTAAATATTCCTCCAATCTTTTTAATAAGTTAGTTAAATCATACAAATGGGAATCAATAATAGCATCAATTTCTTTTTTAACTTGCATTAATTTTAAATCAAGCTTTTGTTTCGTAACTTTCTCATGTTCTGCCAAACTTTTACTAATAATCTCTGGGATACCAGTTTTGGTTATAATAGGAAGGTGAATAGGAGCTTTCTTTCGAAGATAATCATTGTTATAGGCATTATCTATCAATTTCCTCTCTATTTTCGGTAATTGCTGGACAAATATAAAATCTCTTGCCGGAGTTTGATTTAACTCTTGTTTCAACGTCTTAATCTCAAAGTTCAGTCTATTTTCAAGCTCATTATAGGTAGGGATTTCCGTATGCGTATTGCTTTCAAGCAAAGATTCAACCAGAGAACAAAGAAAATACTCAGCAATTTTATCTCGGGAGAAAGTGATTTTTCCTACTCCCACTCCAGTAAAACATAACTCTCTAGCTTTTCCTGAAAGATTATCAAAAGCATTAGTAAAAGTATTTCCAATAATTGAATTTTCAAAATTGGGGACAGCAATAATAGGATATATACTGTTTACTACTAAATTTATGTAATTTCTTTTAAGAGTGAGAAGATCTTTTTCTACAAAGGTATAATCTTCAGTATTCTTATGCTGATATAAAAAACATAAATCGTATATTTTTTGTCCCTTATCTAAACGATAATTTCCAAAAGAATAAGCATCTGGATGCACCATAAAATGTAATAATTCCATAAGGGCAGCATAACTATTCAATAGTGTATTGTAAGTACCAGTATCTATTTCTACTATTTTATGAGTAACAGTGCCGTCCAAAAAAAAGCCATAAATTCGTGCCTGGGGATACAAGACTCTAATAATGGCAGCTACATCGAGAAAGATACCGGCTCCCGTTCCGCCTCCCCAAGAACTGATTATAAAAAAATAAATTCTATCAGTTTTTGAAAACTGAACTATATTCTGAATAAAATTTACGAAATCGTCGAGCTTAGCATAAAGAGCTAGACGCCCGTGAATTCTTATTTGATTGGCTGCTGTATTTCCCTCTATCCGATCTTGAGGCGGGTTTGGGATATAGTTTGGTATCCACCATTCATTGAAGTCCGCTCTTTCCTTAAAGGCATGAAGAGCACGACTAACATTCCTTAACCCTAAGGAAAAGACCTGTCCAGGAGCAGCTTCCTGAGCAGCGGGATCTATATCTATTGCCAAAAATTTCGTATCTTTTAAGCCGCTTTCTCTCGCCAAAACCTCCAGGAGGCCTGCTGCCTGTTTACCCATGCCTCCCAGGCCTATAATCACCGCATTCATTTTTTAGCCTCCTGTTACCTTATTTCAAAATAGTAGTTGTCTACAATCTCGTCGCCGGGTCTAAGATCCTTTTCTACTTCCCCAATCTTTGCATAAATTCGGCCATCTCTTGCGAGATATATTTCAAACTCAGCATCCGAAATGCCCATATCGGCGGAAGAAATCCCAGAACGGCAAAATTTCTGATAATCTCTAAGCTCATATCGAACGGATTCCCTTAATTCCTCCCCAAGAGGTACCTTCTTTACTACATAGTATTCTTCAGGCCAACGAATGCAGAATATTTTTATCCCCAAAAATATCAAAACAAGAAAGCATATTAGTCCGGCAATTACTCCCAAAATCCACCAGGGAAAGGGTTTTTTTACGAACAGATGGATTGAAATCTGTGAAGGCTCTATTTTCACGTTTTCTATAGAGGCCATAGGGACGAAAGAATAAGAATATTCTCCCGTAGAATGTATTCCTGAAAAAGTGACTTCGAAGACTTCTTCACGTCCGGGTTGAGCTATAAATTTTTCAGGAACAATTCTAACGCCTTCCTCTCGGGGTTTTAAAAATACCTCCAAATTTTTGACTCCAGAAAGTTCCTCAACTTTCACTTTTATACGCCTCTTAAGCTCTTTAGAAAGCCTTACCGAAAGATCTATCGTTTTTGGAGAAAGTACCAAATGAGAGGGAGGCTCTATTTTTACCCGCACAGGAATCCTTCTAGGCTTGACAATTACTCCTGGGGTTTCGCTTTCTACCAAAAGATTAAAAGTATAATTTCCCGGCTCCATAATGCGGGAAAAATCGAAAGTGAAAGCGATCTCTTCTCCGCTCAAAAGCGTTATTTTGCGAGGGAATACCCTGAAGGCATTTTTCTCGGGTACCAGATAGAGACGAACCTTTTTGACCCCCACTAACCTTTCAACGCGTAAAGTTCCAGAAGCTTTTCTTTGAGAATACGGAAGATCAAGACGCAATTCTTTAGGAGTAAATTCTATTTCTTTTAAAATTTCGCGTTTAGGCTTGGGGGGGAGCCTATGAATCTCCGCCTTTATTTGGCTTGCAAAGTGTTGAAGCTCTGCAGAGGGTTCAATGCCAAACATTATCAAGTACACAAAGGCCTTCTCTATTTTAAGGTGTCCTTCCGGGGCATATTTTTGGAGCAAACTTCTGAAAGTGTACATGTCTCGATATTCTGGAGGAGGTTCGTTGTTACCATCCGTGAAAATGTACACATAGACAGGTTCGTCGGGATAGGCACGGCGCAAGTCCTCGATCCTTTTGAAAATCACATCGAAAGCCTTGGTCATCCAGGTCCATCGGTCATGGAAACCGAGACGGCTTATCTGGCGCTGAATTTCGGCTATATCCCGGGGCCCCTGAATGGTTCTATCCTCTATTCCGGCGTTGACATCTGTGCCAAAGGTCATAACGATTACTCTATCGCCCGGTCTCAGTTTTTCGATATAGTTATTGAGTGTGGACTTTACTCTTTCGGAAAGATCGTTCCTTCTCATACTGCCGGAAACGTCCACCACGAAGATATAATTGGCCGAAAAGGAGATGGAAAAACAAAAAAACTCAACAGCCCAGATAATTAAAATGACCACCAAGATTTTCTTTAAAAGACTCACCTTTTGCCTCCCCTATTTAGATCATGTCCATGATGATGTTTGGTTGGGTCCCGAATAAGCTCCGGCCACTTTTTAATCAAAGCTTCAAAATCTTCCCTTTTCGGTATATGACTTAAAGCATCTTCTATTTTTCTAGCTAAATTGGTATGGGAACTCAAGGTCCACCAGAAGGGACCTTCAGAGGGAAAATCCTTAAGATAAGGAAGGGTAAAAAGAAGGAGAAAAGAAGCGGTGCTGGCAAGCTTGTAGGCTGTGCGAAAGCCCTCTGGGTTATTCGGTTCCAAGGGATGAAAGGCTTCAACAATCCAGAGATCAGCCTCCAAAAGCTCTCTAGAAAGTACCAGGGGGTTCCCTAAAAAAAGAACATTGAGATTTTCTTCAGGTACTCCGAAAACATATTTTAAAATCCGCCTAAGAGCACTGGCTAATTCTTCCGAGCCGACTAGGATGTTCACTCGCACTGTTTCTACTTCTCCACACACTCTATCAGTGAACAAAACCAGGAATGAAATAAATCTTCTTCCTTAAGGAGGAATTTTTGAGTATTCTCCCAAGTTTCCAAAACATTTTTTATTTTTTCCAACCGTTCGTTATTGTCCAAAAATTCAAGAATACAATTTTTTCTTTCTTCCTCTCCAGGAAATTCTTCAATTAACTTTTTGGCCTGCTCTATTTTGTCTTCAAGTTTACTTTTTCCACCATTTCCAAATGCTTCATTGTAATATTCGCTAGCGTCCTCTTGCCTTTCAGGCAATATGTTGCTTATACCTTGCCAATCAATAAAAATCGGCAAAAAAAGATAAGCGATGCGATAGGCAAGTAGATTTATATCCTCAGTTAGGATATTTTTTTTTAATTCTTCCCAGATTTCACTAATTGTCTTCTTCTTATTAAAGAAATCCTTTAAAATATCACCTCTCTTTTTAGGATTACTACTACCACCTAGGGAATAACCAGCAATAAAAGTATCTCCATATTTATGAACCTTAAGACTTTCCTCATGGATAAGTACCAAATGTTCATATTTATTATCATCAATATTATTTTCCTTCTTTAAACAATTAATAAATCCGAAAATCGCCTTTTTGAGATTGTCGTTTATCGTTGTAATGGTTAATTCATCAAATTTCGTATCATAAAAATTGCCAAGAATTAACACATCATCATTTTGATTAAAGCATATTTTGTAGTAAATACAATTAACGTTATCGTTAAATAGAAGCCCTGCATCTTGGCAATTTTCTATACTTATTTGTTTCTCCCCATCGCCACAATTATTCCACCAGTCTTGTTCTGATGAATTATCTTTTTTACAAAAAACTATTAGAAGCTTCGGCATATTTATCCTCCAGCCATATTCATCAATATATTCACAATGCCTAACTTGTCAGGATATTCATTCTTACGAAAAGCAACCATCAAATCGGAAAGAAGAAGAAATTTAGTGTTTTGAGGAATATTGCCAGGTTTCCCTCTGCCACTTGTAACAACAATAAAAGGAAATTTCTTTTTCAGAATATATATCTTCTCTTCTAGAGCTTTAGAAGAGGTATCCTGAAAGGCTTTATCTAAAATTCCCTGATGAATTAAAAGAATGCTAGGCCTGGCTATTGTTTCTTCCTTTTCTGAAGTATTTGTTACTTTTTTTAATTTTACGTTTTCTTCATTGACTTCTAATTTGTAGATTGCTTGCCCCACGAGTAATCTATCTTTTTGCTGCTTTTCTTTTAGAACATATACTTCTTTGTCACCCTTAAATATATCAACGATATAAAGATTGCATTTAGAATATCTTTCTGGATTCGACTTTACTCTATTAGCAATTCTTTCATCTGCAACAACCAATCCCAACAAGGCATTTTCAACTAATAAACATGCTCGTATTTTTTTCTCTGTTTCATCGTTTAGACACCAAAAAAGTATTGGAAAGGAAATTGAATCTCCTGAAAATGCCTCGTAATAAAAAGGATTTTTCTTTTCTATTGTCTTTTTTTGTTGGTGTCTACAATATATAATTTTGTTAGAGAAATCTGTTATTTCTGACCCTGAAGACTTATATTTGATATGAGAATTATCAATTTCAATTTCCTTAATTTTAAAATGTAAACCGCAACACTCAAATTCTATGCTCTCGCTATTATTTTTTTGAGATTCAGAAGGGAATAAATTTTTTATGACTTCATATTTATCTGTTACTTCACGAGGAATAAAAGAACTCGTTTGCGAATTCATTTGTCTATCATCTTTTTTAATAAGTATTTCAAAATTAGAGATATTAAACCTTTTTATCTTACATAGATGTTTAAGCCAAAGAGAATATAAACTCACTACTGCTTCTTTTGGATTATCTAACTTGAGAAGGTTATATATAGAATTGAATTCATCTTTTGATAAAACAGCTATTCTTTTCTGTAAAAGAGGATCATTATTTATATCTTTTAACTCCCCATCAGAATCAGAACATGTAATAAACAATCTATAAGGTAATCTTTCGAGGAATTGTTCGTTTTTTAATTCAGTTATAAAATTATTTAACGAGTCTCGATTCAAAGAAAACACTACAAAACTACTTGTTGGCGGCGAGGTTTTTATTTTCTCGATGTCAAATCTACTATATACTTTTATCCCCAACTGTTCGAGATTTTTACTCACCATATAACTCCAGCAATTTGGGTTTATTCAAACTAAATTTGTATCCTATTGTATTATCTTCTGATTCGTATGCTTCTAGTGGAGATTTTTGCCCTTCTTTTAATTTACCAGCAGCTTCCTCCTCCGTAGCCGCAACAAGGTAAGCAGCACAGAGTCTCATTTCCGCAAATCCCCAGGCACTCGATCTTTTTTCACCAGTTTTGTCTATTATAGAATCACGAAATATTTCGTTAAATTTTTCAACTTTATTTACTTCGTTAGAGATATTATCCCAAATAGATATTTCATAATGTGTATCTTTATCAACTAATTTAATGTTTATAATAAGTTCATCGGATTTTTCAGCATATTTAGCAGAATTTCTCATTATATTTTCTAGTATTAAATAGAAAGCATGAACCCCTGTAAGTCCCCCGGGAATAAATACATCAACATCATTTTCCTCAATAGAGGTTATATCCTTTTCATCTAATAAATTTTGATCATCGTTAATAAAAACTTTAAATGTAATATTGTTGTAATTATATCCTTCGCTTTTACAAATATTATCTATAAGCCCATATTGAGAGATAAAACCTACAACCAAATCTCTAAAAAACTTCAAAGAGATCCCCCATTTTGGAAATTCCATAGTGGCAACTGTGGCAATAAAATCCATTCTTTGTTCAATATAGGACAAATATTGTTTTAATATCTTTATATTTTCTAGAGACGACCCACCAGATAGAGATAGTAAGTAAGGAATTACTGATGAACCTTGCTGATGCGACATATTCCTTGCCATAATCGCCGCTACGGCGGAGCGGAGGGCGTGGGAAAACCATAACTGTTCTAATTCAAACTCATAGAATCCCGCAAAGCTTCCACTAGCTAATACCTGAATATGATTTAATATATCCTTTTCATACTGCCAATTAGTATTAATTACAATAATCCCTGTAGTTGTTTGTTTAGTTTTAGTAATTATTGGGATAAAATATACATATTTTACAATTTTTTTAGTGAATAAGTCATCAATATGAACTCTAAAAAGTTCTTTAATGCTGTCTTTAAAGTCTCCAAGCCCTTTTTTTCTAAATGTTTCAATTCCTACTTCCTTTAATTTTTCGGATATCGAATTGCAGTATTGTTTTTCTTCACACCATATTGTGCAGTAGCTTCCATTTGTAGTTCCAGTTCCAAAATTTACCTTAATTTTCCCAGAACCTGTATCCTCGGAAAAAAGCACCAAATATTTTTGAAGTTTGTTTTCTATAAAAGCTTCAGTCAAACTAAATTTTTGGGTGAGCTGTTTGATATTGCTTAAAAATTTGTTAATATTTTGATTTTGGATTGGAGCATAAAGATATATTTCAACATTACGAGAAGAAAAAGACCAATAAGCATAAGTTATAAATACGGGTATCTTCTTTTTTAGCAGTAAACGTATCTGTTGCCATAGGCTCTCTAATTGCCTTTCTTTAATATCTGCCATGCAAATTTTCTCCTAACTTTTTTATTTCTTTATATATACAATTCAAGACTTCTTGTGTATAAATATTATTTTGTAAATTTTCTGATACTATTCCTTTTCCTATCACTTCTTTTGTAGCATTTTCTACCTTCTGTAAATACACCTCATTCTTTGTAATAAAAGACAATACTGCTGCAGCAACTCGTATTGATGCTATAGGATTGAGCTTTCCAGTACCAACTATATCATCAGCGGATCCGTGCACGGTTTGAAAGATATGTAATTCCTTAATTTCAGGATGAAGATATATATTTTCTGTATATAGAGTATTTTTGGAACCTATTTTTAGGTAAAACATTAACAATTCATAGATAACATCTCCGATTTCATTACCAACTATTAAGAGAAGATCTTTTCCTAACTTAGGATATGTTAAATAATCAAATAAATGAGATAGTCCTGTATCTGGTTGAAAGATGTTGCCGAAATAGCTAGATTTTTCACACCAGCTATAAAACCATTTTTCTAAAATATTAGCAAAGAGATGATGCTTATACATAAGCCAAAATAAATATTCCTTCCTAAGTCTTTTATTTGCTAAACATATCGCAAAATTTAAAATTTTTTCTAGAGATCTGTATGAAAATTCTTCTTCAAGAGATATTCTATTTTGCTTTTGATCTACTGTATACCTATTAATTGCATAAAAACCTTGCATTTCGTCTCGAATAATTAAAATCTGTCTACCATCTTTCAGAGTAATCGGGATAACTTTAAGTGCTTCTCCTTTTTTCCGAAGATAATAGAGTGTTTCCGCATTAATCGCGGTTCTAAAAATTACTCTTCCTCCACGCTTGTAAAAGCTAACAATCCATTCCCATAACTTTCTAACTTCATCTTTCACTATTTTTCTAATCTCTTCAACAGAGTTATCTTTTAAACTCCAATAACTATGAAAAACTTGGGGACATCTAATTATTTCAACTTTAGGACCTCCTATATTTTCAATCAAAAAATATATTGTATTTTCAAAAATATCAGCAACTTCTTGCCCTGTTCCGCTTCCTATTATAATTCCTACCTTATAGTCTTGCACCGTTTTCTCTCCTTCGCTATTTCGTTTTATTGGTAGGAGGCTCTCATTTAGCAAAATATTATTGCGTTATCATACAATTTAATGCTTCCTGAACTACTAGTGGCCGACTATTTTTAATCTGTTTTACGACAAACTGTAAAGTAGAATCTCCGTTTGGCAGAATTGTTATTTTGCCCATGACACCTGGGTAATCCTTAATCTTTAGTAAACCATCCTTTACCGAATCTGAGGTTGTAGCCTTTCTTTCAGTAATAATTTTGTAAAGAATATTAATGATATCATAAGCATACCCAGCATAACTAGCAGGTTCTTTATTATATCTATTCTTAAACTTTCTTATAAACTCGTCGGACATCTTACCATCTACAAAATAAGCACCCTCAGCACTATTTCCTACTTGCTCAAGTGTATTAGGTAATCCTAATGTCATATCAGCTGTTAACTGGGAATTTATTCCCAATTCTTTTAATTGTTTAATAATAATCCCATATGCAATTCCATATCCACTTAAATAGATGCAATCAGGATTCACTCGCATCAGCTTTAACAGCTGAGAACGGAAATCTCTCTGAAGAGGTTCATAACTTTCAGTAAGAGTAATTTTTCCTCCATATTTCTCAAAGACTTCTTTAAATACTTCATAACTACTCCTACCAAAATCATCATTGATATAGATTACCCCTGCGGTTTTACATCCTAACTTCTTAGCATCATATGTCGCCATAATACCTGCTATATCATAAGCCTCAGGATAAATTCTAAATACATATTCGCTAATATCAGTCACACCTGGGATTGCTACAGCTATGCCTATTTGAACAGTCTTACTAGGAGTAGCCAAAGGTGCTAAGGCCTTAGCGACGGAGCTTAAAGCAACTATAACTGCTAAAGGCTTTTCAAGTTCAACAAGTTTATTATAAACTGAAATAGCCTCTTTAGGCTGATTTTTGCTATCTTCATAAAAAATTTTAATCTTTTGTGAAGTCTTAGAATTAATTTCTTCTATCGCTAGATCAATGCCTTCTTTAATATATTGAGCAAAGATAGCTCCTGGTCCCGTCAACGGTAATATTGCTCCTATTTTTATAATTTTTTCTTTGTCTGTTTTCGTCGTAACTTTCTGTGTCGTTGTCTGCTTTACTTCCTCTTTTTCTTCCTTCTTTCCACAGCCACTTAAAATCAAACTAAAAATAAGAAAAAAAATTATAAGCACACAGTTATATCTCTTCTTACTTAGTTGATACACGATCTCCTCCTGAGTAAAAGTTTATTCTTAATTTTAAGAAGCAAATTTTATGCCATAACCTCGCATTTTAGAAACAGAATTTCTGATTCTGATTTTCTGATCTAGATCTTTCGAATTGTAATATATATTTTCTTAGATATATTTAAATTAAGAGTTTCTTTTTGCATTTTTCTCTCCTTACCAACTAGGTGTCCAATCTAAAGCTACAAAATTACCATCTTTTATAACATAAATCGCATAAGGTTTGTCTACATCTCCATATTTTGTAAATTTAATTTTACCAGTTACACCATAAAAAGTATGAGAATAAAGAACTTCTTTTATTTTTTCCGAATCATATCCTGCAATCTTTATAGCTTTAGCTATTATATAAAGAGCATCATATGAATAAGCATCGTAAACCCCCGGAGACTGCCCATATCTTTTTTGAAATCTTTTAATAAAATTTTTTAATTTATCATTTGCTTCTTTAGGAAGACTCATAATAGTATAATAGGAACCTTCCGCAGATCTTCCTGCAATTCTTATCAACTCAGGAGAATAAGAACCATCTCCCCCAACAAAAATAGCAAATAATCTGATTTCTCTCGCTTGTTTTAAAATAAAACCACTTTCTTGATAATTCCCGGGGAAATATACTACATCAGGATGCACATTTTTTATCTTTAGTAAGATATCTTTGAAATTTTTTTCTCCTGGTTGATAAGTAGCTTCAAAAACAATTTTTCCTCCCAATTTTAAAAAAATTTTTTAAAGCTCTTTGTAAGATCAGAGCCATATTCGTCATTTTTGTAAAAAATAGCTACTTTTCTCTTGTGTAATTTCTGTATAATAAAATAAGCTGCTGTTTTTCCTTGGATACTATTAGGTGGAACATTACGAAAAATAAAATCGCCTACATGCCTCAAACTATCGCTAGTTGAAATAGAAGACAGTAAAACAACTTTGTTTTTCTGAGCTAGCGGAGCAATAGCTAGAGTTACTCTAGAAGCAGCCGCTCCTATTATTACCGGAACTTTATCAATTTGAACTAGCTTATTGAAAGCATTTACTCCTTCTTTTGGTAAAAGTTTACTATCTTCATATATGGCTACTAAACGATTCCCATTAATTCCTCCGGAAGCATTAATTTCTTCAAGTGCTAATTCAATTCCTCTTTTCATAGCAGCTCCGTATGTCGCCCCTTCTCCCGTAAAAGGGCCTATCACTCCTATCTTGTAAATTCCTTGCTCTTTAGAGCAACTAATTAGTACTAAAAAGGGAAAACTTAACAAGAAAATAAAAATCATTAAATAAACTTTTTTTGAACGCTTCATAAATATTCCTCCCTGGGGGACTTTTTATCATCTAAATCTTTAGAGGATCTAAGATTTCAAGGCTTGAAAATGTCAAGTATTAATGCCGACATCCGTTACGCATTAAAATATACGCAAATTTTATGCCACAATATTGGCAAGTCTTGTTTTTCACTCTACCATCTACTTCCCTCATCAGAGGGAATATTTTGTTTGGGAAGCTGGGATTAAACTTTAATGTGCTCAATTTGCACACAAGCTTTGTTTAGGCTAATATGGCCAAGATGTCAAGGAACACGCGCATTTTAGTGATAGACGATGACAAAAATTTTATCGAACAGGTGCGCCCTGTTCTTGAAAGGGCGGGGCGGGTGGTCGTTGGTTATAGTGAAGGAGATTTTTATAAACTCTTTCGTCCATATCAATTCGACCTCGTGCTTCTTGACCTCAGGCTCCAAGAAGAAAAAGAAGGCCTTGAACTCCTGAGATATGCGCTAGAGGAAGACCCCTCGGTACCGGTGATCGTGATCACTGCTTATGGCTCCGTGGATACCGCTATAGAGGCCCTTCAGGCCGGCGCCAGGACTTATATCCAAAAAAACAAAATCACAGATACCGAACTTTTGGCTATAGTGGAACGCTTTATCCAGGAAAAAAAGGCCCAGGAAAAGATCGAAGCCCTTCTTAAGGAAAAAGAAAAGATCTCCTTTGTGGGTGAAGACCCCAAAATAAAAGAAGCACTCCGGCTTGCCCAAACCGCTGCTGAAGATGGCGAAACAAGCGTACTCATCCGCGGAGAGACCGGCACCGGAAAGGAATTGGTGGCCCGGTTTATTCACCAAACAGGTCGGCGTAAAGAAGGGCCTTTTGTCAACGTAGCCATATCAGCCCTAAACAAAGAGACTTTGGCTTCGGAGCTTTTCGGGCACGAACGCGGGGCTTTCACCGGAGCCACCCAGAGGCATATCGGTTACTTTGAACAGGCCCATCGGGGAGTTCTGTTTTTGGACGAAATTGGCGAGCTTGACCCGGATGTGCAAAAAAAGCTCCTTCGTGTGCTGGAAACGCACACAATAAGACGCCTGGGAGGCACAAGGGACATAGAGCTGGATTTTCAATTGGTGACGGCCACTAATGCTCCTCTGGAAAAAATGGTAGAAAAAGGCCTTTTCAGAAGGGATCTTTATTATCGCCTCAAAGTTTTGGAGATAAAGCTTCCGCCTTTGCGGGAAAGAAAGAGCGATATTTTGCTTCTGGCTGAGTATTTTTTAAAACAGCTACAAGAAAAGGGGCGTACGGAGGCACAGAGTTTTTCGGAGGAGGCAAAACAGATCTTTTTGAATTATTTCTGGCCAGGAAACGTGCGAGAGCTAAAGCACACCGTAGAATATGCGGCCTTGAGGGCTCGGCTGAGCCGTAGTTCCGTAATTACCAGAGCTCACCTTCCGACAGATTTCAAGACTAATTCGAAATACTTCGAGATCCAGGAAAGACAGGATATTAAGAAGATACTTGCCGAAACAGAACTTCATTACATTCAGGAAGCTCTTGAAAAGTGTAGCTGGAAAAAGACCGAGGCATGGAAGTTGCTTGGCTATCCTAACAGGTTCACCATGTTGAGAAGGGTAAAAAGAATTTTTGCGGATTATCCCGAACTAAAGCTAAATTTTCCTGAAGTGGCGAAAATGTACGGCTTATGAAGACTATTCTTATTGTAGACGATATCGTTGAATATCTGGATACCATTGAGGGCTTTATAGAAGACGATTTTAAGGTCTTAAAGGCGAAAAATCTGGAGCAAGCCAGGCGCTTGCTTGAAGAGCAGCGGGTTGATGTAGCCCTGGTTGATATTCGTCTGGACGATAACGATCCCGAAAACAAGGAAGGCCTCGCTTTATTAAAATGGATAAAAGAAACGAGGCCAAACTTACCGGTGGTGGTCACCAGTGCGTATCGTGAATTTGATTACGCGGTGGAGGCCTTAAACCTCGGTGCAGAATATTTTCTGCGTAAACCGGTTAACCCTCAGGAGTTGTTAAAAATCCTCCATAAAATTACCCCATGAAACTCCTCGTCCAGCTTCTCGTAAACGGTTTGGTAAATGGCGCCATCTACGCCCTGGTGGCTCTTGCCTTTGGGCTAGTGTATCGGAGTACACGGATTTTTCATATCGCTCTTGGAGCTGTCTATACCACCGCGGCTTATGGAATGTATGTAGGCGTGAAAAGTGGCCTCGGAGTCGGACTTGCTCTGGGAATCCTTACGGCTGTTTTGCTCAGTCTGGCGGTGGAGTGGGGTATATATCGTCCCTTTGTCAGAAAAGGGAGTTCGCTGGGGGTTATCCTTATCGCGTCTTTGGGGGTATATATTTTTGTAGAGAATCTCATAGCCCTCCTTTTTGGGAACGAAGTAAAGATAATCTCCTCCGGGATCGAGCCTTCTTATACCTTTGGACCGCTAATCCTGACCCGCATCCAGATTATTCAATTTTTAGTCGGCTTTGCCATTACGGGAGTTTTTTTCTGGGGAATAAAAAAGACCAGGTTTCTTAAGGCTGTGTGGGCCATGGGAGAGGAGCCTCTCTTGCTGGAAGTTCTGGGCTGGCCCATAACTCGCTTGAGAAATGCAATTTTTGTCTGGAGCGCAGTCCTTGTGGGGCTGGCTTCCATGCTTGTGGCCTATGATGTGGGAACAGATCCCCATACTGGGCTATCGGCCATTCTTTTGGGGGCGGTGGCGGTGTTGGTAGGAGGTGTCGATAGTCTGCGGGGCTGGATATGGACGGCCTTTTTAATTGCCGAGATACAGAGCCTAGCCATCTGGAAATTTTCCGCCAAGTGGAACGATGCTATCACCTTCTTATTGCTCATCCTGGTACTCCTTCTAAAACCACAAGGGCTTTTTACCTCTGAGTCCAGAGTGGAGGAAAGGTGAATTACGTTATTCATCTCCTTATCATGATCAATATCTATTTAGTGCTGGCTTATTCCCTCAATTTGGTGCTGGGGTTTGGAGGATTGCTTAGCCTTTGTCATGCTGCCTTCTACGGCATAGGGGCTTATGCTTACACCCTCTTAGCCATGCACTTTGACTTACCCTTTATGGTGGCCCTTCCCTTGGCCATGGTCATTACAGGCCTTTTGGCCTTTTTTCTGGGCATTCCAGGGTTGAAATTCAGGGGAGATCCTTTTGTCCTGGTTACTCTAGGTTTTCAAGTGATTATTTTTTCCGTGCTTTATAACTGGGTTTCTCTCACCAAAGGTCCTTATGGCATCCCTGGTATCCCAAGGCCAGAAATTTTTGGCTTTAAAATAGACAGCCTTTATGACTTTCTGGGGCTTACAGGAAGCATTTTAATTTTGAGTGTGCTCTTTTTTCTTGCTCTTTACCGTTCGCCTTTTGGGTTGGCCCTAAAGGCGTTGAGAGAGGACGAAAGGGCGGCCGAGTCGCTAGGAAAACCTTCCCAGCTATATCTTTTGTGGGCCTTTACTCTCGGCGGAGCGGTGGCGGCTGTATCAGGAGCCCTTTATGCTACCTATGTAACTTACATAGACCCTACCTCTTTTACTCTCAACGAGAGCATATTTCTGGTAGCCATCCTCTTGGTTGGTGGTTCAGGCAACTTCTGGGGGCCAACTTTAGGAACCATCTTCTTGGTCCTGCTTCCGGAAGCCCTCCGCTTTCTCGGGCTTCCTGACACCATAGCCCCGAACGTAAGGCAAATGATCTACGGCACTATTCTAATAATTTTGATGTACTGGAGGCCACAAGGAATTCTCGGAGAGTTTAAGATCCGATGAAGAAAGGTGAGCTCAAGCTCAAGAATGTAGGCAAAAAATTTAAGGGATTTTGGGCGGTTAAAGGGGTGACCGCCAAATTTTTGCCCCAGCGGATTACCGGCCTGATCGGGCCAAATGGGGCAGGGAAAACCACCCTCTTTCATTTGATTACAGGAGAGCTCGTCCCGGATGAGGGAGATATTATCTATCAAGGAGAGTCCCTTAAAGAGAACCCTCCCTGGAGGGTGGCGCGCAAAGGTATTGGACGCATGTTCCAGGATGTAAGGGTGTTTCAGGGGCTGAGCGTGCTTGAAAATATTGTACTTGCCTTACAAACCCCAGAAGAAGAAATCCCTTTCTATGGTTTGTTAAAAAAGAAAGAAAAAAAAGAAGAAGCTTTGCGGTGGATAGAATTTGTAGGACTCGAGAACGAAATAAAAAGGAAGGCAGAAGATCTATCTTACGGGCAGCAGAAACTTCTAGCCCTGGCTCGTATCATGGCTGGAAATTTTGATCTACTTCTCTTAGACGAACCTATTGCCGGTGTAAGTCCTGTAATAACGAAAAAAATATTAAAACTTTTGCGAGAAATGGTGGATAAGTACAAAAAGACCTTGGTTATTATTGAACATAATATGAATGTTATCATGGATATAACTGACTGGGTCTATTTTTTAAATGAGGGAAGAATTTACTTTTCCGGAAGACCTGATCATGTTTTGGGAGCAGAAGAGGTGAGAAGACTTTACCTTGGGTTGGTTAAATGAAGAAAAAAATGCTCAAAGTAGAAGACATGTATGTAGCTTATAATAAGAAAGAAGTCGTCAGAGGGGTTAATTTTACTTTAGCAGATAAAGAAAAAGTCCTTCTGGTTGGACCTAATGGAGCAGGAAAGTCTACATTTCTTAAGTCTATAGCTGGTATTTTGAAGGCCAAAAAAGGAAAAATTTTTTATAACGGAGACGATATTACTTACCTATCTTTATTTGAACGAGTAAAAATTGGCATTGTCTATCTAAAGCAAGAGCGAGACATATTTCCAAGTTTAACAGTAAAGGAAAACTTAGAAATAGCTGGTTATGGATTATCTAAAGGCGAATTTCAGTCAAATTTAGAAGAACTTATTAGTTTTTTCCCTAACGTTAAAGACAAACTCAACCAAAGGGCAGGACTTCTTTCGGGAGGAGAGAGAAGATCGTTAGGAATTCTTATGGTTTTGCTTAAAAGGCCGCGCCTTTTATTGCTCGATGAGCCCACCGCCGGACTTGCTCCAGGAGCTGCAGCCCAAATTTTAGAAAAATTACAAGAAATCCAATCCTCTATGAGGATGGCCACCATAATGGTAGAACACAATTTATATTTAGTATCAGATAAAGTTGATCGTGTAAGTATAATGAAAGAAGGACAGATAGTATTCAGTGAGGCACTTGGAGATTTATCTTCAAATTTAGAAAATATAGCTAAATTCTATTTTTGAAGGAGGATTTATATGAGGAAATGTATTTTCCTATTTTTTTTAGGATTAGCTATTTTTTTATTAGGACAAAATATTTTTGCTTTCAAACCGGGGAAAATATTCTATGTAGCCTTTGACAGCATGCCTGACCTTAAAGACAATAAAGTTTATGCCAAAGGTTATCCTATTGGCAAAATCCTTGATAAAGAACTTTCAGAAGACTTGAAAGTAATTATTACCATCAGGATCTATCCTAAATATACAGCTTCTATAACAAAAGGGGGGGTGTTTTATGCAGACAATGGAAAATTAAACTATGATATTTTAGAAAAAGACACGAAGCAACCATTGCCTTCTGAATCGATACTTTTAGGATTTTCTAGTAAAAAGGAATTTTATTTATTTAAAGCCCAGTATCATGTTCAAAAACTTGCAGAAGAAGCGCGCAAAAGAGCAGAAGAACTTTATAAAGAAATAAAAGAGAAATAGTATTTCGTTATTTGTCCTGGCTAAATTATTTATGGGAAAGAAAATATTTAGGAGAGAAATTTTTCGTAATATTCGAGAGTTAAGAGAAAAGCTGGCACTATGAAAGAAAATATTACAACTTCAGGAGGCCGCATTCGGCCCTGGAGTATCAGACGCCTTGGGAAGTATGGCAAAAAACCCAGAAGACGACTAACCGGGAGTGTCCACCCAATTGTGTAAATTTAAAATAATCAAAAAGGAGGGTGGACACTATGTCAAAAGTTAAAAAGGTTCTTAAACCAGAAGAAGTCCAAGCCACTATCAAAGAGCTTACCCAACAAA
>Ga0256914_1000925_pt1 | contig 28108 bp, 30 predicted proteins | sample HulkmetaG_FD_191571 | JGI IMG/M metagenome (GOLD analysis project Ga0256914, IMG submission 191571) | Hydrothermal chimney microbial communities from Main Endeavour vent field at the Juan de Fuca Ridge, Pacific Ocean - Hulk | ecosystem: Environmental > Aquatic > Marine > Hydrothermal vents ... | reverse complement strand
CCCTAAAGCTTTTTTCCAGACCTTCGTACTCTTTTATGAGCTTTTCAACGGCCTCCCTGAGGATCTTTTTCGGATCCAGCCCATCTCTGACCCTCAGGAATATTATCCCCTCCTCCTTCAGGGGGTGAGGGACGTCGTAGCCGGCGAACTCCACATCATCACGGGCGTTCAACTCCTCGACTATTGGAGTCAGCAGGGTGTAGGTCTCGCCCTTGATCACAACCCTTATCTCACTCGGTCCGACCTCCTTGACCTCAATATCCATCTTCATCTACCTCCATTTCTGAGAGCTTTCTTATCAGGGTATCCATCACCAGCTCGGGATCAGCCCTGAACCACCACATTCCCCTCTCATCCCTCTCGAGCAGGCCCTCTTCCTCAGCCAAGTCCAATACTTCTATTGGAGAAACGCCAGCATTGACAGCGGCTGCTACTACAACCTCCCTAGCCTTCCTCTGCCTGACTTCGTACTTTATCTCGTTGACCAAGGTCCTGAGCTCAGACATTAGGTCCACCATCTCCTCGGGTTCCAGCTCAGTGTAGAGAAGATCCTTCCTCCAATTGGCCGTGAGCCCGGCTCCCTTCAGTGAGAGGGTCAGGAGGCTCATGGAGACGCCTCCACCGTGCTCCATCAACCACTCCGATGGGTACCTGTAGAGGCCGCCCACGGGATTCCTAACTATCTTGAAGTTCCTGTAAGACCGTCTCACCACACTTTCGGCGGCCTTGTTCTCCTCCCTAGTACCGAAGAGGGTTATCTTCAGACCGGAGCCGGTAACATACTTGTATGAGTAGTCGCGACCCTCCATCCTCCTCTCTAAATACTCAAGGAAGTCTTCCAGCTCATCATGAGAGAGCGAGAGCACGAAACTCCTCTTATCTAGGAGGCTACCTCTTGACATACTTTATCAGCCCTTCCTTGAAGGGATTCCACCCGTATCTGCTACTGATCTTCTTGTCTAAATATACCTTACCACATCTCTCACACACCAATGTGTATCCCACCCCTTTCTTCAGGGGGGCGCCGCAGGTGGGACAGAAGCTCAGTATGACGCCTAGATCGGGAGGACCTCCCATGGTGACTGTAACTGTACCATTGTCCACGGAGTTTATCCTAACAAGCACTATATCACTGGGTCTGGCCCCTACGTTTGGAGGTCTCTTGGACATAACCGCTTGGACGGGAGGGGAGAGCAGTGCCCTCCTCGGTTTCACCAAAGCGGTAAGGTGAACGTGATAGACGCTCCTATCGGCACTTCTTATCTCCCCTAAGGCTATTTCTCCAGGCCTGAGGGGAAGTATGGGTTTCTTGAAGGGTTTTACGGATACATTGATGTCTCTCTCCTGTAAGGACCCTAGATAAACCGAGTAGAGAGTTCCTCCTTCCTCCCTAACCCCCTCTCCTGGTATGAACTCCTCGACAACGCCCAATCTCTCACCGGGGACTACGATCCTCCTTTCCCTCATGATATCACCTCGAACCTCAACATCTCCACAGGAATGCTGACCACCCTCCTCCTGTGATAGTGGAAGATCCTCCTGAGGGGGAAGGGCCATCTCTCAACGTGAGTCAGCCTAGCACCCCTCTTAGAGGCGTACTCGGCTAGGAACCCTGAGTTCCCAGCCATGTGTATGGAGTAGACTACCTTGGAAATTTGAAGGGCCTTATCCAAAAACTTAAGGTCCGCATGCCTGCGCACCATTCCAAACGGTGGATTCTGTATCACAACATCCACCCTTTCCTCGAATTCAGAGACATCCATGACCATGAACTCGGTTCTATCCGAAACCCCCACCGCTCTAGCGTTCTCCTTAGCTACCTCTACCGCTTCTGGGTCAATATCTACCCCTATGGCATGGGAAGCACCGTAGAGGACCGAGCCTATTGCCAAGATGCCGTTACCGCATCCCAGATCCGCGACCTTCGAACCCTCCAAGTCGCCCATGAGGTACGCTAGGTGAATTAAGGAGGAGGCGAGGTTTGGAGGCGTAGAGTGCTGCTCGAGCTCCGGCTTTGGGTTTTCAAGGTTTTTGAGCCCTTGAAGGACTATTTCCAGCTCCTTCTTATCTCTCGGCCTTTCCATCCAGCTTGACCACTTCCACTTTGGTCATGTGGGGGATCTTGAGCTTAGCCAACTTCACACAGTACTTCGCTACGTCCAAATGCTCCTCCTTCACCCTTATGAATAGGATCGTATCGCCCTTCCTTATCTGAGCCGCTCTGCCGTCGGGTTTACCGAAAGCTAGCCTCATACCCTTCTGGAGCCTCTCTGCCTTGTGAACACCGGCCATAGCGTGCTTCCTGAGTATGTGGTGAGGATAAGGAACTATCTTGAAGAAGTAATGTTCATCCGATGGGGTCCTCTTTCTAAGCTGGGCTAGAATGGTCATCCTCGCAGCCTCTAGAGCGTTGCTCCTGACCTGAAAGCTGGCATCCGCTACTAGCCTCACCTCGTAATCGAAGTCCCCGTGAACGTTACCATGGTCGAACTTGTTGATCTTGCTGTAGGGTATGCTCTTTATGTATTCCTTCCGAGTGTAGGGCCTCTGCAGCGCCCTATAGTTCCTCGCGGGTCTCAGGGACATATTACCTCACCTTCACCAACCTGTCCCTAACGGCCTTTATAATCCCTACTAGGTATGTGGCCTCACCGGCGGACATGCCGCAGGGGAAGGTCCTCTCCACTATTCTCCTGATGAGTGGGATGACCCTCTCCCTCTTGTGGTCCGCCAGCTCAATGGTGCTCACTATATCCCTTATATAGTTAATCATAAGTTCCCTCACCTCGCGGGGAACTGGTCTCTCCTGGAAGCGGGTCGAGTCTTTGAAGGCCAAGTAGAATTCGTAGAGGAAAATTGCAGTTGCATTGGCTAGGTTCAGGGCAGGATATTCCTCGCTTGATGGTATGGTCGTGACCACATCGCAGAAGGACAGCTCCTCTGTGGTGAGCCCAACGGACTCCCTACCCATCACCAAGCCATAGGTAGCGTCCCAGCTGATTTCTTCAAGGAAGTCCCTTATGGGAATGGCTCTCCTGTCTAAGGAGTACTTACTCACCCTAGCTGTGGTCCCAATTAGGAGATCTATTCCTTCTCTAGCCTCTTTTAACGTTGTGAGTATTTCTGCCCCGTTAACCACGTCCTTAGCGTGCATAGCTGCTGCCAAAGCCCTGTCAAAGGACTCGAACATTGGTCTGACTATCCTGAGCCTCTTGAAGCCGAAGTTCTTCATCGCCCTAGCTATCATCCCCACGTTATCCGCCTTCTCCGGCTCCACTAGTATGACCACAAGATCTGGCATCTCGAATTTCCTCAGATAAAGATAAAAAAGATCGCTGATCCGATGATGGAAAAAAGGTGCTATAAAATGCTAGAGATGCTCAGGGACCGCGTCTCTGGATTCATGGACAGGATTGCTGGTTGGTTAGTTTCCATGGGCTTCACAGCTAATGCAGTGACCTTTTTCGGGCTTTTCCTAACTATCGCATCCTTCTTCTACCTATACGTGGGGAATTACGTGGGAGCGGCCGTGCTGATTATTCTGGCAGGTTTCTCCGACGCGTTGGATGGGGCTGTCGCCAGAAAAATGGGTCGAGCGGGTGTGCTCGGATCCTTCCTAGACTCCGTTGTGGATAGAGTTGAGGACGGTATACTCCTCCTAGGCATGGGGATCTACTCAGGAGACCTCCTCTTGGCGGCATTAGCCATACACTCTTCGATGTTGGTGAGTTACATAAGGGCCAAGGCCGAGTCCTTGAGGGTCACCGGAACCCAGTACAGCCTGACGGGAAGGGCTGAGAGGGTGCTCTTGGCCGCGCTTTTCTGCGCTTTGAATCAAGTTAGGGTGGGCTTGCTAGCCATAGCTGTTCTCAATTATCTCACTGCAGTAGAGAGGGCATTCATTTTCCTGAGGAGAGCTAGTAATCTCTGAGATCTCCGAAGAAAATTTCGAAGGATGGGAAAGTAGGGGAGAAAGGTGGGGATTAGTTCAGAGGGTATCCATGTACTCCTCCGCCTTGGGTATCTCCTCCTTCATGCCCTTTCTTCTCCTGATCTCGAGGATAACCTGTTCCATCAGGCTCTTGGGTAACGGCTCCCAGTGGGAGAACTTGGTCTGCCAGAAGGCTCTCCCGCTGGTGACGCTTCTCATCTCGTTGCTGAATCCTCCCAGCGTCTCCCTGACCGGTATGTAGCCCTTCACCACGCTCACCCTTCCCCTCTCCTCCACCCCGATGACTTTACCTCTCTTCTGGGATATGAGGGATATCACTGATCCTATGAGCTCGGGGGGCGTAGAGACCTGTATCTCGTAGATGGGTTCGAGCAGTACGGGATCGGCGCTCAGCATTGCACCGAATATGGCCCTCCTTATAGCGGGTGTGAGTTGAGCCGGACCCCTGTGGGCGGGATCCTCGTGAATCATCGCATTCACTAGCCTTATGGCCACGCCCATCACGGGCTCTCCAGCTAAGGGACCTTCTCTCATGACCCACATGAAGCCCTGCTTCAGGATCTCCCTCACCTCATCAAGCCTCTGCACTCCGACGGTCCTGTTTATGAAGAGGTTGTAGTTCTCCTCATCTATCTTCCAGACATTCCTAGCATCGTCGGTTTCCATTCCACCTTCCTCCCTGAGTATCTTGGCAATACTCCTGCTGTCCATCCTCTCGTTGACCTTTCTCTCACGAATCAGGTTGATCACCTTCTCCTCCAAGGGAGAGGCAGTGACCCAGAGCCTGTTCAGCTTGTTGGGCGATTTGGCGAGCACCACATCGCTCTGTCCCTTGACGCTCTCCCTGTAGACCACGGTTGGCTCGCTGACCTCGAACTCCAGTCCAACTTTCTTTACCTCATAGAGAGAGATCTCGAGGTGGAGTTCTCCGGTCCCCTTGAGGAGGATCTCTCCCGTCTCTTGGTTGTGGATCATGACCAGATTAGGATCTTGGAGAGTGAGCTTCCTCAGGGTATCTATCAGCTTTGGCAGGTCTTGCGGGTTCTTTGCCTCCACGGCCACGGTTACCACGGGCTCTGTCACGTACCTTATGGCCTCGAATCCCTGCTGCACCCTCTCCTTTATCTCCGGTGATATCACGGTTTCCCCTGAACTAGCTGAAGTGAGGCCTAAGACAGCAGCTATGTTTCCAGCGGGGATCTCCTCCATTCTAAGCCTATATGGACCCATGTAAATGCTCGTCTGCTGGATCTTCTGCTTCTTCTTCGCGTTCAGGAGGTAAACCTCCTCGCCCTCTCTGAGAGTACCGCTGAACACCCTTCCAGTGACGACCACACCGGCGTGCGGGTCCACCCTTACGGCGTTAACTCCTACGATTAGGGGGCCGTTGGGATCACACGATTTCAGGGCCCTCACTATCTCCTCATCGTGCTGATCCTTCCATAGCCTATCTATCCTGTAGGGTTGTGCTTCAACAGGACTCGGGACGTGCAGGGTCACCATATCTAGGAGGGCCTCGTGAACTGGTAGCTCCTTCCTTAGTATGACTCCGTCCGGGTCCTCAGCGTATGAGTCTATTATATCGGAGAACTTCACTCCTTTCTTTGCGGCTATCGAGTTGGTAAGGCCCCAACCGTGGAGGGCAGACCCGAAGGCCACGCTATCATTGTCCCACCTGACCTTCCACTTCTCTCTGAACTCGGGCTCAGCGTAGGCCTCTATCAGATTATTGAACTCCCTTATTATCCTGAGTATCTTCTGCTGAACCTCCTGAGGGGTGAGCTTGAGTTCCTTTATGAGCCTGTCCACTTTATTGATGAAGAGCAGTGGTCTTACCCTCTCCTCGAGCGCCTGCCTCGTTACAGTCTCCGTCTGGACCATGACCTCCTCCACGGCATCAACCACTACTATGGCTCCGTCTATGACCCTCAAGGATCGCGTAACGTGTCCTGTGAAGTCTATGTGTCCCGGCGTGTCGACGAGGTTGATTGCATACTCCCTGCCGTCCTTTTGATAGTATAGAGAGATGTTGGCAGCCTTTATCGTTATACCCCTGGCCTGCTCTATCTCGTGATAGTCCAGAGCTCGCATCTCGCCCGCCATCTTGTCGCTGATCATTCCAGCAGCAGAGAGTAGGTTGTCAGAAAGCGTGGTCTTGCCGTGATCGACGTGAGCGATAATGCCTATGTTCTTTATGTTCCGGGGATCCTTCATAAGGCCCTGTAGGTGTTCTATAACCTTCTTATACTTCTGCAAATCCCATCACCTACCGTCATGGGTCCCTCACAATCGGAGTTAAAAAGGTTGAGGATTGGGTGCGAGTCGCCGCGCTGGTAATGTGGAGGCGTGCCTTGAATGGGTGCTGAGGACGTGCTCGATCTATCGCGATCGACATAGATGGAGATAAGATTTCGGGCGAAGACGTCTCTAATCGGCGGAGATCATGGTAATTCGCGCGCGATATCTTTGTGGTTTCTCAGCGTGGCCTCGGGTACAATGTGGATCCAATATCCGAAATTCGGTCTCCTTAAAGCGATAGGATAGATGGATCGGGAATACCGTACGCCCTAAGCTGGGCGGCACCTAGCGCGTGTGCTTGTGTGAGGGGAGGAGAGACGCGCCTAACCGATGATGAGGGTCAGTGAGAACGAAGTAGGGGGGAGGCTTAATCCTCGTCCATCTGCCAGAGCCTTCGATTATCGTGGTGATTCACTTAGCCTGCCTTAAGGTGACCATGTTTGCGACATTAGGCTGATTTCACCCGCGATCCCGAGCCTTTTTTAAGGGAGATGAGTGCTCCAAGCTGGGAGATGATAAAAGTTGTCCGCCAGCCCGAGCCATTATCACCAGCTTCTAGGACTGTACAGGAACCCCTTCTTGAGATCGTCGATCATCGAGCTGGAGGACCCGAGTTCCATATTCAGTAAGCAATGGGTGGACGATATCCTCGACTCCCTAGCGGCGGAGGCCATGTCAGGTGTGGCCTCGGCGTTCGTTGCTCTAACTGGGCCTCCTGGATCTGGTAGGAGTCTGAGACTCCATCTTCTTAAGTTTTCATACACGAATGCGGAACTAGATTCGATCTACCAAGAAATATCGGTCGTAGAGGGACCCGACATTATAGATAACCTCCTCATAACCTCCTACGAGCTTTCTAGGAGCATAACGAAGGCCCTGAAGAAGGTACTCTTGGGAATGCCGGAGAGTCTGACGGATGAGGAGCTCGATCAGCTGAAGACCTCCCCAGCTGAGGCGGGGAGGATGATAGTGAAGGCACTCGATTCAATAGCCCCCTCGGCTCTGTTACTCGACGATGTGCACAACATGATGTACGCTGACGAGAGGTGGTCCTTCTTCTTCTTCGAGATGATTAGGGAGATAGTTTCCGTAATGCCCGAGGGTATATTGGTTGTCATGGCTATGAGCGATGAAGCCTATGAGGAGCTGGATAAGAGGTTTCCAGCCCTCACATCCAGAGTGCACGAGAGGATAGCCCTACCTCCCCTAACCGATGATGAGGCCATCAGCTTGGTCTCCAAGAGATTAAGCAAGTTCAGGGCTAGGGAACCGGAATCTCCTCTCGATCCGCTGACGGAGGATGTGGTGCTCGCAGCCAATAGAGTTGCTGAGGGTAATCCTGCGAGGTTACTCGAGTTACTCTCCAAGAGCCTCGACGTGGCAGTCATACTGGGTAGAAGTAGGGTAGACATGTACGTGTTCGACAAGGTGCTGGATGCTGAGAGGGAGATTATAGAGTACGTAAAGAGAGCCCCACCAAAGATGAGGAGGGAGCTGGATCTAATACTGAGGAACTTCAACGGTGGGCCGGTAGGTTTGGAGAAAGTTGCAATAGAGGCAGAGGTCCCCATATCACTCGCCTACTCCAGACTTGAGGCCCTCGTCGTTACCGGCTTACTCGAGAAGGACAGGGCTGGAAGGTACTATGTGCCTAAGGAGGCCTTGAGGGCTATGCCCAAGGAGGGAGAAGAGGAGGAAGAGAAGCCTGAAAAGGTCAAGAAAGTCAAGAAGGAGAGACCCACCAAGAGGGTCACTAGGAGCATCATTAAGCTCAAGAGGTTGAAGAAGGGCCTCTGGTGGCCCTGACCCCCTCTGTTTTGGAACCCTCGGGCGTGACAACTTTATTTACTATGCCCACTGGATCTACCGGTGATCTCATTGGAGCCTAGGGAGATCGTTGCCAAGGCCAAGGAGGAGGGAAGGAACGTTCTCCTAGAGCATGAAGCCAAAGAGCTCATAGCGAGTTACGGGATTCCCGTAACTAAGATACGCCTAGTCGGCAGCGAGGACGAAGCAGTTGAGGCCGCTAGGGAGATAGGGTTCCCGGTGGTCCTGAAGATAGTGTCGCCGGATGTCATACACAAGAGCGATGTCGGCGGAGTTAAAGTGAATCTGAAGACTGAGGAGGAGGTTAGAAGCGCCTACAGGAGTATACTGGAGAGTGTGAAGGAGAGGGTACCCAATGCGAGGATAACGGGTATACTCGTCCAGGAATTCGCTCCTCAGGGCTTGGAGCTGATAATAGGCTTGATCAGAGATCCTCAATTCGGACCCACGGTCATGTTTGGACTGGGAGGTATATTCGTCGAGGTATACAGGGATGTCTCCTTTAGAGTGGCTCCTCTTACGGAATACGACGCGGACTCCATGATGAAAGAGATCAAGGCCTACAAGCTGCTGACTGGTTTCAGAGGAATGGAACCGGTGGATCTGGAGGCACTCAGGGATGCTTTAGTGAAGGTCGGTCAAATAGGACTGGACCTTGAGGAGATAGCCGAGATGGATTTAAATCCAGTTATCGCATATCCAAGGGGAATTAAGGTCGTTGACGCTAGGATCATTCTGAGGTGATCGTATGGCTAGGAAAATATCGGAACTCTACGAGATGCAGGTCTACACGAGTGATGGCCAGTATCTAGGGATAACGGAGGATTTCGTCTTCGATGATGTGGAGGGGAGGTTAGCTGCTCTAGTGGTCTCCACTGGGAGGAGAGGAGAGCGCAGGACCATACCCTACGATGCCGTAAAGGCCTGTAAGGACATATACATCGTTCAGGTCTGACTCCCTAACTTTTTCCTAGGCGTAAAAAAGTGGTGGTAGAGAGAGGCCTATTTACCCTTAAACTCGGGCTTCCTCTTCTCCAAGAAAGCGTTGATTCCTTCCTTGGAGTCCTCAGTCCCGAATACTAGCCCGAACGCTAGGGTCTCCGCATCTAGCTTGCTCCCATTCAGGAGGGCCTTATAGATCTCTAAAGCCTTCGCCGGTCTCTCAGCAATCTTCATGGCAAGCGACCTAGTTTCCTCCTCCAACTTGTCGTGAGGGACTACCCTGTTCACCAGACCTATTCTGAGGGCCTCATCCGCTCCTATAAGATCGCCCGTAAATAGCAGCTCCTTGGCTTTAGACACTCCTACAAGTTCAGGGAGTCTGTATGACCCACCTGCTCCGGTTATTATTCCCAACGTTATCTCAGGTTGGCCGAACTGCGCTTTATCGCTAGCTATTCTCAGATCGCAGGCCATCGCCAATTCTAAGCCTCCGCCCAGAGCGAAACCGTTCACCATAGCGATAACAGGTTTTCTGAACTCTCTTATCCTTCTGAAGGCCTCATTAAGCCTCTTTGAGAGTTCAAAGGCTTCTATAGGCTTCAACTCCTTGAACATGGTTACATCTGCCCCAGCGCTGAACGCCCTGCCCTCCCCAGTGATCACAACCACCCTGACGGCCTCGCCCTCAGCTTCGTCGAGCGCCGATGTTATTCCCTCAACCACATCCATGTTAATGGCGTTGAGTTTGTCCGGTCTGTTAATGACGATCCACGCGATTGGCGGGGTCTCCCTGTATAACACCGGTCCGAATGACTTCTCCTTCAAGCCGTAATCATAGAATCCTCTACCGGACTTCACTCCCAGTTCCCCTTTACCCACCTTCTCCGCAATGAGGGGATCCACCTCATACTCAGGAAGGCCATACTTCTCCTTCTTGGCCTCTATGATCGCCTTCACCCTATCTAATCCAATTTCATCAGCCATTCTGAGGGGTCCTTTCGGAAAGTTAAGTCCCAATACAACCGCCTTATCAACATCCTCCGATGAGGCCACTCCGTTCCTAACCAGCCACGCTGCTTCATTAACGGCCATGCTCAAGACCTCCAGAGGATCGAAGGGCGCTTCAGGATCGGCCGGAATGTTGGGTCTACCGGAAGACCAGTCATAGAAGCCTTGGCCGCTCTTCCTGCCCAGTTTTCCACCGTCGGGGAGCTCTCTCCAGCTCTTACATGGGGTGAGGATGAAGCCCCTCTGGACCATCGCGTCGATTATGTCCCTCATCACATCTAGACCGATGAAATCGGATAGCTCAAAGGCTCCCATCGGGAGACCGGCCTTGCCCTTGAGAGCCGCATCTATGAGAAGCTTGTCTACCCCTTCCCTCTCCATAATGAGGCATGCCTCGTTAAGCCATCTCACCAGCACTCTGTTCACAATGAAGCCTGGAACATCCTTAGCCACAACAACAGGTACCTTTCCCATGGATTTCGCCAGCTCTACAGTCAGCCTAACGGTCTCGTCGGAGGTCCTCTTTCCCCTAACCACTTCGACCAGCTTCATTAGCTGGGGGGGATTGAAGAAGTGCATCCCAACGAACTTTTCGGGTCTGGAGGTGACTGCAGCTAGCTCTGTTATGGGAAGGCTGCTCGTGTTGGTGGCTATCACGGCATGGCGGGGGGCAGCCGCATCTACAGTTCTGAACGTATCGGCCTTCAGATCAAATATCTCTGGAATGGCCTCTATCACGAAATCCGCTTCCTTGACAGCCTCTTCCAGATCTAGGGTCGTCTTAATTCTGGAGAGTACCTCGTTCATCTCATTCTCCGAGATTCTTCCTTTCTTAACGAATTTCTCTAGGCTGGCTCTTATCCTGTTTAGGCCGTTCTGGACGAACTCCTCTTTTATGTCCCTCATTACCACCTCATACCCGGCCATGGCAGCTACTTGGGCAATACCGTGTCCCATCGTACCGGCTCCCAAAACAGCAATCTTGCGGATCAATAAGATCACCCCGCAAGAAGAGGTTGGTAAAAAGAAAAAAGTTCCTCACACGAGAGAAGCTATAAGCTCCCTCTCTACGTTCTCTTCACCTTTTTCGAGGATATAGAGCTTAGCTATACCAGTGCCCTCCTCTACAACAGCCACAACAGGGATCACATGGCCTTCAAGGTCCTCGGCGACCCCAGCGTACACGACAAGCGGAGGGAGCTCGTAATCATAGACCCTCTTAACCTCAGCGAGGTCCAACTTGGAGAAACCCTCGGGGACATCGGGGAAATTGTTCCAATCGATCACCTTGATCATAGCCCCACCATCATTTACAGCCATATCATATTTAATAGATGTAATTCAACGTTCGACGTAGATAGGCAAGGAAGCCGTCTCACCACCGATGTTAAAGATCTTAATGATAAGGAATCCCGATCCCCCGTGGATTCCCTTGCCGTAATCAGTGATTTCAAGAGTAAAGTATTAATTTTGCTCGTGGGTCCAAGCGAAAGGTGATCTAATGCCCTGTAAGAAAAGGGGTAGTAAATCCAAGAGCACGAAGAAGACCTCTAGCAGGAAGACAAAGACGAAAAAAGCTGAGAAGAGCAAGATAGACACACTCGATGTGGATGAGGATACCAAGAAGATACTAAAGGCAATGGAGAAGATAGGAAAGCCCGCTAAGTGCGGCGAGATAGCGAAAGAGGCAGGTTTCTCACCCCAGAAGGTAGCGGCCAAGATGAGATCCCTCGCCAAGAAAGGCATCGTGAAGAGGTCTGAGGAGGGTCTCTACTCCTTAGCACTGTAGGGGGGCTCGGGCCCCACTCCACATTCAATTTTTAAGGGATCGAATGAGGTTGGCGAGTATGAGGAATGTCGGTGTTATAGGGGCGGGCCAGATAGGCTCCGCGATTGCCAAGGTACTGGCCGAGAGTGGTAGATGGTCAGTGATGGCCTCTAGGAGGAAGGTTCACGAGATGGAGGAGTTGAAGAAACTAGGCATCAGGGTGACAGGGGATAATAGAGAGGTTGCTGCGAACTCCGACATAGTGATAATCGCTGTTAAGCCCTACAAGGCGGTGGATGTGTTGAAGGAGATCTCTGATCTCGTCGAGGGAAAGATAGTGGTATCAGTCGCTGCTGCAGTTCCGATAAAGAAGCTTAAGGCCGCTGCGCCGAGGGCCAAGATAGTGAGGGCGATGCCCAACATAGCAGTCATGGTGAAGGCCTCCTTCACCGCTTACTCGAAGGGGCCTGATCTGGATTCCAAGGATGAGGCGGTCGTCGTGCAACTTCTGAGGGAGATGGGAGAAGCTCATGAAGTGGATGAGGAGCTCATGGATGCCGTCACAGCGCTGAGTGGGAGTGGGCCCGCTTACATAGCGACCTTGATAGAGGCGATGGCCTACGCTGGTTTGAAGGTCGGCCTGCCTAGGGACTTCGCATATCTGAGCTCCGCTTACACAGTCTTCGGGACGGCCAAGCTCTACCTCGAATCCGGGAGGCACCCAGCGGAGATCAAGGAGATGGTCCTCACTCCAGCTGGTACGACCATAGAGGGCATATTTTACCTAGAGGAGAGTGGGATAAGAACGGCCGTGATGAAAGCTGTTGAGGCTGCCACTAGGAGGGCTAAGGAGATAGCTAAGAAGCTCAATGAGGGTGGTTAGGCGAGACCCCGCGCTAGTCTCTCAGCCGCCTCCTTACTCATGCCCTCCCCCAATACAGTGTACCAGCTCCTCATTTTATGCGCAAGGGTAAGCGCCGTGATCACCTCCTCCCTAGACACGCCCAGCTCGGTGAAGCTGGTGGGCAGCGATGCTCTATCTAAGGCGTCGAGTACATACTCCCTGTCTATCCCATGAAGAGGTGCTAGTAAGGCTGCACCCAAGCCAACCGTTTCACCGTGTAGGAGCTTCTTCCCCGAGACCTCATCCAGAGCGTATGCGAAGAGATGCTCGCTACCCGCAGCTATCCTAGTGGTATTACACATGCTCATGAGCATACCATCTAAGGCCAGCAGGAGGATGTAAAGCTTCCACACCTCCTCGTCCCTAGCTGGTATTCCATCAGCTACCTCGATGAGCATTTCGGTGAACTGATGGGCCATGGACACGGCCACAGGGCTGAAGTTTTCCTCTTTACCCAGCATGTAAGCCAGTTCCAAGTCAGGGAGGGCGGTCACCTTAGCGACATAGTCTCCGAATCCTGCGAACTGAAGTCTCTCGGGTGCCCTCCATATTAGATCCAGATCCGCTATCAGAAGTAGCGGTGTCGCGCCTTCGACCGCTCTAGACCTTCCATCCTCCCATAAAATGGCGAAGGGAGTAGCCATGGCGTCGGTGGATGTAGTAGTCGGTATGGAAACGAGCTTAGCACCTAAATCATGAGCTACGGCCTTTGCAACATCTATGTTCCTCCCACCACCGATCCCTATTATGAGGGAGGACCCTCTACCCTCACCGACCAGTTTAGAGACCTCCTCGGGAGAAGCAGCGCTCACCTTGGCCACCTTAGTATTGAAACCCGAGGCCTGTAACTCGGATGAAAGCCACTCCACCTCAGGCCAGACACTCCCACTACCCAGAATGAATGCGTTCTCTCCCTCACTCAGCATCTCCGAGATCAGAGGAGGTGCCTCCGAGAGGGACCCTCTACCGACGCGAATTATATAAGGTACATTAACATTGAGCTCTTTGAGAGGCATCTCACCCTCATGACTAGATCTAATAAAAAGTTGAGCGGAAATGAGGCTATACTGGAGCGTTCAAGAGAATGTGCCTGTGATCTCGAGGAAATGCACCGAACGAGAGGTCAGAGTAGTCCCCACATCCAAGACTAGCGACCCTAGGCCAGCAACTGAAGCGGATCTAGAGTTACTAAGACGCGTCTTGGACGAGCAGTTCGGCTCTGGGACCTACAATGAGTTAATTCGCAGTGAGGTCGTCCTCTTCGGTAGGGCTCCCTACTTAGACACGGCATATGAAGTCATATCAGATGGTGGGGTCCTCGGACACCTTTTCTTCGATCTTTATGAGATGAAATGGTACTTCAAACCGCTAGAACAGTCCATCGACAGGATAGGCCATCGGATGGAATTCCTTCATCTCAAGGGAAGGAGGGGAGAGGTATTAGGAGAGTCTCACGGTGGTCCCAAGTTTAAGCTGTTGGAGAACGGATTAGCGGAGAGAATAGGGGGCAAGTACGTAGTTGTCCGAGTGTTCAAGGAGAGAGAAGGCCTTCTAGAGGAGAGAAACAGTTGGTATCAGGTTTTAAGGGTAAATGAGGCGTGCATACTGGCCGACGAATCCAAAGCAATTAGATTCGTGTGGAGAGCATCAAGGCGGGCGGGCAAAACCATAGTCTCCTTCTCCGGAGGAAAGGACAGTTCTGCCCTCCTCGAAGTCGTGAGGAGGAGTGGAGTTGATCACCTGATCTACTTCAATGATACGGGTTTGGAGCTTCCCGAGACACTGAAATTCGTGGGGGAGGTCGGATACGACATAGTGGGTGATGCTGGAGACTCCTTCTGGAGGAATGTAGGTAGGTTTGGGCCTCCCGCTAGGGACTACAGGTGGTGCTGTAAGGTGATAAAGCTCCTCCCGACTTACAGGGCATTGAAGAGCTTGGCCCCGGGGTTAACCCTAGTCGGCCAGAGGAAGTTCGAGTCCTCAGCTAGGATGAGGAGCCCCCCTATTTGGAGGAATAGATGGCTCCCAGGGTTCCTAACTGGAGCACCCATAAACGAATGGAGCGCTCTGGAGACTTGGTTGTATCTCCGGCTCAGATCCGTGAGGGTGAATCCCCTCTATGAGAGGGGGTTTGAGAGGCTAGGGTGCTACCTGTGTCCCGCTTCCAGGCTCTCGGAGTTCGAGAAGTTGAAGGATTGGTACCCGGATCTGTGGGAGAGGTGGTTCTCTTTTCTCTCTGAGTACGCATCAAAGAGGAACCTAGATGAGTGTTGGGTCAAATACGGATTGTGGAGGTGGATTCGTCCTCCACAGAGGATGAGGGTCCTGTGTCCCGAGGTAAGGGATGCGTTGGTGACGATCGAATTGAGCGAGGGGCTAATGAAGGTGGACCCTTTTGACGAAGGCGCATTCCTATCGCTAGCTCACAGCCTAGCTGTAGTTAGGGACGGAAGGGTTATCAGTGAGAACTTCGAGGCGGAGGTCGTCGATCCCAAGAGCGGACTTCTGAGATATACGGGGGATGTGGAGAGGCTAAAGGGTCTAATCGCTAGATCCGCGTGCACTGGATGCGGGGTATGCAAAGAGTACTGCGAGTTCGGGGCCATCGAGATAGGGGAAAAGGCGCGGATCTCCCCAGATAAGTGTACGAAGTGTGGTATATGTGGTGAGGTATGCCCTCTTTCATTTTACAAGGACAGGATAGTTGAGGTGAGGCCCGCTGACATTTAAAGGGCGAGCCAGGGTGATCCTAGCTTCTCTCGCGATATTAACGGTGATCCTCTTTCCAGCCTTCTCTCACCACGAGCGCGAATCTATCGGAAGCTATAAGCGGAACTACATCTTAGCGGATGTGCTGGACACCTTGATCAGGCTGCATGTGGTCTGGGATAGAGAGGTAGCCAGGAGACAGCTCCTTGACTCCCTGAAAGCTGATTTAGAGTACTTCAAGAGGGCCGAGATGCCATCGGAGTTCGAGAGGTACAGGCCTAGTGGTGTGACCGTCCCCCTCGTGTACATAAATGGACAGGGTTTTAACGTCCATCCCACGAATGCGATGAACTTAGCCACCGAGGCCCTTGAGTACAGGGGTAACTGGAGTGAATTCAGGGAAATAATGGAATGGATGCTCTCCTACGCGGAAGAAAGGGATGGGGCCCTGTTCTTCAACTTTTACTTCCAATGGGAGGCCCCTGGAATTCCTTGGAACTCTTCCCTGAGTCAGGGAATAGCCGCTGGTTACTATGCCATAGCTTACAAGAAGTTTGGAGATCCCAATTTCCTGAGGGCTGCAAGGGGGTTCGCGAGGAGCTTCTTAATCCCACAGGAAAATGGAGGGTTCGTGATAAACACGTCTTACGGGCTATTCTTCTTGGAGTACTCCAATGCTCCCGATGATCTGGTGCTTAACGGTTTCATGCTCTCTCTGAAAGGGTTGACCGTGTATAGCTGCTTAATGGACGATAATGAGATCAATCAGCTCGTCATGGAGGGGCTGAAAACTCTGCATGAGATGCTTCCGGATTACGATATCGGGAATTGGTCCCTCTACTCCACGAAGCATGGGAAAGCGGATGAGCGATATCACAGACTCCATGTGAGGCTCCTATACTTCTTGGGGAGGTGGTATCACGACGATCTCTTACTGGAGTACGCTGAGAGGTGGGATTCCTACCTGAACAACGGGTCGGAATTGAGCAGAGCTGAGCAGGACTACCTCTTCTGGAGGGACCTCCTGAGGGAGTTGAGGAGGGGCTAGATTATCGTGGTCATATCCTCACTTTGAGCCTACCCGCCTCCTCCCTCAAGACTGCCTCTATGGCCCCTTTACCTTTTTCGCTTGGGATGGCCGGTTGTCCACTCTTACCCTCGCCTTCAGCCTCTATGAACATCCCCTCAGAAACGTGGGAATCGAATCTCCTTGGAGGGAGTATGGCGAAGGCCTTTACCTCCTCTTCCCTGACTTGTAAATTGGTGACCACTTCAAATCTCTCCCCAGCATCCACTACAGTAGCCCTGAGTCCGTTGAACGGTTTGACGGAGACTATGGTCCCCCAAAACGCATCAACCCCGCTGTATAGCCTCGATTCCCTTCCAACGCGATTGGGAAGACCCATCAGGGTGATTGCCGCGAACCTCACCTTGGCTGCGTTCAGGACATCCGACGGAGATTTAGCTCTCTCCCTGAGTTCTCTCCAGAGGGAGTCCAGTTCCCTTCCCTTAGTAACCAGTCCATCGAGCATCCCTTGGTTGGCCAAGTCCTCCAATGACATGAAGCTATAAACGAGGGTCTGAGCCTCGGCCCTGATCTGTCTCACGTCTATCCCGCGGAGCAACTTCTGCGGAACCTCTTGAAGGAGTAACACAGCTATTTCGACCGGTACAAGTCTAGGATCCTTCAATCGCCACCACCCCTATTTCGCTGATCTCCACCTTGCCGTCCCCATCGTCCATCCAGCTCAAGATGTAAACTCCTTCATTCAGCAGCGGCATATTCTCGCTGAGCCAGACCAAGGCGGCCCTTGTCCCAAATCTCGTTACACCAGCCGCGGTTATATACACCCCCTCCCCAGCTTTGTGGATTCCGATTACCGCGAAGTCTCTGCGCCCGTAGGATGCCCAGTAGGTGGTGTTATCTATTTCAATGCCGTAATAGAGGCCATTCCCCTTCTTAACGAATTTCACCGGTTCGCTGTAGGATGGGTTGACGGCTGGTCCTCCCAAGGTTATCCTATAGAGTCCGGATGCGCTTCTAAAGGACTTGAATCTGCCTGAGAGGTCCTCATTCATGCTCATGTCGACATCAGGGCCCGTGACCTCGAACAGATCGGGGGAGAGATGATCTTTACGGTAAATGAGCCATCCCTTGTCAGGAACTGCATCCATCAGTCTGGTCACCACGCTGGCACGCAGACCGAACTGCCTGTCGTGATCCACTATCTGTTTTCTCACCGGGCCCAAGTACACGTAGGACTCGAACACCTCGCCAACCATCACGCCTTGTCTCCTTAGAGCAGGATTAGCGACGTACAGAGCCTTCGTAGGTAGCCTCTCCCAAGTTCTCCCCGTCAGATTGCACCTGTAGAGGTAGCCCTCCCACAGTTCATGTCCATTGCTCCTATTCAGGTCAGCATCCACGTAGATATTGAAGAATCTCTCCAATCTAGCTCCGTAACCTCTTAAATTGCACCCTAATCCGTCTACAGGCACTATCGCGAAGTAAAGTCTGTAAAAGTCGTCCTTAGCGTATAACTCCCTGTAATCAGCCACTCTATCGGCATCACCAATGGGATCCAGTATAGTGGGAGCACCGTAGTCCCCTAGTTTCCCGTCTATTTTCGCTGCTCCCTCCTTCTTCAACCTGTAGGTTACCCAGTCAAAGTCATCCCTCTCTACCATCCACATGTAGGCCTTAACCCCGAATTTTCCCTTGGGGAAGGCTGATGTTACATTGGGGGTCGTGACTATCACTTTTCCCCCGTCCATCTTCACCCAGCAGGCGGCTGCGAGGAGATCCCACCCATTCTTCAGGGAATTGAACCTCTGAACTGAGCAGGCCGTCTGGTTAGGATTGATGGAGAAAACTAGCCTGTAATCGGCCCCCTTCACATCACCCTTTGGTACCCCTTCACCCTCAACCAGCCTGTCCAAGTAGACATTTCCTATCACCGTGAAGTTCTCCGCAGAGGGAGTCCCGTAAAACTCGAAAGTGAGGGTGATGTTACCGTTCCAAGATACATGCATGGCTTTTACATCAAGTTGTGGTAGCTGCGGTTCCTCCAAGGGATCGTACCAAGTGAGAGTGCCTTGCGCGCTCAAGTGGGGAAGAGGGACGAGTACTGCTGTAAGCGCGAGTACTGTAGCCAATAGCTTCCAGCCAGCTTTCGTACTATCACCCAAGTTCAGGCAGGCGCTAGTATGAAAAAGTTTGATATAGGAGGAAACGAAGTATCTTCATGCTGCAGGCTAATTTGGCGAGGGATGGCTTTGAATCTGAACGAGGTCAGGGAGAGGTTGAGGGGCGTGACTCCCGAGAAGGCAATCCCCCTGAAGACGGTGGGGGATATATCCTACTATCTATTCGAGGGAGGGATCCTAGCCGTCAGTAGATCTGAAGAAAGGGATTTACCTTACCTCAGGGCGAGGGCAACGGTTATTCCGTTTGAAGAACTTCCCGACTTTCTGAGGAAGGAGGTGGAGGGATGGTTAAAGGGGTGAGGCTGCTTCCGTTAGCTCTTCTAGCTATCCCTCTCACTCTGTATCTCTACGCCTATTTCAGGACACCCTTGCTTCCCCTGATAGACGGGCCCTATTACTCCGCCCAAGTGAGTTGGATAGCCCGTTATTGGACCCTTAGACATCCGGACCCTCCGTTGACCTTCTACCTACTACTACCCTTCTACTTCGCTACTGGAGACAATATCTTGGCGGTAAAGGTGGGGGTCCCGCTAATATCATCGATGATGTTCATTCCCGCATTCCTCTACTTCAGGGAAGTAGATGGGGACGATGAAGCAGCTGCTCTGGGGGCACTGGCGTTGACTACCTCCTACTACACTGTGAGGCTGGTCACCGATTTCGTGAAGAACGCCTTTGGTCTCATATGGGTGTTCTCTTGGCTCTTCTTCGCGTTGAGATATGAGAGAGAGGGGAAGTTGAGGGATTTAGCAGGCGCCGCAATCTCGGTTCTGCTAGTTATGCTCACTCACATCCTAGATTTTGGTTTCACGATAGGTCTCTCCCTCTTCTACGCTCTATTGAGAAGGGATAGAAGAACAGTCACACTGGCCTCGATAGGCCTGGCATTCCTGGCCTTGGCATTTCTCCAGCCGTGGATAGTTGGAGGGGATGTGTCCAAGGGGGTGGCTCTAGTAGAGCAGGTGACAGAGGGTGATGTGGGTCCATCCGGTCTGTTGGACATAGTGCCTGTGGCAGCCTCTCTCCTCCTTCTCCTCTCCTGGTATAAGAGTAGAGAGCCTATACACGGCTCTTTGGGCCTCGTCTCCTTGCTGTTCAGTCTCCCCGTTTATGGAAGGGGATGGGTGATGAGATTCCGCAATCTCGGAGGGATCCCCATCTCAGCAGCCCTCTCTAGGGGAAAGGCCGAGGTTAGCGGGGGGAGGTTCCTAGCAGTCCTGGCGCTGGTTCTGGTAGCCTCTTCCGGATTCACACTAGCGTCCACGGTGAGACCCACCGTTGACATGGCCACATTCAATGAGATGAAGTACATCTTGGATCAATACCGATCCCTCACCTTCGTCCCGGATGTGAAGATCAGGTACTGGGCGGAGACGATCAGCTTTAATGTGACATCCACGCCCGAAGGGGCCAGCTACATGCTGATATGCCAGCCCAGTCCCCAGGGGCCAGCTCACTCGGGATCTCAATCAAAGGGACTTGGGCAACTTCCATCGAGGGCGGAAGTTCTCGTGAGGAGGTTGAGGGCTCAGCCAGTTTTTCAGGGAGGGAGATGCATCCTCTTCAAAATAGGGAGGAGGTAATCATTTGAGTAATTCCTCCTCGTATTTTCTCAGGTGATCCACTGCCTCCCTCACATCGCTGAATCTTCTGGCCACCTCCTCCACATCCTCCTTGTCTATCTCCTCCCCTCCTTTTGCCCTGACTCTCACGCCAGCTATGCCGAGAATTTGAACGGCATATCTGAGTGACTTCTCGGCACCTAGCTCCGTTAGAAGTGTGAGGGCTTCGTCAGAGAGCTTCACACCTTCTTCCTTCGCTCTTATCTTCAGAATGTGGCCTATTTCCTCCTTACTGTACTTATCGGTCGTTATTATCACGAGCCTGTCCAACAGATCTAGGGGCATTCCGAATGGGGCCTCGATCTCAGTTCCCCTGATCTTGGTGATGCCCCTATTGGTGGCCATGACGATGATGGGCACGAGCTCGCTTTCCATGGCCCTAGAGATGAAGCTCAGGGCCTCTATATCCATCAGGTGAGCATCGTCAATGAACATCACTCCGGGAACTATCTCCGCCCTGCCCATCTCAACCCACTCCTTCACCTGCTGATCTACAGCCGCCCTCACCTCGGGGTCTATCTCCTTCTCCTCGACTCCGAAGAGCAGGGAGAAGAGACCTCCCCCACTCCTTCTCCTAGCTACCATCCTGTCCAGATCGTCCAAGGTGAGGACGTAAACGAACTCCTTCTCCTTGAGAACAGGTCCATCTGGCCTCGGAACGAGCTGTTCAGCTTCCAGATCGTAAGAGAACGATTCTGTGGATCTGCCGACCTTGGAGACTCTACCGTCCTTAGCATCTATCATTATCACATCCCCCTCGGTGATCCCGAATTCCACAAGCTGCCTAGCCACGTTCGGTCCGACTCTTATCCTCTTCTCCTCCTCCGTGGTCTTCAGGGTGATGACAGCCTCTTGAGGGACTTTCACGAAGGGATTATAGGGACTAGACCCCATCTTGACGTCCAGCTCCTTGACCTCCCCCTCGTAGACCTTTCTCAGCTCCCTGACCTTGACACCTATGGCCTTCCTCATAGCCTCCATCAGAACCTCGGTCTTCTTCCTCTCCGTGCTATATATCTCGGATCCGCTCAATTGAATGAATGGAACGTCCTCTCCCAACTCTCTGGCCATGGCCACTGCTATGGCGGTCTTACCAGTACCGGGGGGTCCTGCGAGCAACACTGCCTTTCCACTCAACTTGCCCTCCCTTGCCATCATCACAACGAGGCCGGCCGCCTCCCTAGCCCTAGCCTGTCCGACCAAGCCGTCCGCCACGGGTTTTGCCTTGCCTTTCTCGTCCAGTCCGAGGCCCTTTATGTGGCTGTGTGCCCCTATCCTTTCCATCCTCAGCTCTCCGCCTATCTCCTCTATCTCAACCATTGTTCTCCCCCGGTAGGGGAGGAAAATTCACGATTTTAACATTTATCGGTTCATCTCGATCTGGTCACCATCCAGAGCACTAGACCGATTACAAGCGCGCCGATGAAGGCAATGAGGAGGAAGAGCCAAGCTGGCGTCGATTCCCCTCGATCCTCGTGTACTGTGCTGCTCTCAGTGTGGGAAGTGGTGATGGGAGTGATCGTTGCTTTGGAGGTGGTCTTGGTGGTCGGGGCCCCCACCTCCTGGGATACTATCACGGAGACATCGAGGGGGGCCGAGTAAGTGGACTCTCCAACCACGTACGTCATGTTTATCCTGAGGGTATAGGTGCCCGGCCTGAAGTTCGAGGGGACGGCGAGCTCCATCCTTATCTCTTTGGTCTCATTGACCTCCAAGTCCCCTATAGGTCCTCTCACCATGAAGTTCCTCACTCTGGTCATACGCTCAGCGTATATGGGAAATGGGGCTTCTATCTCAACTTTCACATTGCTCATGTTCACGGGGGATCTGTTCTCTATGAAGAGAGAGACTTCCTTCGTTTCTCCCCTCTTCAGGGTGGCCAGAGGGTTGGGTCTGACTGTTATCATCCCCTCGATTGCTATGACCTCAGCTGATATCTCCGCGACCTTTATACCTCCCTTGTAAATCTCAGCGTAGAGTTCATGCTTGCCTGGGGTGAGGGGCTTTATAGTGACTTTATAGCACCCGATCTCATCAGCGGCCCCCTCATCCACGAAGGTGTTATCGACGTAGAGTTTGGCCTTCAGGCCTGCAGCCAGTGCCGAGGGTAGGCATACGGTTCCAGTAACCGGCAAGTTTGCTGGAACGTAGATTGGGACCCTAGCCTTAATCGGAGCGGCCTCTGATGGTGCCAGAGATATAGTGAGTATCACGAGCAGGGGTATGATCGCGACTTCTATCCTCATCGATGTCCAGATAGGGGGAAAGCGTAATAAACACCATACGACAGTAGTCTCAAAAGATCTCGCCTCCGTGCCGCGATCCTCTGAAGCTGTGAGGGTGTTTACCATTGACCGATGGTAGAGCTTACGTCGCTGCGGCGGCTTTCCTATGGGGGACAATAGGGATCGCCACGAAAATTGCTCTATCGGCTGGAGCAGGTCCAGCGTCCATTAGTGCCTTTAGAGCAGCTATCAGCGCGGTCCTCTCCCTAATAGTTCTTCGAAGGAGGATATTCGATAGGAATCTGATCCTTTTGGGCCTACTATTCACGGGACCGCTGTTCCTCACCTACATGTTCAGCGTCATGCTCTCCGGTATGGGGATCGCGGCCATCCTATTGTACACTGCCCCAGCCCTCGTCATCCTGTTTGCTTCCGTGTTCTTAGGTGAGAGGATAACCAAGAAGAAGGTAGTCGCGCTCGTCTTGGCTGGTTTAGGGGCTGCAATGACCCAGCTCCCGAATATAGGTGATCCAGATCTGGGCGGCATCCTCTTCGGATTGGGAAGCAGTTTAGCCTACTCTGGGATAATTTTGATGGCGAGGAAGCTGATGACCTCAGGGTATTCAGCCTTGGAGGTGGGATTGGGGCCTCAACCCTGGTCGGCACTTGAATTAGCCCCTTTCCTCTTCCTAGATAGATACGAGCTGAATCCCCCGTTCTTAGCATCCGTACTTTACCTAGGAGTCTTCACATCATTCCTTGCTTACTACTTGCATGCCAAGGGAGTGGGTCGGGTCGAAGCCGGTACAGCTGGTATAGTGTCTAACGTGGAACCGGCTTCTGCAGTCGCCCTAGGCATGTTAATGGGTGAGAATTTGGGTGTGGAGGGACTCGTGGGGTCTGCTCTAGTAATAGTGGGAGCGATCTTGGCGGGATGATCAGCCTGTTAACTCTCTGAGCCTCTCCACGAGCTCGTATATATCCTCTATCATGGAAACAGCTAGAGGCACCCTCATGGTGGAGGCTAACTTCATACCGAGTTTGTCCACATTGTCAGGTTGCGGTCCGTGGAGGACTACCAAGCTTGGCCTTATGTCTATGACCTTGAGGGCTACCATCGGGCTTCTGCCAGCGGATACCTTCGTGAAGATGAGGGCCCTCTCGGTGGAGGTGCCGAAGAGTCTCATGAAGTCGGATCCGCTCAGGCTAAGTATGGCCTTGATGCTGTCTATGACGGTGTACCCATGGATGTAGGTTGGTTGTGGAGCCTCCACGACTATTCTGCCCTCTATGACCTCCAAGAACTTCTCAAGCTCTATGGGGAGGGTGAACTCGCTCATATCTATGACGCTCGAGAGTAGCGGGATCATCCCGGTAGTTCTAACCAAGGTCCTAATTACGGCCCCTCCCTTCTTCTCATCCTCATCGAGGAGGGTCATTATGAATCTTCTGAGGACGAGGGATCCCGGGCTCTTCCTCCTACTCGACTCATAGTCAGAAACCACGGAGGCGGATACTCCTAACAACCTAGCCAACTCGCTTTGTTTAATGCCGAAATACTCCCTCCACTTCCTCATGGCCAGTCCTATGTTCTGACTAAAAAGGATGTCTCCAGCTATCTTCTTAGCCACGATCTCCTTTAAGATCCTCCTGTGATATGTTGAAAGTAGTTCCCTATCGAGTTCCTCCTCGACCTCCATCATCACCACTTACGTCGAAAGGGACAATTGAGAGATAAAAAGGCTTCGCCTATCAACGATCAAGGGTCCGGACCTAAGCCCTCAGAAGAGATCACTCCCTTTATTACTCCTATGAACTCCGGATCTCTATGCTCTATAGACCTGAAAGTCTTCTCTTCTTCCGATATAATGGCTGCAGCGATGTGGTAGCATATGTTTCTCTTACCCCTGATTACGACGTTCAGGTAGTAGTCCAAGCAGGAGCACGCTAGCTCTCCCATGACTAGATGAGGGCCCGTTGGTCCTCTAACTATGTACACATACCTGCCACTGGGCTTAAAGATGTGCTTTTCAACCCCCCCTTTCAGGGCTGACTTGAGAGCCTTGAGCGCACTGCCCCACGGTAGCTGGCTCAGCATCTCATACCTTTTAAGTCCCTCACCGCATCCTTCCACGATGGAACCCATATGGGGAAGTCCGGCCCTAGAGATAAAGGTTGACGGGAAAAGATGGATCCTCATAGCCGATCTCCACCTAGGATTCGAGCTTGAGCTGGCGAAGGAAGGGGTTTACATACCCGACAGAACCGAGCATCTGGCTGAGAAACTGATCTCCCTTGGACCGGCCGATGGACTGGTCATCGCGGGGGATTTAAAGCACTCCATCGGCCTCTCCTCCGGATTCAGGGTGAGAAAATTCCTCGAGGTGGTATCTTCTGAATTCTCTAGAATCGTCCTCACAGTTGGAAACCACGATGGAGGGATAGTGAGCGTGGTTGGGAGCTCCTGCGAGGTCAGAGGACCTAGGGGCTTTCCTCTGGGCGATGTATGGGTGTTCCATGGACATGCCCTTCCCCCACCCGAATCGTCGGACTATGATTTCGGAGTAATGGGGCACGTTCACCCAGCAGTACCGATCAAGGGGCTCGGAAAGATACCTGTCTGGTTGATAGCCGAGACCACTTGCGATTTTCTCCCGCAAACCTTGGTGGTTGTCCCTGCGTTCAACGACATGCTGGGTTATGGAGACCTGCTTGGGGTGAGGGAGAGGGGTCCCGTGTTCCCCAAGTGCATAGATCCTGAGGCGACAGATGTGCTCACGCTGGAGGGTGACTACTTAGGTACCCTTTCCTACCTCTCCAGAGAGAAGGGTTTATTATCACTCACCTGACGGGAACCGAAAGGGAAACTGTTGAGCGAGTGGGATGTCATCATAGTCGGGGCAGGACCCACGGGTCTCTTCGCCGCCATGGAGATAAAGAGGCTTGCTCCGGAATCTAGTGTCCTCGTGATCGAGCTCGGTAAAGATTTGGAGGGCAGGAAGTGCCCATTGAAGAGCGTGGGGAAGTGCCTAGCGTGCCCGGTCTGCGATATAGTGTCGGGGTTCGGCGGGGCAGGGACCTTCAGCGATGGTAAGCTAAACCTCACCAAGGACATAGGCGGTGATTTAGCTAGTGTGATTGGTGAGAAAGCTGTTTGGGAGCTGATAGATTATGTAGACGAAGTTTTCCTCGATTTGGGTGCTCCAAAAAAAGTTTACGGTGAGGACAGGGACGCCATCGAGAGATTGAAGAGTAAGGCATTGAGGGCCGGGCTCCTACTGATACCCTTCAGAATAAGGCATATGGGGAGCGATGGTGGCTACAAGGTACTCACGAATTTCAGGAGAAGGCTCTTGGAGATGGGGGTCGTCTTCAGATTTGGCATTGCGGCAGACAGCATACTCGTGGAGGATGGCAAGGCTAAGGGAGTGAGGCTATCCAATGGTGAGGAGCTCTTCTCCAAGTACGTCGTGGTAGCTCCTGGTAGGGTGGGCGCCAGCTGGCTCGTCAGAGAGGCAAGGCGGTTGGGGATTAAGGTTGAAGGAGGTAAAGTGGATCTGGGCGTCAGGGTGGAGGTGCCTTATGAGGTGATGGAGGAGTTCACTGAGGTTCTATATGAGCCGAAGCTGATTTACTACAGTGAGACCTTCGACGACAGGGTGAGGGTCTTCTGCGTGAATCCCGGGGGTGAAGTGGTCACGGAATCTTATTGGGGAATCGTGACTGTGAATGGTGTTGCGAGAGAGGACTACAAGACCGACAATACGAACTTTGCAGTCCTAGTCACCACCAAATTCACGGAGCCCTACAAGGACACCATATCCTACGCCCTCAGCATAGCTAGGATGGCCAACAACATAGCGGGTAATCAGCCCATCATCCAGAGGTTCGGCGATCTCAAGAGAGGGAGGAGATCCACTCCCTCTAGGCTGAGTCGCAGTATAGTGAAGCCCACACTTTCCTCAGCCGTTCCTGGGGACCTGAGCTTCGTCCTTCCCTACCGCTACTTAAAGGACATACTGGAGATGCTCCAAGCTATGAATGAGATAATGCCGGGCATAGCCTCCGATCACACCCTCCTCTACGGCATCGAGGTGAAGCTCCACACGGCCAGACTGGACCTCAAGGAGAACTTAGAGACTAGGGCTATTGAGGGACTCTATGCCGGTGGCGACGGTGCTGGCGTCTCCAGGGGACTGGTTCAAGCATCTGCCTCTGGAGTGTGGATCGGGAGGGACATTGCTAAGAAACTCTCACGCTGAGAGGGGATACGACCCCCTCGTCCTCTCAAGGATCGTCGAGGAGAAGGTTACCAAGTCGTCGTTGGAGGGCCAGCTAAGGAGGTACTACAGGTTCCGCCCTTCTAGATTTTACGGTGGCATCTTCACAGCCGACGCCGTTGGATGTAATCTTAGGTGTATCTTTTGCTGGAGCTTCCGTCATGTCGTCGATACGGAGTCGGGTAAGTTTTATTCGGCCAGAGAAGTGGCTAAGATCCTCATGGAAGGTGCGAATAGGCATGGGTTCTCAAAGGTGAGGGTTAGCGGTGCCGAGCCGACCATAGGGAGGGACCACCTCATCGAACTCATTGATGAGTTGGAAGGGAGCGACCTGCTCTTTATACTCGAGACCAATGCCATTCTCTTATCGGATAGAAGATATGCCAAGGAATTGGCAAGAAATCACGTTCATATAAGGGTTTCTCTCAAAGGAACGACTCCTGAGCAGTTCTCTAGACTCACAGGCGCCCGGAGGGAAGGCTTTTACCTTCAACTAGCTGGATTGAGGAATCTATTGGAAAGCGGTGCTAGCGTGCATGTATCGGCCGTCATCAGTTTTTCAAAGGATAAAGAGATCTCTCAGCTTCTAGAAACATTGAGGGAGATAGATCCAGTCCTCGTCAGGGATTTCGAACCCGAGCTAGTGGTTTTATATCCAAGCGTGAGGGAGAGGTTAAGAAAGGCAAGGATAACTCCGGAAATCGCCGTTATGCCAGATGGTTCATTAGTTGGCGGGAAAATTTGAAGAAAGAGACTGGCCTGGATATGGTTTATTAGTTATACGTTCTTTTTATACCGTAGGGTCAAATTGCCGCTGGGAATGAGAGAGGAAAGAGCGTTCAGAAGGGCATACGTCCGCTACCTGAGAACGCTGGAAGAGATGAACTTCGAAGATCCGGAGGATATAGCCTCTGTATTAGCGACAGCTGAGCTTCTTATCTCATTAAAGAGAGCGGAGATTAGAGCGTAGGTCCCCAAGCGAGCAAATCGTTCAGACCTCTAGGCTTCAGCCCCTTGGGGGGTTTCCCGAGCTCAAAGCTCATCCTAACTAGAAGCTCGCCTCCCTCCCTAGATACTTCTAAGGCCACCCTTCTGGCCTTCAGATCCCTTCTCATTTTCGAGAGGGCCCCAGTAAAATCACCTTCGGGTCCTTTGAGTATGACCTCGACCTGTCCTCTGTCTATTTTCCAGTATAGAACTTTGAACCCCATCGACTCAAGCGAGAAAATAGAGGACTCAACGAGACTGGCCATATTACCTCCATGAATATCCGTAGGGAGGAATATGTAAACATGATTGCCTAAAACGTTCTAGAACGTTTCAATACGTTCCAAAAATGGTGAGAGGGGGTTTTATAGTGGAAGGA
>Ga0256914_1000924_pt1 | contig 28130 bp, 20 predicted proteins | sample HulkmetaG_FD_191571 | JGI IMG/M metagenome (GOLD analysis project Ga0256914, IMG submission 191571) | Hydrothermal chimney microbial communities from Main Endeavour vent field at the Juan de Fuca Ridge, Pacific Ocean - Hulk | ecosystem: Environmental > Aquatic > Marine > Hydrothermal vents ... | reverse complement strand
CCGGCGCCAGAATGAGAGGAGGCGTGTTCCCCCTCTCCCCTCTCCCAAGGTTGGGAGAGGGGAGAGGGCAAGGGGAGTGGGGTGAGGGCCCCAACCGCCGCAGGCGGTTTCGCAAGTGAAGGCTGCAGTTTTCAACTGCCGGCCGTATCGTGCCCAACGCCCTTCGGCCGCGGCCACCGCCCGTGGGTGGAAACCGCACGAAACGCCCGGCAACTGGAAGTTGCGGGCTTCGTTTGCCAAGCCCCCTTGCGGGGGCAATTATATACCAAAAACAAAACGTCCACCCATGTATAGTGGGTGGACGCTCTCAGTCGGGGCGCCCGGATTTGAACCGGGGACCTCATGGACCCGAACCATGCGCGCTAACCGAACTGCGCTACGCCCCGTCACATTCCGCATTATTATACGCACGCCCTCACAGAGTGCCAAATTCCTCCACCCCCCTGTATCCTCCCCATCCGCCCCCCGTACCATTGTTGCCCAACATCCCGTCTTTGGTGTAAAACACGGCAACTCCGCCCAACGCGGAAACCAACACCCAGGACCAACAACAGAGTCTCTTCAAACCAGAGCGCATATGCAAACTAAAGGAGTGAGCGTATGACCTACCCACCCACGATAGGACAACGATTGGACGACCTGCACCGCGCATTCGGCCCCCTCTCCCTGACCTTCGATGACGTGCTCCTGGTCCCTGGCTACTCAGAAGTCCTCCCCGCAGAAGTGGACCTGAGCACCGTCCTGCACCCCCGACTACGCCTGAACATCCCCGTCCTCTCCGCGGCCATGGACACCGTCACCGAATCGGAAATGGCCATTGCCCTGGCTCGACAGGGAGGTCTGGGAGTCATCCACCGAAACATGGGAATCACAGAACAAGCCGCAGAAGTGGACAAAGTCAAACGCTCCGAGGCTGGCATGATCGTCAACCCCGTCACCCTGGGGCCCGATGCCACCCTGGCCGAAGCCGAAGCCATCATGTCCCGTTACCGCATCTCCGGCGTGCCCATCACCACCGAAGACGGCACCCTGGTAGGCATCCTCACCAATCGGGACATCCGCTTCGCCAGAGACTTCTCCCGACCTGTGCGCGAATTTATGACCTCCGAAGGTCTCATCACCGCGCCCGAAGGCACCACCCTGGAAGAAGCGCGGGAGATCCTCCACCGCTACCGGATCGAAAAACTGCCCCTGGTGGACAAACAAGGACGATTGCGGGGCCTGATCACCTATAAGGACATCCTCAAACAGGAAACCTACCCCAACGCGGCCAAGGACGAAAAAGGACGTCTCCTCGTCGCCGCGGCCGTGGGCGTGGGCGAAAGCGCGCTGGAACGAGCCCAGGCCCTGGTGGACGCGGGCGTGGACGCGCTGGTCATCGACACCGCGCACGGCCATTCCGCCCGGGTCCTGGAGACCATCCGCGCGCTCAAACACCATTGGCCAGACCTCCCCCTCCTTGCCGGAAACGTCGTCACCGCGGAAGCCGTGGTCCGCCTGGCCCAGGCCGGCGCGGATGTGGTCAAGGTGGGCGTTGGCGCAGGCTCCATCTGCACCACCCGCGTGGTGGCCGGCGTGGGCATGCCCCAAATCTCCGCTATTTGGGAGACGGCCCAAGCCGCGCGCGAGGTAGGCGTGTCCATCATTGCAGACGGCGGCATCAAATACTCAGGCGACATCACCAAAGCCCTGGCCGCGGGCGCCCACGCGGTCATGCTGGGTTCCCTCCTGGCCGGGCTGGAAGAAGCCCCAGGGGAACTCATCATCTACGAAGGACGCCACTTCAAATCCTACCGGGGCATGGGCTCCCTGGGCGCCATGAAAGGCCGAGCCCGGGATCGGTACGCGAGCGGGCAAGGGGGCGGGGACAAACTCGTTCCCGAAGGCATCGAAGGCATGGTTCCGTACAAGGGGAAACTCGCGGACTACATGTTCCAACTCATGGGCGGACTACGCTCGGGCATGGGGTACGTGGGGGCCGCCAACCTGAAAGAACTGCGGGAAAACGCCCGATTTACCCGCATCACCAACGCGGGACTCATCGAATCCCACCCACACGACGTGATCATCACCAAGGAAGCGCCCAACTACCAGGCCCGGGAGTGAACGCATGGGCACCTTGACCCTAATTCTGGGAGGAGCCCGCAGCGGAAAAAGCACATGGGCGGAACGCATCGCGCGCACAGAAGGCGGCGAACACGTCCTCTTCGTAGCGACCGCCCAACCCCTGGATGAGGAAATGCGCGAACGCATTGCTCGTCACCGATCATCACGTCCTCCCACCTGGCGAACCCTGGAAACCCCTCGCCAGGTGGGAGCAACCATCCGCCAGGCATACCGCCAGGAGCGCGTCATCATCGTGGACTGTATCACCGTTCTCGTGGGCAACATCTTCATGGACGCACCCAACGACCCGGTCCGTGTCCGGGAAAACGCCCTGGCCGAAGCGGACAAACTCATCAGCGTGGTCCAGGGACTTCCCGCCCATACCCTCATCATCTCAAACGAAGTGGGCATGGGCATTGTCCCCATCACTCCACTGGGACGAGCATATCGGGACATCCTGGGGGAAGTCAACCAGCGCATTGCCGCGGCCGCGGACAACGTCTACCTGATCGTCGCAGGCATCCCCCTTGTAGTCAAAGGCAACTTACCGGGGGCGAAGAAGCCACACAGCCAGGAGAATGAACGCTCCACCTAACCACTGCACCGGATGTAACCGCTCCGCCAAAAACACATACCCAAAAACCGCCGCGGCCACCGGTTCCAATGTCGCCACAATGCTCGCCACACTCACAGGAACCCACTGAACCCCAATCGTGTACGAAAGCCCTCCGCCCAGTGTGGGAACCACCGCCAACCCCAGGAGCCATATATACACCTCCGGCCGGTGCAACGGAGCGAGGACCGCCTCGCGAGGTTGAACCAGGGCCAGAATCAACCCGCCAAAGAACAAACCATACCACTGCACCGTCCAGGGCCGGTAATAGCGCACCGCCACCTTCTGGAAAATACTGTACAACCCATACGTAAAACCCGACAAAATACCCGCCACCAACCCCCACGCGTTCAAACGCACCTGTGCCACATCATACGCTCGAGCCACCAGCACCACCCCCACCCACGTCAACACCAGCGCGAAGACCACCCGACGGGTTAAAGGCTCGTGGAGGAACAACGCAGCAATCAAAGCCACCCACGCCGGAGCCGTGTACAGGAGCACCGCGGCAACGGCCACGCCAATGAGCGCCACCGCGTACACGTACACCGCATAGAACAACGCAATACCAAACACCACATAAGCCAGAAACAACCCCAGGTGATCCCGTCGCAAAGCGAACGCGGAACTCCGCTGGGGGAGAAGCGCCAGCCCAAGAATAATCCCACCCAGCAGCGCCCGATACGCCACCACCGTCAAAGGGTGCAACCCAAAAGAGCGCACCGCAACCGTGTAGAAAACCCCCAAAGTCGCCCACAACAGCGCAGCCAACGTCACCAACAGATAGCCTAACGTCGTGCGGGACACCACACCCTCCTCACCCGGTCGGGTTCTCCGACTCCCGTTGCTGAACTCTCGCCAAAATGTACTCAGGGTGATCCTGGGTTACCGACCATTCCAAACGGCCTGCGGCCACATCCGCCACCAACGCGTCCAGCGTCGCGTTGACCGGCGTGGACACCCCAACGGTCCCTCCATATCGGGCCACCGCACCGTTCAACCAGGGAACCTCAGTTCGCCCCCGCTTCCGGACCAAATCCAAGTACACAGAAGGCATCTTAGAACCCCGACCACCTCTCGCGAACCGCCCCATCAACGGTCGAATCACGCCAATGGGGGCACGTTCAATAAGAGGAACCACCAGTGGCAAAGGATACCCACCAAAGGAAATGGGGGAAATGTGCAGAGCACGCATGACCGCCAATGCCTCGCGCCACGCGCGCACCTCTAAAGTCCCTGCAATGGGATGAGCAAACACCCGGTCAGGAGACCATCCCAACAGAGCGGCTTGCGCGTTGGCCGTGATGTTCAACAACAACTTCGTCCACTTCAACGCCCGATAATCCCCCGTGTACTGCACCCGAAATCCGGCTCGCGCGTAAGCCTCGCCCAACGCGCGCGTTACCCGAAGCGCATCCTCTCCAGAGTGCATCGCGGCCAACCCCAACTTGTACGACGGACGCGATACACTCACCTCTCCCACACTGAGCACCTCCACCGGCGTGGACAGCACGCCCGCCAGCACCCGCTCCGTCCCCACCACCTGGGCCAATCGTTCCTCATTGCCCACCCCATTCTGCAACGTCAACACAAACGGACGAACATCCGCCTGAGCCAAATCCTCAGCCACCGCGTCCGTATCATAAGCCTTCACCGTCACCACCACCACATCCGCGGGAAAAACCCGCAACGCAGACGCCAAAGAAACATCCGCATAGGCCAGGGACGCGGTGTACACATCCAATCCCCCACGCACCACCAGGGGCGAGGAACGTACTCGCTCAAGGTGCGACTCACGGACCACTCCCGCCACCCGGATCCCCCCGCGCGCCAGGGATACCGCGGTCAACGTCCCAATTGCGCCTAACCCTACAACAATAACGTTCACGAGCCCCACTTCCCCCAAAAACTGAAAGTGCGGTGACCTCCCCGAACACCAGTCCACAACGCAGGATCCCCGTGTGAGAGAACCACCGCTCGCCTCTCCGCGACCAAAACCTCACGGTGTTGGGGGCAGGAATTTCTCTGGATCATACCGCACCCGCCCCTTCCGGATCTCAAAGTGCACATGGGGGCCGGTAGCCCGCCCCGTGCCACCCATCCGGCCGATCACCTCCCCCTGCTGAACCCACTGTCCCGGGTGGACCAGCGCGCCCTTCAAGTGCGCGTACAGCGTGTTCCACCCATCCCCGTGATCAATGATGACCATGTAACCGTAACCGGAATTATCCCACCGCACTGTGCGCACTCGACCACTGCGTGACGCGTACACAAAACTCCCATAAGGACCTGCAATATCCACCCCGTGGTGGTGCGCATGGTAATGCTGCGTAATAATGCCCCGAGCCGGCCACATATACGCATATCCCGGATACGCCCGCGGAGGCGTGGTGTCGATTTCCTTGTGGCCTCCGGGAATCACCACCCACTGTCCCGGACTCAGCGTGTACGGTGGGCGCAACCGATTCGCCGCGTACTTCCGAATAGCATCCGGCGGAACGTGATAACGCCGCGCCAGGCGTTCAATCGTATCCCCCGACTTCACCTCCACCACCACCCCGTTCACCGGAGGAATCCGCAGCACATCCCCTGGATAAAGGTCATCAGGATTATGTTCAATTGCCGGATTTGACCAGCGCAGGGCATCCATGGAAACACCAAAGCGGGCTGCAATTGTACTCAACGTATCCCCAGGCTTAACCGTGTAAGTGATGACTCGTGGTAGCGGGGGGAGTCCATATGCTCCCTCCTGATAGGGCACCTCCACCGCGGTCGCCCCGCGTGACAGGGACAGGGAAAGGCCACGCGACGTGGCAACAGCAGGGCGCGGCACGTCGACCGGTGCGGCCTTCACATGTTTCCCCGACCGGACAGGCGACGGAGAGGGCACGGGGGAAAGGGTCACGCGAGGAGATCCCTCAGTTAACCGGACAGAGGGGGTTGAACCCGAAAGCGCGGGCGACCCCGATGGCCCACTGCATCCACCCCAAAGCCATACACCGATGAACACCAGGAGAACAAGCCAATACTTCTGGCGAGAAAAGAAACGCGCCCCCATCATATGCACGCGTCCTCTGGTGAAGGTACCCACGCGTCTGGACGCGGCACGTACTCGCGAGCAGGGCGGCCGCGTCTGTGTAAAATGCGCCTGTGCTTTGGTTCAATCCACCCCTGCCGCAACGCGTAGCGGTGGAAATTCTGCCAATCCCCCTGCTCCCCTAAAACCAACTCGTACACCTGTTGCAATTCCTGCAGGACAAAGGGCACCGGCACCAGGTAAAAGAGCACCCGCGGGTCCGCACGTACCCGATCCCGCAAACGGCGCAACGCGCACCGAAGAATATCTGCGTGATCAAACGCGAGTGGAGGCACATTGTCCACCGACCACCACTGCGCTTGTGCAGCGTCATCCCCTCCAACCACAGGAACAGGATGGGACAGCAAACCCAGGTACGCCACACTGATAACACGTCCCCGGGGATCGCGTTCGGGGTCCCCGAACGTCCCTATCTGCGCCAGATAAGGCACATCAGCAATGCCCGTCTCCTCGGCCAGTTCACGCCGAGCCGCCGCGGCGAGAGGTTCTGTGGTCTCCACAATCCCTCCAGGGAAAGCCCACATTCCCTCAAAGGGGGGATGCCCTCGACGAATCAGCAGGACATGTAAATGCCCCGCGGATGGAGCCACCAAAACCACATCCGCGGCCACTGTTGCGTAATGTCGTTTCTCTCCCATACCTGTTCGCCCTTTTTAGCCGTCCGCCTCCCACCATGGACAGGGGAAAAACGCTTCCACCGTCAGGGCCGAGCGCAAGGGACTCACTTACCACAATGTAATGCGCCGCTCCGTTCCTTCGCGCAAGCGTATAATATTCGGACGTAAAGACCACACAATAGCCGCTGCAATGCCCAGGCCGTACACCACATGGGCGAGGGGGACAATTTCCGAATGCCAGGCCCATACCCCCATTAAAACCAACAACCCACCCAATCCTACGGTTAACGTCCCAATGGACGCGTAACGGGTCAGGAAGAGGTTCACAACAGCCAGAGGAAGGACCACTGTTGCGGCCATGGGATTTAACACCGTCAGCGTGGCCGCACCTACCATACCGCCCGCCCCCCCTTGAAAGCCCAACCAAATAGGCCAATTGTGCCCAAGAACCGCGCCAACGCCGGCCAAAGCCACAGCCCACTCACTGCCAACATACGTGCGCACCAACCAAATCGCCAATATCCCCTTAACAATATCCCCTAACACCGTCAATGCAGCCGCGGTAACCCCTGCTGCCCGCCATACATTAGTACCTCCGGTGCGGCCACTGCCGTGCTTGCGCACATCCACCCCCCATGCTCGACCAACCAAGTAACCAACGGGAATGGAACCAAACAGGTACCCAACAATTAAACCCAAAACAACCGACACCATGTTACAACTTCCCCTTCTTTCATCAGGATAGAGTTTTTACACACCTTGCGTACAGTTGCATGATACTGACGGAAGCTGGAAGGCGCAAAGCTCAGAGGAACGTCCGAAGGTGACCTGCCTTTTTAAGAGAAGGGCCAAGGCCACACGTGTCACACCTGTGCAGCCCTGCAGATCTTCCACTCTTCCCTCAACGCAAATAGAGGGACGGCAGGGCATCCCCAGGCGACGCCCCGCCGTCCGTGAATTCCATCGCCAGAAACCTGCCCAACCCTTCACCTCACGACAAAGAGGCCAAGCGTTGTACCAGTTTCTCCTCTTCTTCCCGAAGTTTGGATAACTTCTCCCGCTCCCGGTTGACCACGTGCTCCGGTGCCCGCTCCACGAAATTCGCGTTGGCCAAAAGCGCCTCAGAGCGTGCAATCTGCTCCCGAACATTTTTCAGTTCTTTCTCAAGGCGTTGCCGCTCTGCCTCCAGGTCAATCATGCCCTCCAACGGCAAATGAACGGTAATGCCGCCTTCCACAACCGTCGCGGCCAGGGCCGGAGCATCCACATGCTCGGCAATGACCAAACGTTCGGGATCCAGCCGCGCCAACTGAACAAGCACATCACGCATGGATTGCACCAGCGCCAATTGTTCTCCCGCGGCAACGATCGCGGGGATACGCTTACCCGGTTCCACGCTGTACTCCGCCCGCACATTACGAATGGAGCGGATAAGATCCCGGATGCGGTAGAAGTCGGCTTCGATCTCCGGTTCCCGGGGCCCCGCTTCTGGCCAAGGAGATAACATGATGCTCTCGCCCTGGTGGGGCAACTGCTGCCAGATAGCCTCGGTAATAAAGGGCATGTACGGGTGAAGCAGACGGAGGGCCTTCTCCAGGGTGTAGATGAGCACCCGTCGCGTCCGCTCTTTCGCGGATTCGTCCTCTCCGTAAAGAGCAATCTTGGCAATTTCCAGGTACCAGTCGCAGTACTCGCTCCACAGGAAATCGTAGATCTGCCGCCCAGCCTCTCCGTACTGAAATTCCTGGAAAAGCCGTTCCACTTCCGCGTTCAAGTGCTCCACCCGGCTGAGAATCCAGCGGTCGGACAGGGTGAGGTCCGGGCCGTCTGGTCGCTCAGTGACTGGCTCTTGATCCTCTCGCAAGTTCATCAACACGAACCGGGCCGCGTTCCAGATCTTGTTGGCAAAGTTGCGGTTGGCCTCGATGCGGCTCTCACTCAATTTCATGTCATTGCCCGGGGTGGAGCCGGTGAGCAGGGTGAAGCGCAACGCGTCAGTACCGTATTTCTCCACCATGTCCAGGGGATCGATGACGTTGCCCCGGGACTTGCTCATCTTCTGGCCGTGTTCGTCCCGAATGAGGCCGTGGAGGTAGACGTAGTAGAAGGGCACCTGTCCCGTCATCTCCATGCCCAGCATAATCATGCGGGCCACCCAGAAGAAGAGAATATCGTAGCCTGTCTCAAGCATGGTGGTGGGGTAAAATTTGCGCAGGTCCTCGGTATCGTCAGGCCAGCCGAGGACACCTTCTGGCCATAGGCCAGAGGAGAACCAGGTGTCAAGCACGTCCTCATCCTGGTGAATGTGGGTGCTGCCACACTTCTCACAACGCTCCGGGTCCTCTTCAGCCGCCCACATGTGACCACAATCATCACAATACCACACAGGGATCCGATGGCCCCACCACAACTGGCGGCTGATGCACCAATCGCGGATGTTCTCCATCCAGTGGAAGTATTGTTTGTTGAACCGCTCCGGAATGATGCGAATGGTGCCGTTTCGCACTGCTTCGATGGCAGGCTTGGCCAACGGCGGCGTGTGCACAAACCACTGGGTGGAGATGAGGGGCTCGATGATGGTGCCACAGCGCTGACAGTGGCCTACTGCGTGGGTGTGAGGCTTCTCGTCAATGACCAGGCCTGCAGCGCGCATGTCCTCCCACAGTTTTTTCCGGGCCTCAAACCGATCCAGACCCGCGTAAGGGCCCGCGTTTTCGTTTAGGGTCCCATCCTCGTTCATAATGTTGACGATGGGCAGGTTGTGCCGCTGGCCGATCTCGTAGTCCGTGGGGTCATGGCCCGGGGTGACTTTGAGCGCGCCCGTGCCGAACTCCCGGTCCACGGCCTCATCCGCGATGACAGGAATCTCCCGGTTGAGCATGGGCACCAGCGCTGTCTTGCCAATGTATTCCTTATATCGCTCATCCTCCGGGTGCACGGCCACCGCGGTATCCCCTAAGATGGTTTCGGGCCGGGTAGTGGCCACAGGAATGTATCCCCCATCCTTCAGGGGATATTTGAAGGTGTAAAGTTTGCCCTCCTCTTCTTTGTACTCCACCTCCAGGTCAGAGATAGCAGAACCACAGCGAGGACACCAGTTCACCAGGTAGTTTCCTCGGTAAATAAGTCCTTTGTTGAAGAGGCGCACAAACGCGGTCCGAACCGCGCGACTGAACCCTTCGTCCAGGGTGAACCGTTCCCGCTTCCAATCGCAGGAAACGCCCAGACGGCGGTGCTGTTCCATGATGCGGCCGTGGGATTGTTCCTTCCACTGCCAGACGCGCTCCAGGAACTTTTCTCGGCCCAGGTCATGCCGGGTGAGCCCCTCCTTGGCAATTTCCCGTTCTACCACGTTCTGGGTGGCGATGCCCGCGTGGTCCACACCCGGTACCCACAGGGTGAGATGTCGCTTCATGCGATGGTAGCGGGTCATCAAGTCCTCCAGGGACGCGGTAAGGGCATGCCCCATGTGGAGGGAGCCGGTCACGTTGGGCGGGGGCATGGTGATGACGAAGGGAGGCTTGTCCGGATCGTACAGGCCGTGTTCCTCCTGGTACTCAGGCCGGAAAAACCCCTGGCTGTCCCACCAATCGTAGAGTTTGGTCTCGAATTCCTCGGGATTATACCGTTTGGGTAAAGTGCGTCGGCTGCGCTCTGTATCCTGGCTCATATGCCACACCTCCCTGGACGTAATAAGTGACGATAAGGGCATAACCATTAAAAGGGAGCATTCGCAGGCCGGCCCAGGCCGTCACCCGATCACCTGTTAACACCAAGTCCTCCTCTATCCCCCTGAACCGGCAGGGCCCTGTGCAGGCGTTCGTGCTCCCCGTTAGATCATAAAAACCCCCTTCCGTCGCAAGGACGAAAGGGGGACCTTCCGCGGTACCACCTTGCTTCCGGGAATAGGGCAATGGGAAGAATGATTCCACGCCCCGCCGGCCTGCGGGCCGGTCCCGGCTCTCTGACGGCTGTAACGGGCCAACCCGGCAAGGAGTAGTGGGGCATTTGCCCGTTCCCCCTTGCGACTCCCCGGCGACTTCGGCGTGGCTGACGTCGAGGCGGGCTTCCAGCCGCTGACCCGCCCTCTCTGGCGACCGCTTAACGCCTACTCCTCCGGTTCACCGTCTTTGACATGATTCAGATTATGCAAAGATTATAAGTAAAGAACGAACTCCCTGTCAAACGCGCCTTGCTTTCCCTCACCAAAACACCCAGATCTCCAGGAACGCACGGTACCATCAAACAGGCTTGCCTATCCCTGCCCCCCTCGCTATACTCTCACATGTTACTGCAGCCGAACGTAAAGATGTGTTTGATTGCCGGCAAACGACCGTTTCAACGTGAGGCCCTATATGAACGTAATGGTGGTCATTCCAACTTATAACGAAGCGGACAACATCGCGGAACTCACCGACGCCCTGTTCGCTCTCGCAATTCCGGATCTCCACGTCCTGGTTGTGGACGACGCGTCCCCGGATGGAACCGGGGAAATTGCCGAAGGACTTAAACAGGTATACCCTGGCCAAATGCACGTCATCCACAGGGAAGGAAAATTGGGGCTGGGCACCGCTTATATCACAGGATTTAAGTATGCCCTCAACGCGGGCGCCCAAACCGTTGTGCAGATGGACGCGGACTTCTCCCATCGGCCCGAGTACATCCCCCAAATGCTGGACGCGCTCGCGGAGTACGACCTGGTTATCGGATCCCGATATGTGCCCGGCGGAAAATTGGACGAACGCTGGTCCTGGTGGCGGTATCTCCTCTCCTGGTGGGCAAACTCGGTGTACGTGCGCCTGATCCTGAACACCCGAGTGAAGGATGCAACCGCGGGCTTTCGCGCGTGGCGCCGCAGCACCCTGGAAGGCATGAATCTGGACCGCATCCGATCCAATGGGTATATCTTTCAGGTGGAAATGGCCTACGTGGCCGAACGGCTAGGCTATCGCATTCTGGAGATTCCCATCTACTTTGAGGACCGACGCATTGGCAAGTCCAAGATGACGGTGCCTGTCAAGTTGGAGGCAGCCTGGCGAGTCTGGCAAATCCGCTGGCGTCACCGCCACTTGAGCCCCCAGGACCGGGTCCACAGTGGGTGAGGGACGAACACAATGAGCCGCATGGACGGAGTGAAGAGCCGCCTTAAACCCCTGGCCCGACACAGCATTCCTCTGGCCGTCCTCTTTCTGTTACCCTTGCTTTGGTTCTGGCCTGTGGTGCTGGGCGGAAAAACTCTTCTCCCCGCGGATAACCTGTTCACCTTCCAGCCCTGGAAGGCCTTCGCCTCCCAGATGGGGGTCACTGTTCCCCACAACACCCTGCTCTCAGACCTGATCCTGGAGAATTACGCGTGGAAGACCTTCCTGCGGGAGTCGTTTCGCCACGGCAGCCTTCCCCTCTGGAACCCGTACCTGTTCTCGGGCATGCCCTTTCTCGCGGGGGGCCAGCATTCTGGCCTGTATCCGCTGAGCCTGGTGTACTATGTGATCCCCCTGGCCCGAGCCTATGGGGTCTTCACCTGGCTCCAACTGGCCCTGGCCGGAATGAGCATGTACGCGTTGGCCATCATTTGGAAGCGCAGCCCTGGGGCGGCGCTGTTCGCGGGCGTAGCCTATCAATTCTCGGGATTCTTCATTGTCAGTGTGGTGTTCCCCATGATCATCGCGGCCGCGTCCTGGTTACCCCTCCTCCTGGGCCTGATGACTTTGATCTTCCGCAAGCAGCAGGAGAAGGGCCGCGGCAGTTTCAACCCGACGCCGTATGTGGCCGCGTTCGCGGTGATACTGGCGCTGACCACCCTGGCCGGACATGTGGAGATCCTGTACGATACACTTATCGTGCTGGCCGCGTTCGGCTTGTGGGAGGTGGCTATAACCTGGAAAAAGGTCCGGGCGTGGTGGCCGGCCGTGCGCACCGGCCTTTGGGTGCTCGCGGGCGGGCTGTTGGGCTTGGGCATGGGCGGCATCCAGTTTCTGCCCCTGTATGAACTGGCCAAACAGAACTTTCGCGAAGGGTCGGCCTCGCTGGGCCAGATTCTCGGCTGGGCCTGGCCTACCCGTCACGTACTCACTTTCTTCCTGCCCGATGTGTTCGGCAACCCAGCCCATCACCGCGTTTTCGACCCGTGGACGCGCCAGTTTGTGCCCATTACCCGCAACGCGCTGGGCGAGATGATCACAACGCCCTTCTGGGGCATCAAAAATTACGTGGAGGGAGGAAATTACCTGGGCATATTGACGTGGGTGTTCGCGGCTATCGCGGTGCTGGCAGCAGCCCAGGCCTATCTAAACCGGCGGCGAGGTACCCGCCCCGCGGTGGATGTCCCCACCTCCACGTTCCTGTTCCAACTTCTCCTGGCCCTGATCTCCCTCTCCTTTGCCTTTGGACTCCCCACGTACGCGCTGCTCTATTACCTGTTGCCGGGATACAAACAACTGCACTCGCCCTTCCGCTGGGTGTGGCCCTTTACGCTGAGCATGGTGACACTGGCCGCGTTCGGGGTGGACGTGGTGCGCGCGCAGGTGCAAGCCCGACACTGGCCGCGCGCGTTCTCCCTGCTCTGGGGCGGAGTGCTGGCCGCGCTCGCGGGTGTGGTGGTGGTGCTCGTGACAACGGTGGTGGTCCCGGGGCCCTTCATCGCGCTGGGTGAGAGGGTGCTGGTCGCGTCCGACCTGGCTCGAATGGCGTTCCCCGACGGGAGGATGTTCTGGGCGTACCAGTGGGGAAATCTGGGGAAATTGGCTATCGCGCTCCTGGGCGCGGGCGTGGTCCTGGGCCTGGCCCGTCACGCGGCGCGCTCTTCGCCTTCTCGTGAACAAACCCACCTCTACGTGCCTGTGGCCATCCTGCTCCTCCTGCTGGACCTCTGGCTCATCGGGGGGACGTTTAACCCCGCGGTGGACCCCAAACTGCTCTCCTTTACCCCACCGTCGGTCCAATTTCTGGAGGAACACCTGGATGAGCACGCGCCGTGGCGGTTTACGTCGTTTGAGGTCCCAGGCGCGACCACAAAGACCATGAACGCGAATTCGGGATGGTGGCATCACTTGCAGGATGTGCGCGGCTATGATTCCATCATCCTCAAGCAGTATGTCCGCTACATGGAGCAAATTGAACCCCAGGGCCAACTGTTGTACAACCGCATCAGTCCCTTCTTCGACCCGCATTCCCTGACTCACCCGCTGACGCATTTGCTGGGGGTGAAGTACGTGGTGACCGAGGTGCCCCTGGAGGTGGAGGGGTATCGCCTGGTGTACGAGGGGGAGGTGCGCATCTACGAGAACACGCGCGCGTTTCCGCGCGCGTTTCTGATGACGTGCACGGCTTCGGGACGGGCTTTATCCCTGTACCCGGAGGATCCGGCCACGACGCTGGTGCTGGATCGCCCGGGAGAGGAAGCACGACAGTGGGTGGAATGCCATCTGCAGCCGGCACATATCGAACGCTATACCCACAATCAGGTGTTCATCCGCACGAACACCCAGGCCCCGGCGTGGCTGGTACTGACGGACGCATACTTTCCGGGCTGGAAGGCATATCGCCGCCTGCTAGAGAGCACCGAGGAGGTACAATTGGACATCTGGCGGGCGGACGGAAATTTCCGCGCAGTGGAGGTCCCCCCTGGAGAGTATGAGGTCCGATTTAAGTATACACCCATGTCGTTTAAGTTGGGGCTGTACCTTTCCTTCCTCGCGGGTGTGGGCACGTTCCTGTTGCTGGGGTTCTGGGTGTGGGGACGCTATTATCGCGAGCCGGAGGAACAGGATGAGATCAAGGTGGTAGCCAAAAATTCTCTCATCCCCATGTTGATGAACATTCTCAATCGGTTCATCGACTTCGCGTTCGCGATGCTGCGCCTGCGCATCCTCAGCCCCGGCGGGGAGGGCGCGTACACGTTTGCTATTGCGTATTATGGCTTCTTCGAGATCTTGATCCGCTTTGGGCTGGGGGCCTTGATCACCCGGGATGTGGCCCAGGATAAAAACCGAGCCAACCGTTATCTCAGTAACGCGGTTATCCTGCGGACGATCTTGTGGGTGGGATCGCTACCAGTGCAGGCGTTAATCGTGTGGGCATACGTGAAGTTCGGGGATCTGAGCATGGCCGAGGTGCAGACGATTGCGCTCTTCACGCTGGCCTTGCTCTTCGCCTCTTACGCGGACGCGATTTCGTCCCTCTTCTACGCGTGGGAGAAGATGGAATACCCCGCGGGCATTGCCTCGGCCATTGTGTGGCTAAAGGTGGCCCTGGGCGCGCTGGTGCTCCTCCTGGGCGGAGGATTTGTCGGCCTGGCCGGAGTCGCGCTGTTGATGAATGTGATCCAGACCATCTGGCTCTACCTGTTACTGCGACGCACGCTCTTCCCTCCCCACTGGGAAGTGGATTGGAGCCTGCAACGCTGGATGCTGGGGGAGGCCGGACCGCTGATGATCAATCATCTCCTGGCCACCATCTTCTTCCGCATCGATATGTGGATTTTGCGCCCTGTGCGAGGGGAGACAGAGGTGGGCTGGTATTCGGCCGCGTATAAGTACCTGGACGGCCTGAATGTGATCCCCGCGTACTTTTCCCTGGCCCTGTTTCCACTCATGTCCCGCTACGCGCATGACCCAGAGGGCGCCCTGGCTCGGGCATACCGGGTCTCCCTCCGCCTGCTTATTATGACCGCGATCCCGGTGGTGGTGTTTGTGCTCTTCACCGCGGACCTGTTGATTCAAATACTAGGCGGCGCGAAGTTTCTGCCTTATTCCGCGTGGGCGCTCCGCCTGCTCATCCTCTCCATTCCCTTTGGCTTTGTGAACAGCCTGACCCAGTACGCGCTCATCGCGGTGGGCCAGCAGCGGTTTCTCACCCGCGCGTTCCTCATTGGCGTGACGTTCAACATTGTCACCAATATCCTCCTGATACCCCGCTACGGATTCCAGGCCGCGGCGTTCACTACCATCCTCAGCGAAATCGCCCTCCTCATCCCCTTCTACTACGGTGTCCGCAAGTACATCGCCCCACTCCCCTGGGTGGACCTGTATTGGCGTCCGGTGGTCGGAGGCGCGGTGATGGCTGGGATTATCCATCTCCTGTGGCCTATCGCCCCCCTGGTGGGGATTGGGGTGGGCTTTCTGGGATACGGCATCACGCTCGTGCTAGTGGGCACTCTCCGCCACCCGGATATAGCGCCCTTCCTGGCCGGTCGGAAGTACCTTCAGCCCCTGTTGGGCATCAGAGGGTGAAGGCATTAACTTTAGCCCAGCGACCCAGGGCAGGAAGCCGTCGGCCCCCATTCCACCGCCCCCCTGTTCAGCGAACGGATACGATCTCGGGCTGGGAAATGCTGTATTTGCACCCTGTGAACTGATGTCATATAATTGTCACACCCAATGTCTACGTGAGGAGCATATCCTATGCACACACAAGCCCTCGCCCGGCAAGTACAACAAAATACGGCCACCATCGAAGAACTCCAAAACCTAATGGCCGAACTGCTTCGCGCCCAAATACGGACCGAAAGAAACCTCCAACAACTTCAACAGGTAGTACACGAACTCGAAAAGGAAATGCGTGATTTCAAGAACGAGATGCTCGCATTTAAGGACGAAATGCAGGCATTCAAAGAAGAGGAACAACGGGCGCGGGAAGAAGCAGAGCGAGAACGTCGTGAAATGAACCGCCGGTGGGGGGAACTTGCGAACAAGATGGGGACTCTGGCCGAAGATCTTGTGGCGCCTAACATTCCGCGCGTCCTCCGCGACCTTTTAGGATGCCCATCTGAACGCATCCAGTTCTCCGGGGTGCGCATTCGCAAACGACACGCTTCCCAATCCCATCGGGTTAAAGAATTTGATGTGGTGGTCATTTGTGATGACTACGTCCTCATCAACGAAACCAAAAGTTCTTTGAACCCCAGGGATGTGGATGATTTTGTCGCCACCTTGGAGGGTATCCGCGACTTCTTTCCTGAACACCGGGAGAAGAAATTCATCGGTGCTATCGCCACCCTCTACATGCCCCCTGAAGTCGCCAAATACGCCGAGCGAAAGGGCCTTCTCGCGCTGGGCTTTGGGGAAGAAAACATGGACTTGCTTAACACGCCAGGCTTCACGCCTAAACTCTTCTGAGGCCCTCCATGATTTGGCTGATCCTCGCCCTTGGTATCGCCATCGTGGACTGGATCGCGCTGGTCCGGGGATGGCGTTGGTTGGATTACATGGCAAAGCCCGGCGTTATGGGCTCTCTCCTGGTGGGCATGTGGAGCACACTAGAGACCCCCTGGTCCAGTGGATTCACCTGGGGCGTGCTGTTCTCGCTGGCCGGGGACATCTTCCTCATGCTCCCTCGGGAACGGTTCATCGCGGGGCTCACCGCTTTCCTCTTCGCTCACGTGGCCTACATCGTCGGATTCACTCCCACCCACCTCACCCCCACGTGGGAAATCGGACTCCTCGCCGTAGTGCTAGGCGGTTTAGGCTTGTTCCTGGGAAAACGCATCCTTCACGGCGTCCGCAAACGGGGCAACCCGATCCTCACCCGCGCCGTAGGTTTCTACATTGGAGTTATTACCCTCATGCTCTTTAGCGCGTGGACAACCTGGTGGCAACCCCAATGGTCCCACCCATCCGCAATGCTTGTCGGGTTCGGTGCCACCTTCTTCCTCCTCTCCGACGCAATGTTGGCGTGGAACCGCTTCGTACAACCATTTCCCCACGCCCGCCTTAAGGTACGAATTACCTACCACTTAGGACAGATCCTGCTGGTATGGGGTGTCCTCCTAAGGGCTCAGACTTCTTTACTTCCCTAAACAGCGAAAATCCTTGCCCCTCCATGCATTTAGATTACAATTAATTGCAGGACAACAACTGAGCGAACAACACCCGGCCCACAACTCAGTGCTTTACACCGCAGCACAAAAACACACTCTATTCATCAACGAGGTGTAACCAAAAGGCGCACACAGGGCGTCCAAAGCCACTCCTGCACGTGGAACAAACACTTCACGTAAAATATCCCCGATTCAACCCTTCTGTTTAACTGGGGAGGTGGACCATGAACGGAATAAGGAAAACGCTTGTCCTGCTACTCACCTTCACGCTCATACTCACCGGGTGCTCGAGCAAGACTCCTACCCCAACGCCGGTTCCACCGACGCCTACATCCCCGCCACCGACACCGACCAGCCCTCCCACACAACCACCGACACCCACGCCGGCTCCCGCAACAGCGGAACCTACCGCAACACCCACACCTGCTGTAAGTCCGGGTACGTGGGAACACACCGTTACCCTCACGGCTCTGGCCTATGTCAAAACCCCGCAGGGTGCCAAAGGTGCCACCAACACCGTGACCATCACTGTTCGGCGCAAAAAAGAACCCAGGTTGCGGGTGGGCTTCTACGACACCGAAGTTGGAGGCACAGGGCCTATGTGGCGGGCCTCCGGATGGACCGCGGTAACAGTGGCCAGTATGCTCCTGGGAGTCAACCCGCAGATGTTCGACTTCACCTTTGACGCGGGCGGCGGTTACATTGATGGACCCAGCGCGGGTGCATTGACCACCATTGGCGTCCTCGCGGCCCTCCTCGGTGACACGCCGCGAGACGACGTAACCATGACGGGAACCATCAACCCAGATGGCACCATCGGGCCGGTAGGCGGCATCTCCCACAAACTGGAAGGGGCCAAGGCCGCGGGGAAGAAAATCGTCCTTATCCCTGCGGGACAGCGATACGACTACGATGAAAACCTGAAAAAGCAAGTGGATTTGGTCAAAAAAGGGAAGAAACTGGGATTAGACGTGCGCCTGGTCAGCAACATCTTTGACGCGTACAAAATTTTCACCGGCAAACCACTTCCTCTCCCCCGCCCGACGGGGACAGCCCAACTTCCAGCGGCCGCGTTTGACAAATTAGAGGCCGGCGCGCGCTATTGGCTAAGCCGATACGAGGACGCGCGAAATCGCTTCAAGAACCTACCCGAAGAAATCCAGCAAGATCGTATGCCCCTTTACGGCGACGAACAAGCCCAACTGGCGCGTTCCGCGCTGGAACAGGGCATGGCTGCAGTAGCCTACCAACGGGCCATAGAAGCCGCCATCGACGCGGAAACCAGTCTTCAAGCCGGCCTGCTGGACCAACTGTACAACGAAAATCCCGACGACCTCCAGGCCCTTATCAACCACGTCAAAGCCGCGCGATCCAGTCAGGAAGCCATGCAAGGCGTTATCGAACGTCTGGCCGCGGAGACCCCCCGCACCGTGAGCGATGCCATCGCCCTCATGGACGCGTGGTCCGTGCTGGCTGACGCCTGGGGCTCGAACGTTAAAGGTGACCTTGTAATACAGCAATTCGTTCAGACCTGGCAGAAGGCTCAACAGGGCGAAGAAGTGAACCTGGACCAGGCCCTGGATCTCCTTTGGGAGGCAGTGTACAACTACACGGTTGCCAATGAGGACCTGGAAATCGCCCGTCAAAGCGCTGAAATCGGCCTAGGGTTTGGCCAATCCCCGACCCCTCAGCCGGAGCGTCTTCTGGCCATGGCTGAACTCCTCCGCCACGCAGCCGACGCCAACATGGAACTCTTCGAGAGCATCGTGGTGGACAACCTAGCCAAACAATACGGCATCTCCCGAGAAGCCGCGCGGATGCGCCTCGCCTCCTGGGATCCGCTTTACGAAAACGCGTGGATGGCCAAATTAGGGTACCACGCACTCAAGGAAGAAGTATGGGAGGAACCCTCCCACGCGCTCATGGAACTGGGCTCCAGTTTAACCGCGTGGGCTGGCACAGCAGCGCTCATCGCCAAATACTACAGCCTGGGGGCCCAGACCGACCAAGAGGGCAACCTCCTGGGTTATCGGAACGAAAAAGCCCTGGTAGAAATGTTACGCTTGGCCGAAGGCCGCGCGCGGGACATGTGTGATCTCACCGCCGACGAAACCCCCGTGTGGCCACTCTTCTACCTGAACGTAGCCCAAATCTGGCGTCAGGGAACCCCTGAAGACCAACTCTGGTCCCTGTACTACTACTGGCAATCCATCGCTGAGGCCCAGATGACCGCCTACTTCTCCGGCTTCTACGGAAACGCGATCAAGGAGGAACTGGAACGCAGCGGACGGCCCACCGAATTACTCCACATCTGGGATCTGCCGGCCCGCTAACAACGCGCGCATTGGAAACACACACTACCCCGGGGAGGGCATTGTCCCTCCCCGGATCATGTTCCCTCCTCCTCTGCCTCCGTTGACACGGACGAACGGGCGGGAAGTGCATCGCGCACGCGCCGCATCTCCGCTTCCAAACTTTGCAGGCGATTTTGCAAACGTGCCAGCATCCACGCCATGATCAACAGAGCAACAAGAGGCAACAACATAAAAATGCACACCACACCGCCTAAGGCTATCTCCACGTTCCCCATTTTTCATCTCCTTTTCCACTCAAAGGAGCCCGGTTTTCAACGGGGCCCATCACCTCAATTCGCGCCCTTCAGGGATCCACAAAACAGCCTCAACTGTGGGACAACACATAGGATCTGCCCACGTCAAAAGCGCGGAAATTCAAATCCAGGAAACGGGAAGGCACTCGCCGCTCCATCGCGCGGCGCCACACCTCGTCCGGCACATCCAGGAACGTCGACAGCGCGCCGAGCAACACCATATTTGCCGCCTTCGCATTACCCAATTCCTCAGCCAAGCGCGTGCCGGGCACCCAGTACGCCTGCCGAATTGCTTGGGCAACCCACGAACGTACCTCATCCTCCTCCGGATACACCCCCTTCCCCGCGGTCACCGTAATCGGGTAAATAGGATGAGGGTCTGCAATCACCACACTATCAGGGTGCAACAAATCCAGGTAGCGCAACGTCTCTAGCCGTTCCAGGGAGATAAGGACATCCACCTCTCCCTTACCGATTAACGGAGAGAACACCTCTGGCCCCCACCGAACGTGACTGTTCACACTGCCGCCCCGTTGCGACATACCGTGCACTTCCGACTTCTTCACATCCAGATTCAAGAGCAGTCCCGCTTCAGAAAGCACATTGCTCGCCAGCAAAACCCCCTGTCCGCCCACGCCAACCACCAAGAAGTTCAGGTGTTCCTTGCCATTCAGCACAGACATGGTCACCTCCACGCAGTTCGGGTTCTCACTCGTTCAGAATTTGCGCCCTGAACGTAATCGCCTTCTGAGGACACACTTGCGCACACAGTTCACAGCCCGTGCACAGAAGCGGATCGATCTCCACCTTTTGGCGCCCACTGGGAATGTGGATAGCCTTACTTCGCACCAGTGCGGGACATCCTGTCTGCAAACAAACACCACAGCCATCACACAGATCCGGATTTACCTTTAAGGGCACATACTTCTTCCGCTCCTCGGGCAACAGCGCGCACGGATGACGGGCAATCAGCACAGCCGGCTCATCCAAACGCTTGTACTCCTTCAACACCTGTTCCACCTTCTTCTCATCGTACGCGTCCACTGTAGTCACGTGGCGAATGCCAATAGCCCGAACCAACGCCTCGATATCCACCTCCTGGGTGCGTTCCCCCATCAACGTCTCCCCTGTCCCGGGGTTAGGCTGATCTCCCGTCATAGCAGTTACCCGATTGTCCATTATCACCACGATAACCGGGCTACGATTGTAGGCAACATTGACAAGCGCGGGGATACCGGTGTGAAAGAACGTAGAATCGCCGATTACGGCCACGTGTTTTTCCGGACTTCCTGCTTTGGCCGCGCCATGAGCCACACCAATACCAGCCCCCATACATCCCGTCGTGTGAATCGTGTTCAAGGGCGGCACAACACCCAGGGTATAGCACCCAATATCCCCGTTGACCGGGAGATGTAACTTCTTAATAGCCCAGAACACCCCTCGGTGGGGACATCCTGGACAGAGGACAGGGGGACGGCCGGGCAATTCGGGGAGATTGGGCACGGACACACGGGTAGGCCGCGCGCTTTCGGGAAGAAGGCCGGCCGCGATGGCTGCCTCACGCACCACGTGGGGATCGAATTCCCCAATCAGCGGGAAAATGCTCTTCCCCTCAACGGGAATTCCCATCATGCGCACATGCTCTTCAATAAACGGATCCAATTCCTCCAGCACAATGAGGCGTTTCACCTTCCGGGCAAAATCCGCGATGAAGTCCCGGGGCAGCGGCCACACCATACCCAGTTTGAGAATGGACGCGTGGGGAAAAACCTCTCGTGCGTACTGATAAGCAATGCCGCTGGTAATAATACCCAGGTCCGCGTCGCGCATTTCCACCCGATTCAAGGGAAAAGATTCCGCGTACTCCGCGATCTGTCGAATTCGTTCTTCCACGACAGGGTGTCGTTTCCGCGCGTTTGCGGGCACCATCACATACTTGGACGGGTTGCGCGGAAAACGACGCACCCGAGGAGGGTATTCCACCCGCATTCCCACTCGGACACGACTAAAGCCGTGAGAAATGCGGGTGGTCGAACGCACAATCACCGGTGTATCGAACATCTCCGAGAGATCCAGGCCCGCCATCACCATATCGCGAGCATCTTGACTGTCGGCCGGGTCCAAACATGGAACACGCGCGAACTTCGCGTAATTCCGTGTATCCTGTTCGTTCTGGGAGGAATGCATACCGGGATCGTCGGCCACCGCGATCACCAGCCCTGCTTCCAACCCGGTCATGGACGCGTAGAAAAACGCGTCCGCGGCCACGTTCAGGCCCACGTGTTTCATTGTGGCGAGAGATCGGCGCCCCGCATAAGCAGCACCAATGGCCGCGTCCAGGGCCACCTTTTCATTAGGAGCCCACTCCGCGTAAATGCCGGGGAATCGAGCAAACGTCTCCAGGATTTCCGTACTCGGTGTTCCCGGGTAACCGGAAGCGAACACCACCCCTGCCTCCCATGCGCCACGGGCAATGGCCTCATTGCCGGAGAGGAGAACCCACGTCTCCTGGTCTTCGGAGGGAGTTGCATCCTGAGGAGAAGCATCGAGGGCACGCGTTTGAGCCGTATCCACAACCATGTGTTCACCTCCCAACGTTGGGTTCTGTGTGCACTCCACGTTGAGGCACACGTAAGCATCCTTAGCGAGAAATCTCCTGGTACATCACCTGCTCCTTGCAGGATTATAAAGTAACTTCCTAGAACAGGCCAGTCAACAGGGACTCGCGAGGACAGGATCATCCTCCCACGTCCTGCTGATTAACGCGATCGCGCGCCGCCAAGCAATCCGTCCGGAGGGGGAAATGCGTATGTCTTGAACAGACTGGTTCTTTAAATAACGCCAATTGGCGACATAAAATTGCTTCTTATGTATCAGGCCCTATAATATCCTTCGGCCTCTGTTGTTTTGCGCTCTTTGACACCACACCCTAGAACGAGATCGATGAGCGGATTGAAGAGGGGCATCACTCCTCTTACAACCTAAAACGCGTACGGGAGGGAGAACCATGCGACGCCTAGCGATCGGTGTGTTAATCCTGTCCTTAGTTCTGCTGTACAGCATCCCCGTCTTTGCTCAGGAAACCCAGCAAGACCCTCTGATCATCTCCACGCGATATCCAGCCATTGTCGTTGAAGCGAACCAAACTGTGAACATCTCCCTCAACATCGAGAACAAAGCGGACACAGCGCAGATCGTCCACTTTGAAATGAAGGAGATCCCCGAAGGCTGGAAAGCCACATTCCGTGGCGGTGGACGCATCATCAAAGCGGTGTACGTTCGCCCCAACCGAGAAGCGTCCATTGATTTACGTCTGGAGCAGCCGAAGAATGTGGAGGCTAAGACCTACAAGTTCGTTGTGCTGGCGAAGAGCAACATTGCCCAGGCTGAACTCCCCATTGAGTTAACTGTGCAAGAAAAACTTCCCCCCAAGTTGAAGTTCGAGGTGGAACTTCCTCGCCTGCGGGGGACCACGTCCACCAACTTCCGCTTTGAGGCCACACTCAAAAACGACGGAGACGAGGACCTCACTGTGAACCTGGAAGCGGACGCTCCGCCTGGATTCCAGGTAGTCTTCAAGCCGGGGTACAGTTCCCAGGAAGTGACGAGCCTGCCCGTGAAAGCCAACAGTTCCAAACGGCTGAACATTGAAGTCCGTGTGCCGAGAAGCACACAAGCAGGGACATATCCCATCCACGTGCGAGCGGTGGGTGGAGGCGCGGAAGCCACAGTGGACCTGGCCGTTGAGATCACAGGGCAGGCCGATCTCTCCGTCACCGCGCCAGAAGGGCGTCTGACAGCCAACGCGTACGTGGGCAAGGAAACGCCCGTCAAGATCATCGTGCAGAACCTGGGCACGGCGCCGGCCATGAACGTGGAAATGAGCGCGACAGAGCCCAGCGGGTGGAAAGTGGAGTTCGAGCCCAAGCGCATCGAGAAGATCCCCGCGGGCCAGCAGGTTGAAGTCACGGCCAAAATCCGCCCATCCGACAAAGCGATTGCCGGCGACTACATGGTTACCATTCGTGCCACAGCCGAAGGGGGCGTGTCTGACTCCACAGACTTCCGCATTACCGTGCTCACCTCCACCATGTGGGGAGTAGTCGGTGTGGGCCTAATCGCCATTGCCGTCATCATTGTGGGCCTCGCGGTCATGCGCTTTGGCCGACGGTAAGAGGAAGAGGAGAATCCGGGGCAGCGCGTTGTCAGGGCCACCCTAGCCCTGCAACGTGCCCCGGCAAACCACAACCATTTAAGGGAGGCGGGTATGGCCGAGTTCGTGGTGGAAACTCGGAACCTGACCAAGCACTACAACGGCAATGTGGCCGTCGATCACCTAAACCTACGCGTCCAGGAAGGAGAAGTATTCGGCATCCTGGGACCCAATGGATCGGGCAAGACGACGACCATCCTCATGCTCTTGGGCTTGACCGAGCCGACAGAAGGGGAAGCGCGCGTCCTGGGATTTGACCCCTTACGCCAACCCCTCAGTGTCAAGCGTCATGTGGGATATCTGCCTGACCAAGTCGGGTTTTACGACGAACTAACGGCCTGGGAGAACCTGGCCTACATTGCCAAGTTAAACGGCATCCCACGACGGGAGTACCAGCAGCGGATCAACGCATCCCTGGAACGAATGGGACTCCTTCACGTCGCGCACAAGCCTGTGGGGACGTTCTCCCGAGGCATGAAACAACGGCTGGGGGTTGCTGAACTGCTCCTCAAACAGCCGCGGCTGGTCATCCTGGATGAGCCCACCCAGGGTTTGGACCCGGCCGGCGCGCTGGAATTCCTGGAGATCATCCATGACCTCAAGACAGAGGGGATCAGCGTTATCCTGGCCTCGCACTTGCTGCACCAGGTACAGGCTGTGTGTGATCGGGTCGGCCTCTTCTACAAGGGTCAAATGGTCCTGGAAGGGGGTGTCCGGGAGTTAGCCCACCGAGTACTGGGAGGTGGATATCACATTCGGCTCGAGGCAGATGGCGACGTGGCCGCCCTTACCGGTGTTCTGCGGAATTTGGCCGGGGTGGTCAAAGTCGAGCACGTGGGCGACCGGACATACGAGATCCTGGCTACGGAAGACATCCGACCCAACGTGGCCCAAGCCATTGTGCAGGCCGGGGGGAAATTGCTATCCCTGTCCCTGGACGAACCCAACCTAGAGGAAATCTACGCTCGCTACTTCAAGGAGGTGAACAATGAGCGCGCAAGTGATGCCGCGTGAGGTAACGCGAGAAGGTTCTCCCTGGCGCGGCATGTGGGCTGTGGTGGCAAAGGAAATGGCGGACAACCTGACAAGCGCGCGCATGCAAATTTTGGAATTCCTCATCGCCCTGACCGCGTTGGGAGCGGTATACGGTGCAATTCAAAGCATTATGGAAACCGTGGGAGAGGATCCGTTCGTGTTCCTCAAATTATTCACGGCCAATCGTGATCCACTACCTGCTTTTGTAGAATTCCTGGGTTTTCTTGTGCCGTTAGTCGCGATTGCGCTGGGTTTCGATTCCATTAACGGCGAATTCAACCGCCGCACAATGTCGCGCGTACTCGCCCAACCCATTTATCGAGATGCCCTGCTGTTTGGCAAGTTCCTGGCCAACCTCTTCACCCTGGCCCTGGTATTAACCGCCATCTGGCTTCTGATCATCGGCTTTGGCATTCTCAAACTGGGGTTACCGCCGGGAGAAGAGGAAATCGCTCGCGCTCTGTGGTTTCTTGTGGCAACCATCTTCTATGGAGGAATTTGGCTAGCACTGGCCATGGTCTTCTCCATCTCCTTCCGCCAACCGGCCACAGCAGCCATGGCCTCCATTGCCATGTGGTTATTCTTCACTGCATTTTGGGGCATGGTTGTGCGCATCCTGGCTCAGATCATTAGCCCCATCCGTTTCGGATTCCCTCAGGAGCAGATTGCCCAACTTCACACAGTGATGTTCCTTTCCCGACTTTCACCGAACACCCTTTACGGTGAAACCGCGGTGGCATTGCTCCATCCTACCATCCGAGCGTTGGGATTGATCTTACCGAGCCAGTTATCCGGCGCCATTCTGGGAACACCGCTGCCTCTTTCCCAGAGTTTGCTGTTAGTATGGCCGCAGATGACGGGGCTCATTGCTGGCACCATCCTCCTCTTTGCCCTGGGATACATCCTTTTCCAGCGGCAAGAAATTCGAGCATGACCAAAGGCTGGGGGAAAGCGTTCGTTTCATTCTCGGCTCAAAGGGTCGGGAATGAAACGAACGTTATACCCACCACTTCCCATACCTCCTCAGAGGGCATAGACACCCCTGGAGCATCACACATTTTGGTTTCTCCTTTCCGACCTCCAAACGTGGGACTACTGCCATCTAGGGAGTAAAAGCACCTCTCTGTCGAGTTAAGCAAAGGGGATCGTTCCTCATAGAAAATTTAAGAGCGTACAACCCTTGAAGAAAGTGTCAGCAAATTGTCATACTTTTCCTCATCCGAAAATGCTATACTGTATGATGAGGGTGTTATGAGCACTATTCCCTTCTATAGGGCAGGAAACGGAAACCATAAGGAGCACGTCCATGAAACGGCCAATCGGCTTATATTTGAGCATCGCTTCGCTTTTCATTATGATTCTATTCGTTCTTCCCAATACGCACGCGGCCCCTATGGCCCATGGAACCGCAGTAGGAATTGCATGTACCCCTACCCCAACTCCTGCCTGTGGCTGCAGTTGTGATGACTTTGAAGTATACATGACAGTAGATAGTCCAACCCACCAGGTAGGAGACACCATCCAATTCCGGGTGGAAGTGGACAACGTGGGGGGGTGCTCCTCCACCAAGTACGTGACCTTTGATGTCTACTGGACCGGTAATCTCAGTTACGAAAGTTACTATAGCGGATGGAGTTGTTCCAATTACGGGGACCACCTGCACTGTGGACGCAACGACTACGACTGGGGTGGATCCTACACGTATATCAACATGCGGGCCATTGCTCCCGGTCAAGCCACCATGGACGTGCGAAACTTCCAAGTAGAAGCGGACTACATCGACTCCCAGGGAACACCTTGTCCCAGCAACACCGCATCTGCCAGCACGACCATCCAGGAGCCAACCCCGACGCCTACATTCACTCCAACCCTAACACCTACGTCAACTCCAACACCTACCCCGACGCCTACATCAACGCCCACGTCTACGCCCACTCCAACGCCCACTCCCACCCTAACGCCCACTCCCACCCCAACGCCTACACCAGCCCAGGGAGAATTGGGCGACAAAGTCTGGTACGACGCGGACCAGGACGGCATCCAGGACCCCGATGAAATCGGCGTCCCCAACGTCACCGTGGAACTCTACAACAACGATTCATGCTCAGGCTCCCCCGAGGACACCACTACCACGAACAACAACGGTGTGTACACCTTTACAGGACTCAGTGGGGGCACTTACAGCGTAAAATTCATCCCCCCCGCAGGATATACCCTCTCACCACCCAACCAGGGCAGCGACGATTCCCTCGATAGCGACGCAGACCCCAATACCGGATGTACCGGAAGCATCAACCTCGCCCCCGGCGACGATGACCTCACCTGGGACGCTGGACTTCTCGGCTCCGGCCGCATCGGCGACTTCGTCTGGTCCGATACCGATGGAGACGGCATCCAGGACACCAACGAATCCCAGGGCATCTACAACGTCCCCATCCACATCACCGGTATAAACAACCTGGGGCAAAACATCAATATCACAGTAACCACATCCATCACAGGCTACTACTCTGTACACAACCTGGCCCCAGGAACCTACACAGCCACGGCCCCATCCAACATAGGCGGCTTCGTCCGCACTTCCTCCTCCCCCTTAACTACCACCCTCAACGCTGGTCACATGGAAGACCTCTCCCTCGACTTCGGCTACATCGCCCCCACCAACGTCCAACTCTCCGACTTCCACACCCAAACCACAGCCTCCTACGTCCACCTCTTCTGGTCCGTGTACACCAACAACTCCCCCACCCCTCGCTTCCGCGTGTGGAGAGCCTTACCTCAAGGCCGCTGGAAATCCCTCACCCCTCAGTGGCTCTCCAAACAATACGAACTCGGCCAAAACGCCTTCTTCGAATACATCGACCAGTCCGTCTACCCAGGCCAAACCTATTACTACCGCCTCGAAAGTGAAGACGGCCAACTCTTTGGCCCCTGGAGCGTAAACGTCCCCGACGTCGATGATGGAGGAAGCACCATCAGCAACAAAAAGACCTTCCTCCCCCTTATCCAACGCTAAAAGCACAAA
>Ga0256914_1000923_pt1 | contig 28162 bp, 39 predicted proteins | sample HulkmetaG_FD_191571 | JGI IMG/M metagenome (GOLD analysis project Ga0256914, IMG submission 191571) | Hydrothermal chimney microbial communities from Main Endeavour vent field at the Juan de Fuca Ridge, Pacific Ocean - Hulk | ecosystem: Environmental > Aquatic > Marine > Hydrothermal vents ... | reverse complement strand
TTCCCTGAACCTCTATAGTGTATACCTCTAAAGTGCCGTCCTCCAACAACTTAGTAGCCCTAGGGAAAACATCACGTGGTATAGACGGCTCTCCATTAACTAGTTGGTCAGGTAGTTGTGAGGATACGAAACTGTAAACACCCGTAGTTGTGTTTTGTATTAATGTGTCTTGAAACCTCATAAACATTTTATAACCCGAAACTACATAGTCTGAGAACATTACGTGGTAAGTGTACTGCTGTATTGTAGGTCCTGCAGAAACGAAGTTATAGTACTTATATGTGAACCTCACCTCATTCACAGGTGAATCACTAAGCAAGTAAGTTGTGTAATCAGTATATGAGCTACCTAACGATTTGGAGAAGAGGTTATAAACAGCACCTGCTAAACCATAAAATAGCACATCTAAGGATAGCTGGTATGATTCGTCCATAACATAGCCTGGAAGGTAAGTAGTGAAGTCCCTTAAGTAAGCAGGAGATAAGTAAACCATTGCTTGAGTGTATGGAGGGTAACTCTCCGAGCATACGTAGGTATCCCCACTTGCAGTGTATGAAGTGCATTGATAATCAAAGTATTCTAAACATTCGTACTTAATACCTTCAACCTTCATCACTTTACAGGACTCACTCGGAGAGAAAAACATGAAGTATTTACTTAAATTTGAGGTATCATACAGTCCCATGATGAATATCGTGCCCTCATAAACAGACATGTAGAAGGGTATACCCACATGGTCTCCATAAAAAACTGTGGGTACGTAAGGTTTAATTATTTTCTGGCTATTTAGAGAGCCCGCATAAACTTGGGGTTTGTTTTGGTATCCAGAAACCCCCGCCAAGTCAATAACCACACCATAAAGTAAGTTGTTCTTGGGGTCATACACATTAAATCTCGACAGAGCATTACCAGGAAAATTAAGCTTGCCGACAGTATTTAAATTCATGTCTTTAATTAAGTAATTACCGTTCACATCAGGGTAAATGTAATATTTAGGTATGCTGTTCCATGGAGAGTACTCTACCTCATAAACGTAAGTAACGTTAGCAGTTATTGTTGTTGGTAAATCTTTAACCCTACCATCGTAATAAAATATCCTATTATTGGAAACGGCGTATTCGGGGGTGAATTTAAGGTTTCTGAAAGTGGGACTAAGGAAGCTCGCCTCTACGTAAAATACGTCCCCATCAGGCTTGCATATAAATGCAAATATAACGTCCCTAAAGGGATTATCCCCTCCCCCAACAGGTACGAATTTATTATCCCACCACAAATAACCCCCGAAACTAGCCTCAAAATTGTACATACCCTCCCTATGAAGTAAATCAACAACATCCCACTCCTGAAGAACCTCCCTCTCCCAAGGAACCGCTACTGACTTTATAGTTTCTTGCACTGTCTTGCTTTCACTTATTATCTGGTTAATCAATGTGTAGGACGCTCCCGAGGAAAACATCATTATGCTACTCAATACCTCTCCCCCAAACATGAAAGTACATAATAATTAAAAATCTGAGTTAAATGGACGGCATCTCCTCTACAACTAGTTCAGCATCTTGCAGGAAATCTTTAGTAACCTCAATCACGTAAACGTACACTGTACTTAAGCCGTCGAAAGCCTCAGCATAAACACATACTGTTCCTGAAGAGGAAGGTATTAAGCCGAAAGAGGATTCGTAGTAGCCATCCTGATTAAGGTCCTCACTAACGGGTATGTCATCAAGTAACTTATTACCCACTGCATCAGTTATGTTTACGTAATGGGGTACGCTTGACTTAGTAACTACGACGTAAACTTTATCGGGGTAGACATTGAAGTAGGGAGTAGTGCCTAAACCAGAAACGTAGTCATTAATTATTAATGAATTCGGGCTAACCTCAACTGAATCCGTAGGTACCTCTAGCATCACTCTTTGCGTGCCCTCAGAAATCCATACTTTATTAGAGCATTTACTGCCTTTAGAACCCATCAAGTTAATATATACGTAGGCATGCTTTATCCTAGAATCCCTTGAAAACCACGAAATCAAGGGAGTTGAATGAAGTATATTAACTAAGGGCTCGCTAGCACCCTCCCTAACTACGCTCACCTTAGTAGTCATCACGAACTCGAAACTTGAGGGAGGCTTAGGGGCTGTCTCATTCCATGCAACCCAATCAACTTCCATCCACGTAGAGCCTGCACCACCTAAAGTACTTACGTACCTCGCTCTAGAGGTGAAGAGGAGAGTAGATGACTTCATACTCACTTGCTTCTCCAGAACTAAATTACCGTTAGCGTCAAACAACTTAATTAATCTGCTGGGACCGTCGAAGTAAATAACTCCCTCAGATAAGTCATAAATAGTCTCGCCCGAAACTACCACTTTATAACGGTGAAAGGATTTCTCGAGGTAATAGTTCTCGTATGAGTACAGAGTAACCCCCGGGAAAGAACCTAACAACCACCAATAACCCCCGCTCCAGTAACCCGTTATACCCCCCACGAGCCTGAAGTGAATAGCTCCGTAAACAACGCTTGTGTATTTCCATGCATGGCACTCGTCATTGTATGGGTACCTGCAGTAGCCCTGGTAGGTCCTCGTGGGCTTCAACCATGAATTACTCACTGTGAACATGCAACACTCTCCCGTGTTAGGGTTAATCTGGTCAGGCTGTCTGCTTATCTGGCTTAAGTCAGCCTCACTATCGAAATATATGATATTCTCCCAGCCAGTAGCAGGTGTCCATGCAGGATCGTTAGGGTTAGTTACGTCGGGCATTCTATCGCCTCATGGAGCCCAAACTTCCACGTTATCAATCCAGGAATAGAGTACGCCACTAGTTGGTGCTGTACCATAACCGTACTCGTATGCCTCGAAACCAACTCTGTTTATTGAGGAGTTATAGTATTGGTTTGTTGGGTCTAAAACATCATTACCTATCTGAACCCACGAACCACTAACCTCCCTCTCAACCCTGACAACTAAAGCATCCCAATTAGGGTCCACCCACCAAGTTATTCTGTAATGATTCCATGAATACCTATCAAAACTGCTATCTGTAAAAACATTACCTAAAACATTAAATTCGCCCAAAACACAATCAAAGTTAATCACGTAACCCGTTATTGTTGATAAATCTGAACCCACAGGGTTTTGGACTCTAAAATACAATTTGAGGTATTCTGCGCGCCTATAATAATTACCGTAATACGTCTCTGAAAAAGTACAATAAAATACCAACCTGCCGAAAGGAAGGTTTAATATATTTGGATTCTTACCTATGAACCTGATATAACCATCATTATATGTGTAAGCAGTTAAGATTTCAGCAGTAGCTTTCAATAGTAGGCTTGATGGAGGGCTTATAAATTTTGATACATCTATATTCCAAGTACTTGTCTTTTCGTAAATCTCCCAATCATCGAGTACTCCGGGAAATACTACCTTCTCTAGACCATCACTAAACAGCCTAACTCCACCCAACTTTCTTCTGCCGGGCAGTTCCGCGTTCATAAAACATTCTAGACCCTTCAATTTTAGGCTCTTAACAAATTTATAGTAACTTTCCTCAACTTCAACACGTCTTTCATTACTTAACCCTCTATACTCACTTAGTTTTTTCTCCAACATGTATAGCTCCGTATTATGTTCCTCAAACCTCTTAGCTAGGTATTTTTCGATCCAATCAACCATAACTATCACCAACTAAAATCGTCCTCAAAAACTATATTCATTATTGGTAGGATATTTATATATGAAAATTGGTCAATTAATTGTAAATACATTACTCCGCCGGGAGTTTGTTGACTGGGTAGAGGAGGTAACCTCAAAGATACTCCTTTAATTAACTTAATTACTAAACTATGGCGTAAACTAATAACTAATCACCTCAGACGATAGTTATTACTGAAAGCAACTTGATAGTGCCTAGAACGTACGGAGGTAACGTACTGGGAGGGTTAGACGGTGCAGGGTTGTTCGAGGTACTGCCTGGTCTGTAAGGTAATTCATATATATTATGTAAGCCCAACAACGGTAACACTACATTACCGTAACCCATCATTACTTGACGAAGCTTTAAACCCATAACCTCACCCCACAACAAGGACACGAACAGTGGCGGGTGGCGACTCAGTATAAAAGTAAAGCTTACGGACGTTGGAAACCGGTACTTCATGGTACTGCATACTCAGCAGGAGCATCCCTTGAGTGCTTGTGTCTGTTATCTCCCTAACATCGATGTAGATGTTAGCATCTGAAATAATAACTGCCACCCTGGAGCCTTTAGGTACTTCGTAAACGTAGCTCGGGTCTGCTTTAAACACGCTTATGTCCTTAAGGACGTAATCAAGTGGGAAATGACTACCGAAGGACGCTATATAACCCACCCTCATCACCAAGTAAAGTACTTAACGTACACTTATAACCCTTAGTTTTATCTACAATGACTACCTCGGGGTGAGAGGTAGGTAATGACAGAGTCCCTGCGTGTGTGTTGCTCATATTGAAAAGGCGTTTAAAGATAAACGGAAATAAATTTTTCATTTTTTCACTGGTTTCTCTAGCCCATCAACCCACGTATATGACGTGTAAACCCCACAAATACACACCCCATTACTAACTTAACATATTCATGTAAAGTTACTCCGTTAGAAAAACCCAATTTTTTCACTAGAAATTAAAAATTAGTAAAAAATTATCCTAACTAGAAAATTTGAATTTCTAACTGGCGCCTCCACCCACAGTGTTATTTTTATAGTTTATTCGTTCATCGATTTAAACGTAATTTCACCGAAACTCTAGTGAAATAAATAAAAAATTAGTACAGTATGAATCTGTAGTGGGTTTCCTCACTAGGGGGAGTGAAAAAATTGTAGAAAAAGTTACATCCTTCATTTACCTGTGAAGGAATTAGTGAAAAATTCCCTCCTCCCTCCCTACAAGCCTATGTTGTTCTTCCATGTACTTCCTGGGAGCGAGTGAAATAATCCTTTAGTAGAATCTCAATTAACTTACCTTACTTGAGTGAGTAGATTAATGTAAGTAGTTTGTTGATTCCCATAAAACACACCTTTATATAATGCACTATGATTCACTACACGGTGATGTACTGTGTTCAGGCTCTTCGGGCAGGGGAGTAACCACGTGGTAATGAAGTTTGAGTCTGTAGAGGAAGCAGGCGTATCTACTTCAGGTAAGGGAGTGAGTATAAGCGTGTATTATGAAGTTCAGGCTAGCAATGAGGTTATTGAAGATATAAAGAAATGTGAAAGCGTACCCACTGCCTCAGTAGGGATTACGTACAACATCAACGGTACCGAGGAAGAGGATAAGGGTTATGTAGATGTGAAGGGCTCCTACGCTGAACTCTTCGACTATAAGGAACTCCCTGAGGGTACCTACAACATCAAAGTGTACGTTCCCGAAACTATAGAGGGTGATGTGGAGTTCTGTGTTTATGCGTATAACCCTGAGACGGGAGGGTATACCGAGGAGATAGGCTGTTACAGCACGTACAGTGAGGCAGAGGAAGAGGCTAAGAAGCATGATGCTGTAGTAGCAGGCGAGTTAGTTAATGTTGTAACGTCGGGTTCTAAGGAGATTGATATGGGTAAAGTAACGATAGGTCCTGTAGAAAAGAAGCCCACGCCCCCGCCTCCCAAGAAGAAGGAGCCTATATGGTACCCCGGTAAGTTCCTGAAGAAGTTCCTGGGTAGGGTCTAGTAAAACATACATTTTTGTTTTCGTGAATGTTTTTCTTTTGGTGAAGGGCTTGAGCCTCGAAAAGACTATTGCTACGTCCGAAGAGGTTGAGCTTCAGGAGTGGGACAGGCTTCATGAAGTCGCTCTTTATCCTGAATACTCATACAGGATAGGCTATGCCAAGCCCAGGATATCATACGTGTCTCCCCAATGCATTCACCTTGACTCTGCTGTCCTTACCTCCTCAATAAAGAAATACGAGGGTGAGTGGAGGGTAACTAATAAAGTATCTAAGGCTCGAGCCCTCCTCAGGTATCAAGTAACTGCCTTCGGTAAGGGTCTTAAGGGAGTGCCCGTAACCTTGATGGATAGAGACTTCAATGTTTTAGGTACTAAGGTAACCGATGACGAGGGTTACGTAACGTTCGAGTTCACATACGATAACCCGGGAGTCTACGTATATAACGCTGTCATAGGAGAGGGTAGGGTGAAGCCATTAACTTACTTAAGCCCGAGGGTGTCAAGGATAGTAGTTACTGTTTGGTTAGTGAAGGTTAAGCAAGTAGCTAGCACTGACGTATGGTTAAGGTGGGTCGGCAGGACGTTGCTAGAGCCCTTACCCCATGATTTCTGGAAGGACCTCCCGAGAAGCATTGTGGGGTTAGCACACCCTAAGTACTCGAGGGCTTACCACATGCTAGTCCCTGTCATTTCAGGTCTTACCGTCAATTTAGAGTTAGGCGTGTCAGCCGCCTGCAACTTACCGAAAACGTGGGGTACTAAAGAGGAATGCTGTAGATACGCTAAAGGTACTTGGTGGACGTATAAAGTACTTGTGAAGAAGTCATTAAAGTCTGACTGGGTTGAGGTAGGTACTGACAAGATTAACCTTGACTACCACATGAAGTTCAAGGTAACGACGAGTGATTTCACTTACAAGGGTAAGTGCTTGTCATTAACTAATGATGGCGAGGTTAGGTGTGCATGGGAGAAGGGTACTGCGCCCACTTGCTGAGTTCTTGTGTATAAATATATATAATATGTATATACGCCATTCGAGTTCGAGGGAGTGCTTACTACAAAAATGAGTTTTTAATTGATTTCACCATATAGCATCTAACGTCCTAGCCTCGATCTTATCTCCATGCATTAACGCTACCGACTCCCACCTCTTGTCAAAGAACATCAGGCTAGGTCTTCCTCTCCTCCCTTTATGGACTACAGCTACTATCCTGTTCTCCTCTATAAGGTTAATTATGTACCTCTTGAGTTCGTCCTTAATCATTTTTGATTTCCTCAGGAGTTCACTAGCGGTTATCCCGTTCCTTCCATTCTCTGATATTAAGGTGTGTATGAAATCTAAGGGACCCTCTGCTGTGGTTATAGTAGCCTTCACAACAGGCGTGGATACTAGGGTTAGTGCTTTCTTAGTTTTAGGTAACGTCCTTTCTATCCATCTCATAGCATCCCTCACGTCCTCTTCCTTAACTTTCAGTACGTAACCGAACGTAGTAGTTCGTTCGGGTCTCCTTCTTAGGGAGGCTAAACATATTGAGAACCTCACTAGATGGTCCCAAAGATTCTGTGAGTAGAGAGCCCATATTGATTCAGGATTATTTATAACCTCCTGTTCAGACTTCCTTGCGAATTCATTGATTTTATTGAGTACTCCCGGCTCGAAGAGTGCCTTAACAGGAGATATGTTTTCGTATGCGTTCATTAGCTCGGCTAGCTCGTGGGATATGGACGTTAGTTCGTCCATCAGAACTGATTTCCTGAGGTTAAGCGGGGGTAACCATCTGCTTTTATCGTCGGGCTCAGCGTAAATAATGAAGACTCTCCTCATAAGCCCCTGCTGGAAGAGGTAAGTGTTTAAGTACAGCCAGGGTTTCTGCATGCCTAATATAGCTGTAACGAATAGCCCTGAGCGTATGTACCTGTCCTTCTTAGCTCCCCTCCAGATGTGTTGCTCTCCACTCCATAACTTGCTAAGGAGTGATGCGTAACCTATCATGTAGTCCCTCTTAGTCATCTGCTGGAAAACACCTCCGTACTCTGTGCTAACGATTATGAACATGTCTAAATCTTTCTGGGCTTCCGATATATGCTCTGCTAAACCCTCAGGCGAGCCCGTCTCGATGAATATGTTCTGAATTATTTTATGTATCGTTTCTTCTGAGGCTCTAGGCATCCTAGCCTTGTAGTACTCGTAAAGGGCGTGAGTAATTACGTGTAAGTCAATATCAATCACTGTGCTTTTCCTCATGATTCCTGGTATGCCTGACAGTATTATCCACACGTTAGGTCTCCATGGGTTAGAGGAGGGTCTCATGTAGAGCGGGCATATAATGTACTTACCTAAGCATGAGGAAGCTATATGCATTAGGGAGAACCAAAGGTAGGTTTCGGGTGCGTCCGTTATCTCCGTTACGATGTTCATGAAGGAACGTTCAATATCCAATAACCTCACCTCAGAGAGGTGATTACTAACCTTTTAATCGTGTCCTCGTCATACCTTGACGGGTACAGGATTATGAAGAAATCAGTTACTATTAGCCTAACTTCATTACCTGCCTGCCTCCCGAACTCCTTCGGTAGAGTTATTACGTATTGAGTGTAGTTCTTACCTGAAACCCTCTTACGTACTTTAATCACTTTACGCCTTTCCGTCTTCATAGTAAACACCCAAAAATTTTACTATTCAATTCATTATCGATTATTTAATAAAATTATGTGGGTGTAACATTACGTTGGCGTTTATATGTGAGGTATATGTGTGTGTGTTGGGGTGAGTCATGAGGATAAAAGATTGGGCAGATAAGCTGGATAGCATCGTTAGGTCTTCAAAGGATAAGTTAGTTTGGACAGCTGACGAGGTAGCCGCGGAGTTAGGTGTTAGCCTTAACTACGCTAGGGACATAATGAGGTTCTACGCCGCCAGCAGGTCTGACGTTAAGTACGAGCGTGGGAGGCTGATTGTTGATGTCAGCAAGTGAAATACCTGAGTTCGTTCTGAAAAGGATTGATTACCTATCCACGAAGTTAGGCGTTCCTAAAGAGCAACTCATTAAGAGGTACTTGGAAATATATAATGACCCGTGGCTACAGCAAGACCCTTCATTCAAGACAGCTGACGAAAGACATGCCTACGCAGTGAGGATTCTCTGGGTTGAGGCTGTATCGAGACCCCCGTCTAAGGAGTTCTACGTAATACCCTTCGGTTTCACGGGTGTGAGGATATCCAAATCCTCAGGCGTACCCATGTCAAGGATTTACGTACTGCAGAAGGAAGGTGATTCATGGAAGAAAAACGTGATTGTATGTAAGGAGAAATACGCATACCTCTACCGTGAAGTTAAGCTCTTTCACCTGTACAGGGTTAAGCTATTCGATGCTAAGGGGATATTAATGCCTAATTACGACACGGTCTTTGACGAGCCTAAACCCATTAATGTGGACCCCCTAACCCTGATTACTAAGTCTATAGGTGTTGATGTGTTCAAGCTTGCTGACGTCCATAAACACATATCAAGGAGAGTGGATAACTTCACAGATGAATTCGATATTAAGGGTATGTACGGCATCGTTATAAGGTGGAAGAAAGGTAAGAGACCGGACGGGACAGAGTACGGGTTCTACGTAGTTAGTGATGACTCCGTGGGTGTTGAGGATACAGCGGATGAGGAGGGTAGGATAATACCTGCTCAATTCACGGTCTGGATAGCTCCTGAACTGATTAAGTATGACGAGAGGTCGGAAGTGTTTCTTTATGGTTTAGTGTCCGTATCTGCTGATGGTATACCCTTCATGAACGCCTACGGGGTGATACCTATCCATGCACGTCCCATACCCGAGATTTAGTCGGGGTGATAGGTATGAGTGAGATAGATAACCTCCTGAACGAACTCCTCACTGAGGGAGAGCCCGAGAAAGAGGGGGTTAAGAAGGAGAGTAAGGTAGATACTAAGAAAGAGAAAGAACGGGAGAAGGAAGTGAAGGCAGTTACGATTGAAGACCTCCACGCAGTGCCCTCATACATTGAACCCCAAACAACAGACTCGAGCCCTCCCATAGTAGCTCCTGAACATGAAGAGGCCAAGCCCCGTGTGGAGGTTAAAGAAGTTAAAGTTGAAGTTAAGCCCTCTCCTGTTGAGGTTGGGCTAACGAAGTTTGTTGGTTCGGAGAAGGCTAAAGAAGTTATTGAATCCGTTGAGTTCGAGATTGAGGAGGAGAAACCAGTTAATAAGTACGTTATAATGATATACGGAGATAAGGGTACGGGTAAGACAGTAACTGCTTTGTCGTTCCCTGGCGAGGTGTGTGTACTCTCCTTTGACAGGAAGGCAGTCCCCATTAAAATTAACGTATTCAATAATGACAGCAGAATACATGTGTTTGATGCTGTTAAGTACATGGACTGGAGACCCGATAAAGTTACTGAATCCTCCTCAAGGACTTTCGAGTACATCCTGAAGATTCTAGACTACTGTGCTGAGAAAATAAAGCCTGACTGGATAGTGTTTGACGGCACGGAGATTATGGAGCAGATTATCGAGTTCGCAATGAGGCACAGACATGGCTTAGGTCCTTTCCAGGGCATTTCTAACCTCAACATCTGGAAGGAACGCAGGTTAATGTTAAGGCAGATTCACAGTAAGGCTTACGAAATAGCCAAGAAGGGCATAATATACACTACATACACCCAGTACGAGGATATAGTCATTGAGGGCGAGTTAGTTACGAGGAAGGAAGTTCCTAAGTGGATAGACGTAATCATGTTCGAGACTGACGTAGTACTTAAGACTGAATACAACGCTAGGGACCAAGTATTCACTGTGAAGGTAGTAACGTCTAAGGTGAAAGCATTACCTACGGGTAAGGTGTACGGCGTTACGGGTAAGCCCTTAGGTCAGCAGGTGAATATATAATGCTTAACATGAATCGATTTTGTGGGTGGTACTATGCCTCAGGCTAAGCTCGAAACTCAGGTCTTGAAAAGGATAATAAAACTAGCTGGGTGCTCCACAAAAACTAAGTCCCTGTTAGACCCGATAAAGATGGTGTTCAAGAGTAATGAAGTGAACGTAGCAGTTAGTGATGAGGCTAAGACGTTAGCGTGTATACTCAATGCTAAGGGGGTAGCCGAAGTTGATGAGGAGTTCGAGGTTGTAGTATCTCCTAAGGTTATTCTGAGGGTACTCGATGATTACCTGAAGTTCTCCAATTACGTAACTTTGAAGGTGAGCGACGATAAGCTAGTGCTTGACTCAGGAGATTCGAGGTACTCTGAGCCCTTGATGGTAGCTGACATCTACGACGTTAGCAACATGATTAACCCTGACTTCTATATGGCTCCGAAGATTAATGCTGACGTAGCGGGCGTGTACGCCTTCAGTATTGAGGAGCTTAAGAACCTCGGGACAGAGGATTACGTGAACTTCCTAGTATCTGATAGGTTAGTAGTTGAAATACCTGTTGGTTCAGGCGTAGTTACTAAAACTATACCGTCAAACGTCATAAGGAAGCATCAGGGAAGCCCTATCAAGTACGTATTAAGCAAGCCTGTCCTTAAGCTAATCGTTAGCGTTCTGTCAGGGAGTACGTATTTCGTGTTCATGCATAAGGACAACTCGCCGGCACCAGTAATCATTTACCAGGAGAAGGAGAAAGTTAAAGTGGCGTACTGGATAGTCCCTCTAGAAACGTAGGTGGTCTAATGATATGCGAAACTACAGTAATGCTTTTTTATCAGTACCCACGTCCTGTTCACCTTATCTTCGGTTCCTCGAAAGTAACTAAATTAACAGCTAAGAACCCCATCCATTTGTTCAGGATAATACAGAAGTATAACGGTGTAGCGGAGGTTCACACACCTTTACACACCTCTGAATCAGTTGTTAATAAGGTAGTGTTCGATATTGACGGCGAGACTCTAGAGGAGTCCTTCACAGAAGCCTGCCAACTGATTGACGCTCTAAGGAATGAAGGTCTTCCTTACGTTCCTGTGTATACGGGTGGTAAGGGTTTTCACATATACGTACCTGTGGAGCCCTTCACTTCTAACCCCGAGACTGTAAGGCGTGTTATGGTCTCCTTTCAGACTTACCTGATAGAGAAATCACGCATAAAGTCATATGACCGGAGAGTTATCGGGTCGCCGACGCATACAATACGTGTGCCACTCACGAAGAGGTTAATAGTTCTTAACTCCCTATTAGTGCCTCACGTAATTACTAGGTGGTCAGTGTACTTACCTTCAGACTTCTGTAGCCTTACAATATCTGAAATCCTTGAGATGTCCCACAATCCCGTGTGTAGGTCTTACGACTTCCGTGAATTACCTGACATTAGGGAGTACTCAGGTTATCACCCTTCATGGCTGAGGTCTCCAGAACCCTCTCCCTTCAACTGTAGGGACCTCCCGACCTCATTGAGGGTTCTCTCTAGGCTCGTTAGACCTTGTATTTTCAAGAACGTAAGGTCACCCGATGCTGACCATGACTCAAGGACCTACTTCGTTATGGAGCTTGCTTGGCTAGGGCTTAGTGAGGACACGATAGTGAATTACTGCAGGTTGATGGGGTGGTCAGACTACGACGAATACGTTACTAGGTACCACGTAAGGAGAATAATTACTAAGGTACGTGAGAGTAGGTTATTACCGCCCGCATGTTCTACCCTAAAGATTAAGGGCTACTGTTTAGGCGAGTCATGTCCTTACTACCCAGGAGTTTTTTACTGGTGGGGTCACCTATGAAGTGCCGTGTAATTAAAGTCGTCCCACGTAAGTCAGACATTTACGTGTGGTGTAGGTGTGAGGACAGGAGTAAGAGATGTATTCATGTTTACGACTTCAAGCCCTACTTCTACGTACCGTCCCTCCTCGGGGATTACGTGGGTATTGACGGCGAGAGGCTAGAGCGTGTTTACGCCGATGAGCCGGGTCAAGTACCTGAGTTAAGGCAGAAATACGAGAAACATTACGAGGCTGACGTACCTTACGTCCAGAGGTTCATGATTGACTCAGGTATTACTTCAGGTCTTGAGTACCCTGGCAAGGAAGCCTCATGGAAGTCGCTAAAGCCCGTAGAGGCTACTGACGTACCCGTCCTTGTTTGGTATTTAGACATTGAGGTTTTAGCAGATAAGATGCCCTCGCCTGAACGACCTCTTTACCCCGTACCCGTGATTACTGTCTACGATTCTTGGGAGAACACATTCATTACTTGGTTCTACCACAGCAAGGCTGTTAAGGCTGACCGTACATTCCGTGTTAGTGTTTCTGGAGAAACGATTACGTGGAGAGTAAAGTCCTTTAGGAATGAAGAAGATATGTTGATGGATTTCGTATTTCATTACTCCCGAGTAAAGCCTGACGTAGTAGCAGGCTGGAACATAGCCTTTGATAGGGATTACCTGAGGGCTAGGTTAAAACACTACGACTTCGATCTTAACACTAACCATACATGCTTCCTTGATATGTTGGAGGGTTACAAGACGTTAGGTCCTAGGAGAAGGAGTTACAGGCTTAAGTACGTTACGGTTGAGGAGGGTATTGAGTCTCCTGAGGAGGCTCAAACAGCAGAGAAATTCCTGAGTGAATACCGTGAAAACCCTATACCGTTGATTAAATACAATATGAGGGATGTTTGGAGGTTAATTAAAATCGATAAAATATACAACATAATCGATTACTTCTGGACCCTCAAGGAGGTAGTAGGTCTTCCCGATATAGAGGACGTTTACTTCACCTCAACATTAGTTGATGTTATGCTTTTAAGGCAGGCTAAGGAAGAGGGCATAGTACTGCCGTCGAAATCTAAAGGTCAGAAGGCTCACTACAGGGGAGCTATAGTTCTTGAGCCTGTGCCAGGCATTCACGAGAATGTGGCAGTGTTTGATATGTCCCGTTACTACCCATCACTGATTATCTCCTTCAACATATCACCCGAGACCAAATGGAAGCCCTACGATAATGAGGTTTGGCTGTTCAGGCAGGACCGTGAGGGTTTACTACCTAAGATGTGTAGGAAGCTCCTTGGGCTACGTGAGGAGATCGAGGCTAAGATGCTTGAAGTCCCTGCTGACAGTAAGGAGTACTTAGCCCTCAGCCTTAAGTCCTCAGCAGTTAAGGCAGTAACTAATGCTATCTACGGCTACATGGCTAAGAGGAGGGGAGGTAACAGTAGAGTTTACGACCCACAGATAGCAGGTACTATAACTGCTTTGGGTAGGAGGGGTATTCTATTCATCGTTAAGAAAGCTAAAGAGATGGGTTACCAGCCCCTGTACGGGGATACGGACTCCGTATTCATTAAGGTTCCCTTCGAGAAGGCTGAGGAGTTAGCTAATATACTCACCCGTGAAGTGAGGAGGTACTTTAAGGAGACGTACAATCTTAGAGAGGAGCCCGTCCTTAAACTCAAATTCGAGAAATACTACCGTAGGATATTCTTCAAGCCTAAAACCAAGAAAAGGTATGCTGGCTGGCTTGTATGGAAGAAAGGTAAGGAAGTAGATGAACTAGATATTGCTGGGTTCGAGGCTGTTAGGACAGACGTGCCCCCATTCACTGCTGAGGCTCAGAGAAGGTTATTCAGCCTCATACTTAGGGAGGGATTAAATAAGTCTAAAATACATGATTTCTTGAGGGAGCTCCAGGAAGAAGTAAGGAAGAAACCACTCGATGAGATAGCCCTCTACGAGGGTCTCAGCAAGCCCCTTGACGAGTACAAATCAAATTCTCCTCACGTTAGAGCCGCCCTATACTCCAACATGTACTTAGGCACCAACTTCGGGGTAGGTAGTAAGGTGAAGTATGTTTGGGTTAAAAGCGTTAAGGGGCTACCTGCTACGGATGTAGTAGCTTTTGAGGAGCCATCGCAGATCGAGGGTAAAGTAGAGATTGACTGGAGCCGTCAGTACCAAGCACTGATTAGCCCGATACTTGACATCCTGAAGTCTGCAGGCTTCACGATATCCTCTAGGGTGGTATCAAGCAGGGTTTGGTGGTGAACCTAAGTGTAACAGAACTGTTTCCTTTATATATTAAACACACATACACACACATGGTGAAATGATGGTTAAGAAAATCATGGACTTAGGAAGTATAATTGACAGGTTAAGGCGAGAGTATGAGGAAACGCTTAAATCGAAGGGTGTTAGGCTAGTCAAGATAAGGGACTTCCTCTCGACTTACGCAGGTTCACATGACTACCTCACGCTAAACCATAAAGTACCCGTAGATAAGGACCCTCCCGACATCGATTCTGCTAGAGTACTTGAGTCATTCAATAGGCTATATCCCCAGCATTCTATACCCCAGGAAATTCTTGAGGTCCTATACTACGTAGCCCGTGGCTACCATAAGGAGATGAGCTTATCTGTTAGGCTTTACTCGCATAGAGTGCTACATCAAATCCAGCTAGGACCCTACTTGAGGGAGGATGTAGGTTCAAGGAAAGTCGTAGGCGTTATCAAGGGCTTGAGGCTGGCTCCTGAGTACGTAGCTAAGCTCATTAAGAAAGAGAATGAAGCCCCTAGGCTCCTGCCAAGGAAAGTAACTATCCATACGGGGTGCCGGTACGTTATGGAAGTGCCCGTGAACGTAACGATGATTAGGGAGTGTGCGGATGTTGTGGGGTTGTTCCCTTACTACGTCATTCACCTTCCCATAGACCCCGTCGTGAAAGTTGAGGGTGCAGAAGGCGGGCATATAGAGTTTTTAGGTGCGGCGTTTATACTTCATGAGGAGGTGAAATAATGCCTGAGAGGGACTTCCCTGAACCCGTTATGTACCTCACAGCAGTGTTCGTAGCTTCTATGGTAGTAGCTAACATCATAGCAGGTATTAAGTTAGTTAATCTGCTGGGCTTCGTAGTTCCTGTGGGGTTCATAGCCTACTCCATAACATTCACGATTACGGACATCGTGGGAGAGGTTTATGGCAGGAGAATCAGTTACCTTATAGTTAGGGTGGGCTTCATAGCCAACTTAGCTATGCTTTCCCTGGTGTGGTTAGGGATGTACTTACCTCCCCTCACCCCTTCAATGCAGGAGATGTACGTGAAGGCATTATCACCCACTTTAAGGATAGTTCTTGCATCATTAACTGCCTACTTAGTTAGTCAGCACCACGACGTGTGGTCATTCCACTTCTGGCGTAGGAAGACCGGTGGTAAGTGGTTGTGGTTAAGGAACAACGCTAGCACAGCCGTTAGTCAGTTAATAGATACTGCGATATTCATTACCCTAGCGTTCTACGGCGTAGTACCTAATAACGTCCTTGTTAGGATGGTGATGTGTCAGTGGCTCTGGAAATTAGTAGTAGCCCTAACAGACACGCCGTTCGTGTACTTAGGTGTTTACCTTATCAGGCGGGTGAACGTTTATGGCAGAATCACGAGGTAGTTACAGGGTAGTTACGTTTAAGGTTCATAGGGATACCTACATGAGGATAGAAGTAGCCTGTAAGTTATTAGGTATTACAGTATCAGAGTTCGTGAGGAGGGCTGTGGAGATGTACCTTAATGAAGCTCCTGAACTCACAGAGAAAATCACTAGGTTAAAGCGTAGCCTACGTGAGGCTACATTAGACTTACGTGATTATCTTCTAGCCCGTGAGGTTTACCAGAGGGTACCTAAGGAAATCCTTGTAGATGTTTTGGGACCTGAGCTTTACGAGAAATTAAGGATAATCACGAAAACGAAGCCGGTGAGGTGGTACGTTATTGTGTGAGGACATGATTTGTAACGGCTTTAAGGAGGGAGTGAAGTACCTCGTACTCCTTGCCCTTACATCAAGGAAACGTGAGGTGTTAGCTATAACAGAGTATTTCCTACGGGGAGGTTTAGGCGACGTTTCAGTTATTGCTCAAAAGTACGGGTTCGGTAAGTACGCCTTAAGGGGCTACATACAAAGGTTAGTGAGGAAGTTGGGTCATGACCCTATGAGGAAATTCAGAATGCTTAATGATTCAGGAATAATAGATAAGGTACTCTCACTCAACCCCATAATAGTTTACTTCCCTAACTCCTTCTACCCTTACTACTGCCTGTTATGTAATATGAGGATATACAGCAGGTTCGGGGTTAGTAGCCACATCACACGTAAGCATGGAGATTACGTGGATAAAGTAGTTAGGGAGTTGTTACAGAATTTAAGGATTTAAATGGGAGAAACACACACACATTATTGGTGTTAAACATGGGTAAGAAACCCAAGCTCAGGACGTTACCATGGGATAAGGATAAAATCATTGAGGTACGTATCGAGGAGATAACGGCGTCTAAGTGTTCTGTTACTAAGACTCCCATGCAGTTAGACATTAACGTGAATTACATACCGGGTGATAGGATTATTGAGTTCGTGTCCTTCAGGAAATACGTGAATTACATGGCTTCAAGGAGGTCATTCACCGTGGAGGAGTTCACTCACGAGCTTCACCAAAGGCTTTGGGAGGTCTTGGAACCCCGTGCTCTCATAGTTAGGGTTAAGTGCCGTACTGCTGAGCATGGAGAGGTTGAAGTCGTTAAGTCTGTATACACGAGGGATTACCTAGTATCCGTATATACTGCGAAGTCCTTAGTGGAGCTTAAGGCTCTTGATAAAGCACTAGAGACGGACTTAGACACAACTCTGAAAGTCTTCAGGAGGATGGGGTTTGCACCCAGGACATACGGGTCTAGATTAACTAGTGAGGGAGAGAGTAAGTGAAGTTAATTATTGCTCCCCACCCTGATGACGAGATAATAGGTTGTTGGCGTTTATTGAGGGAGGGTAAAGTAAACTACGTAGCATACGTATTCATAGATAAGGCTAGGGAGAATGAAATATTCCGTGCGATGGAGAAATACGGGTTTAAGGCTATCCTCATAAAGAAATTCAGTGTTGAGGAGCTTAAGGAGGTAATCAGTAGGGCTGACGAGGTGTACGTACCCCACCCTTACGACCATCACCCACAGCATAGGTTGGTGAGGTTAATGAGTGAGTCCGTAGCCTCTGAGTTAGGCGTTAAGCTAATGTATTACTCTACAGACATGAATGTTCCGTGGGCTATTGAAGCCCTAAATTACGATGACGCTATGAAGAAACTTGAAGACCTTCAGGAGTGCTACCCTTCACAGGAGAGTGAATTCCTTGTTAATCACCATTGGTGGCTCTTCGAGGGCGTAACTCCCTACCCAACACCGCCGATTGTCCATGTGGAGACTGCCTTCTTAGGGTATCATTACTTCCCAGGGAGTAAGAGGGAGTACTTAGCCAAGAGGCACCAGCACTTATTCACCGTTAAAGTTGATGTCCTTGTGAATAACCTTAACCGTGAGGTTGAGTTTCATGACTTGAGGGATAAGCTTCAGGAGATAATCAGTGAGGCATCATACCCTGAGACAGCCTCTGTAGAGATGATGGCTAAGTACTTTTGGAGTAAGCTTAAAGGGCTTTACCTAACGGAGATTAGGGTATGCGTGTGTGAGGAAGGTAATTTATGCGGTTGTTACGGTGACCCGTTATGGTAAGGATTAAGTTGGGTTACGAGGCTGAGGTACCCGCTAAAACGTTATTCTTTTATGAATTCACTCCCTTAATAACTAAGTTCGTGCGTGACCTTAAACCCAACCTTGTTTGGCTTGAGTTCAGGGATTACAGGGAGTATTTGCAGGCGATCGATGCGTTGAAAGGGGTTACGGATATGAATAACGTCTTCGTGGTCTGCAGGGACATGAACTGCGTTAGGTGTGTTGAGGGTTCAGGAGTGAATGTAGTGTATGATTTAGACCTAACGTTAAAGCAGTACGTAAGGATGTTCATAAGGGTTAAAGTGGATGGTAAGGTTAGAGAAGTTATTCACGAGGGTAAAGTGTTTACTCCTAAGGATGAACTGTATTCCTATGACGAGGTGTTAGTGAAATGAAGTTAGGTACGAAGTATGACTTACTACCTAAGGTCTTCCAGCTGGAGATAACTAACGTCTGTAACTACAGGTGCCCTTACTGCCCTTACGGCAGGGGAGATTTCAGACCTGAACCGACTTACTTAAGGCTCTCCGATATAAGGAAATGGTTAAGGAGGGGCGACTTCGATAATACTGATAGGCTTGAGGGTCTACACGTTATGGGAGAGCCTACACTCCATCCCGAATTCTTCGACATTATTGAGTTGTTCGGAGATTACAGCATCCCCGTTCTTGACGCCACTAACGGCAGTATGTTCGTTCATAGGTGGTTCGTTAAGAAAGCTTTAAGGCTCAAGAACTTGAGAGTATGGGTTATAGGTATTGATGCTAGCACATACGATGAGTGGGTCATGGCTAAGGGCACCTCCAACTTCCCGAAGTCATACTGGGATAAAATGCTTGAGGGCTTAGATTATTACCTCAAGAACGTTACTGAAACGAAGGCTGTCCTCAGGATAATAGACTCTCCCTGGACAGGCGATGTTAAGAAGTTCAAGGAGTTCTGGGGTAAGTACGAGGAGATAAACCCTAACGTTAAGGTAGAGGTTAAGTTCCTTGACACTTTTGCAGGGAGGTACCCGTGGGTTAAGTCAAGACCCTCCCTACATGAAGCCTCAGGCGTATGCCCTGAGCCCTTCAGGAATGTTGTAATCTTAAGCAACGGTGATGTAGTGCCTTGCTGTTACGTTTATGACTCCTCAATAAGGTACGGTAATCTTCACTACTCTAGCCTATCTGAGATATGGAGGAACTCCCACGTAAGGCACATGCTGATTCGTGACATGATTGAGGGTACGTACAAATTCACGCCCTGCCGTAACTGTAGGGAGTGGTGTATACCCTCCAATGTTGAGGTGCTCAGTGATGGTTGGGGTTAGAATCGTTTACGTGGGGTTAGGTAAGGACTTGCATGTTGGTGGCGTAGCAGAATGGCTTTACAGGATTTCATATTACCTTACATCATTAGGTGTTGAGGTTACGGTGATAACTAACGTGGATATACCTGAGGTGTTCAGAGGTGATTACGGCGTTATTAAGGTGAGGGAGTCCGTTAGGGTACCCTCCACACTCACCTCGTACTACGCTATTGACTTCATGAAGTACGCATCAAGAAACTTCGCAGAAGCCCTAAACCTTATTTCGGGTGAAGTTATGTATGTGTTCTATGACCCTATACTAGCGTCATTTTTCAAGCTCGTAACGGACGTAAAGCCTGTTTGGTACTCACACATACATGAACTAATAACTCCTTACAGCACCTCATTCGTGAGGGATAAGGAATTCATAACTTCCTTAAGGAGCCTACTCCGTAACGCCATCGTAGCTACCCAAACAGAACTGAATAGGGATATGCTTAGGAGTTCAGGTGTCGATGCCGTCATCTGGACGATACCGTTAGCTCCCGAATACAAGCAGTTCAAACCCCATCCCGAGGACTTCATCCTTTACTCAGCGGGTTTCGACATTTTCAAGAACCCGCCCAAAGTGTTTAAGGTGATAGAGTTGTTAGTTCGTGAAGGGTTCAGGGTTGTTGTTGTTGGCGGTAGAGCTAACAGGAAGTTGAAAGTGGAGGGCGTAGAAGTAATAGAGGGACCTGTGCCTAGGAGGGAGTACTATGGGATTCACTCAAGGGCGTTATTAGGTTTTCACTGCTCGAGGGTTGAGGCGTTTTCAATAAATACTATGGACCACGGCTACTTTCACCCCGTCATACTCCCTTCAGGAGTTAAGTGGGCTGAGTACTGGAGACCCATGCCGAAGGCGAGGACTGCTAGGGAGTATGTAAACATCATAAAGAGCCTTTACCGAAATGAAAACCTTTACGAGGAAGTTCAGGCTAGACAGAAAGTATTTATAGAGGAGAGGCACTCTCCAGGGACGTTTACTTCACAGTTTGAGTTTTTGAAGGAGACGTATTTCAGCCAGAGCAAGTTATCGAAAGCTGTTAGTGAGGCTCTAAAAAGGTGCCGTGATGACATACTTAAGTGTTTAGGATGGAAAGATAAGGTAACTGCCTACAAATACATTTTAGGTGTTGTGAATCTACCTGTTAAGGATGTGGGGTGGTGGTGATGGGTCGCCCGAAGTTGTACGTATTAACTCTACAGCCCTTACGGGAGAGGTACACGGAGTTATGGTATGTATGGTTTAGGAGGGAGTTAAGTAAGTATTTCCGTGTAGTGTACATAGACGGCATCCCCATCGAGGGGTCAGTATCTGACGGCGCCTTCTTACCTCCTGTAGGTGCTTATTATTGGGAGTTATCACAAATAGCTAGATTCATTGACATGATAAGGCACGGAGTGATTGAGGAGGGTTCATACGTCCTTGTCATGGATATTGAGTTCCCCGGTCATTCATGGGCTGTTAAGCATCTATGCCTCTTGAAGGGTCTAGACGTTAAAGTTTACGGTTGGTTACATGCGGGGTCCTACACGAAGGGAGATTACACGGAGAGGTTCTCGAAATGGCAGAAGTGGATGGAGTTGGGATGGATGTCGATATTCGATGGTGTGTTCGTAGCTAGTAAGTACCATAAAAATGCCATCGTAGAAAGGAGATTAACTCCCTTAGCTACGATAGCTAATGAACCTGAACTAGCCGAGATAAAGCATAAGATACATGTTGTGGGTAATCCCTTCTATGTTGAGGATGCCTGGAGGATAGCAGGTATTAAGGAGCCTAAACCCCATGAGGAGAGGGATTATGACGTAATCATAACAGACAGACCTGATGTGGAGAAAGGAGTTGCTTGGGCTTTAGCCATTGCAGTAGCCTCAGAGGCTAAGAAGATAGCAGTATGTACGGGGAGGAGGGAGTGGAGGGGCTGGAACTTCAGGAACATACGTAAGTTAGTTGAGAGGCTTAATGTGGACGTTTACGAGGGCGTCTCAAAGAGTGAGTACTATCGTCTCCTGAACAATTCCAAAGTTTGGGTGACGGCTACGCAAGAGGAGAACTTCGGTTACTGTGCTGTTGAGGCTATGTCCTTCAACACTCAGCCCGTAATGCCCAATAACTTTGCATTCCCTGAGCATGTGGACGGTAATGACCTATTCCTGTACAGGACTTACGACGAGGCTGTGGAGAAAATTAATTACTTCCTAAAGAACTGCCATAACGTAGTTAATTACGTGAGGAAATACGAGAAAACACTTGATAGGGTAGCGATGATTATTTTAGGAAAACCTTGATAGTTAGTTAATGATTATTTTATGGGGTGGCTACAGTGTTCATATACACACCAGCAATATCGGGTTCATTCACTATATTCCCGAACAAGGTGCCTAAGGAGTTTTGGTGGTGGAGAGACGGGGCTGTAGTAGAGCATAAAGCCCTACTGATATCGTATGGCGTCCGTGGGGACATGGATGAGGACATACATGAAAAGTTCGTGGAGTTCTTTAGCATTGATTTGGATAAGACGTTAGTAGTTGCTGATTCGGGAGGTTTTGAAATTGCAAGTAAGGGTAAAGACATAGATGTTAGGGAGCTCATTTCATGGCAGTTCAGGAATGCTAACGTAATTATATCCCTTGACGTGCCGCCAAGAGGTTCAAAGAACATCGATAACGTTAGAGACTGGAATTACTGCAAGAAGAAAAGCAAGGAGTACTTAAAGGAGCTCGTGAGGTTTGCATCAAGCAGGAAAGCGGAGAACAAGAAGATATACGGCGTAGTTCACGGCATAACCCTTGAGGAGTTCAATGATTGGTGGGATTACGTAATCACTGATTACTGGTCAGTACTTGATGGCATTTCCTATGCAGTGAGGTTATGGAGTAACCCATTAACTACTATCCTGTGCTTAGCACATGCCTACTATAAGGGAGTTAAGAATGTTCACCTGCTCGGCGTGTCAGGTACGAGGACGTTCATACCATGTATTTACTGGCAGAACATGTATAACTTACTAACGGCTGATTCTTCCACGTTTTCAATCATCGTGGGTCGTGGTAGATGTTTAAGACCTGTAGACCTTACTAGCGTCCCGATAGGTAAGAAATCAAGTAGGTACCACACAGCTCCGTGCCACTGCCCTGCTTGTACGTATGCACGGAAGTTAGGTCTTCATGACAGGTTCAAAATAGATAAGGAAGTTAAGTACTTGGTAACGTATTTCCATAACCTCTTCTGGTTATTATCATACCTAGACTACCTTAACTGGCTCACTGATAAGGAGCTTAGAGACCTAGCTAGTAGGGAGAGCGTAGATATTGATTTTCTTGACTGCGTGAAAGACAGAGGTCTTGAGTGGTGTTACAAAAACTACGTGAAGGACGGTAAGAGGTTGATGGCTGAATTAAGCAGAAGGAACGTACTTAAAGGTAAGCCTAAGAGGTGGTGGTGATTAGGGAGACAGGGTTATTTCCCTACGTGGGTTCAGACGGTAAAGTAATTGATTTCATATTACGTAACTTACCTAACGCTAAAACCTTTGTTGAGGTCTTCGGCGGTTCGGGGGTGGTTACTTTGGCAGTTGCCAGGAGGGGTATGTACGAGGAGATTATATGGAATGATGCTGACGAATTAATATACAGCGCCTTCTACGTAGTCAAGGAGTGGGGGAGTGTAGGTTATGCAGTGTCAGACTTCGTGTCATGGGCTAAGAAATTCCTTAAATCTCCTGAGGGAAGGAGAACTCTTAAGGAGTTCTTGATTAGTATCCGTGACCAGCTAGTCAGGGGTGAGATTAATAACATATACGAAAAAGGTTTTTGGGTTTTAATCCTTCACCACTGCTTCCTACAGCCTTTTCAAAGCGTACCTCCCTTCTACCTGAATACTTTATTAAGGAGTGCAGTCTTCAGGCTAGATAAGCCTGCTACGAGGGAGGGGTTAATGAGTGCTTACCGTGAAAGGCACCTTCTCCTTAGGAGGGTGAAGTTAATGAATATGGACGGATTTAAACTCATTAGGGAGATGGACAGGAGGGATGTAATTATGTATTTAGACCCTCCACACGTAGGTTATGATTACTACCGGATGAACTTCACGGTCAGAGATGCCGTGAGGCTAGCTAATGAAGTCTGTAGGGTTAGGAAAGCTAAAGTCCTTGTCAAGTTATCTTATGAGGACCTACCGTACTATGAATGCTTGAGGAGGGGCTGGAAATCTTCTGAAGTGGGTTACAGAGTGAGTGAACCCCACAGCAGAAGGTACAGCTATTACGTTTTCTTCAGGAATTACGAGCCTAGGAGGTGGTGGTGATGGTGATTTACGTAGATTCGAGGGAGCCCGAAGGCATTGTGAAGTTATTAAGGAATCAGGGAGTACCTGTTGAAGTGAGGGACATTACTTGGGTTGATTACTTAGTATGCGTGGGTAAGTACGTCGTGCCTATAGAGCGTAAAGACGCCTCTGACCTCGTGAATTCGATCGTAGATGGTAGAGTGTTTAATCAAGCCTACATGATGTCTACACTAGCCCCTATATCCTACATCGTAGTTGAGGGTAGTCCATCTATCGCATTGATGGAGAGGAGATTTCCCAGGAGAGCCTACTTAGGCGCCCTCGTTTCGTTAGCCCTTAAACGTAGCCCCTACGGTTTTAAGGGTAACGTAAGCCTCATCGTAGTTGATTCAATACACGACACATCCACATTCCTTGCATTACTGCACAAACAGCTTGAGGAGGGAGATTTAGACAGGCTACCTGTTCTTAAGTTGAAGGGTAAGAAGTTACTTGACAAGAAGGGAGTAATGATAGCTATGCTACAGGCTATCCCGGGAGTTGGTAGGGAGAGAGCAAGGAGAATAGCCGAAGCCTTTAACAGCGTTAAGGAACTCATTGAGGCTCCCGTAAGTAAAATAGCTAACGTAGAGGGCGTTTCCCTCTCCCTAGCCCGAAGGATTAAGGAGTACCTTTGTTAAACGTTTATATATAACCTTTGTGTGTGTGTTGTGAGGTGAGTTGATGGGTTCCGGGGGTTACGTGAGGGTTACAGTAAAGCCTGAGGCGTGGCTCTGCCTCAGGCGTGCTAAGCTCTTACTCGCTCACGAATTCAAAACATCTAGGGTAACCAATTCTGACGTGATTACCTACCTCTACAGGAAAGTTTTCGGTGAGGGTCATGCATAAGGGTTTGTACGTGAAGCATTTAGTGAGGCGTTACTTGAAGGCACTCATGGACGTGGAAGCCTACGCAGAATCACTGTGTAGGTTACTCGAAAATACCCTAAAATCTGCGATACCCGACATAAAATGTAATGTGGGTTGGGAAGAAGCGGGACCTGATATCCTTGCTTTGTACTCTGAAAGCCATAGTGTGGGTTCATTAAGTGTTAATGAGGTTACTGCAAGGACTAGCCTTGTTGATGTAATATCCAAGTACCTTCCCGAGCTTAAGGACCACATAGACTGTCCTTACGGCGTGTACCTAAGTAATGAGGAAGTTAAGAGAGTTGAGGAAGCTATTAAGTTAATGCTTTCAGGTGGTTGAGATGGTTGCGAACAGGTTAGAGGAGATTAAGTACGCCTTAAGGGAGTTAGGTAAAATCGAGCAGTCCCTACACATAGCCTACGGACACATAGACAGTGCGAGGTTCAGGCTAATCTTCGATAGGGACTTGAATGACTTGGAGGGGAGGCTCAAGAAGGTTCTCCAAGAGCTTGACGATGTAATCCATGTGATTAAACTTAAGATGGACTCCCTACGTGAGGAGTTAATGGGTGGTGGCAGTGCCTAGTTGTGAGTCATGTAAGAACTTCATAAGGTGTGAGGACTTCATGAAGTTAGGCGACCCTCGGGTTTGGGGCTGGTCTAACGATGAGGTACTGAATGCTGTGGAGAAAGTAATAGTGTTAATTGAGGGAGGAGTTCCTGTGTTGGGTGTATGTAACGTAACTAAGGAGCCGATAACACATTACATTGTTAATTGTGAATATTACGTGGCAGGGTGATATGATGGGTAGACCGTGCCCTGTCTGCGGTAAGGGAATGTTTAGAAAGAAGCAATTGAGGGAGCATATCAAGAGGCACCATCCCTGGTATTACAAGGAGTACATAGAGAACTACGGAGCGTCATCTAAGATGGCTACCGAAAGGAAGAAGAAAAAGCGTCAAAGCAAGAGTAGGGTGAGTAAGGGGAGGTGAAATCATGAACCTCGCAGAAAAGTACCGCCCGAAAACTTTTGAGGAACTCATTAATCAAGACCATATCAAGAAATCCCTTAAAGCCTTAGTTAAAGCTGTTAAGGAGGGTAGGGCTGACTTACCACACATGCTCTTCGTAGGTCCTGCAGGGGTCGGTAAGACTACAGTAGCCTACATCATAGGGAGGGAGCTAAACATCCCTGTTATCGAGCTTAACGCTTCGGACGAGAGAGGTATTGACGTAGTGAGGGGTAAGATAAAGAGGCTAGCTTTCTCTGTTGGTAGGAGGTTAATACTCCTTGATGAGGCTGATTCAATGACTGAAGACGCACAACACGCACTTCGTAGGATAATGGAGAAGGTACAGGAAAGGACGGGTACTAGATTCATACTTACCTGTAATTACGAATGGAAGATAATAGACCCGATAAAGTCCAGATGCGCTATCTACAGGTTCGAGCCGTTACCTAAGGAAGAGGTACTTAAGAGGCTAATATACATAATCAAGTCCGAGGGAGTTAAGGTTCGTAGGGAATCCCTCACTGACCTGAAGGAAGCCCTTAAAGTCATTATTGAAGTGAGCAGGGGAGATATGAGGAAGGCACTTAACCTCTTAGAAACTGTACTGTCATCTAAAGTGGAGATAACGCCCGAGAACGTTAGGTCTATGATAGCGCCTAACACCCTCGTGAACGCTCTTGAGAAGGCTCTAGAGGGTGACCTACAGGCTTCTATAAGGTTGCTTGAGGATTCAATCATAATGAATAAGTTAGATGTTGAGGCTACCGTTAATCAACTGTACGACGCTATCAAGTCATTAAATGTTAAGGACGAGGTGAAGGCACATCTCTGGATGGAGTTAGCAAGAGCCGAACACGCTATGAAGGAGGGGGGTTCTCCCTTGATTCAACTCTCCTCAGTACTGGCATGTGCTTGGGTGAAGGGGTTTAAGGAGGTGAGGAAGTGATGGTAGTTACATATTTGATGTACAATAGTACGATGGGTATTTACGAATTCGAGGTCGGCAGTAATTACTTAGTCCTAGAGACTAGGGAGTACCAGATAATCTACTTAATGGAGAGTGATGTCCTTGTGTTGAGGTTAAGGAAGTTAGGTCATTACATCAACATGTACGATGCGGGGGAGTTCCTCGATATAGAGGTTAGGGACGTTCCGACCCCATTGCTTGATGCCATAGAACACCTTATTAAGTCATCCGTAGTCATTAAGGAGGTGAGAACGTATGAAGATTAGCTTCAGGACTTATGACTGGATGTCATTCAGGAAAGCCCTCAAGACGTCCGACGAAGTTAAAGTGATTACGTACCGAATATTTGAGGATGTTCTAGGCGTACAAGTAATAGTTAATGCCTTGGTGAAGATGGGTGAAGGGCATTACATCATATCGTACATAGAGTCTCACAGGAGGTTAATGAGTGATAAGGAGTTGAAGAAGTTAAGGAAGAGATGGTCTAAGAAAATGAGCAGGTTATCTAGGGAGTTAGGTGTTAAGGTGCTAAAGAACTTCGTGATGTGGTGGTCATGATGACTTACGAGGACGAATGTTGGGATTTATGCGTTGAGGCTGAAGATTTCCTTACCTGCCTCATTGAGTGTACGCTTGACGACGATGATGTCCTGGAAGACGACTCAGGAGTTTTGTGAGGTGGTCCCTATGCCCCCCACATATCATGACCTGTACATGTTGGCTAAGGAAATAAGTGATATTAAGTCCAGGCTTCACCAGCTAGAGTGTGAAATCGAGATGCTTGAAGCAGTAGTGCTCTTGCTGATTAAAATACTCTACGCCATAGTGGGTGGGGAGTCATGATGTGCCCCAAATGCAATAAAGGTAAGATGGTTGTGAGGAGGGTAGAGTACAGGTTATGGTCGGGCGAAGTAGTCTACATATATGTATGCCCTAACTGCGGTTACGAGCTAGAAGTAAGCTTTAAGGGAGCTACTCGACAGTACCCGTTCTACCCGTGGAGAGTAAAGCATTACTACCAGGTATCGAGGGGTTGAGGCATGGAGGGGGATAAGATAGTTAAAGACGTTCTGAACCTCAGGAAACTCCTTAATGACTCAGGCATTATCGGCGTTACGTTCATGAAGGGATACAACACGGAGTTCCTAACGATTGAGTATAAGGGAGGGCTGATTACGGGATACATGATTCTATGGGATGAGAAGGTCCTTATACCGACAGTATCACTCACGTCTGTGAAGGTTAGCCCTCCCGACAAGTGGCACAAGAAATTAGCTAAGAAACTCCGTGTGAAGGTTCTTGACAGGAAGGAGTTGAGGAGATTAATATTTAAAGAGTTAATAAATCAGTTAGGTGATAGTGAGTGAGGCTCTTGAGCCCTTCCTCAATAAACATCTACAGGAGGTGCCCAAGGAAGTTCTACTTCTACATTAAC
>Ga0256914_1000922_pt1 | contig 28180 bp, 20 predicted proteins | sample HulkmetaG_FD_191571 | JGI IMG/M metagenome (GOLD analysis project Ga0256914, IMG submission 191571) | Hydrothermal chimney microbial communities from Main Endeavour vent field at the Juan de Fuca Ridge, Pacific Ocean - Hulk | ecosystem: Environmental > Aquatic > Marine > Hydrothermal vents ... | reverse complement strand
AATTAGTAAAAACATAAAAATATATAAAAAAAAAGAAATAAATAATATTTTTAATAAATTTAAAAATACAAATATTAATTTATTTATTTATTCTAATAATAAAATAAAAAAGTTTTTTAATAATAATAAAATTACATTTAATAGTAATAATTTTAAATTACAACTATTTAAAAAATTTCCTCTTATTGTATTCATTGGCCCATCACCTTTCATCAACCAGATCAATTATTATTTGAAGAAAAAAAAGCAAAAAATAGTTGTCGGATTTATCGTTACCGAAGGTGAATTTAAAAGCAAAAATTCATATCAAAATATTGCCTTTAATTTTAGCTTAAATGATAAAACAGAAAAAGATATAAATAAATTTTTCAAAAATTTACTTAATTCTCAATATAAAATAAATTTTATTCCGTGTACGATTTTAAAAAAGATGATCGTAATAAATTTATTATTTTCATCAAATAAAAAGTCAAATTATTACTATCCTTTAAAAATTTCTTTTTCCGGTTCATTTATAAAAAAATATAATTCAATATTCGTTTATTCAACTATTAATAAATTTGTTGCCCAAAAAAAATATAAAATGGCTTTAAATATTTTATCAAAAAATAAAACTCTATTTCAATCAAAAAAATATAATGACGAACTAAAATTTATCTTTACTTCATGGGGAAATACTTTAATAAATCAAAAGACTGATAATAGTACTTCTGTATTTGTATTAATTAAGATTGCGGAAAATAGATACCGGCTAAGAAAATATAAGTGGTATGAAAAGTTAAAAATTAAATTACTAAAAAATACATTGAATTATTCTCTTTCTGATAAAATAAAATTTAAGATTTTAAAAATATTAGTTTCAGAATTTCCCAAAGACAAAAACTTAAAATATCAGTTTTTGGTATTGCAAGGGAATATATTTTTTGAAGACCAAAAATATTGGCAAGCATTGGAAAGTTACCATCAGGCAACCCATATTAAAGAAAGTAAATTATTAGTAAAAAAAATTGAAAAATTATTATTGAGTTTGTTTAGAGATGAATTTAAAGAGAATAAATTTGATTTGATTTTTAAGCAAGGGGAAAAGTATCCCCAATATTTTCGGAATAATTTTGAATTGATTTATTATTATGCGGTAAGTTGCGAAAGAACGAGGCATTTTAAAAAATCTTTGGAATATTACAAATACATATTCGAAAATTGGCAAAGTAATAAATTAATAACCTGGAATAAATTAATAAGTTCTCTACAAAACAACTATTTATATAATTTTCAATTTGAACATTCCTATATTTTTTTGAAACGTAATTACCGATTAACAGATAATACGCAATTGCTTGATTTGGCAATTGCCATATTAAGAGCAAAATACATCTATTCGTACTTATTATTTTTGAATAATTATCTTAAATTAACAAATCAAAAAATAAATAATAGCAATTTAAATTCATATTTTAATAGAAAATTTAAATTTTATTCTTATGAAATAATGAATAAAAAAAATATTAAAAATAATTTTTTAATACGAATTGATGCCCAAAATCTTATTCTATATAAAAAGAATAAGACAAATTTATTAAAAGTAACCATATCTTCTAATTATAAAAATGAAAAAGAAATTGAATTATTGAATAATATCCAAAAATATCCTGAAAACGAAACGATTTGGGACAAGTTGGAATCGTATGAATATTTTGATAAGAATGATTTAACAGGTATAAAAATTTTGTCATATTTTTTACGCGACCTTTTTCAATTGGATTTAAAAAATTTTAACCCTCAATATCTGGATAATTATCGTAATATCATCTCAAAAATTTCATATCTAAAATATATTGTAATTCATAATAAAAACGGGAAGATTTTAAGTTCTATTAATTTTAAAAAATCCTTAGCTAATTATCCACCTAATAAGTGGAAAAAATCATCGGTAACTATCGGATTTTTTAAACAAGATATTTTATATGGGATAAATAAAATAATTGATATTTCAATTCCCTTATTCAATGGAGCTAGATGGGAAGGCGTGGTTCGGTTGGGGTATAAAAGTTTAAAATAATTCAAGTTTAGGAATACGTTATGGAAATTTTGGTAGGGAAAACACCTAATTGCCAATATCAATTAAATGACCCGAGAATTTCAAGACAACATTGTAAAATTATTTTTGAAGGCCAAAGATATTTTATTATGGATATGAATTCAAGTAATGGGACGTTTGTAAATGGTGCTAAAATTCAGCCTGGAGTTCCCGTACCGATAAATTTGGGTGATAATATTGTTTTAAGCGGAATTATTACATTGGATTGGAATTTTATTTCTAGCTTTTTTAATAATACAATGCCGATAAAGAAAGGGCAAAATCCATTTCAGCCGTCCAATTATACACCTACGCCAAATCCTTACAATAATCAAAATTATTTTCCGCCTAATGTTCCGATGAGCCAAAATCAATACGCGCAGCCGCGCGGCATAGGGCAAGAGGTATCCTATGCCTTGCATATGAATAAATCGTATGTGGGTAAATCGTTTATTACCTTATTGCTTTATTATTTTGGATTTTATATAGGCGGTTTAATTGCAAATATTCTATTTTTCAGTGAAGCGGATCGGACAAAAAAGGTTACGGGCCAATCTCCGCCTGGTTATGGGTGTCTTGTATTTCTAATTGTTACACATATCATTTTGCCTTTGATTTTAGTATTTTTGCTTATTTTAAGTGGAGGTGCAATCTGGCATGAAATTGTCCGTTCGCTTCATTAAAGGATATCAATTTTTTTGGCGCCCTATTAAGAAAGGATTTGCCGCCCAAGGTATAATATTGTCCAAATGTTATTTTATTCCGAGTTGCTCTGATTATGCGATTTTGGCTCTGGAAAAATATTCTTTTAGCAAAGCTGTACCAATGATAATTAACCGATTATATCGTTGCCATAAGAAAATAGGTGATAAGATTGATTTCCCTTGAAAATTTGTTCATTAACTCATTGTCAGGGAAATTTTCCGGTTACCGTAATTATGATATCGAAGATGGGATGAAGTCAAATTAATAGTAATACCGAAGTATGTTGTAATGAATACAGTAGGAATGGTTTTTAATGCTAAAGTTAATTAACAATAATATTTTATTTAACAAATATCAAATTATAAAGGAAATCGGCAGCGGAGGCATGGCCTCTGTTTATAGTGCTATCGAGTTAGCGAGCCAGACTCCGGTGGCATTGAAAATAATCAATAACAATTTAGCCACTGATAATGAATATGTTAAACGCTTCCACCGGGAAGCGGAATTAATTGCCGGTTTAAAACATCCTAATATAATTTCTATTTTTGAACACGGAGAAATTAACGGAATTCACTATATTGCAATGGAGCTTTTACAAGGTGTCCCGTTAAGTACCCATATAAAAAATAACAAAAGACTTTCTTTGGACGAGACGATCTCGATTATTTTACCAATTTTGGATGCATTGAATCATGCTCACGAAAAAGGAATTATTCATCGTGATATTAAAAGTTCAAATATCTTTATTACCCAAGAACGAAGACCTGTATTGCTTGACTTCGGAATAGCGCATTTTAATTCCGGAACTCAATTAACAAAAGCCGGTGCTATTTTTGGTACCCCGGAATATATGAGCCCTGAGCAGGCAAAAGGCGAAAAAGTAGATCACCGTACCGATATCTATAGTATCGGTATGGTAATGTATGAATGCTTAACAGGCACACTCCCCTTTAGCGGAACCAATCCGATAACGGTAATTCATAAAATTATTTACGAAAAACCAATCTCGTTGCAGGCCCTGCGTACCGATTTACCTCCAGCTATTTGCCAGATAGTTGAAAAAGCAATTGCCTATTCACCTAAACAGCGATTTAACCATGCCGTCGATTTTATCAATGCACTAAAATTTTATTCGGTTTCTGGAAGTCTTAGGGCTTCAAAAATAAGATTTCCAGCGGAAAATTATTTTAAAAATGCTGGTAATGGATTAAAAAACAGTGTCTTCGCCTTTACAATGCTTGCTTTAGTATTAGGTTTTATCGAAAGTATAACCATACAAAACGAATTTACGGGTAATCGATTTTTAGGTGTAGTGATTATCGCATTAATTCCGGCTATTATTGGTAATAGTTCGATTTTTCTTATTCTTAAAATGAAATCGATAGATCTTTTTTATATTTCTTTGCTTTCTAGCATCGTATTTTTAATTTTGTTTTTCATTTTTGCCCTGGTTATTTCTATCCGGATTAATACTATATTTGCTCTTATTTTCCCCTGTTTATTTGTTGCCGGAATGGCTTTCTCGTCAATTTCAATGGTTCATGCTTTTGAAATAAAACAGTTAAAAATTATATTAATCAATATAATTTTACTCATAATTATAATCTCTTTTTTTATGTTATCTCTGAAAAATATTTTAAGTGGCGCAAATTTTTAAGGAAAGAATAATAATAAATGAAGCAATGTCCGTTCTGCAAAGCAAGTATTCCGAATGATGCTGTTAAGTGCCAATTTTGCGGTGAGTGGGTGACGAACATATCACGGAATAACATGAATTCTATTACAGGTATTTATTCTGCCCTGGCGACAAAATATGAAATATCAGAAGAAATTGGACGTGGCGGAATGGCGATTGTTTTTAAGGCGATTCAAAAAAATTTAGGCCGTATTGTGGCATTAAAGGTTATCAATCAGAATCTCGTTAATGATTCCGAATTCTTATCCCGTTTTCATCGTGAAGCCCAATTGGTTGCCAGATTAAACCATTCGAATATCGTACATGTTTACGACGAAGGAATTCAAAACGGCTATCATTATATGGCTATGGAATTTTTAAATGGAATAAATCTTTACAATCGTATTCAAAAGGAACAAAAACTTAGTATTCCTGAAGTCATTACAATCGGGGGCCAAATTGCTAACGCGCTGCAACATGCCCATAGTCACGGGATTATTCACCGCGATATTAAAAGCTCCAATATTATTATTACGCAGGAAGGCAGAGCCGTTTTACTCGATTTTGGCATTGCGTATGCGGCCTTCGGATTAAAACTAACAAAAACAGGTACTATTTTCGGTACTCCCGAGTATATGAGCCCTGAGCAAGCACAAGGAGAAAAAGTAGATTATCGTACGGATATTTATAGCCTGGGAGTGGTATTGTTTGAATGTCTTAGTGGTCATTCCCCTTTTAAGGGCGATAATCCGATAACAATTATTCATAAAGTAATTCATGAAGTACCGCCGCTACTTTCTGATATTCGTCCCGATATTCCTGTGAAATTGGCTCGAGTTATTAACAAGGCACTGGCCAAAAATCCGGAGCAACGTTATGCGAGCGCGGTAAAGTTTGCCCAGGAGCTGGAGCAGGCGGGAAGGGCGTTTTCGTCGGGGATGTTTGAATTGCAAAATTTAAAAGATAATACGGAAACTCTAAAAATAAATGCTCGGCCCCAGTCAGTGCAGGATATTCCGCAAATCATAAAGATAAAATTTATTACTGCGCTATTCATAAAAATAACTATAATTACAATAATAATTATTTTTATAATTCTTTCTCTGAGATATTAAATTTTACGGAGATTGTTATTTATTAACGTAGTTTACGATCTATTTGTTGAATGATTTTTATCAAAGTTTGGGTTGAAATTAATTTTTATGGGTTTGTTGAATAAGATAAAAAAAGCGTTGCGAATTTTATGAGTAATAATTTGCGAGAGCAAGTTAAAATTACGGACTTAACGGCATTTGTTCATTATGTTTCCAAATGGTTAGCTTTGGGATTTATGTTAACTGCATTTAGTTATTTATTTCTTTATACCTTAAAAATATATGCAGTTATTATTTTATTTTTTACAGAAATATTTATTGGATATCTGATTTTACGAAAAGCAAAACACATGCAGAATTCAAATGCCAATCTTTTGTTTATTCTAATCGCATTTGTAAACGGTGCCTCATATGCAGTAATTAAAATTAATGTATTTCCCGTTATTTTGTTAATTGCTGTTCTCTTTGGGGCCTTTAGTCTTTATACCTATCTTATTAGAATAAATATAACCTCATGGTTAAGAATTTTTTTTATATTTATTGCTACTATTATTTTAGCTCCGATAATAATTATCGGCATACATGTATTACTTTTACCTATAATCATATTTGTTTTCTCAATAAGGAAAGTTAGGCAGAAAGGAATATAAAGCATTATGTAAGAAAGGAATTTATAATAAAACCATATTTTTCCAATGAATGTTTTCCGTTTTTTAGGTTGGAATATTATTGTGTTTTCTTTACGATAGATATGCGCAAAATTTAATGTTATGCTTGAAGATTAAACAAATAATGAATGAGCGGAATAACATAATAAACATAAACGACTTTTTTAAGTATTAGCCGGTACATTATGGCTTTTAAAAAAAGTGATAAAGAGCTACGTTTAATGCAAAATCTGTAGGAGAATTGTAGGTTGAATAGATTAAATGGTTAAATCGTTAATCCCGGGGGATGCAGTGGTTTGCGGCAATGTCTCTCCCCCGTGGGCCCTTGAATAAGGGAGACTTTATAGAAGCCGAGTGGTTGGAGCCAAAGTTGTTTTTCAAACGGCTGAGAGACTGAGATTGTTTAACCGGATGTTAAAGGAAAAAATAATTAAAACTTTTAACACTAGCTAAAAACAGTAGGGAAATCGGATATGAATGCAAATATGAACCATTGTCCGTATTGCGGTGAGGTCATAAAACCGAAAGTGCAAGAATGCCCCTATTGCGGAGAAGCCCTTAACGTACGCATTTTGACGGGTAAAGCCCTGTTTAAGGAAGTAAGGCGAATTTTTTCGGATCGTTTTGATGTACTGGGAGAGCAATATTCCAGCGGAATTTGTATTGGCTACAAAGTTGTTACCCGCACGGATGAGGTACCTTACCTATTACGGATACAACATCCGTATTTGCAGGCGGACGCGGATCAAGCGCAACGATTTGAACGATCGAACCGGATATTGAAGCAACTAAATCATAAGCACATATTGGAGGTAACGGAATACGGGCAACTGGGTGGCATATCGTATGCCATATCGCCTTTTTTGGAAGTTACAGATTTGGGGACGGTACTAAGCTCTTCGTCAGGTTTTGGAAAGGAAGAATGTATTCGTCTACTGAGTCAGTTAGGCGATGCATTAAGTTATGCGCACAGCAACGGAGTAGTGCACGGCGGTTTGCGGCCGGAACGGATATTATATTCCGATGCTGGGCAGATATATGTAAGCGGATTTGGGTACGATGGTCAAGGGACATTCAGGGAATGTTTGGAAGAATTAAGCGCTTACGTGAGTCCGGAGCAAGCATTGGGCCTTTCCTTTGATAAGCGGTCGGATATATACGGGCTGGGGGTTTTGCTGTACGTTTGCCTTACAGGTTGTATAGCGCCTGAGTTAGATGACAGCCGAATCATTTTAAGCAGCTATCATTCGGGGCAAACGATCTATTCATTAATAAGAAGAGATGGGGAGATAAAGGAGTTTGATAAGGTATTAAAGCGTGCGTTATCTTATAATGCTAAGCAAAGATATGCAGATGCAATGAATTTAGTAAAGGAGCTAAAAAATGCAAAGAGGGTCAATCCTATTTGCCCGATATGCGGTAAGCGAAGTCATGAGATGCGCTTTAAGTGTGAAGAGTGTGGTCGCGATAATATTTGCCAGAGTCATATGATTAAAGATGGTCTTTGCACGGAATGCAAGGAATCGATGGATCGCAAAGAACGCTCAGAGAATTTGGCCCGTTTAAAGAGGAGTATGATTTTAAAGGAATACGTAAAGCAACGAAAAGGTAGAACGGACTCAATTGAATTACAGCAATATTTAGAGCGACGGGGTTATTTACCCATAGAAGAGGATGGTTTAGCTGATTTAGTTAAAGAGATTGAGAATGCATACAGGGAGGATGTAGAAAAACGGATTAAGATAATAAAGGCGGTTGGCATAGGAATAGTAATAATACTATTGATCATTAAATTTGTTACGATGGTAAGTAATTTTCATCGAAGCTTTGTTCCTTTGTCTGGGTCGGGGGTTAGCTCGGGTATCTCAAAAAAAACGCGAGATAGCGAAAAAGAACGGGAAGAAAAAATAACCCATTTATATGAACAGGCATTGGAATATATCCGGAAGAATCGATTAACCAGCCCAGCGGGCGCCTGCGCTTATGATGTGGCGGATGAACTGGCTGGTTACGACCGGAGCAAGAGCAATGCGATAAAAATAAAAATAGCCGAAAAATACAAACAATGGGGTACGTATAACTATAACAACGGGAATTATCAAAAGGCCTTAAGGTATTTTAACAAAGCCTATTCCATAGATGGATCTACATTTAGCGGCAAATGATTGAGCAACTAAAACAACGTATAGCGGAGCGGGAAAGAGTGCGCCGCATAGCAAGGCAAACCATGACCAGCCCGACCGGCATAGAGATGGTTTACGTAGAAGGCGGTACGTTTAAGATGGGCTGCACCAGCGAACAGAGCGATTGCGATGATGATGAAAAACCGGTGCACACGGTAACGGTGCACAGTTTTTACATGGGCAAATATGAGGTAACCAACGCGCAGGTGGTGGATGTGTTTAACTGGGCTTTGGCGCAGGGCAAGATCACGGCCAGCAGTTCCACGGTACAGAATACGGAAGGCGACCAACAGGAACTTTTGGATCTGGACGATGGAGATTGTCAGATCAGCTACAACGGCAGTCAGTTGTATGTGGAAAGCAACTATGACAATTACCCGGTGATTGATATAAGCTGGTACGGGGCGGCGGCTTTTTGCAATTATTTGAGCGAGCGTGAAGGATTGACGCCAGTGTATGATTTGAACCATTGGACGGCAAACTGGAGCGCCAACGGCTACCGTTTGCCCACGGAGGCGGAGTGGGAATATGCCAGTAGGGGCGGATCACGATCGGCCCATTACCGATATGCGGGCAGCAACGATGTGGGTGCCGTGGCCTGGTATTGGGATAATTCCTATGCATCCGGAAATTCTAATTTGTACAAGGGCCGTGGAACCTTACCGGTTGGCAGCAAACAACCCAATGAATTGGGCCTTTACGACATGAGCGGCAATGTGTATGAATGGTGCTGGGACTGGTACAGCAGCAATTACTATAGTTTCAGCCCGCAGGACAATCCTAAGGGGCCCTCATCCGGGAGTAACCGTGTGTTGCGCGGCGGGAGTTGCTACAATAATGCGTACCGCGTGCGTGTTGCCGGTCGCGACCGCATTAACCCGAACTACACGATCAACGACCTCGGTTTTCGTCTCCTGAGGACACGTTAAATCATGGATGATTTAATCCCGACCGGCGAACAGGATGTGAGCGGCGCGGTCGGGGTTAAACTTTGTACTTTGCGCTTTTAGTCTTTTTTCTTTTGCTTCTTTTCTTTTTTTTAAAAAAGAAAAGAAGCTTTTTTCAAAAAAATTTTTAAAGTATTATGGAAAAAGAAATCCCTGTATTACCGTTAATTTACGATTTGTTATTATGGTTTTCACCGAAAATCGCTCAATTTCCCAAGAAGTATAAATATACGTTAGGGGATCGTATTACCAATGGCTTGCTTGAAATACTGGAACTCATTATTGAAGCCAAATACACGTCCAGGAAAAAGTCGCATTTTTTACGCAAAGCCAATTTGCATCTGGAAAAATTGCGCTTTTTAATACGTCTGGCTAAGGATTTGCAGTGTATGAATATAAAATCTTATGAATACAGTTCAAAACAAATCAATGAAATTGGCAAGATGGTAGGTGGCTGGGAAAAGCATTCCAAAACATTTACGGAAAAGAGGGCCAATGGCTAAACGGTATAAACATTTGTACGAACAAATCGTAACCTTCGAAAATTTATGGCAGGCCTATCGCAAGGCGCGAAAAGGGAAACGACAAAAACAGGGAGTCAGCGCATTTGAATTTGACCTAGAAAACGAATTGCTCTCTATTCAGGAGGCGCTGTTAAAGGAACGTTATGAATTTTCCGGTTATCATACGTTTACCATCTACGAGCCTGCGCAGCGTCAAATAAGCGCGGCCCCGTTCCGCGACCGGGTAGTCCATCATGCCATTTGCAACGTTATCGAACCATTGTTGGATAAGGCTATGATTTACGATAGTTACGCCTGCCGGATCGGTAAAGGCATGCATCGAGCGTTGGATAGGGCGCAATGGTTTTTAAGGAGAAATTCCTGGGTTTTAAAAATGGATATTAAAAAATATTTTTTTACTATTGATCACGCCATTCTGCTGCACGATTTGTCGCAAAAATTTAACGATCCCCGTTTATTGCGCTTGCTTAAAAATTTGCTCAATACCTACCATAGCGGCGATGAATATTATTTTAGTTTTTCGGGCGATTTGCCTTTAGACCGTTATCGCCCGCGTGGCCTGCCCATCGGTAATTTAACCAGTCAGTTATTTGCCAATTACTTTTTAACGCCTTTGGATCGTTTTATAAAGGAAAATTTGAGGGTGAAACCTTATTTACGGTACATGGATGATTTGTTAATTTTTGCTAATGATAAAGCGGAATTATTTTCTTACAAAGATGAGATCGAATCATTTTTAAGCCGTAAGCGATTAAAGATACATCCTAAAAAGACGCAGGTTTTCCCGTCTAAAAACAGCGTGCGATTTTTAGGATTTCATCTGTACAACGGATATCGCAAAATATTACGAGAAAATTTAACGCGTTTTACAATAAAATTCAAAAAACGAGCTCTGGATTATACCAATCAAACAATCGCTTTTGATAATTTACTGCTTTCCTTAAACGCCTGGCTGGGCTTTGCCAATAAAGATTTACATAAAGCAGTAATTAACCGGTTATTAAGTGAAATAAAAATCCGGCATCCGGATAAAACGTATGTATTTACTTTTTATTTGCCCTAAGGGATAAGGCTAAAGGAGTAACCGTGTGTTGCGCGGCGGGAGTTGGAACAATAATGCAAACAACGTGCGTGTTGCCAATCGCAACAACAATAACCCGAACAACACGAACAACAACAACGGTTTTCGTCTCCTGAATACTTTATCGCCGGAGTCTGCTTTTTTATGGAAAAAGCAGAGCGAGCAAAAAGTCCAGGCCTTATTCCTGTTTGTCCACGGACAGACAAAAACAATAGCGGACAGGTTGTTAGTAAGGTATTGAACGCTGCCTTTCCGTTTAATGAATACTTCAGTTGCTTCGAAACTTTTCGTTCTTTGTCGGGAATATTTTTTTGCGAGGCGATATGGCGGAGAATAAAGTTTGCACCAATAACGGAGGTTATAAGAATTCAATGTGAACCGATGTAAATCGGACTAAAGATTTAAAAAGGACGTAATGATGGCCCTGGTTAAACTAAAAGAAATTATAGATCCGAGTGTACCTCAAAAAATAGAAATAGACGATAATGCCAAAATAGGCGGCGAGGGTAGCGTTTATTTTAGCGTTGACGGTAAATATGCTGTAAAAATATATCACGAAACCGTACCCCAACGCGAAGTTTTATTAAAAAAAATCATGAGATTATTTAAAACGCTGCCTGCAGATCAGGAGAAATTTATTCTTCCCCCTTTAGCTCTGGTAGATACCCACGAGGGCAAAGAGGCTACCGGTTTTATTATGCGACGGGTTGATGCGCAATTCGAAGAACTGATCTATTTGATGATGAGTCCGGTTAAGGCGGCATCCTATTTTGAAAGGGGATATACATGGGCCCACTATTTGCGGTTAACCAGAAGTATTACAAACGCATTGGTTGTTTTACATGGTAAAGGTTGCGCCCATACCGATATTCATTATAAAAATTTTTTGGTGAATATCGATAGCGGAGAAGCTGTAATGTTGGAAATGGATGGGGTTGTTGTTCGGGGATTTTTACCGCCTCAGGTAATGGGAATGTATGGGTTTATGGCTCCGGAAATTTTAAAGGATGGGGCATCTCCGAGCGAAAGAACGGACAGGCACAGTTTAGCCGTTTTAATTTTGTATACATTGCTTTTTAGAAATCCGCTGCAACCGTTGGTTGAATACGATTCGGATCCAAATGAGAGCGATAAGTTGGGATGGGGAAAATATGCATTATTTAGTGAGCATCCATCGGATAATAAAAACAGACCCTCTAATTTGGGCATTCCTCTCTATCAAAATGGTGCCTTAAGTTATAAAATGTTGCCGCCATCCTTACAAAAATTAACCGAAAGAGCTCTTATAGATGGGTTATTTGCCCCTGAAAAGCGGCCATCGTCCAGAGAATGGGAAGAGGCTTTGGCCCACAGCATTGATGAACTGTGGAAATGCGAAGTATGCCATCAATATTTTCCATACCCGTATTGGATTCCCAGTTTAAGTAAAAGAATGTGTCCTTTTTGCGGAACAGTAGTCAAGTATTTACCTCTGATTGTGGAAGTATACGAAAAACGCTGGAAAGACAATTTTTCTTTTATTGGAAAACGAATTGTTTTAAGTAACGGATTTAAGATCTTTGATGATATGATAATTCCCAACCATAAACCTCCTTTTAGCAGAAAGGATTCAAAAATAGTTGGTGAGATAATTTGGTTGCATAATAAATATGGAATTTTAAACAGAAGTACCGAGGCTTGGAAATTAAAATCAAATAACGGCAATATTAAAATAATCCGTAAAGGTGAGCATATCGAATTAAATCGAAACGATTTAATACTATTCGGAGAAAATAATCGTGTATTTAAAGTTGTGCAAACCTATTAAGAAAGGAGAGAAGAATGAGCGAATTTTCAATGAACATTAGCGTTGGGGAAGGAAATCGTCGCTTACCTATCTATTTATTATTGGATGCTTCTTCCAGTATGTCTGGTGCGCCTATCGAAGCTGTAAACAGAGGGGTGGAAATTTTTAAACAAGAAGTTGAGTCCGATCCGTTTGCAAGCGAAACAGTTCATGTGGGGATTATCGTTTTTAGCTCTTCCGCTCAAATGATAACTAACGGTCTTGTGCCTATTAATCAATTGGAAGTACCTAATTTAGTTGCGAACGGTTTAACGGCTTTGGGGAATGCTTTCAGGGTTCTTAAAGATTCACTGGATAAAGACCTTAGAAAGTCAAAGCCGGGCGAGAAAAAAGGAGACTGGAAACCCCTTGTTTTTATTTTAACGGATGGCATGCCAACCGACGATTGGGAGGGTCCGCGTTCGGAAATTCTTCAGCGGCAGGTTAATAAAGTATTAAATATAATTACAGTAGGATGTGGGCCCGATTTGGATGACGAGAATTTGAAAAAAATATCGGTAGGGCCCACATTTCGAATGGATAATTCAGAGGAATCGTTTAAAGCATTTTTTAAATGGGTTTCTCAAAGCGTGGCTTTTGTAAGCAAATCGCTCAATGAATCGGGAAGTCCCGATGAGAATAAAATTAATATGCCGCCTCCTCCTTCATCAACAGTAATACAAATGGTTTTTTAGCGCATGTCCGATTAAGAATAGGAGATTGGGAAACGCAATCCATTCGTTAAGAAAAGGAGCATTAGACATGGATTTACAAACAAAATCTTCAATGTTGACTAAAGGTATAAATATCGGGGATAGGGGGTTAAGTCGTTTTTCGGATACGCATCCGGATTGGTCTGCGGCATTTGCAAATTTATATAATCATGAGTTAATAGGTGCGAGTGCTCTGGGTAAATTACATATCAGAGATAAAACCCCCCGTGACGATGCCTTTGCCATTAAAACGTCGGGGGAGTGGGCAGCAATAGCCGTATCGGACGGCCTGGGATCTCATAAAAATTCTCGGTATGGTTCCACATTTGCCGTACAAATGTTAAGCGAAATGTTACTAACAGAGCTCCGTACTCCACAAGATACTTCAAAAAATGAAATTAATGCGAATGCCATAAACGCAAAAAACAAATCTGAAAAATCGAAAAGTACCATAAGAAAATTTTTGGGACATTTAAATTTAAGAGAAAAGAAAAAAAGTACGTTCCGGAACGAGTTTTATAATTATTCTTTTCCTATTCAGCATGTGGCAATATCTCCGCAAGATTGTTCTATACTTCAAATAGGAAATATCCAATGGTATGACAAAGAATTGTATGAGTTAAGTATTCCGGTTTCTTCCTCTATTTCTCTTAAAAAAATAATGACTAATTCTTTTGATAATACGCATAATCAATTGATGAAGTATGCAAAACAGTTAAACCTGGACAAAAGAGATCTTGGTTGTACTTTGCTTGGCATGCTTATGAATTTACGCACAGGCGCCTTTGTTGTAGGTCAAGTAGGTGACGGAATGATTGCAGGCCTAAAAAAGGATAATACGGCAGAGCCCTTATTAAATACGGATATTCCGGAAGAAGGAGGGGGAGCAACTTATGTAATTACGTCGTCGGGTTGGGAGGGGCATTTTTCGTGTAAAGAGTATTCTAAAGAACAAAGCGCAGATTTTCGGACTTTTTTTATTATGTCAGATGGTGTGGAAAACGATTGCACGAACCCTCCGCCGGAAGATATTTTTAATCGTTGGGCCAGAGATGTAGACAGAGAACTACGCAAGGAAATTCCTATTCAGGAAAAATCCGCTATGTTATTGAATTGGCTTGCTAATTACACGGCGCCCGGAAGTTGGGACGACAGAACGTTGGTTGTTGTCTTAAAAGAGAATACGGAAGAAAAATCAAAATATAATTTACATAAAGCTGAAAATAATATTGCGCAAGATAAACTGAAAAGGGGAGAGTTATGACCACCGTTTCAAAATTATCAGGGAAGCAATTAGAAGGATTATTGGGATTATTGCCTGAAATGAGTGCCAGAATAAAATCTAACCAAAAATTTTCTTCTAAATCCTTTGAGATTTTATTAATGTCGATGGATTTGGAAGTAAACGACGTAAACTTGCATGAACTGCAGAAATGGTTAGAATTATTACAATTGGCTAAACAAGATCCTACCAGTGAAGAGGACGTGATAAGTGCTTTAAAATTACGCGGCATTCCGGAAGCCAATGCTGTATTGGCTGTGAAGGAAGTTGTTGAAGCTACGGAAACGAAAGTCGATGCTAAAAATATTAAACTGAGTACCCAACATATCGATTTCGGCGAAGTTTTGTCTGGCAAATCCGTTACAAAAGAAATAGAAATATTGTCCGGCAGCGGTATTATTAAGAATGAAAATGATTTTATACAAATTAGTTCTACGGAATTTAAAAAGGGAGACAAAATTAAAATTACCGCTCAAGGAGGTCAAAAAGGACAAATTTTGTTTGATAACAAAATTCTGTTTCAGAATCAATACGAATCGGTTGCGCTGGGAGTAAGTATCCAATGGGTCGAAAAAGAAGATTACGATAAAAATGATGCGGATATTTTGGAAAAACCGCCGGAAACTTTTTTTAGCGTTGTGGATCGTTTTCCGCAAAATATCGAACGCGATCCTTTTGAAACACAAAAAGAATATTACAGAAGGATTAATGCGCAGCCATGGATTTATGCTGCGGATGCTTTCTTTGCGCCGGATGATTACGATAAGACTCGTAAAGTTTTAAAAGCAAAGTTAAAACATCAACCTTGGTTAAAAGAGCTTAAAGAAAAATTGGAACTTCCTAAAGAAATAGAAATCCATATTCCTTTGGAAAATTTAAAAAATTTTTATTATGCCGGTAATATAAAAAACAAGAATTCCTTTCATCCGGTAATAATAAAATTAGGCGTCAATAATAAAGGGAAAATCCAAACCAATTCGATGCTTATTATTCCGTATATGCTTTCCTTGCACAATTCAAAAAAAATAATAGATACGCTTCCCTCAGATAATAAGATTGTTCTGGATGAATTTTTGAGCAAATTATTAACCCTTTATGAATCTGAGATCAAAACTAATATAAAAAAGGAAGATAGTTTTTCTAAGGGACTTTTTGAGACTATAGAGGAATACAAAAAACGATTGAGTAAAATGGGGTATGTCAAAGGGGGGAAAGCGCTGTTTGACAAAAAAAGATACAATGTAAATTCAGAAAAATTTCCCTATTTAATTGAGCTTGATCGGACAATTGTTTCAGTTTTAAAAAAGGATTTTGTACAAAATGGGGTTTTGCGTTTAAGACGCAATATAGCCAAAAATTTTTGGGATGCTGGGCGAATAAACGGTACTATTGCAGAACATGGCTTAATGATCGAATTCGGTATGAATTTAGATGTCCGAAATTATTGCGTTGTTCCTTTTACACTATATCAAAAAGGAATAAAAGAAATAATAAAGGATATTAAAAATCCCTATACAAATGATACGTTAATTATCTCATTAAAAAATGAATTAAAAAATAATGTGGATGTTTTACTAAATTATCTTAATACAAAAGGTTTCAAAAAAAATGAATTAGCATTTTCCAAAGAATTGTCTTCCGCTACACTAAAAAAATGGTTTAAAAATGAGTTTTCCGGAAAAGTTAAAACTCGAATAAAGTCGGAAGTAGAAAATTTGATAAAAAAAGACGATTATTTATCGACCTTTTTGGCTTATTCCAAAATACATAATTTCATCAGTCGTTATAATAAACAACATAATGAATATAATGCAAATATCCGGATGGACTTTAAAGAAATATTACAACGGCTGGATACGACAATTGCCCTGCTGGAAAATAAAAATAATTTGGATGAAACACAGAGGAAAATGATAAATAATTTGTTAGTTAATACACTAATCAATGGTAACGAAGAGGATATTGAAGGATTAATAAATAATTTAAAACAATTTATCGAATTAATAATCGTAGTAAATAAAACAAAATCGAGTGTATCCAAATTATCAAATTCGGAAAAAGAAAAAATAGATCAATTTTTTACGGAATTATCGCTTATTAAGAACACGATTGCGGAAGAATCTACGAATTCCATATTAGCTAAAATTTCGGAACTTTTGAGCCGGTTCCCTTTAAAAACATTCCGGATTAATCTTCTATATCAAAAACAGACTTGCCCTTACTGCGGTAAAACGATTTCGGCGGTTGCCATTAAATGCAGATACTGCGGAAAATGGCTGACAGGGAATCAAAAACCTATTCAAGGCCTTGAACGCCTTATTTATACTTATTTAGGTAATCAATCCTATTTGTATAAGAGAATTCAACAAACCGGTGTGTTCTTTTCTTATCTGACTAAAGATTATGAAACAAAAGAAATCATGGTTAAAAAGGTAATTGTATCATTTAAACAATATGGTTGTATTAACAAAGATGCTTTAAACGCAATAGTAAAAAACATTAATAAAAGTAATTTTGACCGACCGCAGGAAAATTCTTCTTTTATATCCATATCCCATGCAGATATCTTACAACCGTTTCCCGATTTAACACTATATTCATTTGAATACCCTTATATTCAGGGAGTTAGTTTAGGTGAAATAATCTTAAAAGAAAATAGCTACCTAAAAAATTTAAAAATAGATTCCATAATAATAAAAATACTTAATGCCTTAAGTGATTTTTATAAAGTAATGAATAAGCCGTTTGGTAGCTTGCATCCGAATAATATTATTCTGGTGGGGGATAAAGTAAAGTTAACACAAGGTCTTGAGTATTTTAAATTCGTCGGAACAACGGCATCTACATGTACTCAACTGACGCCTTTCCATTTAAGTCATAGATATTTCAGTAAGGAACAAATATTGGACAATAAGTTAAGTTTTGAATCCGATATTTATAGCATAGGTGCGATATTATTCGAATTGCAAACGAATTTGCCGTTTACTATGAAAAATTTGATGAATGCAGGTAATTCATTACAACCGTTTGAAACAATTATAGAAAAGGCCGTTAATAGGGACCTTGCTACGCCATGGGAAAACATCGATGAAATTATAAACGAACTCCAAATGTAAATATCTTATTTACCTTAAGGAGTGTAAAATGCCTAAAAGCAAAAAAGTTAGGTGCCCCTATTGTAACGAATTGATTTCCAAAAAAGATAATAATTGTCCTTATTGCGGTGAACCACTGATTTTGTATTATGAAGATATCGAAGATGAGCTTAAGAAAACATATTTAATTCGGGAAAACGAAAATCAACAAGAAGAAATTTCTCCGGAGAAATCGGAAAAACCAAAGGTCAGCAACATAAACAACTTGACATTAAAAGTAACGGTATTTTTGGGCATCTTTGTTCTCATTTTGGTCATCATTTTTAGATATCAAAGAGCTCTGGATATCGAAAGGAAAATTTCAATATCCAGGCAAGCATTAAATTATGGGAATCTGGATAGGGCCTTATTTACAGTTAATTCTTTGTTGTCAGAACATCCGCATAATTTAGAAGGCCAAAAAATGAAAGAAGCCATTCGAGAGAAATATATTAAACGAGCTAAAGAAAAACTTAGTTATGGATATTACAAGGATGCCATTAACTATTATGAAAAGGCATTACAAATTAAATTTTCAAATAGTGTTTTTACAATTTTATCAACTATTAAAAATAAATTCGCCTGGATTGATAATAAAGTTTTATTGGCCCAAAAGGCAATAGACAGGAACGATTACAACGAAGCCTTAAAAATTACGGATTCTATTTTAGACAAATATCCGCATAATGAAAAAGCCGAAAAATTAAAAGATATAATCAGGAAAAGGTTTATCTGGATCGGAAATAGGAAATTCGGTAACGGCTATTATAAGGAAGCAATTTTTTATTATAAAAAAGCCCAGAGTATTAAATTCTTAAAAGAAGATACTAAATATATAAAACAGGCCGAAGAAAGTCTGAAAATAAAAAAGATAGAACAGCTTTGGGCTAAAAATGGTGTTAAAAAAAGGTTTATTGCTCTATTCAGCGATAAAATAAAATCCGAAATGTATGGAATACGTTTTATTGCGGATCGACTTTTAGGGTACGCCGATTTTAATATTTCGAAAATACGTCCGTCGTCAAACAATTCCATTTGCGAGAAATATGGATGTTTAGGTTTTTATATGAATCTTGAACGTTCACTCCATGGAAATAATCTTTATATAAATAAGAATAAATTAATAATTGAGACAAGAAAAAAAGGATGGTCTTTTTGGCCAAAAATAAAGCTGCCTCATCGTAATTTTATTGTCCGATTTAAGTTAGAATATCTTTCCGGAGAAAAAGATTCCGGTGCCGGGTTTTGGTTTAGAGCATTTGATGATTTATCTAAAAGATATGAGGTGATTTTTAATGCAAGTTATCCGTATCAATACAATGTAGGCTATTACGATAACAATAAGAATACATGGATTAATATCAAAGATTGGACTTTTTATTACGATAAGCCGCGTACTATCGAATTGGCAGTTTTATATGATTATGTTCAAATCTATATAAATGGAAAATATGTAACCACCGTACACGGAATTGCAAATAAAGAAGGTACCTGTTTGGGGTTTGTCGTAGGAACAGATCATATGAAATATGCTTTTGACGATTTTTGTATACTTTCAATAAAAGGATTTTAGTTCAGGAGAAGAGAATGAATAATCCAAAAGGGATACTAACCGGTGATCGCCCTATCAATTCAGCCGGAATTTTAAATTCCGATTGGGCTGTTAGTTTCGGAACGATAGGCGATTATGAGTTTATTGGGGCCAGCTCTGTTAGAGGTTTATCGTCGGAAAACAAATTTTTTCGTAATAATTCTTTTGTTATGCATTTAAAGAATGATTGGTTGATTGTCAATTTAGCAGAAAGTCAGCAAAAGAGTTTTTCGCAAGTTGTTGCTTATAAATTATGTCAAGAAATATTGAAGAGATTGAATTCCGTTAAACCGAATGATTTACCTGCGATAAATTTAAAAGAAGAATCGACTAATCAATTGATTAATAAAAATCACATGTTTTTCAAATTGCCTTTTCCTTTAAAAGTTGAAGAATATGAAAGATTAAACTTGAACAATGATTATATTGTAGCAGGTAGTCTTTATGGATATGATCAGAATGGTTTTGCCGAGGGTAAAGAAACCACAAAGATAAATGTAAAAGATTTAGAAAAAATCATTAGACATTCATTTGAAAGTACGCGTCTGTCTATTGAAAAAGAAAAGTTACAATTGTTATCATCAACATCCGCTTTAAGCTTAGTGTTCAATACAAAATACGGAATAATGATGAATGGGATGATCGGTAACTGGGGTATCGGATGTATTGGTAGCAATGATTTCAAAAAATACATAGTAACGGATAAAGAAGAAGATTGGCATTATGCGCATTTAAACGGAACAGAAAACTGGGAAGATAATCTAAAATTTTTTTCGCTTACTATGTCAAAAAGAAAAACACTAATCCTTTTTAACAATGGCATATGCCGTGATATTGCTCCGAATTCAATCGAGATGAAAAATACGTTTGTAAATTGGGCTAAGGAATTGGAATATTTAATGGAAAAGGAAGGGTTGTTAGAAGATAAATCAAGAACTATTTTGCAATGGTTAGCCAATTACAAATTATTCGAGATAGAATTAGATAAGACATTATTTATAATGAGAAAAATAGGCAATAAAGATATTGAAGAGAAGAAAAAGGAAAAAACGGGTACCGACAATAAAAATATTAAGATAAAGAATATTCCCAAAATACAAACTACTCGGAGTAATATTAGGAATAAAAAAACAATATTAATTCATTAAGGAGCGATTCCTTATTTTTATCTGACTGATTATGTTTGAAGTAATAATTATGAGAACGAAATAATAAGGAGGATTAAAAATGCAACAAAATTATAACTATCCGTATGGCTATAATAATAGTCAACAAAAACCCGAAAAAATTAAATTAGCCATTAAACTTTTATATATTTCGCTAATAATTACTTTTGTCCACGGCGTAATAAATTTGTTTCAAATAAAAGATGGTAATACGATGATATTTAGCTTGTTAATATTTATTTTTGTACTCGGAATGGAATTGGTATTAATCTATTTTATCACAAAGGCGAATAATACCGCAAGAATAATTTATACTATTTTGATGGCAGTCGGTACGTTATTTCTACTACCGGCATTGTATTATTTCTCAATTCCCGAAATTATATATAATATCGGTTTTGTAGGTTTAAATATTTTTATTATTGTTTTACTTTTCCATCCCACCTCCTCAAACTGGTTCCGGATGGGGCGTTTTAATTATTAATTTACAAACTTTAAAAATTCTCCCCTTACTAAAGACATTTCTCCTGTATTAGCATGGTAAGCGGAGAGAAGCAAGATTAATTCGGGAGAGATAATTAATGAAAACCACAATAAAAAATTTAGGTTTGTTAATGATTTCTGTTTTTTTGACATTTTGCTCTTCCAGTACGATTGAAAAAGGAGATTATATCGGCTTTAGAGAAAAGGTAGATAAAACAAAAACTATCGGTTACGGTATTGATATTGGTAAAATAATTAAACCCGATAGAAATTCTTCCCTTTTAAAAATACAGGTAATAAAGGTTCGCGTGCATCCATTGGTTAAAGTAAACAAATATGAAAAAATAGTTTCCTATGATTTGTCCGACGAAATAGGGGCTAGCTGGTTAGGATATTCCATGATAACAGGGTATATTGCAGGAATCATTAAATACCAGGGGAAAGACCAAAATCCCGGGGAAAAATCCCTTGTAGAATCAATAAAATGGGGACTTGGAGGCTATTTTATTGGAAGTTTTATCGGAAAATTTAAAAAAAGATCGATAAAAGAAGCCGCCCCTTTAGAAGAAGAAACGTCAATTCAATTGGGTAAAGCAAAAGGAGAAGCCATAGGAGTTATTCCGAATCAGTTGGTAACGCTTACGATTCCGTGTTTGGGGCAAACAATTCAAGCCATTAGCAATGATGATGGATTTGCGATGTTTGATTTACGAAAAAATTTATTAATTAACGAATGGTCACCGCGTAAGTCGAGTTTAAAGGTAGAAATTCAAGTGGCCGATGCCCGAAAGGAAATCGTTGTCAATCCGAATTATTTTCTGGAATCGTATATAAAGATAACTAAAAATAGAGATAATATTCGATCGGGACCCGGAATTAATTTCCCGATAATTGCTCATTGTTACAAGAATGAAAAATACAGAATAGTTTCAACTTTCGGTAATTGGTATAAAATAAAATTTAGAAGCCACAACGCCTGGGTACATAAAAGTTTGGGTAAAATTGTCGAAGGATCAATTTATCAATTTAATCCGGAAAAACCACCAAAGTTATCCGCTCATGTTACTTTCTCCGAACCTTCCGGAAATAGAATATTGGATGCGGAAGAACATGGCGAAATAAGCATACGAATTACCAATGAGGGTAAAGGCCCATCCTTTAATCTATCGATAAAATTGTTGAAATTAAAAGTAGATCCGCATTTGTCATTTCCGCGAGAAAAAATGATACCAAGTATTTATCCGAATAAAAGTATCGAAGTAAAATTTCCCGTAATTGCCGATTATCGCGTAAAAAGTGTTAAGAATACAATAAAAATACAGTTCAAGGATCAGTTCGGATTTCAACCGGACCCGATGGTCTTGGAATTTTTTACTCATAAAGAAGAACCTCCGCAATTATTTATTAAAAATATGGTTATTGATGATGACTCTTACGGCAAATCATTTGGCGATAATGATAAGCAGATAGAATTGGGCGAAACGATTGAAGTAACGGTAACGATCGGGAATAAAGGAACGGGTTTGGCAAAAAATGTTTATGTTGAAGTTTACAAGCAAAAAACCAACTATTTATTTTTGGGAAATAAAACAAAATTTAATTTGGGTAATATTGCTCCAGGAAAGAGCAAAATGTTTTCATTTATCTTTTCTACCAATAAGCTTTACCAGGGACCGAATATTTTACCCTTAAAAATAAATATTTTCGAAAGCCGTAAACGATTTTGGCAATTACATAAAAGTTTAAAACTACAACTCAATAAGTTCATCAATAATGACCGGTATGTGACTGTTTCACCTTTGATTTCTGCCAATAAGAATGATATAAATATTGAAGATGTTCCCAGGAGTCCAAATAAAAACAGAAATGGTATTGCGGTAATAATCGGCAATATGCATTACCAGAAGGAAGGTGTTCCAGATGTTAAATACGCCGCAAGAGACGCTGCATTAATGCGCCAATATGTTTTGAAATTATTTGGTTATTTGGACGAAAATGTTATTTATTTGCAAGATGCCACAAAGGCAGATTTTGATCGTATTTTCGGAACAGAAACCAACTATAAGGGAAAACTTTACAATTACATAACTTCGGGTAAATCTGAAGTATTTATTTATTATACCGGACACGGAGCACCCGATCCGGAAAACCGTCAGGGTTACTTTGTGCCTGTTGATTGCGATCCGACCTATGTGCGATTAACTGGGTATCCATTAAATCGACTATACGAAAATCTGGCCCAAATAAAGGCAAAAAAGATAATGGTTGTCATCGATGCTTGCTTTAGCGGGCAAAGCGACGCGGGGTTTATTTTAAACAACATTAGCCCAGTTTTTATCAAAATAAAAGAACCTCTCTTTAGAATTAATAATTTACTGCTTTTTACCTCGTCTCGGGTAGATCAGGTTTCTCACTGGTATCCGCAAAAAGAGCATTCTCTTTTTACATATTATTTTATTAAAGGGATAAAAGAAAAATATGAAAAGACAGGGCAGCCTGTTTCTGCCGGTGATTTATTTGAATATTTGAGAGAAAAGGTTAGTCGGATGTCCCGTCGTTTATACGGCAGGGAACAGCAACCCATGTTTTGGGGAGATAAAAACGATGCGATTTTCTAAAATTATTTTAGAGCTCATATTACTTTATGCAGTCGGAATTGCTCAAGAAATTCATTGGATTACCGGTGTGGGAAGTGCGGCAGCCGTTAACATAACCGTAGATGAAGCGCGTAAGTTGGCTATTGAGCGAGCCAGAGTAAACGCTTTACAACAATTAGAACTCGACGTTGAATCGCGAATACAATATTTAAAAGCTGAAAACGGAAAACAATTACTAAGTTCTTTTATTCAATTGAATCGTACGGCTGTCCGCGGTCGTATTGTTCAAGAAGATACATTAGATTGGAAAAAATATTTTACGGGCGATATTCCCGTATACGAAGTAAAATTAAGAGTTAAAGCTATTTCTGAATTGGGGCGTCCCGATCCGGAGTTTGTGCTGCAACTGAATTTGAATCAAACATCATTTCGCAGCGGTGAAGAAATGATAATTACCGTTCGTTCCACGCGCGATTGTTATTTGTATTTGTTTAATCTAATCCAAGGCGATTCAATAATTCGGATTTTCCCCAATTCTTTTTTCAAAAACAATTTTTTACCGGCAGATTCTGTTTTTGTTTTTCCCCCACCCGATTTACAAAAACTTTTTGCCCTGGAAATCAGAAATGAGTCTCAAAAAGCAGGTGACGAAGAACTAATACTTGCCGTGGCAACGCGTAGAAAAATTCCCTTTTCTTTAAATAAAACGTTAAAAAGCGAATCTTCTCAATATGTACCTACTTTAAAAAGCGAATTACTCGATCTGAATAAATGGTTGCTGAATTTTAAATTGGACGAATTTACCGAAACCGTAAAATCTTTTCGTGTGCTTAAAAATAAAAATAATTGATTGGTAGCAGTAACGAAATGTCTTTGGAAAGCATAATGATTGTGGTAATAACTTTCGGTTATCTAATGGAAGTGAAAAATTTAAACATAATGAAAAATAGGTGAATCGTGTTAGGATATATTAAATTTGCATTCGCGTTTTTTCCGTGATTGTAATTGAGTTTTCGCCTTGTCCTAGCAGTAGGCCCACATTCGTAAAATTAAAATATAAAAGCAGCCATATAAGAAAATTGAAGAAATATTTTGAATGGTTGTTTTCAAATATCGGGCATAAAAAATAGAAAAACGCTCATATAGGTAAAAAAATATTAGTACTATTTATTAAATTAAGAGGAGGTTATTATGTCTAAGAACACCGATTCTTACGTAACTACATCTGAGACGAATGAAAAATATTACGGTGTTAAAGGGTGGTTATTAATTCTAATTATTGGTATGGTCTTTGGAACTCCATTGTACAATTTTTATGAATTACTAAGAATGGAGAGAATATTGGGAGGCTCGAATCAGATCTTCGAAGTGTATTCCACTATAACAGTGTTTGCAGTTATTATATCGGAGATAATAGCTATCAAAAGCGCAATTTACCTGTTTAATAAGGATGTACGTGGTATTAAATTCATAAAATATTATATTTATTTTTGGATTGGTCTGTCAGTCGTATTGATTATTATTCCTGAAATAGGCATTTCAAGTTTAATCAGAAATTCCATTTTTGCCTTTATCTGGCTTAAATATCTCAAAAAATCGAAAAGAATAAAAGCAACATTTAAAGTAAACCAATAACGCTTGCTTTTATACGGAAAATGGTAAAATCATAACTTATTAGGAGAAAATAATTGATAACGAAATGTTTTGCCATGCGTCGATCTGATTTTTTCGAAGAAAAAACAATAAAAAAGAAATTTGCCTTTAAAAAAGCAATCTATGTTTTATTAGAGATATTCACTCTTTTAAACAAAATATATCGTAAAGTAGAACGAAAAAATAACGTTGAATTTGATAACAACCATTCCGCCAAAAGTTATTACGAAAATAATCTTGGAATGAAAATGACATGCATTCGTTCGGTATTATAATGAAATTCATTGGTCACCTTCGCATAAAATGATTGTTTTAAAAAAAAGGCGATTACAAACGCTGATGATTTTTTAAAAAGGAAAGATTATGAATGGGCATATTGGATTCCAAGCATGTCCTTTTTTGATTCAATGCGGGTTTTGTTTATGAAGATTCTTTATTTACGGGAAAGAATTTGAAAGAGAGAAAATAGTATTAAAAATCTTAAAAAACGGAATCCTGACAAAAATAAGAAATTAAGGCAAACTTTATAAATTGCGGAAAGCAACAATGCGTTTTGGCTAAATTTGCGATGTTTATTTTTGTGTTAATTCTTAAAAGCCTAAGCCCAAAAAGCGCGTTCATTGTGAAGGCTCGTTTTTTGGATTGAGCGGTAATATAAACGGCTCATTATAATTAACAAGAGGAAAAAATATGAACGCAATTATGCTATTTATTGCTTTGTTAATAGGGGCTCAACCCTATTTGCAAGCACAAAATCCTCCGCTTGATTTTATCCGGAGCGATATTCAAAAAGTCTCCTTTGTAGATGATTTGGGACAAAGCGTAATTTTGTATTCCCTTTATGGTATCAATAAAGAAAAGCACTTATATCATCGCGTAATAAGTCAATGGAATGGATTGCAAAATTATAAATCGCGCTTAAAATTTTATCGTAAAGTACTTTTGAATCTTGTTTACCAACCCGAATTTACTTCGTTAGAAATGCTAAGGACTCTTGAAAGTAGCGGCAAGTTTAGTCAGCAGGAATTGGTTAAAATTCTTGCCGTTCTTGAAAAGAGTGGTGAAATAGGTATCTTCCTAAGCGAAAAAGTTAGCAAGTTTAAGTGGCTTAAATATTCTGCCAATGTGCGCCTAAGTAATCGACTACTCAATAAAATCAAAATGGTATTTCGTAATATCCGACACGGTGGATTAACCAACGCACAAAAAGCCGTTAGCGCCTTGAGCGCACTGGATGAAAGTGCTTATTTGATACAAAATTCCGCAAAGATCTATTCTCTTTTTGTCCTTGAAAAAGCGTTTAACGCCGATTTGGCTATAAGACGAATTAAAATTTTAAAAGGGTTGAATATTCATGATACAGCCTTTACTCAGGCAATTAATCTGTTGGAAAAAGACTTGAACGATTTTGACCCCAATTTCTGGAATTCTTTGGTGAATGCCTATTTGTTAAATCCTGTTGCATTCAGAGATACGGGTAAATCAATTGCCAAAATAGGTCTGATTTTACACAAAATATTTGCTACGAATTCATTGTCTCCTTGGGTTAGTGCATTGATCTTTTCGGGCGAACAGGCTTTGGTCATTACGGATCATTGGGATCATTTAAAAGTGGCCACTATTGCAGCTACCGTTTACAAATCGGCATATAAAAAAAGGCAAACAAATACAGGAACCGATTTGATTTTGTATTGCGAATATCTTTTTGTGAAACATGCCAGAGCAGCCTTTAAAAATTTTTATGTGGAGATTCTACAGAAAATTAGCCCGTCCTATAAAACATTTGTTAGGTTTCTGATTAAAAATAAAAGTGATTTTATGGAAGCCCTAATTAGATACTATACGCGCAAAACCGAATATAAAAATTCTGTGGGAATTACATCTGGGAATTTAACGCCGCATTTGATTTCCCAAACTATCGAATCCGATAAAGCCGTGTATGAATGGCAATGCGATGTGGATGGTGACCGAATGCTGGATTCTGTTTCACTTACAATCACAAAAAAGGCTCGCCTTATTTTGATTACACGCTTGGCGAATTCTCGGGAGAAGATGAAACAAATAATTGATTTAAGCAATCAATTGGATATTAAGCAGTTCTCTGTACCGGAATTCAAAAAAAATTCGATTGTTTTTTCCAATAACGAAAAAGATAAATTCTTTAAAATTTATACGCAAGTCAATTTTGAATTTGTTAAATCAGCCCCTAATGATTCACGGGCGATTTTAATAGAACATCTAATTTTAAGCGGTTCAGGGTTAGGACCAACTAATCCGGGCTACGAAGCATGGGGCTTTATTCCGTTCGATAAAATAAAAAAGAAATTTATCGTGAACAAAAAATATGGTTTTGAAGGTAATTATTCGGAAGAAAATACACACATAAATAAAAACGGGATTACAATAATTCATATTAGCTTACATTGGTATTCTTTCCTTAGCCATGCAGAAGTTCAGGGAATAGACAGGGCCTTTATCTGGAATTGGCATAAAATGAAACCCGAGGAAATTTCCGCCAAACTGTTTAAAAATTTGTATGTACAAACGTTAATAAAATTAAATGAATATTTGCGATATGCCTATCAAAACAACTCGGAAAAAGATATTCCTCTGATAAACGAGGATATCAAAATGATAAAACATATTATGAATAAAAAATAGATATGTAAATTTGTAGTAAATGGTTTGAAATACAATAAAAACAGTAGGGAAATCGGATATGAATGCAAATATGAACCATTGTCCGTATTGCGGTGAGGTCATAAAACCAAAAGTGCAAGAA
>Ga0256914_1000921_pt1 | contig 28191 bp, 14 predicted proteins | sample HulkmetaG_FD_191571 | JGI IMG/M metagenome (GOLD analysis project Ga0256914, IMG submission 191571) | Hydrothermal chimney microbial communities from Main Endeavour vent field at the Juan de Fuca Ridge, Pacific Ocean - Hulk | ecosystem: Environmental > Aquatic > Marine > Hydrothermal vents ... | reverse complement strand
CACCGCCGCCGACGATACACTGCCCCGCCGTCTCCTGACCGAACCCCGGCCCAGCGGCGGCGCAGCCGGCGTCCTGCCCGACCTGGAACCGATGCTGGCCGAATACTACCAGGCGCGCGGCTGGACGACCGACGGCGTGCCCACCCCGGAACGGCTGGCCGCGCTGGGACTTGAAGGATAGCATTTGCCTTCGGCGATTCGGGCAAAAACACCTCCATCGGAGGAAGGGACATGACCAAACCCATACCCTCTCGCCCTGCGGACGATCCGGACCTCAGCGTCGCTCAATTGGCCAAACGCTGCGCCGCGGCCATGTCCCGTTTCCGCCGACGGCAAGAGTATCTTCCCGACGCCTGCTATGAACTCTTCCGGCGGGCATTGGAACTGCAAGATCAAGAAGCCTGGCAGGCCATCTACACCCAGTACCACCGCCTGGTACGCCACTGGCTGGGCGACGCCCCCGGCGATCCCGATGCCCTGGTCAACCAGGTGTTCGGGCGATTCTGGCAAGCGCTGACCCCCGGTCGCTTTGCCGATTTCCCTTCTCTGGATGCCCTCCTGGAATACCTCAAGCGGTGCGCCCAGACAGTAGCCCTCCGCGCCGAGCGACAGGCCGAACGGCAACAGATCCAGGAGGACGTAGCCCGCACCCTGTACGAACTCGGCTACCTCAGTACGCCCTCTGCTTGGTCGGAGCAAGTGTTGGAGCGGATCACCGGACGGTGTTTCTACACACAGGTGATGGATTGCCTCACCGACCCGATAGAGAGACTGGTATTCCGCGCTTCCTTCGAATGGGATATGAAACCGCGCACCATCGCCGCCCACTGGCCCCATCTCTTTACCAACGGCCGCCATGTCTCGCGGGTGAAAGGACGCATCCTCCGCCGCCTGCGACGCGACCGGGAACTCTTAAATCCGTTGAAAATCTCCAACTCCGACGGCGGCAAATCCTAGTTTCCGGTGTTCTTTAAAGCAGAAGGGGATGGAGAACGTGAATCACGAGTGCATCAACCCGACCGAAATCGAAGAAGATGACTTGATGGCCTATGTAGACGGCACTGCCGACAGGGCGGTGGTTCGGCACGTGCGCCGCTGTCCGGCCTGTGCCCGCCAGGCCGGGGAACTGGCCGCGCTGCAGGCGGTACTGCGAGCGCAAATATACCGGTGCGGCTGTCCCCCGCCGGAGCAGCTGCTCGCCTATCGACATGGCGAACTGGACGGCGGAAAAGCCCTGCAAGTAGCCCAACACCTGCGCCAATGCCCCCATTGTGCCCACGAGATGGCCCTCCTGGCCCGCCAAGCGCGAGAGGGCCTGGGCAGTCGGCTCCGCTCCGCCCTCCGAACGATTGAGGCAACGTTGATCACCCCGCAGCTGCAAGCACAAGCCGTTCCCTTGCGCGGCCAAACTCCGCCCACCCAGATTTTCCGGACCAGCAAGTTTGACATACTACTGAGTCAACATCCTGCCCGTGCTCGCCCGGAGCAATGGGACCTTTCCGGGCTGATCCACAGCGGCGGGCGGGTCCCTTCGACGATAGATCGGGTTCATGCCGAGCTCTACCGGGGCAAAGGGCTGATAGCCCTGACACAGGTCGGCAAACGGGGGCAGTTCTCCTTCGCCGCCCTGGACCCAGGCCGTTACGATTTGGAGCTGGTCTGGCCGGAACAGATCATCCGGCTGGCAGAGGTGCAGGTGGGATGACTCCCCAGGAGCTGGTCGCGGCTCTTCTCAACGCACCCGACGCAGCTGCCCGACAATCTTTACTGCCCCCCCACGGCGACGACTTTTACGCCGCCGTCATCGCCTTGCTCAAGGACAAAATTGACGAAGAACGGCTGCGCAATCCTGTCGCGGCCCTGGCCCTGGCCGACATAGCCGACGAGGTAGCCCGTTATGCAAACACACCCCGCTGCCGAGCCGTAGCTGCCTGGGCGCGGGGCAACGTCCTGATCCACCAGGGCGAATACCACACCTGCCTGTACCTCTATCACCAAGCCGTCGACTTTTTCACCGCCGCAGGAGCGGAGGTCGAAGCAGCCCGTCTGTTGACCAACCAGGCCTGGGTCTACAAGAACCTGGGCCGCTACCGGGATGGCATCGAAGCTGCTCAAGCTGCTCTGGAGAGGCTACGGTCCCACCCGCCCTCATCTTTTACCGCCGGCGTCTACAACGCCCTGGGAGTGCTCTACCGCCTGCAAGGGCGCCACGAAGAGGCCCTCCAGGCCTTTGAGCAGGGCGGCCAAGTCCTGGCTGCCCTGGACAAGCCGGTGGAACAGGCCCGGCTGCACATCAACAAAGCCAACGCGCTGGAAAACCTGGACCGCTTCCGGGAGGCACGCGCATTGCTAGAACAGGCACGGGCAACGTTGGCCGACCACGGCTGCACCCTGGAGGTAGCGCGGGCCGATCTCAACTTGGGCATCCTCCATACCCGCCTGGGCCGCTTTGATGAAGCTTTGGCCGCCCTAGACCGGGCGGAGGCGGGCTTTGCCGCCCTGGACAACGAAGTAGAACAAGCCGTCGTCGGTCTCTACCGCGCCGATCTATACGCCGCCTTCAACCTCTACGATGATCTCCTGCAAACCGTGATCCTGGAAGGGCGGGTGTTCGAGGAGCGGCAGATGCAGTGGCAGGTCGCCCGCACCCGCCTGCTGCAGGCAACAGCCTGGCGCAAGTTGGGCGATCCCCTGCAGGCTGCCAAAACGGCCCGCCTGGCACAAGCCGCTTTTACCCGCCTGGGCGACCCGGTCGGTGTCCAATTGGCCGCTTTGGAGATCGCCGCCCAGGCATGTGCCGACGGGCGATGGTCCGCGGCCCTGCCCCTGGCCGGAGAAGCAGCGGCCTTTTTCCGCCGCCAGGGGATGCCCCTCCGCGCCGCCGCCGCCGACCTGCTGGCCGCCCAAAGCCATCTGGAGCTGGGGCAAACTACCCAGGCCGCAGCCCTGTACAAAGAAGCCTTGACCCTATCTGGCGAGTGGGCCGTACCCGCCTTGCGCTGCCGCGCCCTGCACGGCCTGGGCCGCGTGGCCGAAAGGGAAGGCCGCGACCACGAAGCCGACCACCTTTACCACAAAGCAATCGAGACGATAGAAAACCACCGGCGGAGGTTGCAGGTGGAGGAATTCCGCCTGGGGTTCGTAGAAGATAAGATCCAGATCTACCGTGATGCGGTCCTCCTCTGCCTGCGCCTGGACCGCATGGAAGAAGCCTTTGCCCTGGTCGAACGGGCCAAATCGGGAGCGCTGGTGGACTTGCTCCTCGCCAGCCTGGGCGAGCAACCCTCCCCGGCCGATGAGGAGATACGGCCCCTCCTGGATCGCCTCCGCACCCTGGCCGAGGAACTGGATTGGCACTACAGCCGCCTGAGCATGGGCAGCGAATCTCCTTCGCGAGGCGGGGCGCAAATTTGGGCAGATCAGGAGCTGCCGCAGCGCGTGGCGGCCCTTGAAGGGGAAATCCGCCGCTTGTGGCGGCAGGTTCAACGGCAGTCACCTTTTTACACCGCCCTGGATCCGATGGACTTGGGCGGCGTAGATGCGCTGCGGCACAACCTGTTGCCGGGCGAGGTACTGATCCAGTACTTTGAAACAGGGGAAACGATCCAGGTCTTTGTCCTCGACAGATCGGGCATCCGGACCTGTCTATCCCTACCCTCTATGCCATCCCAAGTACACCAAACGGTGGAAGCGTTGGAAACAACCTTGCGGAGCGTACCCGGCCTGGACGACAGTTATGTAGAGCATATCTTGGCGCCGCTGTGCGATCAGCAGCTCGGCTGGCTGTATGAGGACCTGCTGGCCCCCCTCGCCCCCTGGATCGAGGGGCAACGGCGGCTGCTCATCGCCCCTGACGGCCTTCTATTCGACGTGCCCTTTCACGCTCTGCACGATGGGCAGGGTTATCTGCTGGATCGCTTCGAAATCGTGCAGGTTCCCAGCGTGGGGACGTTGCGCCTTTGTCGTCGGCATTGGCAACAAAGGCCACGGGGGGCCAAAGGTGCACTGTTGGTGGGCTATGCCGGGGAGCGCACCTGGCCCTACATTGAACAGGAGATCGAAGCGGTTGCCCGCGCCGTGCCGGGAGCCGTGGTCCTCAACGGCCAGGAGATCACACCGGGCCGCTTGCAAAAGGAAGCAACCCGCTACGTCCTGTTGCACTTGGCAACCCACGCCGTCTTTCGGCGCGATAACCCCCTCTTTTCGGCCCTGCGTCTGGGCAAAGACACATGGTTGCGGGTGATGGATTTCTACCGCCTGCGCCTGGCAGGCACACTGGTCACATTGAGCGGCTGCGAGACGGGACGGCACCGACTGCTGGGCGGCGATGTCCTGGGCCTGAGCCGAGGGCTGTTCTACGCCGGAGCAGCAGCATTGGTGGCCAGCCTCTGGCCGGCGGAGGACCATTCGACGGCGATCCTCATGGAGCGGTTCTACGGCCGGCTGGTGGCCGGAGAGACGGCAGCTTCGGCATTGCGGCAGGCACAGCGCGATCTGATTGCCTTCCGGGATGAACAAGGACGCCATCCCTACGCCCATCCTTTCTACTGGGCTTCCTTCTGCCTGTTGGGGACACCTGAAGTGCGTTTGACGGCATCCTCCTGACATTCCCCCCGCCTCCCGCCGATATGTGCCCGGCATCCTCAATGCCGGGCACATTAATTTTGGAATCAACTCAAAAATCTGCCAATGGATGGCGGCAAAACGGTCCGGCGGGTATTCTTTAGAGTGAAAGTCTATGGAATCGCCCGCCAGTTGGCGGGGCAACCTCAGAAACAAGGAGAGAGAAATGTCTCAAGCACGCAAACTGACAAACCTCATGCTGATCATCGTTCTGGTGGCCCTGCTCGCGCCCGTTCCCGCTCAGGGCCAAAGTCCACCCTGGCCGGAGGAGCCACTCCTGGCGAAGGAGAAACAACCTAACCCGGCCACAGCCCCAGAACCGGAACACCTTGTCTCCGCCGCCGAGGCCAACATCACCGGAAACGGCAATCTCTTCACCTGGACCCAGGACACCCGCGCCGACTGGGAAACGGGAACCTGGGAGGACCTGGACGGCGTCACCGTTTCCGGCACGCTGCAGCTGGCGCAGCGATGGTTCGGGGCCAGCACCACCGTCACACCGCAGGATCAACTGGCAGGAGACCAATGGTCCCCCGCCATTGCCGTAGGACCGGACGGCGCGCTCTACGCCGTGTGGGCGGATACGCGCAACGGTGATGGGAACATCTATTTTGCCAAATCCACCGACGGCGGGACGACCTGGAGCGCCAATGTGCGGCTGAACGACGATCCCGGCACGGCATGGCAATATGACCCCGCCATCGCCGCCGACGCCGGCGCCGTCTATGTGGCCTGGGAGGACGAGCGCAACGGCAACCGGGACATCTATTTTGCCAAATCCACCGACGGCGGGGCAACCTGGAGCGCCAACACGCGGCTGAACGACGACCCAGGCACGGCAGACCAATACAGTCCCGCCATCGCCGCCGACGCCGACGCGGTCTATGTAGCCTGGACGGACGAGCGCAACGGCAACGGGGACATCTACTTTGCCAAATCCACCGACGGCGGGGCGACCTGGAGCGCCAACACGCGGCTGAACGACGACCCGGGCGGGGCGGAGCAGCGGTCTCCCGCCCTCACCGCCGACGCCGGCGCCGTCTATGTGGCCTGGACGGACGAGCGCAACGGCGGCTCGGACATCTACTTTGCCCGCTCCACCGACGGCGGGGCGACCTGGAACGCGGACGTGCGGCTGAACGACGATCCAGGCTCGGCGTGGCAGTGGTCCTCCCCTGCCATCGCTGCCGACGCCGGCGCCGTCTATGCAGCCTGGGAGGACGAGCGCAACGGCAACCGGGACATCTACTTTGCCCGCTCCACCGACGGCGGGGCGACATGGAGCGCGGACGCACGGCTGAACGACGACCCCGGCACGGCATCACAGTATGACCCCTCTATCGCCGCCGACGCCGACGCGGTCTATGCAGCCTGGGCGGATTACCGCAACGGCAACTCGGACATCTACTTTGCCCGCTCCACCGACGGCGGGGCGACCTGGAGCGCCAACACGCGGCTGAACGACGACACGGGCTCGGCGTTGTCGTGGCAGCCCGCCATCGCCGCCGACGCCGACGCGGTCTATGCAGCCTGGGCGGACGAGCGCAACGGCAACCGGGACATCTACTTTGCCCGCTCCACCGACGGCGGGGCAACCTGGAACGCCAACACGCGGCTGGACGACGACCCCGGCACGGCGGGGCAGCAGAATCCCGCCATCGCCGCCGACGCCGACGCGGTCTATGCGACCTGGGAGGACGAGCGCAACGGCAACAGGGACATCTACTTTGCCCGCTCCACCGACGGCGGGGCGACCTGGAGCGCCAACGTACAGGTGAACGACGACCCCGGCACGGCGGGGCAATACGACCCCGCCCTCGCCGCCGATGCCGACGCGGTCTATGTGGTCTGGACAGACTGGCGCAACGGCAACGGGGACATCTACTTTGCCAAATCCACCGACGGCGGGGCAACCTGGAGCGCCAACGTGCGGCTGAACGACGACCCAGGCTCGGCGTGGCAGTGGTCCCCCGCCATCGCCGCCGACGCCAACGCGGTCTATGCGGCCTGGGAGGACGAGCGCAACGGCAACAGGGACATCTACTTTGCCCGCTCCACCGACGGCGGGGCGACCTGGAGCGCCAACGTGCAGGTGAACGACGACACGGGCACGGCGTCGTACTGGTCCTCCCCCATCATCGCCGCCGCCGACGCGGTCTATGTGGCCTGGACGGACGAGCGCAACGGCAACGGAGACATCTATTTTGCCCAATCCACCGACGGCGGGGCGACCTGGAGCGCGGACGTGCGGGTGGACGACGACACGGGCACGGCGTGGCAGCAGGATCCCGCCATCGCCGCTGCCGCCAACGCGGTCTATGCGGCCTGGACGGACCGGCGCGACGGCAACCGGGACATCTACTTTGCCCGCTCCACCGACGGCGGGGCAACCTGGAGCGCCAACACGCGGCTGAACGACGACCCAGGCACGGTGTGGCTGCTGGACCCCGCCATCGCCGCCGACGCCGACGCGGTCTATGTGGTATGGGAGGGCTGGCACAACAACGACTCGGACATCTACTTTGCCCGCTCCACCGACGGCGGGGCGACCTGGAGCGCCAATGTGCGGCTGAACGACGGCCCAGGCTCGGCGTGGCAATACGACCCCTCCCTCGCCGTGGACGGGAGCGGCGCCCTCTATGCCGCGTGGGAAGATAACCGCTACGCCGGACATATCCGCGTCGCCCGTTTGCTCCCCACACCGGAATATTACACCCAGGGCCTCTACACCTCCCCCATCCTGGATACCGGCGTCAACGGCGCCCTCTGGCACTCCCTCACCTACTCCGCCACCCTCCCCCCAGGCACCTCCCTCGCCTTCGAAACCCGCTCCCGCGTCGCAGGCGGACCATGGTCGGCCTGGGAACCGGTCCACAGTTCCATTTCCTCCCCACCCGGCCAGTACTTCCAGTACCGCGTCACCTTCCTCACCTCCTTCACCAACGCCACCCCCCTCCTGGATTGGGTCAAGGTGACCTACCACTCCTCCGGCACACCTTCCCCGCCTCGCTTCGCCACCCCCTGCGGCCTCACCAACCGCCTCACCCCCTCCCTCACCGGGTCGGCAGCGGCGGGAAGCACCATCCATCTCTACGTGGACGGCGCCGAGACGCTGACGACTACGGCCTCCGCCGACGGCGACTTTGCCCTCTCCCCCACCCTGATCGCGGGAAGCCATGTCCTCACCGCCACGGCCGAGAACGCCGACGGCATCGGTCCCGCTTCGGCTCCCCTCTCCCTCACCATCAGTCCCACCCTCCCCTACGACCCCATCGGCGTCCGCGCCGGGCAGTGGAGCAAGGACGGCTGGCTGCTGGCCCCGCCCCGCGACGCCCACGGCTGCGCCAACCCGACCAACAACTGGCGCGTCTGGCCCCGGCCCAACCAAAAGCTCCGGGTGGAAGTGCCGGTCTCCTACACCGTCTCGGCGGCGGTCACCGTGACCGTGGGCACGCAGACCCTCACATTGACGGAAGAAGCCGCCGGTATGTTCGTCGGCGTCTTCTACCCGCCCATCCAGGGGGGCAACTTTGTCATCGCAATCAACGCCGATGGAAACAGCACAACCGTCACCGGCGGGCCGGTGCTGATCGACCCGGACGGCGTGGTCTATGACGCGAGCGGCACCATCAGCGACACCATCCCCGGCGTGCAGGTGACGCTCTACTACTCGGATACGCACACCGGACAATGGCTGATGTGGGACGCCTGGAACTATGACCAGGTGAACCCCCAGGTGACGCTGGCAGACGGCTACTATTCCTTCTACACGCCGCCCGGCGTCTATCGCGTGGTAGCAGAAAAAGAGAGATACCCGGCCTACACCAGCCCCAACCTGGAAGTAGTAGACCGCCCCGTGCGGCACAATGTGCCACTGGCGGGCTGGCCATGGGATATCTACTTGCCGTTGGTGATGCGCAATCGGTAGCCCCCGTCCCCGGCTCCCACGCCGAGCGCGGGAGCCGGGGCAAAGGGGCCTGAGATATCAATCACAGCATAATGCGCGGCAGACTAACACCGCATCAACACTAAACGGGAGGTTCACCGAGTGACATATTTTGACCTCACCGGTAAAACACTGGGTAAATACCAGATTCTAGAAGAGATCGGCCGAGGTGGTATGGGCACAGTGTACAAAGCTGTGCAACTAAACCTCGGACGACACGTAGCATTAAAAGTGCTTTTGCCCTCCTTGGCATCCAACACAGACTTGGTACGTCGGTTCCAAAGAGAAGCCCAAGCAGTAGCTTCCCTCAGACATCCCAACATCGTGACAGTATATGATGTCGGAAAAGACAAAGATTGCCACTATATAGCCATGGAGTATATCCAGGGTGAATCCCTGAAGGAATATATCCGGCGCAAAGGAACGAGCAACCTTAACGTTGCACTTCAGATCCTGCAAGAAGTAGCGTTTGCATTAGACTACGCTCACAAGCAAGGCTTTGTCCACAGGGACGTCAAGCCTAGCAACGTTCTGCTCGATCACGAGATGAATCGAGCCTTACTGACAGACTTTGGGGTAGTCAAGGCGATACAAGGCACACGCTTGACTCGGTCGGGAACCTTTATAGGTACTGCCGAATATGCATCACCAGAGCAAGTGTTGGGGATGGACATAGATTACAGATCTGATCTATATTCATTTGGGATCATGGCATATGAGATGTTGAGTGGCAAGGTGCCATTCGAGGGGGATACTATCTCCGTATTGCACTCTCAAGTATATGAACACCCACCAACAATCCGCCTGTATCAACCAGATTTGCCCCCGTCTGTGGATGCTGTGCTCAACAGAATGCTGGCCAAAAATCCGGAAGAACGGTATCTGAGTGCGAAGGAATTTGTAGCAGATTTGTCCAGGGCTTTGACAAGACAAGGAAAATCCGCAAATACTTTCATAAAACGTACCGGCAGGTTATCTCGGAGAGAACAACCTAAGCTGCAATGGAGTACGATTATCCTGGTAATAAGCATCATAATCCTGGGATCATTGTTAACCGCTGCGATATATTCTCTCAACGGACAGCAGGTGGACCTGGGACTGGTCACCGAATCGGCCCACTACCTCACCGCCACCGCACCGGAGCAACCACTTCCCGCCTCATCCCCGGAAAAGAATAACGGGAGAGCATCACCACCTTTGATCGAGAACGTGGGCCAGTTCGACGACGCCGTGCGCTTCCTGGCCTGGGGCACCAACGGCTCCGTTTTCCTCACCGACAACGCCCTGTGGTTCACCACCTACGAGTCATCCCCGGCAAAGGACACAACCTCCAAAACCCCTTCTGCAGAACGGCTACAGGCCCAAGGCCCCCGGCAGGGCGTTGCCCTAAAGGTCTCCTTCCCCAACGCCAACCCGCACCCCCACCTGGAACCCTTTGCCCGCCTGGATACCCATGTCTCCTACTTCCTGGGCAACGATCCCACCGGCTGGCACGCCAACGTACCGGTCTATGGCGGCGTGCGCTACAGAAACCTGTACCCCGGCGTGGACCTGGAGGTGCGCGCTGAAGGGGGCCATTGGCACTGGCGGGCGGTCTGTCAGACCGACGATTGTTCCGCCGCCCTGCAAAACGTGCGCCTGCGCGTGGAAGGAGCCGACGCTCTGGCCGTGGAAGGCAACCACCTGCGTCTCCACACCGACCTGGGTGACATTTCACTGCCCTTGTTACAAGCCGTCTCCGCCACAGGAAAACTCCAACCTGTGGCCGCGCAGCCCCAGGTCACCGGCAGAGAGATCATGACTCCCTTCAGTCCAGCACACCCTGTAACAACAGATTCCACCCAAGACAACACCGATGCCCTATCTTTCAGCACCTACCTGGGCGGCAGTGGAGATGAGTACGGAGCCGGTTTGGCCGTGGACGGAAACGGCAACATCTATGTCGCCGGGCGGACCTATTCCGCCGACTTTCCCACCTCCCCCGGAGCCTTTGATACGGGTCTGGGCGGTGGCGAAGACGCCTTTGTCGTCAAGCTGAACAACACGGCTTCTACCTTGCTGTATGCAACCTTTATCGGCGGGAGCGGTTCCGATGAAGGGTTTGGCATAGCCCTGGACAGCAACGGCCAAGTCTACCTCACAGGCAAGACAGATTCCAGCGATTTTCCCACAACCTCCGGGGCTTTTGACACAGACCACAACGGCAGCTGGGATGCCTTTGTGACCAAGCTGAACGCCGATGGCACGGCTTTGCTCTATTCCACTTTTATCGGCGGGAGCGGTTCCGACTGGGGCAGCGACCTTGCGGTCAACGCCCCCGGCGAAGCCTTTGTCGTCGGCACCAGCATCGGCAGCGGCTTCCCCACCACCTCCGGAGCCTACCAGACGAGCAACCACGGCGGCTGGGATGCCTTCGTCCTGAAACTGACCGCAGCCGGGGACGCCCTTTCCTATTCAACCTTTGTGGGGGGAGGGTACGACGACTATGGCTCAATCATCGCCATAGATGACGGCGGAGCCGCCTATATCGGCGGCTGGACCGCTTCCTCCGACTTTCCCACAACCCCCGGCGCCTTTGACACCACCTACAACGGCGGCGGCTACGGCTCCGGCGGGGACCCTTATGTGACCAAGATCAACGCCACGGGAACGGCTTTGGTCTATAGCACCTTCCTGGGCGGCAGCGGCTTTGACGACGCCTACGCCATCACCCTGGACGACACCGGCTCAGCCTACCTGGTCGGCAACACCGGTTCCACCGACTTTCCCGTGACCTCCGGGGCCTATGATACCGACTACAACGGCGGAGATGCCGACGGCTTTGTGGCGAAGCTGAATCCCGATGGCAGCGATCTTGTCTTTGCCACCTACTTGGGGGGCAGCGACGGGGATGTCATCTGGGGCATCGGGCGGGGCAATGCAAACTCCATCTACTTATACGGACAAACCAACTCGCCCGATTTCCCCACCACCTCGGACGCTTACGACACCGGCTACAACGGCGGCGATTGCGGCAGCCACGCCTGCAACGATCTCTTCCTCGCGGTGCTGGACGCCAATGCCGACAATTTGACTTACGGAACCTACCTGGGTGGGAGCGATGACGATTATGCCTGGGGGGAGGACATGGAGTTGGCAGACAATCAGGTCTACCTTTCGGCCCGCACCAAGTCCGCCGATTTCCCGACTACTCCCGGCGCGTATGATACCGGCTACAACGGCGGTTGGGATGTAGCGGTTGTGAAATTACTCGTGAGTGATCTTGTTGCCTACTATCCTTTCAACGGGAACGCCAACGATGAGAGTGGGTATGGGCACCACGGCCAAGTCTACGGGGCAACCCTGACAGCGGATCGTTTTGGCAACACTGAGCAAGCGTACTATTTCGATGGGAACAGTTATATTTCCATCCCCGCAGCAGCGGTTAACGACTTGCCAACAGGAAGCGTCTTGGCCTGGATCAAACTTGACCAAGTTACCCGAGGTTATTGCATCTTGGATAAAACGGATTCCTACGTGACAAACGACATCCAATGGTCGGTAACGCCAGACGGCAAATTGAGACTTTACCTGGATGCGCCTTATGGTCAAACACAGCAACCCTTTTACTCAAACACCTCTATTGGTGCAGGAACATGGCACCAGGTAGCTGTCACATGGGATGGTACGACTTGTAGATTTTACCTAGATGGCAATGCTGATGGTGCAAGCTCCTGCGACGGCCTAGGTGTGCCGGATTCAAACCTCCAACCTTACATTGGCAAAGTGAAAAACGATACAAAGTTCATGCTTGGCGTTGTTGATGATATCCGCATTTACAACAGGTCGCTGACGGAGGCGGAGATACGGAGCCTCTATGATGCAGAAAAACCAACTCCCGGTCCTCGTATCCACCATGGCTGGGTGTATGACTCGGGCCGTCACCGCTTCGTCCTATTCGGCGGCTGGGACGGCAACCAGATGCTCAACGATACCTGGGAGTTCGACGGTAGCCGGTGGTATCGAATAGACACTCCCCAGGCTCCATCACCCCGCAATGCGGTCACCATGGTCTATGACAGCGACAGGCAACGGGTTGTGCTATTCGGCGGTTCGCCGGGCGATAGTGCGGTCTATGGGGATACCTGGGAATATGACGGCACAACCTGGACCCAAATCAATACCACCTCTGCTCCCAGTGCCCGTGCAGATGTTAGCATGGTCTATGATGCTCCCCGCCGCCGCATAATCCTGTTCGGCGGCACCGATCAGCCTGGTACCTCTTATCACGTCTTTAGCGATACATGGGAATTCGATGGCTCCAATTGGGTGCAAAAATCACCGCTCCATTCTCCGTCGGCCAGGTGTTGCGGCAAATCCTCATTGATGATTTATGATTCCCAACGCCAGCGCACGATCCTGCACGCCGGCTGGGTCGGTGGGGGTTGCAACAGGGAGACCTGGGAATATGATGGCAATGACTGGACCTTGATCACCAGCAGTGGGCCATCGCGATACGGTCATGCGTTAGCCTACGACAACAACCGGGGGCGGGTGCTCTTTCACGGCGGCAGCGATTGCTACCAGACGGTGAACGATACTTGGGAATACGATCCGGCGACGACTACGTGGACGCAGATTCAGGTGGCGACCAATCCACCTGCCCAGTGCTGTGCGCCAATAGACTACGATCCGATCAGCCACAAATTCTTGATGTACGGTGGCTTTGATAGCAGCGACAACATCCTCGATGAGCTATGGGCCTATGATCCAACGCTACAAACCTGGGAGCAGATCACGACCACGCTGAGCGGCGCTTTTAGCTACTAGTTCCCCTACCTGGATCCCGATCCTACCACACCCAACTGCGCCTTCTTCCGCGACATCCGGGCCAGCACGGTCGTGACCGCCCAGGTTTATGTAGATGACAATTTCAACGGCATTCAGGATACGGGCGAGCTGACGGCCACCGTGAGTCCGGCACAAGTACCGACAGCCCTCTTTGGCAATCTCCTGTCCGGTCCTGTGCGCCTGGTCAGCGACCAGCCCTTGCAGGCTTACGCCCATTATACGGTGAACGATTGCAGCATTTATGACGATCAACAGTATGAGTACGCAGCTGCCACACCCGGCACCCGCTTTGTCGTGCCTCTGGACGGCGGCACGGTTCACCTGGTCGCCACGCTGGACAGCACCACCGTCCATGTGCCGACGGGGACCGTAACCCTGGATAGCGGAGACCATTTTGCCCTGAGCGCTGCCGCAGGGGACGTGCTCACTGCCGACAAGCCCATTGCTGCTGCCTGGATTCGGTTCAACCGGGGTAACAAAGATTCCTCCGCTGCCGTCAGCCTGACTCCGGCGGAATATGGCGGCACCGAATTTTGGGTCCCCCCCCGGATTGACTTGCAAGTTTCAACCATCAGCGACGACCGGCGGCTGATCCTGGCTTACAGCGATGGAACCATCGAGACACGCACCATGCCCACCGATGCTACCTTGATCACGACCACACAATCGGCAGCCCTTTACTGGTTCATAGATGTCAACACAAACGATCCGTGGGATGGCTCACGCCGGTTTGAGGAACTGTGGGCTATCCCGGCAGTGGACCGCTTGGGCAACGAATATGCTACCGGCGGTTACCTGCTCTCCACCCATGACGGCAACTCGGTGCAAATAGACGGAGACTATGACGGCACATACGAGCAGCAGATCACGCTCCAGGCGGGGGAGATGCTTTCACCCTATGTACGCGAGCCTGCACCTCACACCGCCCTGCGGACCGATTATGTGGGGCACGTTCGCGCCGACTACCCTCTGCTCAATTGGCAAGCAGGGACGATGAACTGGGAAGGCACCGATGAGCATCTATGGGGGACGGAGCTGCTGTTCACACCATATTCCATCACTGGCCCTCTGCTCGCCGACCTGAGTGCCTCGCCCCTATCCGGGCCGACCCCTCTGACAGTCCAGTTTCACGATCAATCGAGCGGACGCATCATGGCTTGGGATTGGCTCTTGGGGAATGGCGACAGGAGCGGCGCCCGCCACCCCCGCCACACCTACCGGCAAATCGGGACATACTCTATCACCCTCACCGTCACCGGTCCGGAAGGCAGCGACAGCACAACGAGAACCGATTACATCTCGGCCCTGCCCTCTGTACCCCACGCCGCCTTCAGTGCATCCCCCCTGTCTGGATCGCCTCCTCTGACCGTCTACTTTACCGATCAATCCGGTGGCGAGATCACCGACCGACACTGGGACTTTGGCGATGGTAGCAGCAGCACCGAACAGAACCCCATTCACACCTACACCACACCGGGAACCTTTAGCGTCACCCTCACCGTCTCGGGGCCGGGCGGCCAGGACTCGCTCACCCGCACCGACTACATTGCAGTCGTCCAAAACGCAGAACCCAAGACGTGGACCTTTATGCTCTACTTTGCCGGCGATAACGACCTAAGCTCCTTCCTACAACGAGCCGTCGAACGCATGGAACAGGTACAACCCCGCGACAACCTCAATGTACTGGTCCTGATGGACAGCGCGGGAGAACAAGGCACTTATCTGTATCACGTCGGGTACTATCCGACCGCGGGAATCGATTCCCCCATCATAACCGACCCGTGGACCGGCTGGGACGGCCACAGCGAACGCAACACCGGCGAGGCCGTGACCTTGCAACGTTTCATCACCTGGGCACGGGAAAATTACCCTGCCGACTATTACTTCCTCTCCATCGCCGATCATGGGCGGGGCACTTCGGGCATCGCTTGGGACAAAGATGCTACCAGCAACGGCAGTTACCTTTCCTCTTACAGCGACCTGGGAACCGTCCTCAGCAACGCTACCGGCGGCGGCATGGACCGCATTGACGTCATCATGCTCGATGCCTGTTTGATGGCTTTGCTAGAGGTGGACTATGAGATCAAAGACACGGTAGATTACATCATCGCTTCCCAAAACCTGGGGTGGAGCGTCTTTGCCTACGACCGCTACATGGAGGCCGTCACCGCGGCTACCGATCCGGCCGGCTTGGCCACCTCTATAGCACAAGCTTACTCTGATGCGTGCCCCGACATGCCCCACACAATCTCGGTCGTGGATACATCCCGATTGACGGAACTGGGTGACTCCGTAAACACCCTTGCCCAAACCCTCTCTACCCACCTTGAGGATAACGCCCTACAATTCAAAAACATCCGCGACACCGTCCAGGTCTTTGACTCCTACACTCCTTACGAAGGCCCCGACCCGAGCACCGATGAGTATATTGACCTGTACCACTTTGCAACGTTGATCCAAACCTTCTTTGGCGAAGGCACCGATCTGGCCCAGGCCGCCCAAGCGGTCATGAATGCGGTGGATGAGACCGTTCTCTATGAGAACCATCAAAGCGCAACAAACTTCTGGTCGGGCGATTGGTGGGATTTAGACAACGCTCACGGCATATCCTTATACTTCCCACCACGCAGCGGGGGCGACGATTATACGCGCTATCTGGATGAGGTGGATTGGGTGTTCACCGCCTTCACCCGGTGGGACGAATTCCTCAGTCAATACTTCCAGCTAACCGTTCTACCACCCGCTCCCTGGCAAGCTCCCAGCCACGGCATAATGGGAAAGCCCTACTACCGGATCCATTTGCCGATCATCTTTAGCAAGTCGCCGATGGCCCGCTAGCGGATAACCCGGACGCCGCCCATGTAGGGCCGCAACACCTCCGGCACGACGATGCTGCCGTCGGCCTGCTGATAGTTCTCCATGATGGCGATCATCACCCGCGGCAAGGCCAAGCCGGAGCCGTTGAGGGTGTGCACAAAACGGGGTTTGGCCCCTTTGGCCGGGCGGTAGCGGATGTTGGCCCGGCGGGCCTGAAAATCTGTGCAGTTGGAGAGAGAGCTGACCTCCAACCACTCGCCCACGCCGGGCGCCCACATCTCCAGGTCATACTTCTTGGCGGCGTGGAAACCCAAGTCGCCGGTGCACATCTGCACCAGCCGATAAGGGATTTGCAGACCCTGACAGATCGCTTCGGCATCACGGACCATCGCCTCCAACTCATCGTAGGAGGTCTCCGGTGTGGTCAGCTTATACATCTCCACTTTATCAAACTGGTGACCGCGCTTCATACCCCGCACGTCGCGCCCTGCCGACATCTTTTCGCGACGAAAACAAGGACTGTACGCGACATAGTATAGCGGCAAGGCTTCGGCCGGCAGAATTTCATCGCGGTGCAGGTTGGTCAAGGGGATCTCGGATGTACCGATAAACCAAAAATCCTCTTCTGCATCGTGATAAATGTTGTCGGCAAATTTGGGAAGCTGAGCCGCACCGACCATCATCTCCCGGCGGACCATGTAGGGCGGATAGATCTCGGTGTAGCCCTGCTCCAGATGCACATCCAGCATCCAGGTAATGAGGGCGCGCTGCAGGCGCGCCCCCAACCCTTTGAGCACATAAAAGCGCGTGCCCGACATCTTGACGCCCCGCTCAAAGTCCACAATGTCCAACGTCGGCCCCAAGTCCCAGTGGGGAACCGGCTCAAAATCAAACTCCCGGGGTTCGCCTTTGGTCCAGAGGACGACGTTATGCTCCTCATCGGGGCCAACCGGCACATCGGGGGCCGGCAGGTTGGGGACCCAGAGCATGGCTTCATACAGGTCCCGCTCAACCGCTTTCAGGTCCCCTTCCAACACCTTGAGACGAGCACCCACGGCCCGCATCCGCTCAATCTTGGCCTGGCGCTCTTCCGGATCCCGACTGCGCCCGATCTCTTTGGAAACGGCATTACGTTCTGCCCGCAGCGACTCCACCTCGGTCAGCAGCGAGCGTCTCCGGGCATCTAGCTCTAGAATACGGTCAATGGGTGCATCGGCGTTCAAAGCCGCCATAGCCTCTTTGACCATTTGGGGATTCTCTCGGATCAGGTTGATGTCCAGCATTGTTCCTCCCAGAATTAAAAGTTACTCACGCACGCGCTGTGACAAGCCGAATGACAGGCCGAATGGCAATCACAGGCACTATGGCAAGCAGAGTGACAAGCATCGTGGACGCAAGCAGAATGGCAAGCATCATGGACACAAGCACTGTGGCAGGCCGAGTGACAGGCCGAATGGCAAGCATCGTAACAGGCGGTCACCACCTCTCCGGCCAAGCTGCTGATGGTCCGTTCCACGGCGTCGGCAGTTCGCACGGCCAGCCCTTCGATGCCCTGGGCAACGCTGGCGGCTGCCCCTTCGGCAATACCGGCCACTTCATCGGCAGCCCGCAGCAGAGGGAGATCCCCTAGATCCATCTTTTTGATCTGCGGCTCTTGCCTTTCCCCCTCCGGCCTGTACCGCTCCGAAAGGATGATCCAGGGAAAGTACTCATCCTCCCGCTCTGCACGGCGAGAAGGAGGCAATCGTTGCCACTCCTCCCACAGGGTATCGGCCCGGCGGCGGTAGGTCTCACGGGTCTTTTGGGCATCGGCGTTCCAGATCTTTTTCTGCAGCCGGGCGGAAACCGCAAGCATCACCCGGTCAATCGTCTCCGGCGGAATCGTGCCGTCGTCGGCGATTCCATCCACCAGGGCTTTTTCATAATCCTCCAGGGGCAGATCGGGATTGGTGACCTCCAACTGTAGCGGCTTTTTGTTGAGAACGGTCAGCACCCCCTTCTGCACCAACCCCAACACCACCAGGGTCAGGACTTTGGCCGTATCACCGATATAGAGGGCGGCTTCAATAGCCTCCAGATCGGGGACAAACCCCGGTTGTTCAAAAGTCTCAATCTCAATTTCGGGAGCCTCATAGCCTTCCGGGGCAGGTTTGGGAGCCACCCAACGCATCGTCCCGTAAACGATGCCACCCGCCAGGGTCAGCCCACCGCCCAGGGCCAGCCCCAGCAGCAGGCCGATAGGCAGGTTCTTTTCGGCAGCCGACTCGGCAACGGGCGTCGCCTCCTCTCGGACCAAGGGCGAAGGTTCTGGCGTCAGGGTCGCACTGAAATAGTCGGCAGGCAAATAGATGCCGCGCACCGCCATCTTTTCCTGGGGAGCCAAACCGGACCGGGAGACATAAAGGGACAACCAATTTTTGCCGCCGACCTGATCCGGTGTTGGGTAATACACCCAACGATCAAAGGAATCGACAACCTCCTGTTCAACAAAGATACGGGCCTCGTTGACGATCTCGTCGGTCACCTGCTCCGGTTGGGTGATTTCTGCAGGCAACTCAATGGGAAAGATCAACGTCACAACCTGTTCTTCAATGGGCAGCCCCCATTGGGGAGGTGTCCAGGCAACGACGCGGTAGGGTTTGCCGTCAATGGTTGTCGTATCCAGGTAACGTTCAACCAGATAACGGACTTCCAGAGTGTAGGTCTCGCCCGGCCGGGTGGCGGTATCAAACTCGGCACGGTATTTCTCATCGCCCAGGGGAACCAAGCGCACCGGTATCACTTGATCGCCGTGCTCCAGATGGGCCTCAATTTGACCGTGGCCCTTGTCAAAAGGCCCAATAGTCGTGATTTTGGTGCGGACGGCATCATCTATAAAGGTCAAGCGATATTTGACCCGGAGACGGCCATCCTGGAGCACCACTACCTGGGATTCGACGTGGGTGAGAGTCGGAGCAGCCAGGACCGGAACAACCCCCAGGGCGAGCAAGCATACGGCCCACAAAACCGAACGCACGACCCGTTTCCGCATTTTGCCCCTCCTGCCCTACCCGATGCCTCCTTGAAAACCGCAAGCCGTCCACGCGGTGGGGCCGACCGGGACTTTCACCCTCCGGTGAGCCGGAATCGGCCAATCTCCTCCATTATAACGCAAATCGGCGATTCACGCCAAAGGCCACGGCGGGTATGCTGTGATCCGCCGTGATCTGGCTTCCGGCCACCACACCTCCGGGCCGGGAGCAATGAATGCAAATCCACGGTTCGCTGTTTTCAACGGAGCGGATTTGTGGTAAACTAGAGCCGCCGTTCACACAAGATACCATGATCCTGCATGGGGGGAACGATGAAAGCATATTTGGACAAACTGTTTGATCTGACAGACCGGGTGGCCGTCGTCACCGGCGGCGGCGGGGTGTTGTGCGGGACGATAAGCCGCGCCCTGGCGGCGGCGGGGGCACGGGTGGCCGTGCTAGATCTGTTCCCGGAGGCAGCCCGGCGGGTAGCCGATGAAATTGCAGCGCAGGGAGGTGAAGCACTGGCCCTCCGATGTGATGTGTTGGATCGGAGCGGCATTGAATCGGCCGCAGAAACGGTTATGGCCACCTTTGGCCGGTTAGACATCCTCATCAACGGCGCAGGAGGCAACAAGAAAGAGGCGACAACGACACCCGATCTGTCTTTCTTTGACCTGCCCGCCGAGGCGGTGCAGTGGGTGTTCAACCTGAATTTCTTGGGTACGCTGTTGCCCAGCCAGGTTTTTGGCCGCCCTATGGCCGAACAGGGCAAAGGTGTCATCCTCAACATCTCCTCTATGAACGCCTTCCGCCCTCTGACGCGCATCCCGGCCTATTCGGCGGCCAAAGCAGCGGTGAGCAATTTCACCCAATGGCTGGCCGTCCACATGGCCCAAGAGTATGCCCCCGGCATCCGGGTCAATGCCATCGCCCCCGGCTTTTTCCTGACGGAGCAAAACCGCTTCCTGCTCACCGACGAGGAAACGGGAAGGCTAACACCGCGCGGCCAGACCATCATCGCCCATACGCCTATGGGCCGCTTTGGCAACCCGGAAGACCTGATCGGCACGGTGTTGTGGCTGCTCTCCCCGGCCTCCGAATTCGTCACCGGGATCGTCGTGCCGGTGGACGGGGGATTTAGCGCATTCAGCGGGGTGTGAGGAGGGAAACATGGTCAAGATCACCGACACGGCCCGGCCTCTGGCAGAGCTGGAACCCAAGCACGATTTCTTCATCGGCATTGATTCCGACGGCTGCGCCTTTGATACGATGGAGATCAAGCACAAGGAGTGTTTTTGCCCCAACATCATCAAGCACTGGGGCCTGCAAGCGGTTTCCAAGTATGCCCGCGAAGCCGCCGAGTTCGTCAACCTGTATTCCAAGTGGAGGGGGATCAACCGCTGGCCCGCCCTGGTCATGGTGCTGGACCTGTTGCGCGAGCGGCCCCAGGTGCAGGCCAGGGGCGTCGAGATCCCCCAGGTTCCACGCATCCGCGCCTTTATCGCCGACGATGCCTACCCCAAGAGCAACGACGGCTTGAAGGCATATATGGCCGCCCACCCCGACCCGGAGTTGGACCGCGCTCTGGCCTGGAGCCTGGCCGTCAACGCCACCATCGCCGACATGGTCCACGGCATTCCACCTTTCCCCTACGTGCGGGAAAGCCTGGAATACCTTTTTGACAAAGCGGACATGATCGTCGTCTCCCAGACACCGTTGGAGGCCCTGACGCGGGAGTGGCAGGAGCACGGCATTGACCGCTATGTGCGCCTCATCGCCGGGCAGGAGATGGGCAAAAAGAGCGAACACCTGGCCCTGGCCGCCGGGGACAAGTACCCACCGGACCGGATCCTGATGATCGGCGACGCGCCGGGCGACCTGCGGGCAGCGCGGGCCAACGGCGCGCTGTTCTACCCCATCAACCCCGGCCACGAGGAAGAGTCGTGGCAACGTTTTTACGAGGAAGCGGTGCACCGCTTCCTGGACGGCACGTATGCGGGCGAATATGAGGGACGGCTCATCGCCGAGTTCGACGCCCTGCTGCCCGATGTGCCGCCGTGGAAGTTGACCTGATCCCCGGCAGGACCTTCCCGCCGGTTGCCGGGCTGGAGGGTGTAGCGCAAACCTCCGGCTTGCGATCTTGGCGCAGCAGCGACCCATGTCGCCCTTTTGGGGCCTGCGGCCGGGCGGCCGGCCAACGGCCCGCCGGGGGCGGCTTCAACCGCTATTTTCGAGGAAACGATGATGCTTTTGGGCACAGGAAGCACAGATCGGCTGCTGACGGACGCCGAGGTGCGTTCGCTGGTTTTTGAGGCGTTGGATCGGGCCGCGTTGGACGGCAAGCGGGTGCTGGTCATCATCCCCGACCACACGCGGACCGCGCCGCTGCCCCTTTTTTTCCGACTGTTCCACCGAGCACTGCGGGAACGGGTGGCCGCGCTAGACTTTTTGGTCGCTCTGGGAACCCATCAGCCCATGGGCGAGGAAGCGTTGCGCCGCCTGGTGGGGATCGGCGCGGAGGAACAGGCCACAACCTACGCCGATGTCCACATCTACAACCATCGCTGGGACCTACCCGGCACGCTGACCACGCTGGGGACCATCCCGGCGGATGAGATCGGCGACATGAGCGGGGGCCTCCTGGCCCGGCCCGTGCCGGTCACGGTCAACCGCATGGTGCTGGATTACGATCAGTTGATCGTCTGCGGCCCTGTCTTTCCCCACGAGGTGGTGGGCTTTTCCGGGGGCAACAAGTATTTCTTTCCCGGCATCAGCGGCCCGGAGGTGATCAACGTCACCCACTGGCTGGGCGCGCTGCTGACCAGCTACGCCATCATCGGGACGGGCTATACGCCGGTGCGGGCGGTAATCGACCGGGCAGCATCGTTCATCCCCATCCCCAAGCTTTGCTTTGCCCTGGTCGTGGGGAAACACAACGGCGAGGGGGACGGCAGCGTACCGTTGCAGGGCCTGTTCATCGGTTCAATGGAGGAAGCATGGCAGGCCGCCGCCGACCTGTCATCGCGGGTGCATATTGTTTGGGTGGAAAGGCCCTTCCGCCGGGTGCTTTCGATCATGCCGGCCATGTACGACGACCTGTGGACGGCGGCCAAAGGCATGTACAAATTGGAACCGGCGGTCGCCGACGGCGGCGAGGTGATCATCTATGCGCCCCACATCAACGAGATCTCTTACACCCACGGGCGCGTCATTGACCGGATCGGCTATCACGTGCGCGATTATTTCGTCAAGCAATGGGATCGCTTCAAGGATTATCCCTGGGGTGTGCTGGCCCATTCCACCCACCTGCGGGGCATCGGGACTTATGACGAGGCCACCGGCGTAGAACGCCCCCGCATTGACGTCACGCTGGCCACCGGCATCCCCCGCGAACGGTGCGAGCGGGTCAACCTGGGTTACATGGATCCGGCAGAGATTGACATCCGCGCCTGGCAGGGCCGCGAGGAGGAGGGTATCCTGGTCGTGCCCCACGCCGGGGAAATGCTGTACCGGGTCGGCCCAAACCCCGGTACAGGGACGTGAAGGGGTGCTCAAAACAACCCAGGCCATCCGGGATGGCCTGGGTTGTCTTTTTGCATCCGGACGGAGCAGGGGAGGGCCGTCCTGAGAGACCGCCAGGGCGGTTACTGTCGCACCAAACGATCTCCTTCCAATTTGTAAACCCGCGTCTCTTCCTGGGAAGGACAGCATCTGGGGTCCTCCGGCCCGTGGGTGACCATTTCAACCGTGATCTTGCCGTTGGCGATGGTGAGAGATTTGACCTGTGCCCGGTCCTCCAACAAAGTGGTGGCCGCGTTCTCCGGCTTGCCATCTTTGTTGACCACGGCAGCGAGGTAAACAAAACTACCACTGCCTCCCGAATTCTCAACCAAGAGCACGGCAGCATCCTCTGCCCCGTCGCCGTTCAAGTCACCCAGAGCATATGGCTCGATGAACAGAACCGTGGGCCGAGACGCACCGCCCTCTACAAAGGGTTCTCCTTCATATTTGCCGTTTGTCAGCTGCACAGGCTCCTCATAAATGCCCCCATACTCGGCGTTCTTGAGTGCATCCTCCGTCAACGGAGGGGGAGACCCCCCGCAAGCAGCAACCGCCGCCAGCATCAGCAACGCGAGCACGATCAAACCAAAATTCCGACCCTTCATCGTTTCCTCCTCAAATTCACGGTTGACAACCCCTTTATTATAAGCCAGGCGGGGCAACCCTGCCCGACCTTTGCCCAACGCTTCCCCAACGTTCACCCGACGCCATCTCCCAGCCGATGCCCATCGTGCGCTGCTTGCCGCCCCACCCCTTTTTGGGTATAATGTTTCGGCAAGTTACGGCGGTAGACAATGAATGCAGAAGCACGGACACAGAAAATCACAAAACACCTCCTATCGGCCTTGATGTTTGCCGTCCTGTTCGCCTTGCTATTGGGGGCGAACATGCAAAAGAGCCTGGACCACGACGAACACCAATTCATCGCCGGCGGTGCACTCCTGGCGCAGAAGGGGTTGCTTCCTTACAAAGACTATGCGTACTTTCATATGCCATACCTGGCATTTGCCTATGCAGCGATCTTCAAAATCACCGCTTACCGCCTGTTGGCAGCGCGGGTGTTTTCCACAGCGTGCGCTTGGCTGATGCTGATCGCAATTCTGCTCCTGGCCTGGCGGCTGTTCCGCGGACGGCACCTTCTCTTGCGCTCCTTGCTCTCCCTCGGCAGCGCGGGGCTGATATTGACCAATCCGCTGTTCGTTTACACCAGCGGCAAGGCATGGAACCATGACGCCACAGTGCTACTGATCCTGCTGGCATTTCTGGCCTCCGGTCGCAGTGTGAAACAAAACGGATGCCCCAAATGGCTGTTCCTGAGCGGTCTGCTGCTTGGCCTGGCCACCGGTGTCCGTCTTTCCGCCGCGCCCCTTGCCTTGCCGTTCTTGCTAATGACCCTGTGGCCTGCTCCCAAGCCACGCTCCGGAACGCTCCGGCGTCCTATGACCTTTGGCCTGGGCCTCCTCGTCGGACTATTGCCCGCAGCATTTCTCTTCGTCTTGGCTCCCCGCCAATTCCTCTTCGGCAACCTGGGCTATCCTCATTACAACACCCTTTACCGCCAGCAAGTGGGATTTGTCGCAGGGGATGTCAGCGTGATCGCCATGAGCATCGGCGGCAAACTCCGATACCTGGCCCGCTATGTTTTTAGCTCCCCCGGCAACCTGCTACTCCTCCTCGCCTTTGTCTTTTTCGCCCTGTACATGCCTCTGACCGACCTGCACCGCCCCGGCCCCTACCGCTTTGAGTTGACCCTTTCGCTACTCCTCATTCCCTTCCTGCTCATCGGTTCCTTTGCCCCTACCCCTGCTTTCTTCCAATACTTTTACGCCTTGGTCCCCTTTGCCCTGTTGAGCATCCTATATGCCATGGCCGATCTCCGAGAGCGCAAAGCAAAACAGAACTGGAGCTTGGCCTTGTGGGTGCTGATCCTGACCCTATCGTGCGCCTATGGGATCAAAGCATATGAGAGCATCCACACCCTCTTCACCCCCGACGATTGGCTACCGATGCAAGTCCATAGAAGCGGTCGGGAAATCGCCGAGATGGTCGGTGCGGAGCCGGTACTGACCCTATCCCCCATCTTTCCCCTGGAAGGACAGGTGGACATCTACCCGGAGTTTGCAACCGGTGTTTTCGCCTGGCGCGTTGCACCTTTGGTTCCCTACGATACAAGGCGCGAGATGGGAATCATCTCGCCGACCGAGCTCACCGACCTCTTGGCCTCCAAGCCACCGGGGGGCATCCTCGTCGGCGACGAGGGCGGATTGGAGCAACCTTTCGTCGACTATGCCGAGCAGAACGGCTACGAGGCACGGCCCCTGGATGACGGGCACACGCTGTGGGTTGCGCCGCTTCAACGTTGACTTCTCCCCACATTTGTAGTATCATCCGCCCCGGTGAACTATGAACGGAGCGGATAATCGGGAGCGGTTTTGGCTCTCCTGGGGCAGCGTGCTGTTGCTTATGGGCCTGGCCTTGGCCTTACGCTGGCGCTACATCCGGGAGATCAGCCTCTCCGTAGATGAATTCAACACCATCTGGGCAGCACGCCACGTCCTGGTCCGCGGTGTGCCCGGCTTCCCTTCGGGCAACATCTACCCCCACGGCTTTGTCTTTACCTACCTAACCGTGCCCTTTGTCTTGGGCGACCTGAACGAATCGCTGGCCCGCATTCCCGGCCTCCTGATCAGCCTGATCACGATCCCGGCCGTTTACTGGACGGGCCGCCGCTTCTTCGACGACCGGGTAGCACTTATTGCCGCCGCCGCCCTGACGGTGGACCCCGATTGCATCGTCTGGGGTGGGCGGGCACGAATGTACGGCCTGCTACAGTTGCTCACCATCCTGATCGTCTACTTTTACTACCGGGGCCTGGTCAAGGACCGCGCCCGTGACCGCTACCTGGCCCTGATCCTGGTCATCGTTGCCATCTTTACCCATGCCGAAGCAGGCTTGCTGCTCCCGGCCCTGGGCCTGGCGACGCTGCTTCTCCGGCCCTGGCGCGACATCTGGCAGCGGGACATCATCCTACCCTTTGTTATCGCAGCCTTTGGCGCAGCAGCCTTTTTTCTGCTTTCCAAATACGGGCAACAAGAACATCTCAAAATCATCCAAGAAAGCCGCCCCTATCTGGACCTGGGCAGCGATCTCCTCGGTGGTCCCCAGGTGTTCGCCCCCGTCTTCACCGACCCCCATCGCCTGCCTTTCACCATCCTGGCAGCCCTGGGCCTGGTGTTCCTCCTGCGCCCCCCTCCGAAGAGGCGGTCGCCGGAGGCTTTCCTCTACCTCGTCTTCTTTGCAGTCCTCATCCCCATCTTGGTCCTGGCCGGAGCCACTTGGCGAAACGAACGCTACCTATTCCTGCTTCTGCCCCTCCTCTACCTGCTCGGCGGCAAGACCTTATGCCGCTTGCCGGACCGGCTCTCCGTCTCGGAGCGCACCCGGAGATGGCAACCGGCGGTCCTGGCCCTGATGGTAACCCTCTACATCGGCCTAACCGGCACGCCCCAGGCGTACACCCAAGAACTGGGCTACGACCGAGCCTTCCGTTTCCTCCGCCAAGAGCGACAGCCTCAGGATACGGTGGCGACGGTAGCTCCCAGCGCGTGCGCCGTCTACCTCCGGCAATGCGACTACTTCGTCATCCAACGGGGCTATCGGGAATTCGTCGTCCGCCGCCCCGGTGACGGTCTGCCCGCCGACCTGTGGGCGGCAACCCCGGTGCTCACCGAGACAACCCGGTTCGTTGCATTGTTGGATACCGTCCCCCGCCTTTGGTTCGTGACCGATTCCTGGCGATTTCAGACCAGGTACGACGCCGACTTTATCCAAACCGTTCTGGACCACATGGACCTGGTCTACAACGAGGGAGGCGTGCTGATCTTTCGCGCAGAAGGCTACCATCCGCCTGCGCCCCCCCTCTTCCGTCGGGAACGTCGGGCCGACTTTGACAACGCACTGCGGTTGACCGGCTTTGGCCTTTCTGCCGTGCACCTTGCTCCAGGCCAAGAGATCACGGTCACCTTAGACTGGCAGGCATTGGAAGATGCAGGCATCGCCTACACCGCCTTTCTGCACCTGTTGGCCGCCGACGGCAGCGGCGTAGCAGGGCTGGATGAACCGGTCCTGCGTGGCCTCTACCAACCCGACTTTTGGCCGCCGGACATGACCTTCACCGACCGCCACCGCCTGACCCTGCCCGCCGACCTGCCGCCGGGCCGCTACCGCCTGGACCTGGGCCTCTATCCCTCCGACCGGCCCGGTGAGCTGCTGCCGGTGGCGGGCTGGGACCGCCTGCCCCTGGCCGCCTTGCCCATCGGCGACGCCGAACCGCTCCCCCCGCCCACCGCCATCCCCGCCGACCACACCTTTGGCGTCCCCACCTCCGGCGACCGCTTCCGCCTCCTCGCCTACAACCTGCAACCTCCCTCCCACAACCTCCCCCCTACAACCTACGACCTGACCCTATACTGGCAAGCCCTCACCCCCCCCGACCGCGATTACACCGTGTTCGTCCACCTCCTCGGCCCCGACGGCGAGATCGTCGCCCAGGATGACGCCCCGCCGGGCGACCCCTTCTTCCCGACCACAACCTGGCTGCCGGGCGATGTGGTGCGCGACGGGCACACCCTTTCCCTGCCGGAGGATGCGCCGCCGGGCACGTACACCCTCCTCGTCGGCCTTTACCACCAACCCGGCGGCGAGCGGTTGGGCGACGCTGCCCTGCTGACCACCCTGACCCTGCCGGAGGAGGCCCCTTGATGACCGCCCGCTTTCGCGCCCGGCCCGGCGCATGGCTCCTGGGGGGCCTCATCGTCGCCTATATCGCCTTCTTTGGCCCTCTGACGGTGCGCCAACACGATGCCTTCCAGACCACGGCCTTTGACCTGGGCAACGTGGACCAGGCGGTGTGGAACACGCGCCACGGGCGGCCCTTCCACATGACCAACATAGAAGGGCTGACCAACCGTCTGGGGACCCACGTGGAGCCGATCCTGCTGCCCATCTCCCTCCTCTATTTCGTCTGGAGCGATCCGCGCGCGCTGCTGCTCCTGCAAACGGTGGTGATCGGGCTAGGGGCGTGGGCGGTTTATTTGATTGGGGATTGGGAAATTGGGAAACTGGGACTTGGGGATTGGGGCAGAGGGCTGGCGGTGGTGTTTGCCGCCGCCTATTTGCTCTTTCCGGCGTTGGAATCGGCCAATGTCTTTGATTTCCACGCCGTGGCCCTGGCCCCCACCTTTTTTCTCTTTGCCTTTTACTTTTTGGAAAAGGAGCGATGGGGGTGGTACGCTTTCTTCGCCGCGTTGACCATGGGCTGTAAGGAGGACATGCCCCTCACGGTGGTCATGCTGGGCCTCTATGCCCTGTTGGTGCGCCGCCGTTGGCGCATCGGTCTGG
>Ga0256914_1000920_pt1 | contig 28197 bp, 21 predicted proteins | sample HulkmetaG_FD_191571 | JGI IMG/M metagenome (GOLD analysis project Ga0256914, IMG submission 191571) | Hydrothermal chimney microbial communities from Main Endeavour vent field at the Juan de Fuca Ridge, Pacific Ocean - Hulk | ecosystem: Environmental > Aquatic > Marine > Hydrothermal vents ... | reverse complement strand
CTCGAACGCGAGCGTAGCGAGTGTCGGGGAAGGGCCGGGGAGGGGGCAAAAAGGAGGCGGGGAAGCCTCAGATAAACGCTTTCTGGCCGGTTTTCCCTAAATTCAGTCGATCACGATTTGCCATGATACGCAGAGCCGGATCCGTGATCCGGCGGTGATTCGAGCGTCAAACCCGCCGGATTGCGAATCCGGCGGGACACATACTCTCGCAATCGTGATCTACTGAAATTTAGAATTGCTGGAGACGATATGTTTGTAGTTAGCGCCAATTTTGCCGGTAACAGGATGAAATGACGCGCTGAAGCGCAACACGCAGATTACGCCCCCGAAATAAAAAAGGTGGGATGAGGTGGGATGATTAGATGTGCAATAATCGCATTCTTGCGCCTGCGGGCGTCAGGCCCCCAAACGCCCAAATTGTTTTTCCAATTGCGCCGCGCTGAGGTGCAACATGGTAGGACGGCCATGAGGACAGCTACGCGGATTCTCACATTGTTCCAATTGGCGCAGCAGTTCACGCTGTTCGGCCACCGAAAGCACCTGTCCCCCTTTGATGGCCAGCCGTTTACAGATCATGGTCACCATGGCTTCTTCGCGAGCCCGGCCCACCAGATCGGTGCGGTTAGCCAATCCCATCGCCACTTCCTCCAACAAATGCTGGGGATCTTGCGCGCCCATGAATGCGGGGACGGCTCGCAACAGATAGCTACCTTCGCCAAACGGCTCGATCTCGAACCCGCTTCGATTCAGCATGTCGATATGTTCGGAAATAAGCCCTGCCAGCTGACCGCCCAATTCGATGGTAATGGGCTGCAACAATTGTTGTCGGGCGATGGGCTGTCGATCAGCCTTCATCATTTTCTCATACAGAATGCGCTCGTGGGCCGCGTGCTGGTCGATGAGATACATGCCGTCTGGACCTTCGGCAATGAGATAGGTGGCAGCAATTTGTCCGACCGGGCGCAATGGCGGCAGCCGGTCATGCTGAGTGGATGGAGAGGAGCTTGCAGGTGGGGGAGGCGTCAATCCCTCCTTTCCCACCAACGACGTCTCGGCATCGTCGGTCTGACGATGATGGTAGATATCCATGGCCAACTGACCGGGTGTGGCTGCTGTTTCTCCAGCACCAACCAGGGCCTGTCGTCGCGCTGCCCATTGATTGCGATAATTTGTAGAAGCCTCCGGCGTTTGCAGGACGCGCGTGATGGGGGCCTCGCCTTGCAGCGCCCGATGCACGGCACGCTGCACGGCCCGAAAAACCAACGATGTCTCCCGAAACCGCACTTCGGCCTTGGTAGGATGCACATTCACATCCACCATCGCAGGAGGCATCTCGATGAAAAGCGCCGCCACAGGATAACGCCCAACCATCAGCAGGGTATGATAGGCCTGGATGATGGCAAAGGTGAGGTTGCGATCCTGGATGTAGCGGCGATTGACGAAGAGTTCGATATAACTGCGGTTTCCGCGATGTAAACTGGGGGCGCTAACAAAGCCACTCACCGAGATATCGGGCGAGACGGGATCATTCACAGGCTCCACCGGCAGCATCTGCCCGGCGATATCCGCACCATACACCTTGACCAACGCTGCCATGCGATCACCATTGCCCGGAGTTTGAAAACTTAGGCGGGATTGATTCATATAGCTGAAACGCACTTCGGGATAGGCCAGGGCGTAACGGCTAACAATCTTGCTGATGTGTCCAGCCTCGGTGGCATCGGTGCGAAGAAACTTCTTGCGGGCGGGCGTATTCCAAAAAAGGTGTTCAACGGTTATGCTGGTTCCGGGCGGTGCGCCAATTGCCCGCTGCCCAACGAATGCACTCCCCTCCAGCTTGATCTCCACGCCCATCTCCGCTTCGGCAGTGCGGGTGATCAGCGTAGTTTTGCTAACGGCGCTAATGGCCGCCAGCGCCTCGCCCCGAAACCCCAACGTGGCAATGTGCTCCAGTTCATCGGCGGATCGAATCTTGGAGGTGGCGTGCCTTTGAAACGCAAGAAGCGCTTCAGCGGCGGGAATGCCGCTACCATTATCGATGACACGAATCAATCGTTTGCCGCCGCCCGCGATCTCCACGCGAATATCGGTTGCGCCAGCATCCAAACTATTTTCGATAAGCTCCTTCACCACCGAAGCGGGGCGTTCGACCACTTCGCCCGCGGCGATCTTGTCGGCAACATCGGGAGGTAGAACATGAATAGGCATAGGGCTATTATAAACGTGTTAGGGTTCAAAATAAAATCCATCCAACACTTCTCCTCTCAAACATCAGCGTCGGCAAAGGGGAGACGCCATTTCGATCTTGGCAATTTCATTAGATCACGATTGCGAGAGTATGTGTCCAGCCGGATTCGCAATCCGGCGGGTTTGACGCTCGAATCACCGCCGGATCACGGATCCGGCTCTGCGCATCATGGCAAATTGTGATCTACTGAATTTACTTTCATGGTGCATGGGTCGAGTGAACTTAGGCGATGCAGGCACCGTTCCTTGCGAATAGCTCAGAAAAATCCTTCGCAAGCTCAATACAGGTTCAGTCGCCCAAGATGGCGGTGGTCTTGCAGCGCGGTAGACTGGGGGATTGTTAGCCATGGGCGTGTTTGCGCAGGCCGAAAAGACGCGGGATAATGGTTGGCATGAAAACTCGAACGCCTCCTGACGTAGATTGGATATGCTTCGATCTGGACAACACCCTATATCCGCTCAGCAATGGGTTATGGCAGGTGATCGACCAACGCATTCAGCAGTATGTGGCCAAGAGGCTAAATCTGCCCCTGGACGAAGCCAAAAAACTACAAAAGCACTATTGGCGGCATTATGGCACAACACTGGCCGGGTTGATGATTGAACACAATGTGAAACCGGGTCCCTATCTTGCCTATGTTCACGACTTCGATGTTTCGCCATTCATCGGCCCGAACCCACGTCTGAAAGCATTGCTCGCAGCCCTCCCCCAACACAAACTCATTTTCACCAACGCCTCCTCACGGCATGCCCAGAATGTCTTGCGCACCCTTGAGCTGGAACCTTTTTTTGAATACATCATTGGGGTGGAGGATGTCGATTACATCCCCAAACCAGACACAAGAGCTTATGTCAAATGCAGGGCGCTAACAGGCATTCAGCCCGACCGCAGCATGTTCGTCGACGATTTACTCGAGAATCTGAAACCAGCCAAGGCAATGCACATGCTCACCGTGTTGGTCAATCCACGTCATAGCGCCCCACCTGAGTTTGTTGACTACCATCTGACACGCATCGAAGAATTGGCTGGCGTATTTGGCCTAACATTGCCAGACGCAGAAACGCCAGACCTGGCATCGTAGAGCGATCCACCGCTGCATGCGCCGCAGCCTCGGGAAATGCATGAAAAAAATCGAACGAGGGGCCATGTCCAAGAACGATAACGCCATGAGGTGAAAGTTCGTGACGCAACGCGCCCACATATTGTGTCGCATTCCTTCTTCCCCCGCTCGGAGCGTTTTGAAAGCGCGCCAAATGTCTACCGGTCGCTTTTCAAACCTGCTGGAAAAATAGTTCGCCAGTGAGATTAAGAAACAGAGTCATTCAGAAATTGGCTCATTTTTAGATTCCTGATGTAAAATTGCTTGTTGCACACTGGCATCGTTATCTTATCATTTGTTATGATCAAACCCAACCCACTGCCACTGAGCCTGAGAGCGTCAGTGATCATTCCAGCCTACAATGCAGAGAACGTCTTACCACGTTGCCTGAAAGCGCTGGAGTCTCAGACTCTTCTCCAGGATCAGTATGAAGTCATTGTTGTTGATGATGGTAGCAGCGACGGCACAGCGGAAGTGGCGGAACGGGCTGGGGCAAACGTGCTGAGATTGGACCACCTGGGTCCTGCTGCGGCTCGGAATGCTGGCGCCGAAATTGCCCGGGCGGAGATTCTCATCTTCACGGACGCCGACTGCGAACCAGCCCCCGATTTTCTGGAACGTTTGTTGGAGCCTTTCGGCGCTCCGATTATTAGCGGCGCTCGCGGCGTCTATCGCACCCAACAACGTTCGCTGATCGCCCGTTTCGTACAACTGGAATATGAAGAGCGCTACCAACGCATTGCCAAAATCGTGGCGGAAAGTGGCGCTGTCGATGCGCTCGACACATCGTATGCCGCGTACCGGCGAAACGTTTTCATCGAGGCTGGCGGATTTGACACACGTTACCTCCATGCAGCCGTGGAAGATCACGAATTATCCTATCGACTCGCTCATGAAGGGCACACCTTCAGTTTTGTTCCCACGGCAGCAGTTTACCACAAACACGTCGAGAGCCTCACACAATATGCCCGTCGCAAATTCAAGATTGGCTATTGGAAAGCCTTTCTAACCAAACAATATCCGGAGTATGCACTGCACGACGCGCATACGACGCCAAGCCTAAAACTTCAGATAGTGGTGGCCGCGTTGCTGCCACTCACGTTGTTAGCATGGCGTTTTTTCCCGGCGGCGGCATGGTTGGCGTTGACTCTGATTCTTATATTCTTCATCAGCGCATTCCACTTGCTAGCGCACATCTACCATCGGGATGCGTCGGTTTTACTTGTGGCAATCCCCATGCTCGTCGTACGAGCCTACGCCTCGGGCCTGGGATTTCTCTGGGGACTGATCCGCCCCCCAAGCCACACTTCCCCCCTCCTCGTGCATCCCTCTTCCGACAACACGCAATAACCAAAGCTTGAAAAACAAACCCTTGACGCATCATCCTAAAGCAGGTCAACGACTAAAAAATCTATCTGATGCCAGATGCAAGACGCCTTTCGCACAGCATGATGCAAACGATAACTTCATCGGTCTCGGCGCAGGACTCCCGTCCACGGACTGTCTTTCATTTCTGAGGAGAAGTAACGTTCAATGGAATTACGTCAATACTGGGAACTTTTAAAAAAGTGGGTTTGGATGATTGCACTCACTGCATTCGTAGCTGGAGCCGCGGCATTCTTCATCAGTTCTCAGCAAACGCCCATTTATCGAGCATCCACACGCCTATTGGTCAGTCAAAGCGGCAATAGCACAACCTATTCGAACTACGCCGACATCCTGGCCGCCGAGAGACTCTCCAGCACCTATGCAGAAATGCTGACATCCCGGCAGATGATTAGAGCGGCGATTTCAAAAACGGGACTGGAGGGCATCATTTATCCGAATGAAATCGCCAAAGCCGTTTCGGTGCAACCGGTGCGCGACACACAGCTCATCGACCTGCATGTCGAATATCCTGATCCGGTCATTGCCGCCAAGCTGGCCAATGCACTGCCAGAAGTTTTCGTCGAATTCAACAACCGACAGCAAACTGCCCGTTATCAGGAGCTGAAAGCCTCATTGCAGCAACAGTTGCAAGAACTCAGTGATGAAATCCAGGCCACAGACGCAGAAATCCAACAGCTTCAGGATTCATACATCGACCCCGAAAGCAAGTCGCGTCAGGCGGTATTGGAAGATCGTCTGGCCCAATATCGCAATACCTTTGGCAATGTGCTGGCGCAATTAGAGAATATCCGCCTGGCCGAAGCCAACTCGATGGACACCGTCACTGTAGTGGAAAGGGCGGAGGCGCCCTCCAGACCAATACGCCCGCGCACGCTAATGAATACGCTATTGGCGGCCATTGTGGGCGCAATGATCGGCCTGGGGGCTGCATTCCTGGTGGAATATCTGGATGACACCATCAAAACCCCCGATGACATCGCACGCATCACGCCGTTGAGCACGCTAGGCATCATCGCTCGTAGCAAAAAAGGGGAAGGAGGTGGATTGATCACATTGGAAGATCCGAGATCGCCCATCGCCGAAGCTTATCGCACCATCCGCACAGGCATCCAATTTGCCGGAGTCGATAAACCTCTCCGAACATTGGTGATTACCAGCGCCGGCCCCGGGGAAGGAAAGAGTACGACTACGGCGAATTTGGCTGTGGTAATGGCGCAAACGGGAAAAAAGGTCATCCTCATTGACGCCGACCTGCGCAAGCCCACCCAGCACAAGCGGTGGGGCGTTCCCAATACGGTGGGGTTGACTGGTGCGCTGTTAATGGACGAACTCTCGGAGAACCTGGATTATCTGCTCTCTCCCACCCAGGTGGATAATCTCTGGTTGCTCACCAGCGGACAGCTGCCGCATAATCCTTCCGAGCTTCTGGGCTCGCATAAGCTCAAGTTGCTTGTCGAGCAGCTGCTCAAAAACCACGACATCTTGATCTTCGATTCACCCCCGGCGTTGGCCGTAACCGACCCGGTAGTGCTTGGTCGCGAAATGGATGGTGTGATCATCGTTGTCGATGCAGGAACGACTCGCGAGCCAGCTTTGCAGCATGTGCTTTCTGAGATGGAAAAGGTCAAAGCGCATGTGCTGGGTCTGGTGCTCAACCGCTATCGCAGCCGCTCTGATTCTGGCTACTATTACTATTATTACAATCGTTATTACAGCGGCGAAGATGGGCAATCGGGTAGCGGAGATTCATCGAGCCAAAAACGACGCTCTTCGAAGCGTCATCGCCGATCAGATCAAAAAAGCTGGTTGAGTCGACAGTTCTCACGCCTGGGGCGATGATAGGTCCGGCAAACCGTTTATGATTGACCGCATTCTCATCACTGGCGGCGCTGGATTTATCGGCAGCCATCTGGCCGAACGGCTGTTGGATTCGGGCCGCAAGGTGGCCATTCTCGATGATCTCTCCACTGGGCGTTTCGAAAACATTGCACACCTGGTGGAGCGTCCTGGCTTTTCATTTGCCATTGCTAGCATCACCGATACACCGGTGCTGGATCGTCTTGCCAGTGAAAATCAAGCCATCGTCCATCTTGCCGCTGCGGTGGGCGTGCGCTTGGTGGTGGAGCAGCCGGTGCAAACCATCGAGACGAACATCATGGGCGCAGAGGCTGTACTCAAGGCAGCCGCTCGCTATCGCGCCAAGGTGCTCATTGCCTCCACTTCCGAAGTGTATGGTAAAGGATTGCGCGTTCCATTTCGCGAAGATGACGATGTCGTGTTGGGACCAACCAGCCGCAATCGTTGGGCTTACGCTGCCTCGAAAATGATCGATGAATTTCTGGCGCTGGCTTATCACCAGAAATATGGGCTTCCAGTCGTAATTGCCCGGTTATTCAATACCGTTGGCCCACGTCAGACCGGGCGCTATGGCATGGTCGTACCCCGATTTGTTCAACAGGCGTTGGCAAATGAACCAATTACCGTCTATGGTGATGGTTCGCAGAGTCGATGTTTTTGTGATGTCAGCGATACGGTTCGAGCGTTAGAATCGCTTTTAGAAACGGAAGAGGCTGTCGGTAAAATATTCAACGTGGGCTCTACCACCGAGATCAGCATTCTTGAGCTGGCCCAACGCATCAAAACCCTCCTGGCAAGTGATTCCCCCATTCACTTCATCCCTTATGAACAGGCCTATGCCCCCGGCTTTGAAGATATGCAACGCCGGGTGCCCGATACAACACGCATCGAGCAGCTGACAGGCTGGCGTCCGCGGTATAGTCTCGATGATATTTTGAAACGTGTGGCCGCGTGGCGGTCGGCCGGTTCGCCGGCGGTTTCTTGATTGCATTCGATGAATTGGATATCCCCAAAACCGGCAGTGCGTTGCAGCTCTTTTAGCTCCCACTGCCGTTCACAATGTCCGACACGGGTTGACGGAGCGCATTGTTACCTGCCATCTTCTTTTTAATATGATGTCACTTACGAACACAGAAATGCTCTGGTATGTGGTCTATACCAAACCGCAAAGAGAGCTGCAGGTGGCTGATTTGTTGGAACACAGGCAACACCTGACCGTTTATCTGCCCGAAGTGTTACAGATGTTTCGCAACAAAGTGCAGTTGCGCCCCCTGTTTCCACGCTATCTGTTCGTGCAGCTTGATGCTGAACAAATGGAGCTGGGAAAGGTGAACTTCACGCCGGGCGTAGTCAAAATCGTCTCTTCCGAAGAAAAGCCGCTCCCGTTGCGGAATGATGTCATCGAGGCGATTCGGCAAGAGGTGAAACGCCTGAACGCCGGCGGAGGATTGCCCACCGAGCTTTTCTCCGAGGGCGAAATCGTACGATTGCGGTCAGGTCCGCTGGCGGGCCTGGAAGCTGTTTTCGTCAAGCATTTGCCTCCTCGCGACCGTGCGGTGGTGTTGCTGCGCTTTTTGGGACAAGAAAACCAGGTTGAGATCGATATTTCTGAGCTCGAACCTAAACGACGTCGCGGCACCAGAGGTCGTGGACGAAAGATTCAATACCGCAAGGAGTGAAGATGAACGAAAAGCAAACGCTTCTAAACAAGATCACCCACCATCAGGCCCGAATTGCCATCATCGGTTTGGGCTATGTGGGGCTGCCTTTGGCGGTCGCCTTTGCCAAGAATGGTTTCCAGATCATCGGCATTGACATCGACGAACGCAAGGTGGACGCCATCAATCGCGGAGAATCATATATTTCTGACATCACCAGTGAAGAACTGACGAAATGGACTGTGAATGCGCCCGGCGCCGGACGCATTGTCGCCACGACCGATTATGTTTCTCTAACCACCGCAGATGTTGCCATCATTTGCGTGCCAACTCCACTCAACAAAACGCGCGACCCTGACGTGCGTTTTCTCATCGCTGCAGGAGAAGCAGTCGCACAACATCTTCATCCGGGGATGCTGGTGGTGTTAGAATCCACAACGTACCCAGGAACCACGGAGGAGTTGTTGTTGCCCATGTTGGAGCAAGGTGGCAGTAAGGAACAGCCTTGCAAAGTGGGTAAAAACTTCTTCCTGGCCTTCTCGCCCGAACGTATTGATCCGGGGCGCACCGATTGGACGGTGGAAAATACGCCCAAGGTAGTGGGGGGATTCACCCCCAATTGCCAGGATGTAGCTACGACCCTTTATCAACAGGCGGTCGAACGCGTGGTGCCTGTCTCTTCGCCTGCGGCGGCGGAAATGACCAAGTTGCTGGAAAACACCTTTCGAGCTGTGAATATCGCCATGGTGAACGAAGTGGCGCTGATGTGCGACAAGCTTGGTCTGGATGTTTGGGAGATCATCGAAGCCGCGGCCACCAAACCCTATGGCTTCATGAAGTTTACGCCGGGGCCGGGTGTGGGCGGGCATTGTATTCCTCTGGATCCCCACTATCTTTCCTGGAAGTTGAAAACGCTGAATTACAATGCCCGGTTTATTCAGCTTGCCGGAGAAATTAATAGCGAGATGCCTCGTTATTGGGTGGAAAAGGTGCAAGACGCGCTAAATGATGTAGAAAAGCCGGTCAAGGGCAGTCGCATTCTGGTTTTGGGCGTGGCTTACAAGAAAGACATCGATGATGTACGAGAATCACCAGCGTTGGATATCATCGCCCTGTTGTTTGAGAAGGGAGCTGATATTCGCTATCACGATCCGCATGTCGCCACGTTTGCTTACAACGGCTTGCAGATGATCAGCGAACCGGACCTCGATGTCGCCATCGCAGAAGCGGATTGCGTGGTCATTGCCACGGATCACTCATCCTACAATTGGAAACAAATTGCAGATAATGCAGCGCTACTAGTCGATACGCGTCACGTCTTGTAACGCGCCCGCGGCCATGAAACATCTGCAGAGCAGGTTTCCGCAAATGCTATCACGCGGAATAAAACCAATTCAAGCAAATAATCAAACCATCACCAGCAACCTAATACAAATTTCATGTCCAATGGTGCACCGATTGAAATCAGGACTGAACACCTCCGGCCGCCTGTCAGCCTGCGCTGACAGCCCTTCCTTCAAAAAAATTGATGGCAAAAACGCGACCGGGAACCATCCCCGCAGAGGGACGGGCGGCGCAGGCCATTCCCTTCTACATCTCCTTCCTCGCCCGTCTCAGAGCGGGGGAAGAAGCCAAGGAGGGACGCAGCCCCTAGAACCGAATTCATTCGGCCAATGACGGCGGACAAAGCCAATTGGTGTCAGGTAACCAGAAACCCTCATAAAATCACATCAAGCAATGATAAACAGGAGTATGAATAGCACATGTTGCAACGTGAAACCACCCCCCGCACCAAAATAATTGCCCCTTATGGAGGAAATCTCATCGATTTGATGGCTCCAACAGGCGAATTAGACCATCTAAAAACCTATGCCGGGAAACTCCCTTCCATTCAAATTTCGGAACGAACGTTATGCGATCTGGAATTGCTGGCAACGGGCGCTTTTTCTCCCCTGGATCGTTTCATGGGCGAGCAAGATTATCAGCGCGTGTTGGATGAGATGCGTCTGAGCAATGGCGCCATTTTCCCCATTCCCATCACCCTGCCGGTGGAGCCTGGCCCGGATATCAGGTTAGGACAAGAAATCGCGTTGCGCGATCAAAAAAACAACATCCTGGCATTGATGACCATCGAAGAAATTTATGAATGGGATATCAACGAGACGGCGCAAAAGGTTTTTGGCACAACCGATTTGCGTCATCCATTGGTGGCGGAAATGCACCGCTGGGGAAAACTCAATATCTCGGGGCGATTACGGGTGCTGCAACTGCCGTTGCGTTATGATTTCAAGGAGCTGCGGATGACGCCAGCACAGACCCGGACGCATCTGGAAGCAGTCTCCAAGACCGGCAATGTCGTGGCGTTTCAGACCCGCAATCCGCTGCATCGCGTACATGAGGAATTGACAAAACGCGCGGCGGCCGCCATCAACGGAACGCTATTGCTACATCCGGTGGTGGGAATGACTCGCCCGGGCGATGTGGACCATTACACCCGAGTGCGCACCTACAAAGTGCTGACTGAACGATACTACGGACAGGGCAGCGTAGTGCTGAGCCTGTTGCCCCTGGCGATGCGCATGGCCGGCCCGCGCGAGGCGGTATGGCATATGCTTATCCGCCGGAACTATGGCGCCAACCACTTCATCGTTGGCCGCGATCATGCTGGGCCAGGTAAAGATTCCCAGGGCAACCCCTTCTATGGCCCGTACGAGGCCCAGGACATGGCCAACGCCTTTAGCAAAGAACTCGGCGTCAAGGTCATCCCCTTCAAGATGCTCGTTTATTTGCCAGACGAAGACCGTTATGAAGAGATCGACAAGGTGAAGGACAACGTGCGCACCGCCTCGATTTCGGGCACACAGGTGCGCGACGAATATCTAAACAACGGACGCTCCCTGCCCGAATGGTTTACCCGCCCCGAAGTCGCCGACATTCTGGCAGATAGCTATCCGCCAAAACATAAGCAGGGATTCACCGTGTGGTTCACAGGCCTGAGCGGTTCGGGCAAATCCACCACTGCCGAGATTTTGACAACGCTGCTATTGGAACATGGACGCCAGGTCACCCAACTCGATGGCGACGTCGTGCGCACTCACCTTTCCAAGGGTTTGGGGTTCAGCAAAGAAGACCGTGATATCAACATCCGCCGCATCGGTTTTGTGGCTGGTGAAATCGTGCGCCATCGCGGCGTCGCGGTGTGCGCCGCTGTCAGCCCTTATCGCGCCACGCGCAACGATGTGCGCAACATGGTGGGTTCTGATAACTTCATCGAAGTGTTCGTTGACACACCGCTCGAAGTCTGCGAAGATAGAGATGTAAAAGGTTTATACGCCAAAGCCCGTCGAGGCGAGATCAAAGGATTCACTGGCATTGACGATCCTTACGAACCTCCCAACAACCCAGAGATCGTTCTGAATACTGTCGAGCATACCGCAGAAGAAAACGCCCATCGAATCATCGAATATCTGATGGAACGTGGGTTTCTGCGGCCATAGCTCTCTCCATGATTACTGAGTCCAGACTGAGAACGCATAGTTCCCAGAATGCTAAGAGGATGAACGAGCGACGATGGCCGATGCTTTGGCGTCATCTTCCCTGCCATCTTCCCCATTCCATCCTCCATCGTCCTGACGCATTTAGGCCTATTGCGTCTCAATCTGGCAATCAGTAACCTGCACAAGATTCAATCATGGCATCGATTCCGCGACGTATATCTTCCTGGCCTGCGATTTTAGGAATAACAGCACTGATATTGCTGGTTTTCATGGGGCCAACCCTATGGGCCAAGGTTCAGCTCAACCTGTTTAGCAAGGACCTGGCGACAAATTGGACCCGCAACACCCTCACCCCCAACGACTACGCCTGCTCCATGTCGATTTCGCCGGAGCAAAAACAAACGCTGCAGAAACGGTTGGAGCGAATGGGCCATCAGGACCCCCACAACGTGTTGCACGAAGGGGCCCTGGCTTGTCTGGGAAGAGAGCTGACACGGGCAAAGGAAATTTGGGAATCTGGTTTTGCCAAGTATGGGGAAAAAGATCAGGTGCTGATGCTCAACGCCGCGACCGCCAGATTTGCATCAGAGCGTACGACGATACCAGATTCGACGCAATCAGTGGGTCGATATGCGAAAACACAGGGAATCGACAGCAAAAGGAGAGGAGATGTTGTAGCAGCAAAGGCCTGGTATGAGATGGCCTTTGCCTATTTGCCCAACAGCGAAGTGGGCAACCAATTGGTGGAAATCTACAACCAGCTCGTTGAAACGGATAAAATTGCCTGGGTATGGCAGGAATTGCAGACGCGCAATGCGCCCGACACAGAATCCTATTGGTTTGCAACAGGAAAACTGTTAGAACTCAATGGTGATCTAATGGGCGCCTTCGACGCCTATATGACTGCTGGCGAAAAAAGCCAACAAGAGAACATCGCTTATGACCGCTATCGTCAAGCTGCACAGGTGGCAACTCAGGCTGGCGCCACAGAACAAGCGGTCGCGGCATACCAGAGGGCCATCACCCTGCAGCCAAATCGCGTTGGAAATTACCTGAGCCTGGGCAGATTATATTTGATGCAAGGCGCATTCGATGAAGCGAAGAGATGGTTGCAATTGGCGCACGAAATACAACCCGATGATCATCAACCAGTGTTGCTCATGGGCGTGGCCGAACGCGAACAAGGCAACCTGGAAGCCGCGTTGCAGCATTTCGATCAGGCCCTGGAAATTCGACCAAGCAACCCAGACATCCTCTATGAAAAGGCGCTCACGTTGGATCGCGCCAAGCGTCGCGCCGACGCGATTGCAGTGCTGGACCGGGCCATCCGTCTCAAAACCGATGCACCCGAATTGTGGCGAAACATCCTGGACAAATGGCGAAAATATCCTAATCCAGACGAAACGCCTGATAAATGGTGGGGCAAAGGAAAAGCGGCCGAACAAGAAGAAGATTGGGCCAAAGCGGCTGAGTTCTATCATCATGGAGCGGAGATCGCTCAACCGCCAGACGACTATCGATTTTTAGAACGCGAAGCAGGAATGTATCGCAAACTTGAAGATAACGAGAAAGCAAGAGCGATCTATCAAGAACTCATCCAACGGAATCCTGCCCAGATTAACGCCTATCTGTATCTGGGCGAGATGGCGCGACAGGACAAAAACTTCGACGAAGCAACGCAATGGTTCACCCAAGCACAGCAGATAGCGCCACAAGATCCTCGCCCCTACTATTACCTGGGCCTATTGGCGCATCAGCAGCAACGATACGAAGACGCCGTTGCCTATCTCGAACAATCATTGTCCTTGAACCCAGAAAATTCAACAGCGCTTTACTTCAAAGCCGTCGACCTGGATAAACTCAAACGAAGGCAGGAAGCCATTCCTGTGCTCGCCCGCGCCATTGAATTACGCGCCAATCCGCCCGAGAGCTGGCAGCAATTGCTGGCTAAATGGCAACGATATCCCGATTCCAATCAAACGCCCAAGGCATTTCTAGAAAAGGGAAAAGCGGCAGAACAGGAGAAGGATTGGACCAAAGCGGCAGAAATCTATCATCAAGGCGCAACTGTTGTGCATCCCCCAGACGACTACCCCCTACTCATCCGCGAAGCGTTGATGTATCGTAAACTCAAAGAATGGGACAAAGCAAAAGCGATTTATGAAGATCTCATCCAGCGCTATCCCGACAAAATGGATGCCTATCTGGAGCGTGGTGAAGTGGCGCGCGTGCAAAAAGCGTATGATGAGGCCCAAACATGGTATGAACGTGGCCGACAGATAAATCCTGAGGATTGGCGTCCATATCTTTATCTTGGGCTCGGCGCTCGCGCACAAAAACGCTATGAAGATGCGTTGACGTTCTTCGATCAATCCCTGGCGCTCCGTCCTGACAATCCCTCCGTGCTCTACCAAAAAGCCTTGACATTGAACGCATTGGGGCGACAGGAGGAGGCCATCAACACCCTGACCCAGGCCATCGAACTCCATCCAAAACATCCAGAAGGGTGGAAAGAGCTGCTGGCCAAATGGCAATCGAGTTCAGAATAATGCTGCAACATGAAGGAAATCTTATGACCGACACGCCAAAAGTAGCCGTCATTGGCTGTGGCTATTGGGGAAAAAACCTGGTGCGCAATTTTTATCAGTTGGATGCACTGGCCATGGTGGCGGACGCGACCGAAATGGGACGCGCCAAAGCGCGCGCCCTGGCTCCAGATGTCCCCATAGAGACGCAGATCGAACCAATCCTGGCAAGCGATATCCCTGGCATGGTCATCGCTACACCCGCCGAAACCCATTTCGCCATCGTGCGGCAGGCGCTGCAGGCCGGCAAGGATGTTTTTGTCGAAAAACCGATGGCCCTGACCTACGAGCAGGGACGGGAACTGGTGCTGCTGGCCCGGGCGCGGGAACGCATCCTGCTAGTCGGACATGTACTGGAATATCATCCCGCCATCGTCAAACTGCTGAGTCTGATTGAGCAGGGGGAGCTGGGCAAAATCCGCTATATTTACTCCAACCGCCTTAGCTTGGGCAAAATTCGGCGGGAGGAAAACATCCTCTGGAGTTTTGCGCCGCACGATATTGCCGTTATCTTGCGGCTGACAGGGGGCATGCCTTTTCAGGTTTCGGCTACGGGCGGAGCATATGTGCAGCCCAACATCGCGGACGTGACGGTCACCAATCTGCTATTCGATAACGGCGTGCGAGCGCATATCTTCGTCTCCTGGTTGCATCCCTTCAAGGAACAGCGGCTGGTGGTCGTTGGCTCGAAGAAGATGGCCAGCTTCGATGACGTTTCAAAAAAGCTGGTGCTCTACGACCAACGAGTCGAATGGGACCAAGGCCAGCCTGTCCCCATCAAAGGAGAGGGTGAAGTGGTTCATTTTCCAGATGTAGAGCCGTTGAGGCAAGAGTGTAAGGCCTTTTTGGAAGCCATCGAAACGCGCGTGCCGCCCACTACCCATGGTGAGAGTGGTTTACGCGTGCTACGCGTTCTGCAAGCCGCCCAGCGTTCACTGGTCACCAATGGCGAGCCCGTGCGACTCCCCATGGAGGGCATTGAAGTATGGTAGAAAAACGATATTTTGTGCATCCCACTGCAGTGGTAGATGATGGTGCAGAGATCGGCGCGGGCACTCGTATCTGGCATTTTTGTCACATCATGCCCACGGCCCGCATTGGCGAAGGATGCAATCTGGGCCAAAATGTCTATGTCGACAACAACACAACCATCGGCAATGGCGTAAAAATCCAGAACAATGTCTCGGTTTACCACGGGGTCATCCTGGAAGATTACGTCTTTTGCGGCCCGTCCATGGTGTTCACCAATGTCATCAACCCCCGTAGCGAGATCGAGCGCAAGAATGAGTTTCGCACCACACTGGTGAAACGAGGCGCAACCCTGGGCGCCAACTCCACCATTGTCTGCGGCGTCACCATCGGGCGCTACGCGCTGATTGGAGCAGGCGCCGTGGTGACGAAAGATGTGCCAGATTACGCCTTGATGCTCGGCGTGCCAGCGCGGAGAGCGGGTTGGGTGTGCCGCTGCGGAGTGGGATTGGAGTTCGGGAGGGCGACCGAAACCTCCTGCCCGGCTTGTGGCAGCCGCTATCGCCAGACCGACGCAGAACGCATCGAGCCATTGTCCGATTGATGGAAGTTCTTTTTCTCACCAAGTGGTATCCAAACGAAACAAACCCCATCTTTGGCGTCTATATTCGAGAACACGCCAAAGCTGTGGCCAACTATGCAAATGTCACTGTTTTACACATCGCGGGCATCGACCCAGCCCTGAAACAAAATTGGGAGCTTCGCCAAGAAGAAAACCAGGCGCTCACCCAGGGGCTGCCCACATACCGGCTCGTTTACCGCCGTCCACGCGTCCCCAAAACAGGAACGATACACTGCATCCGACATCTTCAGCGGGCGTTTCAACAGCTTTCAGGAGAAGGACGTGACTTCCACATCATTCACGCCAACGTTTACAATACAGCGTTGGCAGGCGTGTTGCTGGGCAAACGATTCGGTCTGCCGGTGGTCATTAGCGAACATGCAACCGCGTTTGCCCGGGGCAAAATCAGGGGACTTGAAAGACAAAAAATAAAATTAGCTTTTGCTCACGCCGATCGGGTGTGTCCTGTGAGCAAAGCGCTGCAAAAACATATCGAGGCCGCCGGCATCCACGCCAATTTTCACGTCGTGCCCAATGTGGTCGACACCCATCACTTCATTCCGATTGCCACGCCAGCCACCAAAACCGCACAGAAACGATTGCTCTTGGTGGCGTTGTTGACGCCCGTCAAAGGCGTCGATTATCTGCTCAAAGCGCTTGCCGCTCTCAAAGAAAAGCGCAGCGACTTTGTTTTAGATATCGTCGGAGATGGCCCCAACCGGGAAGAATATGAACAACTGACGCAACACTTGAATTTGCAAAATCAAGTGCATTTCCATGGTCTAAAGAGAAAAGAGGAAGTAGTTCAGTTTATGCAGCAGTGCGATATCTTTGTACTCCCCAGCCTGTTGGAGACTTTTGGGGTGGTGTACATCGAAGCGATGGCCTGCGGCAAACCGGTTTTGGCGGCCGCCATCGACGGGCCGTCTGAGCTTATCACCGAACAAACAGGACGATTGATCCCCCCAGCAGATGTCGACGCTTTGGCCAAAGCGCTCGACGACATGCTGGATCATTACCAGGACTACGATGCCACGCACATTGCCCGTTACGCACGAATGCAATATGGCCATGAGGCGGTTGGAAAACGCTTTTTCGACATCTACCAAACGCTCATCATGTGAATTTCAGTAGATCACGATTTGCCATGATGCGCAGAGCCGGATCCGTGATCCGGCGGTGATTCGAGCGTCAAACCCGCCAGATTGCGAATCCGGCTGGACACATACTCTCGCAATCGTGATCTACTGAATTTGGCTGACGCCATCAGCAGTGAAAGACTTCTATCAATGATCAAGGCGATGGACGATTCACGCCGCCAAACAACGAATTTCGTCATCCGTCGTCTATCATCAAATGGCTCGAGAGCGCACCATGGCAACGAGCCGGAAGGCAACCATCAGTCATCAATAATCACATGAAAACATGGGTCCGAACGTACAAGCACTTGTCGCACCATCGATTCCTCTCCCCGGCGCGTCTCTGATATGAAGATCGGCATCTTTGGCAGCTATAACGCGCCCAGCATTGGCGATCACGCCATTTTGGAAGGCATACTGAGCGGTTTTCACGAACGTCTGCACTCACCGTCATTTGTCATTTTTTCCTTTGCGCCCAACGCCACGAAAACACTGCTGATGCAGGACGTGAATCTGCGAACGCTCAATGCTGCTCCCATCATGGGACCGACGTCGCCAACATCTCCACCACGGCATCGCCCCACACCATCGCATAGCCCTCCCCAACGAGCCCCTTTCATTTCAGCGTTGGCAAGAAACTTGCGCGCCACCAGAAGAGACCTAAAAATCGTTCACTCCTTCTCACATTGGCGAAACATCCAACAAGAGATTGCGGAACTGGACGTCTTGCTCATTGGAGGCGGTAATCTCATCATGGATATGTTCGGCGGATGGCCAATTTATCCGCTCATCTACGCCTTTCTTGCCCGACGCGTCGGAACCCCCATGATGTTCTTTGCGGTGGGCGCAGGCCCCTTGCAGAGTCGACGAGGACGATGGTATTTCAGTCTGGCCGCCCGCTGGGCCCAAGCCCTCACATTCCGAGATTCGCCTTCATTGGAGTACGCCGCGCACGCGTTGCGCTGTCCGCAAGAAAAACTCCATCTGTCGGCAGATCCGGCAACTTTGCTGTCACACCCCAACCCCAACGCCAGCCCAACTACATCTGGCGCCCCACGCATTGGCATAACCCTCACGCCCTACTTCAGCCCCGCTTATTGGCCAAATGCCGATGAATCGGCGTATCGCCATTACCTTCAGAACATGGCCGAAATCATCACGGAGGTTCAAAGGCAATTCGATGCTCACATTCTCTTTTTCGCGACAAACCACCCTAACGATCTGCTTCCCGCCCAAGAGGTTCGCGCCTTACTCTCGCCGCACGGCCGAGACAACATCGAAATCATCGAAAACAGAATGACCATCCCCGAGATGCTGGCGCTGCTTGACTCCCTCGACTTGTTCATTGGCACACGCCTGCACTCGCTTCTATTAGCCTGGATCGCCAATGTGCCGTCACTGGCGCTCGCCTACCAACCCAAAGTCGCCCACTTCTACCGCCGAGTCCACATGGACGCCTATCTATTTGAACTTGCCCCCAAAACCAGCGTGCCCCCAACCCAGATTGTGATGCGTCTGCGAGAAATGCATGAACAGCATGACGCGTTTCAGCGTCGAATGCAAATCGAGATGGCGCAATTACGTCAAGAAGCCATGCGAAGCATCGACATGGCCGTAGAGATAGCCGCCAACCGCGCCCGGTAGCCTCTAACACACCCCCTCTTAACTCAGCCAAGCCGGACCCAAGAAAACATATTACGCCAAGATACCATGAACGACAATCCTATTTTTATCGTGGGAGGACACAAATCGGGCACCTCGTTGCTACGAAGCTTGCTCAATGGTACGCCCGAGCTATTTGTCGTCCCCATAGAAGCGCATTTTTTCCAACTCACCGGTTTTTGGGTGGATTATGGGCTCAGGCGCAACATGCCCCGCAAACAAACCTTGGCGCAGACGGTGGCAGCGTTGGTGCAGCACGTGCAACGAAGTAACGCCGTCGCCGCCCAAACCAGCGACAGCGTGCTGGTTGGACGCTGGAACATTGACGCCTTCCGTGACTTTTTGCTCGAAAACGCGGCGGAAGATTTTCGGGCTGGCAACTGGCGAGGTTTTTTCGACGCCTACATCGCAGCGCTGCATGTTGGCCTGTATGGCGGGCCGCCTACAACAAACCGATTTGCAGAAAAAACGGTGGAGAACGCCGAATACGCCTCAGTTCTCCAAACCCTCTACCCCGACGCCCGATTCATTCACATCGTCCGCAACCCTTACGCCAATCTGGTCTCGCTGCGCCGATACATCGCCAGAAACAAAAGCTATCCGATTCTAAATCGAAGTTTGAGCACCCTCTACAACGTTTATTACTACCTCTACAAAAACCCATTACATCTTTCCAACTACCTGGTCATCCGCTACGAAGATCTCATCCAGGACCCAGCCGCAACTATGCAGCAGGTCGCACAGCATGTCGACATCCCTTTTCGCCAGGCGTTGCTTACGCCCACAATGCTGGATGAACCCTGGGTGGGAAACAGCACCAGCGGAGAAGCATTTAGCGGCATTTCGACACGCCCGCTAACTGACTGGCAACAACACATTCATCCCCTGGAAATCACCTTTGTCAATCGTCTTTTTACGCCTATCTTGCGAGATTTCCACTACGAAACCATAACAACGCCGGGCTCCATCTACCGTCCCGCCCCCCATGAGGGCGTCCTCGTTTACTTCTTCAATCGCCTACTGTGGACATTCACCAAAAAATCTGTCTTCTTCCCCATCTAACGTTCTCGCCATGGGCTCATCAACCGCGACCAACCTGCGCGTTTTTCTAAAAAACAGCATCCTCACGTTCTCGCAACGCTTTCTCAACCTCATCCTGGGAACCGCGATTTCGATTATCCTGGCCCGCTCATTGGGACGAGAGGGGGTGGGCGTTCTTACCCTGACTCTGCTTTTTTCAACGCTGGTGGTCACATTCGTCAACTTTGGCGTGCCGGCGGCCAGCGTGTATTTGTTGGGCAGTCGCCAATATCACATCTCGGAGGTTGTTTTTAGCAATCTATCGATCTCGGTGATGCAAAGCATTTTAGGAATCATAGCAGGATTGATCGCACTTTTCTTTTTCGGAGACCAAATTCTGGCCAATATTGAACATCGCTATCTATTCTGGGTGCTTCTCATCATTCCGCTACGGCTGCTTAACTTGAATTTAAGAGCGATATTTCAGGCGATCAGCGACTTCAGGGCGTTCAATTTGACGGCGATCACGGGAATGCTATTCACTTTGCCTGCCCTGATCGCCCTCTATTTCTGCCACAGCTTCACCATTCTGAACGTTATCTTTGTCAACATCCTGGCGCAGTTGTTCACATTCATTCTGGTCCTCATCCTGCTGCGAGGATACGTTTCGCATTTGAAAATTGCGCTAACGCTCAATATGGCGTACCTGAAAGATAGCGTGGGGTATGGACTCAAGGTGTATATCACCTCCATCTTCACATTTTTCAACTACAAGCAAGATCGTTTCATCCTCAACGTCTATCTGACGCCGGCCAGCGTGGGCGTTTATAATGTAGGTGCGAATCTCAGCGAAAAGCTCTGGATGCTCTCCCATTCGGTGAGCATGGTGCTTTTTCCAAAAATCGCATCCTTGGAAAATGACGAAAGGCAACGACGCTGGATCACTCCTTTCATTGCTCGCCATGTCTTCACCGGCACGGCAATCGCTGCGGCGATACTCTATGTGCTGGCCCCATTCTTGATTGGTTTTTTTTATGGCCAAGAGTTCATCGAGGCGGCCGATGTTCTGCGCATCATTCTACCGGGCGTTGTTGCACTGACCGTATCTCGACTAATTGCCAACGATATTGCGGGCCGCGGCCACCCGGGCATCAACACCATTTTGTCCATCATCATGGTCATCATCAATCTTACAGCCAACATCATCTTCATTCCTCGCATGGGAATCCGGGGCGCAGCCCTGGCCTCGACGGTCTCTTATAGCTTCAATGCCTTGTTGCGGCTCGTCATCTATTGTCACATCGCCCAGGTTTCCTGGCTGGATATTTTTCTACTGAAAAGAAGTGACCTGCAAGAATGGCGTCGTCTGGCCGCTCAATTGCGCCAGCACAGCTCAAACCGATGAAACGACCGGCGATTATGGACGAAAGAAGCAACGCCGTCAAGACACCACCAACCCTACTGATGAACCATCGCGTTTTAATTATCACCTACCATTTTCCGCCACGCCCAACCATGGCTGCGGCGCGATTGAAAGGATTGGCAAAATATCTCCCCGAATTTGGTTGGGAGCCGGTCGTACTCACACCCCGCCTTCCTCAGTCACCGCCGCCAGCGTTCCATGTCGTGGAGACGCCTTACCCTGGAGATGCAATCCAGATGGTCAAACGCAAATTCGGGCTTGAGCCAAGACGAGGATTGCAAGAGCAAGTGGGCGTGCCCCTTTCGGTCCGAGAGAAGAAACAATCCCCAACCAGAAAATTCACTCACTACATCAAAGGCTTTATTGCTTATCCGGATGATAAAAAATACTGGCGCCCCTATGCCGTAGCCGCGGGGCTGGAGCTTCTGCAAAAAGGAACATTCGACGCCATGCTCAGCAGCTTCGGTCCTCCCACCGCTCATCTCATTGCCAATGAACTCAAATCGGAAACAGGATTGCCCTGGGTGGCCGATTTTCGCGACCTCTGGACGCAAAATCATTACTACGCTTATAGTCGTTTGCGCAAGTGGTTCGAAAGCAGACTCGAAGCCGAAACCATGGCTGGGGCAGATGCACTGGTGACCGTTTCGCGCCCCCTGGCAGATAGGCTTGCCGCAGCATATCCCAATAAACCTGTGTTTACGATTCCAAACGGCTTTGATCCCGAAGAGATAAGCCAGGAAACGCCCACGCCGCCTTTCACCATCACCTATACGGGCCAGCTCTATTGGGGAAAACGAGACCCGAAGCTCCTCTTTCAGGCATTGCAAGAGCTGATTGCCGAAAACAAAATCGCCCGGCAAGATATCCGTATTCATTTTTATGGCCCCGAGGTGTACTGGCTGGATCAGGAAACACAACACTATGGATTAGAAGGCATCGTGCGGCAGTTTGGACCGGTATCGCGCGAGGAGGCGGTGAGCAAACAGCGAACATCTCAGATTCTGCTGCTGTTACGCTGGGATAACCCAGATGAAGTTGGCGTGTATACAGGCAAGCTCTTTGAATACCTTGCGGCCAAACGCCCAATTCTGGCCCTGGGCGGCCCAGAAGGCGTGGTGAGTGACTTGCTTGCCGAGACAGGCGCAGGGGTGCACGCCACAACCCTGAAACGCCTGAAGATGCAGCTGGCGTCATGGTATCAGGCGTATCAACAACATGGCGTTACGCCCTACACGGGCGACGAAGAACGCATCCTGAGCTATAGCCATCGTGCGATGGCAAAAAAGTTCGCTGAGGCGCTGAATGCAACAGCGTTTGCATCTTCCGCCATCGACACATTCCATAGCACTTGATCGGCGGCCACGCCACAAATGCCCATGACGCATCCCCACATTTTATTGCTGCCCTCGTGGTATCCCACCGATTACGCTCCCATAAGAGGAAACTTTTTCCGAGAACAAGCGCAGGCGCTAAAAGAGGCTGGCGCTCAAGTTGGCGTAATTTATGTTGACTTTCGCAGCTATCGCACCCTCAAGGCCGCACATCTGCTGGGGACGCGTTTTCAGATCGAGCATCGCATCGAGCGGGGCATTGCCACATATCGCTATTGCGGTTGGAATCCGCTCAGCGCCCGTTGGCGATACCGCTGGACGATAAACCTGAGCCAACGCATGTGGCGACGTTACATCGCCAAGTGGGGCGTTCCAGACATCATCCATGCCCATAGCGTCATTTGGGGCGGTGCTGCCGCCAGCGCACTGGCTCGCCAAACAGGCATCCCCTACATCCTCACGGAACATTCATCGGGCTATGCCCGCGGCCTGATTCGCGCCTGGCAACGCCCCATCATCGAAGGCGTCTTGCTCCATGCAGCGGCTCTGCTGGCAGTCAGTCCTGCGGTTAAACAGATTCTGACGCCCTATGTTCCGAGTCGTTCCGATGAAATCATCGTGACGCCCAACATGGTGAACACCTCCTTTTTCCATCTGCCTTCCACCCCGCGCGCATCGCGTCCATTTAGATTTCTTTCGGTGGCCAATTTGAACCGGAACAAAGGGCTCGACATCGTTTTGCGGGCATTCGCCCAAGCCTTCGAGCAGGCGGAAGAGGTCATCTTAGAAATTGGCGGTGACGGCCCAGAGCGCACCGCGCTGGAGCGACTGGTGGTTGAACTCAACATCCAGGCACGCGTTGTGTTTCTGGGACGCCTTAGCCGAGAAGAAGTGCGAGCCGCAATGTGGCGAGCAAATGCGTTGGTGCTGGCGAGCCATATCGAGACCTTTGGCGTCGTGCTCATCGAAGCTATGGCCACAGGGCTGCCGGTCATCGCCACGCGTAGCGGCGGACCAGAACAGATCGTCACGTCGCGCACGGGCGTGCTCGTCGAACGGGGCAATGTCTCGGCACTGGCCCGGGCTATGAAGCACCTCAGGGAAAACCGATGTCAGTGGGGCGATGAGGCCGCAATTCGCCAAGAGGCGATATCGAATTATGATCAGCAGGTCATTGCTAACCGATTATTGGAGATTTACGCCAAAACGCTAAACCCTTCACCATGAGATTTTTGCCCGCAGCGCGAAAAAATTCCAGGGCCAAGAAACCGGACAACGCTCTCAGGAACCATTCACTCATGATGCGAACCCCAAAAATCGTTCATCTCACATCGGTGCATGGTGCGTTCGACACACGCATCTTTCATAAAGAATGCGTCACATTGGCCCAGGCCGGTTACGAAGTGGTGTTGATTGCTCCGCACCATCGCCAGGAAATCGTCGATGGCGTGAAAATCCATCCCGTGCCACGTGTGCAGGGCAAAAAACAGCGTATCCGAACAACAATCTGGCAGGTATACCAGGCGGCTACGGCCGAAGCCGGGGACATTTATCATTTTCACGATCCTGAGCTCATCCCCATTGGGTTCCTGTTGAAGTTGCAAGGGAAGAAAGTTATCGCCGATATTCACGAAGATGTCCCTGCTCAAATTCTGGAAAAAGAGTATCTCAATCCAACATGGCTCAGAAAATGGATCGCCCGGGGTGTGCGCATATTGGAATGGATGGGCGGCGCGTGCTTCGACGGCATTATTAGCGTAGTGCCCAAGGTAACTGCAAGATTTCCCAAACAGAAATCGATCACCTTGCAAAACTACTCTGTGCTCCAATTCATCGATCGCGTCAAGCCCGCCACCATCTCAAAGCAGAAGTCGGTCATCATTTATGCTGGAGGAATTTCGAAGATCCGGAGTGCGGTCGAAATCATCGAGGCGCTGGACAACATCGGCGAGCGCGCGGAATTGTGGCTTTTAGGGCCGTGGGAAACCGAAGAACTGAAAAGGGCATGCGAAATGCTGCCTGGCTGGCAACAGGTGAAGTATCTGGGGGTGCGATCGCTGGAGGAAACATTTCGTTTTCTAAAAGTCGCGGACATAGGGCTGGTGATTTTTTATCCGCTGGCCAATCATCTCGTCGCCTCGCCCAACAAAGCGTTCGAATATATGGCGTGTTCGCTTCCTATGGTGATGTCGGATTTTCCCTATTGGCGCAAAACGTTTGCTGGTGCGGCCATTTTTGTCGATCCCCAAGACCCAAATGCCATTGCTGAAGGCATGCGCTATCTGCTGGAACATCCAGAAGAGGCCCGCAGGATGGGCGCGACTGGCCGCAGGATGGTCGAAGAGAGCTATTCATGGGAAGCGCAAGCATCCAAACTTCTGGCGTTTTATGATAAGATATTAAACAATCACAATAGAGATTATTGGAAATAACATTTCACTACGAAGAGATGGAACGCACGGAGAAATTGGATAGGTTCACGGAGGAGAACGACTCCAAACCTCCAGCCCCTTTCTTCTCTGCGTCCTCAGGGCTTCCGTGGTAAGATGTTTTGGTCGCTTGGAAGGCTTGTTGTCTTGTTTTCGATCATGTCGAATAAGCAGTAGTCGGCACCTATCCGTCCCCCTACCCATGCGTCTACTCTATCTTTCCCATTATTTCCCCCCAGAGATAGGAGCTGCGGCATCTCGCGCCCACAGCATGAGCCGCTGGCTGACGCGGTTTGGGCATGATGTCACCCTGTTGACCGGGTTCCCAGGTTATCTGATGGAGCGCACGCCCGCAGCTTATCGAGGCAAGCGGTGGGTACAGGAAGATCAGGAAGGCGTGACAGTGTATCGAACCTGGCGCTATATCTCGGGGGCCCGGAGCAATTGGCGACGCATTGCCAATTATCTTTCTTTTGCCATGACATCTGGTTGGTATGGCAGAACGTTGCCCGGGGAATTTGATGCGATTGTTGTTTCTTCGCCGCCTCTTTTTTTGGGACTGACAGGAGTGGTGCTGGCGCGTCGATTCGAGGCGAGATTGGTTTTCGAGGTGCGCGATTTGTGGCCCGAGACCGCGGTGGATGTCGGTGTTTTTCGGTCTGGTTCGATGATGGAAAAATCGTGGTCGCAGATGGCGGAGTTCATCTACCGCCGTACGGATGCGGTGATCGCAGTCACTCAAGACATCCATGCCCGGCTGTTGGCGCGCGGTTTACCTGAATCGAAAGTACATTTTGTGCCCAATGGGGTCGATCTCGAATTGGTGCATCTGGATGCGCCAGACCGGCGTGCGGCGTTGGGGTTGGAGGACAAATTCGTGGCGCTATTCGCCGGGCTGATTGGCGTCATGCAGAATGTGGAATCGATTGTGGAGGCGGCGGCGTTGCTGAGCCAATACCAACACATCCATTTCCTCATCGTTGGCGACGGCGCGATGAGAACACAGGTGGAGCGCCGTATCGCCGAGCTAGAGTTGGAGAACATCACGCTTTTACCGCCGCAACCGCGAGAGATGATGCCCTCTTTTTTGAATACAGCTGATGTTTGTCTGGCTACATTGGCCAAAGATGTGCGTGGTGCGGTGCCATATAAATTGCTAGAAGCGTGGGCGTATCAAAAACCGATTATCGCTGCAATCGGCGACGAAGGCGCCCAATTGGTTTCGGCTTGTCAGGGTGGGCTCACTGCACCGGGGGATGATCCCAAAGCGCTGGCGCGAGCAGTGCTTGAACTTTCTCGGGATATGGAGGCTGGGCGCAGGTTCGGACAGAATGGGCGTCGTTGTATTGAAAGCAGGCTGAATCGTGAAAAACTGGCAAAAGCGATGGAATCCGTGCTGAAAGAAATCACTTCCACCCCAGGGAAACGTGCCTGATGTACTCGAACAAGAAACGACAATCCCGATTTTCCCTTCAATTCGCCGAGCGCAAACTGCTCCTATTGGCGCTTGATCTCGTCGTCCTCAATGGAGCCTTGATGCTCATGCTCTCTTTGTGGCCCAAGCCAGTATTCAACCGCATGGCAGGTCGTTTCCCCTGGTATGTGTTGCTTCTTTCGGTGATCTGGTTGATGGTGAGCACATTCTTTTCTGTTTATGATCTGGCCAAAGCAGCCAGCGCCATCCATTCTGTATGGTCGGCAGGCATTGCTGCGCTCATTACGCTGATCATTTACACTTTGCTGCCATTTCTGACACCGGTTTTGCCTGGCAGACGCACCCAGATCTTCGTCTTTTTTGTGGCCGGGTTGGCAGGCATCACGCTCTGGCGTTTTCTTTATGCTACGATTTTCTCTCAGCCTTCTTTCCACCACCGGGCGCTGATCATCGGCGCTGGCCGCTCTGGACGATCGTTGGTGCATGCGATTCACAAAACAGCGTCGGAAATCGGCAATCCTTATCTGGGAACAGGGTATGAGCTGCTGGGTTTTATCGATGATGATCCGGCAAAGCAACACAAGATGATCGATGGCGTCCCGGTGCTGGGTACGGGCAAGAGCCTGATTTCGGTGGTGAAAGAGCTGGAGCCGGATGAGATCATCATTGCCATTACCAATGCTCAACGTCTCAACCCTCACTTGTTCCGTGCGATCTTGACCTGTTTCGAGATGGGCGTCCCCATCACCACGTTTCAGGCTTTGTATGAGCAGATGACAGGACGGGTGCCCGTGCAACACGCGGGGCGGAACCTCTCGGTGCTGTTGCCTATTTCTCGCCCATCGGGCATCCGATTCTACATGGCGATTCGCCGCATTCTCGACATTCTCATTGCCTTGCCGGGCATCGGCATCATGGGGTTGGCGACGCCGATCATCTGGCTGGGCAACCATATCAGCGGGCATCCGGGCCCGGTTTTTTATCGGCAATTCAGAATGGGAGAAAACAATTCGGTTTTTGAGATTCTCAAATTCCGCTCGATGGTGCAAAACGCAGAGCGTAAAACCGGAGCTGTGTGGGCAGAAAAAGATGACCCTCGCATTACGCCCCTGGGAAAATACCTGCGCAAAACCAGGTTAGATGAATTTCCGCAGTTTTGGAATGTGCTCAAAGGAGAAATGACGCTGATTGGTCCCAGACCAGAGCGCCCGGAGATTGTGGCCGAATTATCTGAAGAGATACCCTTCTATGGATTACGCCATGCTGTGAAGCCAGGTATCACCGGTTGGGCGCAAGTAAACTATCGATATGGCGCTTCCACAGAAGATAGCTTCATCAAATTGCAATATGATTTGTACTACATCAAACATCTGGGCCCATTCATCGATCTGGCTGTTTTTCTAAAAACGATACAGGTCATTTTGGGATTAAAAGGGCGCTGAGGGTATAATCTATCTCGAAAAGCGTCCAATGTCCGAGGTCCAACGCCAGTGTCTGTGGCGCGTCGACAAAGTCGGCCAGATGTTCGAAAACAAAGGGAGAACGGGGGAGCGAAGACCAGTTGGGTGACGCTCTCTCCGGCGCTCCATCCCCGGTTCCCGATTGTTTTCATGGATATCGGCGCTAACTTGTCTTCCGAGGCCTGCGTAGTGAATGGTCCTTAGACGCTTTGGTGGCGATGCTACTTTGCTCCAACCGCCTGACTCAATGGGTCGTATCTTTTTGTTGACTGAAATAGATTTCGGTTGTCGCAGCTTCAAGCTCCGGCCGGAATTGTGTATGTCCACGACTTTTCCGACGGCGTCTTTCGCCGTTGGCGGGCGGAGCATGG
>Ga0256914_1000919_pt1 | contig 28209 bp, 22 predicted proteins | sample HulkmetaG_FD_191571 | JGI IMG/M metagenome (GOLD analysis project Ga0256914, IMG submission 191571) | Hydrothermal chimney microbial communities from Main Endeavour vent field at the Juan de Fuca Ridge, Pacific Ocean - Hulk | ecosystem: Environmental > Aquatic > Marine > Hydrothermal vents ... | reverse complement strand
ACTCAACCAGCTCCCTGTTGCAGATGTTGCCGTGAACAAACTTGAAATTTGGCCTTTTCTCTGCCTCCCGTAGATTGGAGAGATTGCCAGCGTAGGTCAGTGCGTCCAGCACGACCACGAGGTCTTCAGGATAGTGATTCAGCCAGTAATAGACAAAGTTTGTCCCGATGAAGCCTGCCCCCCCTGTGACAAGTACCCTTCTCATGATTGTGTCTCCCTGTCTGATTCCATCAGCATGTAGAGAAGATTGTCTTCCCAGTGCATGGGGATGATTCCCAGTGCATCTGATGTGTTACTCTTGTCCAGTACGCTGTAATAGGGCCTGCGCGCAGGCGTGGGATATTCATGGGTGTTGATGGGAAGGATGGTGGAAGGCGAAGACAGTATGCCAAGGTTGGTGGCTATCCTCGATATGGAACAGGCAAAGTCGTACCATGAGGCGATTCCGCTGTCAGACCAGTGGAACGTACCATTGATCTCAGGCCGCAGGGCCGTCTTCCATACCACCTCGGCAAGACTCCTTGCCCACGTAGGTGTGCCTGCCTGATCTGCGACTACTTTGAGTTCTTTCCTTTCAGACATGAGAGAGAGCATGGTCCTGACGAAGTTGTGCCTGTGGGCAGAGTAGACCCATGAGGTCCTGATGATTACACTGCGCTGGCCAAGTATGCGCGCCACCTCAATCTCTCCCTGGAGTTTGCTCTTGCCATAGACGTTAAGGGGGGCTGGGGGATCAGAAGGCACATAGGGCCGCGATTTTTTTCCGTCAAACACAAAGTCAGTGGAGATATGGATGAGTCTTGCCTCTGTGGCAGCGGCAGCAGACGCAAGGTTTGCTGCCCCCTCACTGTTTAATGCAAATGCCCGCTCAGGTTCTGACTCGGCCCTGTCCACAGCCGTGTATGCGGCAGCATTGATAATCACGTCGGGCCGTAGCCTGTCCACCGCCTTGCCTGTCTGTTCCCGGTCAGTGATGTCAAGTTCTGATGACCCAGGCGCGGTCAGTTTCACATTGGCAGGACAGAGCCTCTGAAGTTCAATTCCTACCTGCCCTGTACCACCAGCTATGAGAACCTTCATGGATAACACTCTGCCTTTCTGAGCCTGGTGCCCATGCTGTCCTTTTTCGATAACAGCGGGGCAACTCCATCTGCAAGTGGCCAGTCAATACCAATGTCCGGGTCATTCCATATGATGCACCGTTCGTGTTCAGGTGCCCAGTAGTCTGTGACCTTGTAGAGGAACTCTGCCTCCTGACTGACCACATAGAAACCGTGTGCAAATCCAGGGGGTATCCAGAGCATCTGTTTGTTTTCCGCAGAGATGATGCGTCCAACCCATTTTCCAAAGGTGGGGGACCCCAGTCTGATGTCTACGGCCACATCGAATACCGAACCTGATACCACACGCACCAGTTTGCCCTGTGGCCGCTTGATCTGGTAGTGGAGCCCCCTGAGGATGTTCCTGCCTGACAGGGAGTGGTTGTCCTGTACGAAATCCGCGTGGATGCCTGCCTCGGCAAACCTCTCTCTCTGCCATGTCTCCATGAAGAATCCCCGTTCATCTCCGAATACCTTTGGGGTGATGAGGATGACATCTGGTATTTCAAGGGGTTCAAACTGCATCTCTGTCTCCGTGTCCTGTTACACCTCTCAGATCTCAGATGGTCTCGCATCATAACTACACGACACCTGAAATACAGAAGCAATTGGCAGAGACATTCGCCGTATAGGTGTCATGGAGTATGGGGCTATCGTTATTCCAACAGGTTGAGAAGATATTCGCCGTAGGTGTTGTTGCACAGGGGCAGGGCAAGTTTTCTTAGCTGATCCGCATCTATGTATCCCATTCTGTAGGCGATCTCCTCAAGGCATGCAATCTTCTGTCCCTGTCTTTCCTCAATTACCCGGATGAAGTTTCCAGCATCGAGGAGTGAGGTATGGGTCCCTGTGTCGAGCCAGGCATAACCCCTGCCAAGAAGCTCCACCCTGAGCCTTTTCTGTTCAAGATACACCTGGTTGACAGACGTTATTTCAAGTTCCCCCCGGTCCGACGGCCTGATCTGCTTGGCGATTTTCACCACGTCGTTGTCGTAGAAGTACAGGCCTGTGACTGCATATTTTGACCTTGGCTGGGCGGGTTTTTCCTCAATGCTTCTGACATTTCCGCTGCTGTCAAACTCTACCACACCGTAACGTTCCGGGTCCTTGACGGCATAGCCAAAGATGATGGCACCGTTTTCCAGGTTTTTGACACACGTCTGCAGCCTCTCTGCGAGTCCGTGTCCAAAGAAGATGTTGTCTCCGAGTACCAGACTCACACTGTCCGGGCCAATGAACTCCTCTCCGATGATAAATGCCTGCGCAAGGCCCTCAGGCCTGGGCTGTATGGCATATGAGAGGGTGATGCCCCACTGGGTGCCATCTCCAAGCAGGCGCTGGAATTGTTGGAGGTCATCGGGTGTGGTGATGACCAGGATGTCCCTTATCCCAGCAAGCATCAGTGTGGATAGCGGGTAGTACACCATGGGTTTGTCATAGACAGCCATGAGCTGTTTGCTCACAGAGAGTGTGAGAGGATAGAGACGGGTCCCTGAGCCCCCTGCCAGTACGATTCCCTTCATGCCTTCAAACCCTGTCGGTAGGTTGGTATCCATGCATGACTGCCGTTACCACCACCTGTCATCTCAGCCGTGGTATAGGCATAGGCCGAGTGGTTGTGGATGGATTCGAAGTTTTCAGCCTCCACCGCAAACCATGTTATCTCATCCATCTTCTTGAGCCGTACACATACAGCCCGTACGATATCTTCCACAAACATGGGCCGGTCATAGGCGGCCTCTGTCACATACTTTTCGTCAGGACGTTTGAGCACAGAGTAGACCTCAGAGGATGCGGCGCTCTCAACGCACTCTATCACATCCTCGAGCCACACAAATTTGCGAAACCGCACCCATACCCTGACCTGGCCACGCTGGTTGTGCGCCCCGTATTCTGATATCTCTTTTGAGCATGGACACACTGTGGTGACAGGTACAGTGGCAAGAAGCATCATGTCCAGCCTGTCAGTCATGGTGCCGTATAGTCCGCAGCCATACTCCATGAGGCCCGGGGTGCCAGTCACCGGTGCGTGCTTGCGTATGAAGTAGGGGAAATCCACTTCAAGGTGGGCCTCCCTGGATGACAGGCGTCTCTTCATCTCGTTGAGTATGTCCTGGAATTTGCGGATATTGATCTCGCACCTGTACTGGTTCAGTATCTCCACGAACCGGCTCATGTGTGTGCCCTTGAAATGTTCAGGGAGATAGACATACATGTTGACGTTTGCCACTGTCTGCTGCGATCCACGTTCCCTGTCGAGCACTGTTATGGGATAGCGAATGTTCTTTATGCCTACCCTTTGCAGGGCTATCTGCCTGTGGTCTGTACGATTTTGAACGTCTGCAAGTCTGCAGCTCTTGTTACTGCCGTGCATGAATCTCTTCCAGTCTTCTCACGAGTTTTGCTGCAGTATGACTGAACTCTCCCTGTATCTCTGTGAGAGGCTGTGCCTTCCTTTCCGCCATCCGAACCTGGTCTGAGGTGTGAAAGGCCACAATGGGTCTAATGCCAGTCTCCTGTTCTATAAACTCCACGTCATCCTGGCCCTGGACGTTGTTGGCTACTATGTGCAGGCTCCGTATCCCAAGGTCTGCGGCAAGGTCTTTTATCTTTGCCGCAGTCTCTATGCTGCCTCGATAGGGCTGTACCACCACCAGTATGTGATCAGTGGCTGCAATGGTGCCGCGTCCAAGGTGTTCCACCCCTGCCTCCATGTCAAGAATTACGTCTTCGTCAGGCGCAAGGAGCAGTGTGTTCAGCAGGTTTCGAAGCACTGCGTTTTCTGCGCAGGCACATCCTGCACCGCCCTGCTGTATGGCCCCAAGCACCATGAGACTGACGTTTTCCTGCCTGACGAGGAACTTTTCAGGCAGGTCAGATACCTTGGGGTTCATGTTGTAAAATGGACCGTCCCTGCCGGACCGTTCCTGCAGAAGTTCTGTCATCTCGGCAATGGGTTCAGGTACCTGTTCAGGCCTGAATCCAAGGAGCCGCGCAAGGTGCGGGCTGGGATCTGCGTCTATGGCAAGTACCTTTCGGCCCTGTGTCGCAAGGCAGTTTATGAGAAAGGCGCTTATGGTGCTCTTCCCAACTCCGCCTTTGCCGCATATGGCTGTTTTCATGAATCTGTCCTGTTATGTATGGGGGGCGGTCAGGAATTTATTCCTGGGCGCACGTTCCGCCCCGCCTGGGGTCTCCTGCGCACCCTCCCATTGGTTCCACTGCGTGTACCCCGCCAAAATAGACATCTATGTCCTGCCATATATTCAGGGGGCCAAGACCCTTTATGGCCTCAATGGCAATGTCAGGGTAACCTGGTTCTACCTGGAACATGGATGAATCCCAGTGTATACGCGGCGCATTGACTGCTTCTCCTATGGACATGCCAAAGTCGATATAGTTTACCATGACCTGCATGATGGCAGTACGTATGCGTTTGCTGCCCCCGCTTCCAAGCACAAGTTCCACCCCATGCGGACCTGTTACAAGAGAGGGAGACATCATGGAAGAGACCCTGATGCCTGGCGGAGAGCTGTGGAATCCTTCCGGGTGAAGGTCATCCTCTCCCATCATGTTGTTTAGCATGATACCTGTACCTGGCGCAATATATCCGGAGCCCTCTCCATTGGAACAGGTCATTGAGGCAGCGTTGCCATGCCTGTCGCACACACTCATGTGTGTGGTGCCCTTGGAGAACACGGGATGTTGATCCGCTGATATCCGGTCCATTAGGGACCCTATCCTTTTTGCAGTCTCCCCATACCACTCTGGCCTGATCCGGTCCGGCGAGTCCATGCCCTGTTCCCTGGCCATGGCCACCTCCTTCATGCAGGAGCATATGGCAGAAACATGTCCCGGACAGCCCCATCCTGGCCTGTGAAAGTGCAGTTTCTCAAGAAGGGTCATGGCAATGGTAATGAGAGGGCCTCCAAGGGAGGGCGGACAGTTTGTAACTATTCTCCTTCCCCTGTATGAGGTAACCAATGGTTGCCTTTCGATGACACGGTATGAGGCAAGGTCTTCAGTAGTGAGAAGGCCGTGCTGTTCCCTCATCTCCTCTGCTATCATCTCTGCTATCCTGCCTGAGTAGAAGGGTTCTATTCCTGTTTCAGGAAGTTTTTTAAGGAATCCGGCAAGTTCCGGGTTGCGCAGCGTATCACCTGCCTTGAGGTAGGTGTCGTTGTCCCCAAAGATGGCCCTGCTCCTCTCTGTAAGGGTCATTATGGGGCGTAGCAGGTCAAGAAAATAGCCCTGATGATGGTTTAGCCTAACACCGTTTTCCGCAAGTCTTACTGCAGGGTCGAGAATTTTCTCGAGCGGCATGGTGCAGAGCCGTTCATGTATGTACATGAGCCCCATGAGGTTGCCTGGCACTGCAACAGAACCCATGCCCACGTTGAATACCTGCTCTGATCCGGGAAAGTTTACTGTTACCGGAAAGAAGTGCGGCTCGCGCGGAAAGTCGCCCCTGATACCCTTGCCTGGTGTGTCCACAAAGAAGTCGTAGAGTATCTCCTCCCCCTCTGCTGTTCGGGCCAGCAGAAAACCTCCTCCCCCAAGGCTGTTGAGCGCAGGTTCGGATACTGCACTGGCAAAACCTGCTGCCACTATTGCATCAAATGCGTTTCCACCACTTTCCAATATTTCCATTGCGGCATCAGTCACGGCCTGGTGTCCTGATGCAGCAGAGTTGCGATATGTCATGTCCAGAACTTGTCTCTCTCCTTGCGAATTATCTCTTTGAAACTGCCTGTCTGAAGGTATATGCGCCTCTGTCTGTTGGCGCTGCACCCCCGTTCCAGCATCTCTTCGATGGTATCTGCCTGATCTGATGCGTTGAACACATCGAGATATGCTTGGAGCCTCTCCACAAGCTCCCTTATGGCATCAGGTGCCGGTATCTTGGTGTGGGTGAACGGGTCAACGAAGCTGCCTTCAAGGCCGTAACGTGTTGCCTGCCACTTGTTGCTGTTTATGATGGCTCGGTTCTCTATGGCAATGTCATCAGCCCTTTCATTGAGGAACATGGCGGCAGCCTGGATAAGTGCAGCCATTGCCGTTATGTACCTGAATTTGGATGGCACGTCACATATCCTGATCTCTACTGTACCAAGCTCCGGGTGAGGTCGCACGTCCCACCATATGTCCCTTGTGGTCTTGATGACACCGGCAGAGGTGAGGAGGTCCACGAATGAACAGTAGTCAGACCATGAGCCAAGGGCCTCTGGCATGCCGGATCTCGGCAGTGCCTCGAAGAGCTTGGAACGGTATGAGCACAGGCCCGTATCCTCTGACTGGTAAAAGGGGGAAGAGGCGGTGAGTGCCAGAAAGTGAGGAAGCAGGGAGCGCATGCGGTCAAATACCCTGATGGCTGTCTCCCCGTCTGTCATTCCCACATGTACGTGGAGCCCCTGTGTTATAAGCCTCCTGCCAACTATCTGAAGCTCTTCTAAGATGTCCCTGTATCGTTCCTCATCGCTTACTGTCTGTTTGCAGGCCATAGCAAATGGGTGAAGGCTGGCGGCATGGATCAAACAACCTGCCTTGAGGGCTGTCTGTTCCAGGAGCCTGACAGAAGCCTCCATATCCATGCAGACCCCTCTGGAATCTCTGCATATGCCTGTGGTTACCTCCACCATGGACTGGATGAACTCCTTCTTGATCTTGTCTCCATGGTACCTGTCAGTCATGGCCAGTATCTCAGGGGCCTTTGACGTCAGGTCAAGGGTGTGGGGATCAAGGAGTTGGAATTCGACCTCAACACCTATGGTGAAGGGTTCACTGGTGTGGAATTCAGGGAAAAAATCCATGGCCTGTCCCCCTATACGTATGAAACCCGGAAGTTATTGGCAAGGCCCTGTCTGGTATGGGTGTCCTGTAGCATGCGGGAAAGGTTATTCAGCCTGTCCCAGTGCCTCAAGGGCCACGCAGGCCAGAAATGCCGCGCCGGTACGCATTACCTCCTCATCAAAGTCAAACCTGGAGCTGTGGGCCGGAATAAACTCATGTCCCTTTTTGCACGCCCCAAAACGTACAAAACAACCAGGTATCTTTTCAAGATAAAAGGAAAAGTCTTCACCTCCAAGGCTTGGGTGGGTCTGGGTGAGTACATGGTCCTTGCCCACCACGAGCCGTGCGGCCCTGCGGGCAGTCTCGGCGGCGTCAGTATCGTTTATCACCGGGGGATATCCCTTGACAAAGGTGATGGAGGTGGATGCGTTGAACAGATCGCCAGTTGCCCTGACCATACGTCTGATGCCCTCGATCACCTTGTCCCGTATGTCCGTGTGGGTGGTACGAATGGTGCCCATGAGCACTGCCTTTTCAGCAATGATGTTGGGAGCGCTTCCGCCTGATATGCTGCCTATGGTGATCACAGATGGGTACGCAGGGTTCAGTTCCCTTGATACCAGTGACTGAAGGCTGATCACAAGGTGGCTTGCCACCACCACGCTGTCAACCGCCTCATGTGGCCTTGCAGCATGTCCTCCCCTTCCCAGTATATCTATCCTGAAGGTGTCTGTATAGGCACATATGAGTCCGGGCTGTACAGAGAGTGTGCCGGTTGGGAAATGGCGGTCTATGTGCCCGCCAAATATCTGGTCCACATCGTCCAGGGCCCCTTCTGCGATCATGCGGGTGGCACCGCCCTCTCCTTCTTCTGCTGGTTGAAATATGAATTTTATCTTCCCGTTAAACGGTATTTTTTTTAGTATAGAGGCTGCTCCGAGCAGCATGGCCACATGCCCGTCGTGTCCGCACGCATGCATCATCCCGGGTATCTCTGAGGCAAAGTCCAGTCCTGTCTCCTCGTTGAGCGGCAGTGCATCCATGTCGGCCCTAAGGGCAACGCATCTGTCATTGGTTCCGGTTCTGCGGTCAATATGGGCTATGACACCTGTCTCTGCCACCCTGTCAGTGAAAGGTATGTGGAGTTCGTCGAGTTTTGCCTTTATCAGTGCAGAGGTCTCGAATTCCTGAAAGCCTGCCTCAGGCCGTCTGTGGATGGTGCGTCTGATGTGGCGCATCCACTCCATACGCTCTGCCGCCTCTTTTTTGATCTGTTCTATGTCCATGCCGTCAACTCTCGGTCCTAAAATGGTGATGCTTGAAAAAACAGTGACAATAACTCATAATAAATTTTCAGCCTTGCATTGTTGCATTGTGCTTGCATACATGGTGAACTACTCTTCATCAGGTAATGAACGGTTTTAGTGCATGCATCTGTTATTCATGCCGTGCATCATAAGTGCTGCTGAATAGGAACATACATTAAGATCGAAATCCTGCAATTGCCAGGTCGGTTATTGAGATGAATCGAAAAGAATAGGACATCTGCAAGTTTCATCTCCGGAATGCAGGATCTCGGCTATAAATACATACTCACCAAGTTGACAGAAAAAAAGAATAGAAAAAAGAAACGCTCCGGCCGGGCTGACCCCTCATCTGTCCCCACTGGAGCCCGCAGTCACAATGGAGAGGGGCATTGGCCCGATCCCATGAGGCAGTTGGCAGCCCTTGGGCTTGGGGCAGTTGCCATCTTCCTTGCCATCTCCCTTGCCACTTACTGTCCTGAGGACCCGTCACTGAGCCACTATGCTGAAGGTATGGTTAAGAACTGGATGGGGCCAGTGGGTGCCAATCTGTCAGGTTTTCTGCGGGACATGGTGGGGCTTCCTGCATGGCTAACAGTGTTCTGGACAGCACTTGGTGCAGTGCGCATCCTGTCTCCCTGCAGGGAGAGACATGTCCCCCGGTTTCTGACGGTTACAGGCTGGGGCCTGATACTGTTTGCGCTCTCTACCCTGCTGACCCTTGCATCGCGGTGGATACATCAGGGGTTTCTACTTGGGGCCGGAGGGCTTGCAGGCAGGTTCCTTGCGGATTTTTTTGTCTCCTGGACTGGCGTGGCAGGTGCTCTTCTGATCTCCTCTGTCATGCTGCTCTCAGGCCTGCTGATTGCCGCCCCTGGTGTCATGCGGTCTGTTGTCCGCCTGTTCTGTTCCATGGTCTCTGTCTTTGGCCTTTTCCCAACCGGCCGTGATGGAAGCCGGGGAGACAAACCTGAAACAGATCGTTCCAAGAGGAAGAATGGACCTGCCATTGCTGACTTCAAATCTGGGGCAGGTGGTGGATCCGACCATGCTGAGACCCATGATGTCCCGAGGATCACTGCGCCTGTGAGAAACAGCAGTAAACAGGGCAGGGGGGGGAAGGACATGTCTGCAGCACCTGAAGGCGCTCCTGATGCCTCAGACAGCGGTGAGTCGTCGGGTTTTGCGATCAAACCCCTGAGAGGTGAGTACAAACTGCCGCCCCTTTCCTTCCTGAAGGACCCGCCTGACCAGGAGATTGCCATAGACCGGGATGTCTATCTTGAGAATGCCAGGATACTGGAGCAGAAGCTTCGTGACTTCAGTGTGGCCGGCAAGGTGGTGGAGATATGTCCAGGGCCTGTGGTCACCATGTACGAGTTTGCTCCTGCGCCTGGTATCAAGATAAACAAGGTGGCCTCTCTCTCCGATGACCTGGCCCTTGCCCTCAAGACCCACAGCGTCCGCATAGTTGCACCTATTCCCGGCAAGGCTGTCATTGGCATTGAGCTTGCCAACAGTGTACGTCAGGGCGTGTGGCTCAAGGAGATACTTGCAAGTGATGTCTTTCAGAAGAACAGTGGCAAGCTGCTCCTTGCCCTTGGCAATGATATCGTGGGCCAGCCTGTGGTGACAGACCTTGCCAAGATGCCTCACCTGCTCATAGCAGGTGCCACAGGTACGGGCAAGAGTGTTGGGCTTAATGCCATGATATGCTCTCTCCTGTACCGCCTTGGTCCTGAGCGTCTGAGGATGCTCATGGTGGACCCCAAGAGGATAGAGCTGTCACTTTATGACGGCATTCCCCATCTGATACATCCGGTGGTGAGCGAGCCAAAGGAGGCAACCCGTGCGCTCAAGTGGGCGGTCATGGAGATGGAACGCCGCTACCAGCTCCTGGAAGAGGCCCATGCCAGGAACCTCGACGGATACAACGCAAATGCAGAGGAAAAACTGCCCTATCTCCTGGTGATAATAGACGAGCTTGCAGACCTGATGATGGTATCCTCAAAGGAGGTGGAGGCAGCCATTGCAAGGCTTGCCCAGATGGCCCGTGCCGCAGGGATACATCTGCTCATAGCCACCCAGAGACCTTCTGTTGATGTGCTGACAGGGCTCATCAAGGCAAACTTTCCTGCCCGCCTTTCGTTCAAGGTCTCATCCAAGGTGGATTCCCGTACCATACTTGATGTAATGGGTGCTGAAAGGCTACTTGGCATGGGAGATATGCTGTTTCTGCCCCCTGGATCATCTGCCCTTGAGCGCATTCACGGTGCATATGTTTCCGAGTCCGAGATAATGAAGGTGGTGGAGTTCCTGAAGGCGCAGGGTGAGCCCGATTATGATCCCACGGTCACGGAGCCTGTGCCTGGGGAAGGAGACAGCGGCTCTGGGGGCAGCGCGGAGTTTGAGGATGAGAAGTACGACGAGGCGGTCGAGATAGTGACTTCCACAGGTCTTGCCTCAATCTCTGGCCTGCAGCGGCGCATGCGTATAGGCTACAACCGGGCGGCACGCATGATCGAGCAGATGGAGCGTGACGGTGTTGTTACACCCACTGACTCCATGGGCAGGAGGCAGGTTATTGCAAGGAAGTACGAAGATGACTGAGCTTCTTGCACCGGCAGGAAATCTGGAGAAGCTGAAGATTGCCGTGCACTACGGCGCTGATGCCGTATATTTCGGGGGGAGGGAGTTTGGTCTCAGGGCGCAGGCAGGAAACTTTTCTGAACAGGATATCCGGGAGGCCGTTGGTTTTGCCCATGAACGGGGCGCAAAGGTATATGTTACAGTTAATATCTTTGCGCATAACAGAGATCTGAAGGGCCTTCCTGATTATCTTTCCTTTCTGAACCGGACCGGAGTGGATGCAATAATAGTTTCAGACCCTGGGATATTTCGTACTGCGCGCAGGACATGTCCCGGCCTGCCTATCCATGTCTCTACCCAGGCAAATACCACCAATCTGGAATCAGCGCTCTTCTGGAAGGATATGGGTGCATCCAGGGTCAATCTGGCACGGGAACTGTCCATACAGGAGATAGGGGAGATAGCCCTGCATGCGGATATTGACACAGAGGTGTTTGTGCACGGTGCCCTGTGCATATCATATTCGGGCCGCTGCATGCTGAGTCTGTATCTCACAGGCAGGAATGCCAACAAGGGGGCCTGTGCCCATCCGTGCAGATACCGTTATGCCCTGCAGGAGGAGAAACGGCCTGGAGAGTATTTCCCTGTGGAAGAGGATGCCAGGGGTGTTTATATTTTCAACAGCCGTGATCTGTGCCTGATGAGACGGCTTCCTGAACTGGTGCAGGCAGGGGTGCATAGCCTGAAGATAGAGGGGCGGATGAAGGGTATATTCTATGTGGCCGGGGTGGTGCGTGCATATCGTGCAGCCCTGGACTATCTGTCTGCACAGGGTGATCCTGCCGGATGGGGGGAGGAATTGCCCGTGATCCCTGAGCGTTTTATGGAAGAGTTGCAGATTTTGGGCTCAAGGGGGTACACAGAAAATTTTTTTGACAGTGCGCCAGGAAGGGACGATATGCTCTACAGTGGAGGCAGTGTGGATCAGACATTCTCCCCTGCGGCAGTGGTGGTGAGGGCAGGTGTGGAGCCTGCTGTGAGGGTAGGGCACATTTTAAGGCCTGGAGACCAGCTTGAGTACATGGACAGGGGGCTTGATGTGATCCCGTTTACCGTTACTGCTGTGAGGAGTGAGGATGGCAGAGAGGTGAACCAGGCCCTTGGAGGCGAGATTGTAACCGTGTCAACAGCCCCGTGTCTCCGTTTTGAGGAGTGGGCAGTGATAAGGAGAAGAAAGGTTCATACCGTATGATAACCAAGGACTGTTCCGGGCTTGCCTGTCCTAAACCTGTTCTTGATGCGCGGGACATTATAGCCGAGAGGCCAGGCGAGTCACTGGAGATTATCGTGGATAATGAGGCAGCGAGGCAGAATGTAGCCAGGTTTCTTGAAAGCCAGGGATATGAAGTGAGCGTTTCTGTCCTGGGCCAGGACCGTTTTTCTGTGAAGGGTGTGCCATGTGCCTGTGCTGTGGCCCTGTCTCAGGGCAGGGAAGAGGGCAGGGCAGAGAAGATACTGGTATTCATCCCCTCAGATGCGATAGGCCAGGGAGATCCTGAGCTTGGCCAGCGCCTCATGCTCAACTTCATCAGCACACTTGATGAGCTTGGCAGTGATCTGTGGCGCATAGTGCTTGTAAACAGCGGCGTAAGGCTGTCCGTAGAGGGGGCAGATGCGCTTGATCCCCTGAAGGCACTGGAGCAACGGGGGGTTTCAATACTTGTGTGTGGTACCTGTCTGGAATTTTATGATCTTTTGCAACAGAAGGGTGTGGGGGAGACCACCAACATGCTGGACATAGTAACTTCCATGCACCTGGCAACAAAGGTGATCAGGATATAGATCATGGCTGAGTCGGAGAGGGCAAGGGACAAGGGAGCAGGCAAGGCTGCCGCGGGCAAGGGGAGTAAGAGGCCATCACGGGCCAGGTCAGCGATCCGGCCTGTAAAAAAGAAGAAACTGTCCGAGATTCCCGCTACTGCAATCTGCGGCAATGACATTACCTCGTCGGTCCTGTACGTATCGGCCCTGTCCATTATCTCTGCAGGCCAGTACGCGTGGGTGGCGCTGCTCATCGTGGCCTTTGTACTTTATCTCTTCAGGAAGATATACGGCGAGGTGGTAGGTGCCCTGCCCCTGAACGGTGGGGCATACAACGCACTGCTGAATACTACGAGCAAGTCCATGGCCTCTCTTGCAGCCACCCTCACCCTGCTGTCTTATATGGCAACGGCTGTTATATCCGCCTCAGAGGCCATGCACTATTTGCACAACATGATACCGTCACTGCCTGTGATCTCAGCCACGGTGGTCCTTCTTTCATGCTTCATGGCCCTTACCATAATGGGTATTGGCGAGTCGGCAGCAGTGGCAGTGGTAATATTTACCTTTCATATCGTCTCTCTGTTCATGCTCTCAGGCACGGTGATATTCTATCTCTTTCATCATGGCCTGGGGGTGTTTTTCCAGAACAACAGCTTTCCTGTAAAACACGGGTCTGTGCAGATGGCGGTGTTCTGGGGCTTTTCCGCCGCAATGCTTGGGATATCCGGTTTTGAAAGCTCTGCCAACTTCGTTGAGGAGCAGCAGCCAGGCGTGTTTCCAAAGACCCTGAGGAACATGTGGGTGGTGGTGAGTATATTCAATCCACTAATGGCATTTCTTGCCCTTGCCATAATACCGCTTCCTGAAGTGGCAAATCACGAGGCAGATCTGCTCTCCTATATGGGAGAGATCACCGGCGGGAGGTGGCTCGCAGGTATGGTCTCAGTGGATGCCGCCCTTGTTCTTAGTGGAGCGGTGCTGACCTCCTATGTGGGCGTGAGCGGACTCATTGAACGAATCACTCTGGACCGGATACTACCCCAGTTCCTGCTCAAGAAGAATTCAAGGGGCAGCTCCTACCGGATAATCGTTATGTTCTTCCTGATGTGCGTCTCCATACTGTTCATCACCGAGGGAGAGGTGGAGGTGCTGGCAGGGGTCTATACCATATCCTTTCTCTCCGTGATGGCACTCTTTGCCCTGGGGAACATACTGTTGAAGATCAAACGGGCAAAGCTTCCGCGTCCGGAACGGGCAGGGTGGTGGAGTGTCTTTGTTGCCCTGGTGGCCGTCATGTTGGCGCTTGTTGGTAACATCGTCAGGGAGCCTGCCCCGGGTGCGCCTGCCAATATAATAGTTTTTCTTGAATATTTTATTCCTGCCATCTTTGTCACAGGCATAATGCTCAACAGGGTGGCACTGCTTGATGCCCTGCTCCACTTTATAGAGTTGCTCTATGTGCCAATCATGAAGATGGTACAGCGTATTGATCAGAAGATACTTGCCACCATTGATGCCATTCAGTCCCAGGAGTTTGTATTCTTCACCCGTGGAGACAATCTCGCAAACCTCAACAGGGTACTCCTTTACATCAAGAACAACGAGCATACCAGGCGTTTGAAGATTGTGCATGTAACTGGTAGCGGGAAGGAAGACAAGGAGCTTCTGGAGAAGCTGGAGAAAGACCTTGAGTTCCTGGACAGGGAGTATCCTGAGATTGATATCGAGTTTGTAAAGATCAAGGGAAGGTTCGGGCCTGAACTCATCCAGAAGCTATCCAGGAAGTGGGGCATACCTGTAAACTTTATGTTTATCGGTTCTCCAGGAGACAGGTTCCCGTATCGTATAGAGGAGCTTGGAGGGGTAAGGCTGATTATTTAAGGGCCCACTATACACCACAACTGGGGCGTGGGGGGCTTCGCTTGTCTATCAGGTGTCTGGAGTAGGGAGTACGCCTATCGTGCCTGCCGCTGTGCAGTGTGACACCCTGTGATCAGTTACGCGTCCCTTCTTTCGTGGATTTGGATTTGGTCTCATGGTTAATATGCAGGACGGTGGCGCGGTGTCTGTCTTAAGGGCTGGACATTGACTAAGCGTCAGCTTTCCTGTATTTAAAGCGTGAGGCAGGCTACGGCCTTGCTTCTTACTGCCCGGGTGGTGGAATTGGTAGACACAAGGGATTTAAAATCCCTCGGCGTCTGACGCTGTGCGGGTTCGACTCCCGCCCCGGGCACCACTTTCCTTATTTTATGAGTGCTGTGATAATGCACATAAATCCCCTGACTCTCCATTTTACTGGCCCAGATCAGGGCCTTGAACCCGGATTCAGAGATTATTTTTTTAAACTGTCATTGCCTGTCTTCCGCTGGGGTTTTTTGCTTGGCATAGTACTTTACGGCCTATTTGGTTTTCTTGATGCCCTGTCCATGCCAGAGGTCAAATATCAGCTCTGGAATATCCGTTTTGGCCTGGTCATACCTGTCATGGCAGGCGGGATACTCTTCTCGTTTTATTCAGGCTTCAAGAGGTACTGGCAGTCATCCATTGCTTTAATTATCCTTGTATGTGCATTCGGGATATTCTGGATGATAGTTATTGGCCCGTCTCCAGAGAACAATTCCTACTACGTAGGCAACATACTGGTCATGTTTTTCTGTTTCACCTTCATAAGGGCGCGTTTCGTATGGGCTGTGGCAATTGGGCTCATCATTCTTTTGATGTTTGAGATCACTTCCCTATTGTTGACTGAGACCCCGCTGTGTATCGTTCTGAGGAACAATTTTTTCTTCATATCCGCTGCGATAATCGGAATGATTGCCTGTTACAGTATGGAGTACTTTGCCAGGGAAAATTTTTTCCATATGGTGATGCTTGGAGAAAAAAAGGCGAAACTTGCCAGGATAAACAGTGAGCTTCAGTCTCACATCCAGGAGCTTGAGCAGGCCCAGAGGGAGATCAGGGTACTTAGCGGACTCATTCCCATATGCGCAAAGTGCAAGAAGATAAGGGATGACAGGGGGTTCTGGAACCAGATAGAGAGTTATATATCAGAGCATTCAGATGCGGTATTCAGTCATGCCCTGTGTCCTGAGTGTATTGAAGAACTTTATGGTAAGGAGGACTGGTACAGGAAAAGACAGTAAATGGCGTGCTGTGGCAGCCAAGAAGATGCGTTGTGCCTAACATACAGTGAGGGGAGATGGATAACGAAGCCAACAAGCTGACTCAATATTTGGATATGTTCAGTCCTTATTTTTAAACGTTACTTATCCCAGGGGCTTTTCACCCCATCATTACGCATGTCAGTCCAAAACCAAAAACGGCATCTTCGGGTATGAAGATGCCGTTCGTCGCTGGTTTGTAGAATTTTTATTTGGCCTTTGATTTGCTCACCATTACATGGGAGCGTATCTTTTCAAGTTTTTTCTTTCCAATTCCCTTGACGTTAAGCAGGTCATCCACCGTGTGAAAGACACCGTTATCTTTACGGTACTTGACAATGGCATCTGCTGTCTTTTCTCCAACACCAGGAAGTTCCTGAAGTTGAGTCGATGTAGCTGTGTTGATGTCTATTTTCCCTCCGGAACTGGCAAAGGCTGCAGGTGAGGCCAGTAGACTCAAAATGGCCATGAGTATCAGTACGGTCTTGAGAGTATCGGTTCTCTGTACCATTTAGGTATCTCCTTTCGGAATGTAGTTTACCCTCCTTATCGGTGTGTTAGCATTGCATCAATAATATTTATTCCGGAAAGGGAAAGGGGGGATTGTTCCCTGTCAGGTTGTTATTGCAGTGATATCTGATCTTGGGGCATCTTCCTCTGCTACTGCCAGATCAGGCTCAGCCGCGGCTTGTTTGCATGAGGTCATGTGTGCAGGTATTTCCTTAATGTAAATGTCTTGCTGCGGAAAGGGTATGCCTATGTCAGCATCCTTTAGGGCGTCCCATATGGCAAACATCACATTTGATTTGGCTTCCAGCTTGCTGTGTTGGCTGTCCAGTTCAGAGTAGAACACAACCTTGAAGTTTACAGAGGAGTCGGCAAATTCAGTAAGATATACCTTAGGTTTTTTCTGAAGAGAGACCTCTGGTACCATAGACACCGCATCCATGATCACCTCCTGGGCCTTGTGAGGATCATCCTGGTAACGTATACCCACCTGGAGCACTGTCCTTATCAGGTTGTCGGAAAGAGTCCAGTTCGTGACAGGCGTGGTTATCACATCGGCATTGGGAATTATGACGTCCTGATTGTCCCATGTCTTAAGCATAAGGGAGCGCATACCAATATGCGATATTATGCCCTGGTTTTCGCCAATGCTTATCCAGTCATCAACCCTCACAGGCCGTTCCGCAAGGAGGATAAGGCCGCTGATGAGGTTGTTTGCGATATTTTGCAGCCCAAATCCAATACCAACGCCCAGTGCACCTGCAAACACGGTGAGGCTTGTGAGGTTAAGGCCCATGGAGTTAAGTGCAATCATGGCACCTATGATGAGTACAGCATATTGGGTAAATATCGAAAGGCTGTTTCTGAGTCCGCGGTCACTGACGTTTTTCTTCATGAGCATGTAAGTGACATTGCGTGCAAGAGAACTCAGGTGCATGAAGAAGAGAAACAGAAAGAGGCTTATTAAGATATTGATCAGGGTAATTGTCTGCTTGCCTATGTGAAACAGCGGATAGTCGAGCCAGCTCTTCAGAAATGTGTCTACGGCATTTCCTGTATTCCAGCCATAGATCCTTGCCAGGGTATATAGTACGCCGGCGAATAGCAGCAGATCCAGTAACCGCTGCAGGGATGCCATGAATGAGGAACGGCTGGTATCTGATTGTATGTTTGCACTTTCAAGCTTGAGTTTGCGGTACCTTATAAGGTCCCGTGCAACATCTCTTATCAATATCCATGTGATGATCACTCCCAGTACTATGACGAGCTGGCTTGCAACGAAACGTGCCAGATTTATATATCCGGCCAGTCCCACAATGGCCGCGCATAGTGCTGTAAGGGGGATTGACAGGCTGGCGAGTCCTATGATGTGAATCCAGAACCTGCTCTTGTGGTCCGGGCCCAGACGCGCGATGAGCATGGCCCTGAGCCGCATGAAGAAGTATACGGATAGCAGGAGCAGCACCATGAAGAGGCGGTCTACCACATCTTTCAGTGTATCAGAAAGTATGCCAGCATTTCCAAGCCCCATGAGAATGGCCAGAACAGCGCTGATGACAGAGCCAAAGATGATCATATGATGCATCTTTGGCTGTCTCTGTGCCGCAGGAACGATTTTTGACGTAAATATGAGGTAGCTCAAGTTAATGGCTGCCCACAGCGCGAACAATACCAGTACGAACAGTAGCAGTATGGTGAATCGCATGGGCTCTACATTAAACAGCCATGCGGCCACTATGACCTCTCCCCCGATTAGCATTGCCATGCGGCACTGTCTGAGCAGTGCATAGGCAGTGGCCTTTACACGTGCAGAAAAACGCAGTTCCAGTGATGGTGGTATCTGGTTTATGTCCGGAAGCCGTCCCAGAAGAAGGGTAATAATAAGGAGCAATATGGAAATACCTATGAAGAGGAGCCGGTGGCCCGTATCCGCCTGCTTCCAGCCGCAGACAATATCCTTTCCTATGTCAAGGAATATGCCCTTGAGCCTTGAAGGAAGTTTATACAGCTCTGTTAGTATGCCCTTCCATGCATTGATGTCTCTGGGCAGGTTTTCATGGGCAGTCAGGCTCTGTTGAACACTCCTTGCATAGGCTGATTCTACCTTCTGGATGTCCTGCTGAATCTGGGTCTGGAAGGCCTTCATGGTGTTCAGTAAAGAGCTGAACTGGTCAATAAGCCCGGTTACTATCTTTTTCTCTCTGGTAAACAGGCTGCTGGATATATTTTTGAGTGCATACTGTTTTTGCAGGAGTGCCCACTGCTTTTGCAGGACTTCGAGTTTGCCTCTTGTCACACCGATCATTGGCGCAAGCTGGGATCTGATATCCTTCAGGACCTCTATGGTGTTTTTCAGTTTTTCAGCAGGTACGTTTGCCAGGCCGGTAAGGACAAGGCTGTCATGCCTGCTCTTCATGGACTGGATTCTGATCTTGGTGCGAAGGATATTCAGAGATTCGTCAATAAACTCAAGCTGTCTTTTAAGGAACTGTTTCTTTGCCGTACTGCCCGGGTCATCCCCCTTAATTTCGGATAGCTCCTTCTCGATGCGCATGGTGTCGATACGCGCCTTGTCCTCCATGTGTTCAAGGCGCCTTTTCATGTCCTCTATGGATTCCTGGTGACGGCGTTGCTGTTGTTTCTTGAAGACTGCCTGTACGCTTTGCCACCATGAGGCTGCCAGGTCGGCCTTTTGTTCAAGGAGAGATACACGTTGTGCGAGAAGATTTGAGTACTGCTGTTCTATATTGATTAGGGCCTGCAGCTCTTTTAATTTTTCTTCCAGTTTGGTGGCCTGTGCCTGATTTCCCTGTTTGTGGCCAGGGGATGGCAGCCTGTTCTGTATGTTTTCCAGTTGGGACTGAAGGGCCTGTATCCTGTGCTTTTCGCTGCCAAGGTCAAGCCTTGCAGATTCAACATTTACCTTGGCGGCCTCCATGGATAGCCGTGCCTCTTCAAGCAGGGCATCTGTGACAGGGGTGGCCTGCAGTGCGGCAAGTTTCTTGTCCCTGTTTCTCTTCTGTGCCTCAATATCTTTTTTGATCTTTTCAAGGGACTCTTTTTCCCGGTCTATGATGGTCTTTCGGAGGACAAGCTCATCAGATACCTTTCCCGGGATGATTAATGTGGCAGTATCAGCCTTGATGCCTGTGGGGCCACACAGTAAGAGAAATACTGTGCATAGTACAGTGATTAGGGTCGAACAGGCTGTTTTCATGGCAATTTTATCCAAGTCCAGGAAACAGTTGGATCATACCATCTGCTATCATCTGTACGCCTATTGCCGCAAGCAGCAGTCCCATGATACGGGTGGCTATGTTGAGCCCGGTTACGCCGAGGCGTTCCCCTATGGGTTCTGCAAGACGAAGGGTAATCCATACAGCAAGGGCTACTCCGATTATGCACAGGCTTATCACGATATTGTGGGTTATGCTTGATGACTGTTGGGCATCAACCACTACGAGGCTTATGGAGCCAGGGCCGGCAAGAAGGGGGATGGCAAGGGGGACCACGGCAACATCTTCCTTCTCTGTGTCTGCGTTTTCCTCTTCAGGACTGCGTTTCACATGACTTTGTCTTGCGTGCATCATGGCAATGGCCATAAGCAGTATGAGAAGGCCGCCTCCTGTCCGAAAGGCAGGAATTCCAATGCCAAAAAAGGACAGCAGGGTTTCGCCTGTCCAGGCAGCAATGATCAGCACCACGGCAACCGCCGCAGCGGTTATTCTCGCAATGGACTTTACCTCTGATACCGGACGGTCACCACAGAGGGAGAGGAAGACAGGTATGGCACCAAGTGGATTTACAATGGCAATTATACCTACAAATGTCTTGATGTACGGGGTATATTCCACGGGCATTTTCATAGTTGCATGTTTTCGTGTATTATCTATTTCTGATTAGTGAAGGATCAAGTATTCGAACAGGTTGCTGTATTCTATTATTTATTGACAATAAACGAAAGGAAATATAACAGTGAGCCAACTCTCCGGGCCTGATTTTATAGTACTCTGTACCCTTGTTGTCACTGCCAGTGTGTTGCTGTTCTATAAGCCGCTTGGTACCTCAGCAGCATGGCGTGCCACCATTACCCCACTTGCCTCCATCATGGGTAGTGGCTTCCTTGTGTGTGCCCCGCTGCTCTATGCAAACGCCGGAAACTATGCCGTGGTGGTCATGGCATGCCTGCTTCTAATGGCCTACGCTGTGGGAGGTGTCATACGGTTCAACATCCGTTATGGTGAACCCATGCTTGAAACCATACCGCTTCCCTCCACGTTTAAAAGGACAGAACACAGGCTGCATATAGGGCACCGTAATGCAGCCCGACAGGTAGCTGCAGTGGAGACCGCGGAAATCGTTGAGAGAGTCTCACACATCGCTCTTGCAGGTGCCTACTGTGTCTCTGTCTCTTACTATCTTCAGTTACTTGCAAGTTTTGCTCTCCACGCCCTGTCCATTCACAACGCGTTTTATGGTCGTATCCTGGTTACAGTAATACTTACAGGTATTGCACTCATAGGGTTCTGGCGAGGCCTCAGGGGAATAGAGCGCGTTGAGCGTGTGGCAGTAGGGATAAATCTGGCCATGATTGCGGCCCTTATTGCAGGTCTCACCTCGTTCAATGCAGTTGCATATATTCAGGGTGATTGGCACATTAAGGCCATCCCCATAAGTGAGGACAAAATTCATCTGGCACGGCTCATAATGGGTATGCTGATAGTGGTTCAGGGGTTTGAGACCTCCCGTTTCCTTGGTTCAGAACATCCCCGCGAGGTACGAATTCGTACCATGCGCTGGGCCCAGCTCATCTCTTCAGCCATCTATCTTGTCTTTCTCGCCCTGATGGCCCTGGTGGTAAGCAGGGCAGGGAACCTCCATGATACGGGAATAACGGCAATTATAGAGTTGTCCAGTATCGTTGCCTCGGTGCTGCCTCTGCTCATCACGGTAACTGCCATATGTAGCCAGTTTGCCGCCGCCACGGCAGATGACGCAGGTTGCTCCGGACTAATAGAGTCGATCATCAAGGGGCATTTTGATACCAGATATGCCTATGCCATAGTTTCAGTGGCGGCCATCTGTCTTACCTGGCTGACAAATGTGTACGAGATCATAAGTTTTGCCTCTCGTGCCTTTGCCCTCTACTACGCATTGCAGTGTCTTGTGGCAATATTTGTGGTGCGCAGTGATCCGTCCATACCTAATCCCTACAGGCGCATGATATGCTATTTCATGGTACTGCTCCTCTGTACCGGAGTGACTATATTTGGTCTGCCTGCCGAGTAATTACAGATAAAATCTCACATGATTGGAAACGCTCGATTCAGGATGGAGTAGAAAAAAATCATACTACACGACACCTATACGTCGGATGGTGCTTTTATCATGCTTTTAAAGCTCATCAGTTGCAATGCCTTGTTAATGATATATTTGCCCGCGGTCAAAACCATGAGAAAAAGCACCATCCGCCTCTGCCAATTGCTTCTGCATTTCAGGTGTCGTGTAGTATGAGAAAAAAATAAGCGCAGGACGAATGTCCTGCGCTTAATGGAGGAGGAGAAGGAGGAGAGATGTTAACATACGTTGCGCATGTTAAACAAATTATGGCATCTGCTTATGGCAACTGTCTGTGGCACCCGTGCTGTCTTGGCAGCTTTTTATTTTTTCATTTTTAATGTTTTTTTCCGTTTTCCCGCTTTTTCACACTTACGCCTGCAGTTGTTGCAAATGGCTGGTTCCGTGGGTCTGCGGGGATTTTTAAGGCATTTCATTTTTCTTGCTCCCGCTTTTTCCGGTTATTATGATTAGCTGTTTGATTATATTAACATGCAACCTGTGTGCCAATATTGTCAGGCTCTGTAAAAAATGTTGAATATTGAGGGCTGGGTGATGAGCAGGAGAGGGAGGGATGGTTTGGTCGTGTCTATTCCTTGTTTTCTTTAAATACGATATCTGTCTCGCACATGCTTGCATATGCAGTGATTTCATCTTTCAGATATCTCACATAAGGGCAGTCCAGGACGGCGAGCAGGCTGTTTCTCAGTATGTACTCATTATGTCCGGTACGTTCCAACACATCTGAAAAAATTTGCGGTTTGCGGCATACCTGTGGTCTGTCCGCATATATGGTACAGGTGCCATTTACTGAAAGTGCCGGGCATGTACTACCCCTTGTGAGAATCATGCTCCAGCCTTCTGACCACCTGTAAAGTGCTGTAGGATTGTGATAAAAGGGCTTTTTATTGATTAGAATTGGAGGGTCGCTGTACGGGTCGGTCTTTCTGGTCTGTTCAGAGTCCACACTTGGCAGTTCAAAGAGGTGCCTCTCCATGTCCATGAGCGGGATTTCAAAAAAGTCCTGTATGGCTTCCCAGTCAGGGCCAACACAGCACAGTGTGCAGTTGCACGGAGAACATAGCAGGGAATTTATGGACTCAAGTTCTCTGTCTATGATGTTGTGTTTTGCCCTGGCCATTGCAGCTTCAAAGGCATCAACCCTGTTGCCTGATGTATCCACAACTTTTATAGGGGAATGGTTGGGATGTGCTGATTCAGGGGCGTTGTTTTTGGGTGTGTTTGAAGTTGGATTCGACCATTCATCTGTCTTGAATGTTTCAAAAATATTAAGAATGTCTATGAAATTCGTCAATATTTTGGCGGGCATCCGGTAAGTTATTGACGCAACTTCAAGCGCTTCCGGCATGTCAGGAAGCATATCCGCAACACGCTGATACGGCCCTGTAAAATATATCATTGCGCCCATGTTGCAGAGAGGCCATGCCGGATTCTGCAGCATGGCCACGCCCCTCCTCCATGAGTGGGATAGAGGGGCATCTTTGGGCAGTTCAGGATATCTCACAGGTGTACTTTGCAGGTCTGGATTATAATTTCTAACAGCGGACCAGGCAGGCTATACCCGCAAACTGTGTACCTTGGTTATTGGCCGCGGTTCGGCCTGGTCAGGATTGACCAGCTCTTTAGCCGCTTTGACCACTGAGTCAATGTCAAGACCAACAGACTTGCGCAAGATATCCTGTGCGCCCTGGTCTATAAATCTGTCAGGCAGGCCAAGACGTTTTACCTTGACGTGACTCATGCCTTCGTCTGCAAGGCATTCAAGAACGGCAGAACCAAAGCCGCCGGCAAGGGCGTTTTCCTCAATGGTAATGATCTTGCCAGTGTCACGGGCAAATTTGGTTATGGTCTCACTGTCAATGGGCTTGATGAAACGTGCATTGATCACTGCTGCCCTTATGCCGCTTTCCTCCTTCAACTGTTCAGCGGCCCTGAGAGCTGTCTGCACATGCTGTCCTACGGCAATTATTGCAAGGTCGTCACCCTCCATCAGGATCTCCGCCTTGCCTATGGGCAGCTCGCAGAACTGCCAGTCAAGGCTTACTCCCACACCTGTTCCCCTGGGATAGCGTACAGCAGCAGGCCCATTGTGCTGTATGCCTGTATAGATCATGTGCTGCAGCTCGTTTTCATCCTTTGGGGCCATGACCACCATGTTGGGGATGCTTCTGAGGAATGAGAGGTCAAAGACCCCGTGGTGTGTAGGGCCGTCGTCACCCACAAGCCCTCCGCGGTCAATGGCAAACAGGACAGGCTGTCTGGTGAGGCATACGTCATGAATGATCTGGTCGTAGGCCCTCTGCAGGAACGTGGAATAGATTGCCACAACCGGTTTAAGACCCTCCAGTGCCATACCTGCAGCAAATGTCACAGCGTGCTGTTCTGCAATGCCCACATCAAAAAATCGATCAGGAAACTCCTTCTGGAACGCATCCAGGCCTGTGCCTGACGGCATTGCCGCAGTTACTGCAACTACCGTGGGGTTGTCCTGGGCTATTCTGGTAATGGTCTGGCTGAATATCTGGGTATAGGTAGGGGGCTTGGGGGTCTTGGACTGTATGGGTGCCCCTGTCTCTATATCAAATGGCCCAAGTCCGTGGAACTTTGAGGGATTTTTCTCCGCAGGCTCATAGCCCTTGCCCTTTTTGGTGAGTACGTGCACCAGGACCGGTCCTGGAATATTCTGGACGTTGTTGATGGTCTCGATGAGCGCGTCTATCTCGTGGCCTGGAATGGGGCCTACATATTCGAACTGCAGGGCTTCAAAGAGCATGCCAGGGGTAAACAGGCTCTTGAGGGAGTCTTCGCCCCTCTTCATGGCAGCCCATATGTTTTCACCAAGGTCAGACCGTTTCAGAAATGCCTCTACCTCACGTTTTATCTTGGTTGCAAAACGGCTGGTGAGCTTTCTGCTCAAAAATGAGGAAAGTGCCCCCACATTGGGCGATATGGACATCTCATTATCATTGAGAATGACGATGAGGTCTTTTCGCAGGCTCCCTGCGTTGTTCAGGCCCTCAAAGGCAAGACCTGCAGTCATGGAGCCGTCGCCAATGACTGCTATCACCTTGCCATCTTTGTTTTCAAGGTCCTTGGCAGTGGTCATGCCCAGGGCCGCGGATATGGAGGTGCTGCTGTGGCCAGTGTCCAGGGCGTCGTGAATGCTCTCTTCAATCTTGGGGAAACCGCTGATACCCCCCTGCTGCCTCAATGTGTGGAACTGCTTGCGCCGGCCTGTGAGGAGTTTGTGCGCATAGGACTGGTGCCCAACATCCCATACAATCTTGTCCTTAGGGGTGTCGAACAGGTAGTGCAGTGCTATGGTCAGTTCAACCACACCGAGGCTTGGGGCAAGATGTCCCCCGCTCTTTGCCACTGTGGTGACAATCCTTTCCCTTATCTCCTGGGCAAGCTGGTTAAGCTCGTTGAGGTTGAAGTCCTTTATATCCTGTGGTGAGTTAATAGTATCAAGCAGGCATGCCATACCGGTTATCAGCTCCTTATCTATATTTTCATCTATTACGTTCTACCACATAGCGTGCAATGGCCCTGAGGGGATCGGCTTTGTGATCAAAATCCGACAGTGCGGCAAGGGCCTGGTCAAGCAGGTCTTCTGCCTTGCTGCGTGCGGCCTCGAGCCCAAACAGGGCCGGATAGGTGGCCTTTTTGTTCTTTGTGTCAGAACCTATCGGCTTTCCAATTATTTTTTCATCTCCAACAATATCAAGGATATCATCAACTATCTGAAATGTAAGGCCAAGGGCCTTTCCAAATTCTTTGAGGGCCTGGCGCTGCTCAGGGTCCGCATTGCCAAGCACTGCCCCCATCTCCACAGACACTGCGAGGAGTGCGCCGGTCTTGTGGCTATGAATGAAGGCAAGCGTTTCTGCGTCAATGGGTTTGCCTTCAAAGAGGATGTCTGCAGTTTGGCCCCCTATCATACCAAATACACCTGCTGCCCTGCCAAAGATTGATATGGTCTCGTTGAGCAGCGCAGGGTCAACTGCCTCTCTCATCTCCATTGATGAGAGCAGCTCAAAGGAGTAGTTCAGCAGGCCGTCACCTGCGAGAATGGCTATGGCCTCCCCGTAGACCTTGTGACAGGTAGCCCTGCCACGGCGCAGGTCATCGTCATCCATTGCAGGCAGGTCGTCATGTATCAGGGAGTATGTGTGGAGGCATTCCAGGGCACAGGCAGCAGGCAGGAGCCTGTCTGCATGGCCTCCAACCGCCTCTGCCCCTGCCATCAGGAGTATTGGTCTGACACGTTTGCCCCCTGCCATTATGCTGTAACGCATGGCCTCCATCACAGGGGCGGAGGGATCATTGGTTACTGGTAGAAGACGGTCCAGCGCGGCCTCTACCTTCTCTCTTCGTTCCTTCAGATATGTTTTGAGATGGAATTCCGACACGTCTCTGTCCTGTGGTTGATGGTGCCGGTATTGCGGCCCAGTGATCTTCTGTGAAACTCTCTGTAATGTCAGGTTGCAGGACGTAACCTTGTCTTAAAATCTATCTGAAACCTGAATTGGGTGATTTCCAAGTTTGCATGAGATGCAAGGCGGAAGATACGCAGACGTACTGTTTGTACTTCAAGTGCCCTACAGGCAAGCGAAGACTCCGGCGCAGCAGATCATGCGAAACTGGGAACCCCGCAGTCGTTTCAAATTATGTGGTCAGCAAAAACTGTTAGGCCAAACCCGTTGGGTGGCAGACAATTCCCTATAAAATAGCAATAATCTATTGTAATTAAGGACAAAACAAAACTTCATGTAATTTAAAACATTCAATTTAGGATGAAAGTTTAGACCCACCATACTACTCCTCGCCAGACTGTTAAGTCAATAGTCTGATTGTGGTTTTTTTCTGGGGACAGGGGCACTGAGACAGCATGGCGTACAGTCCTGCATCGTTATTTGGGCAGCCATTGACTAAGCCTTGTTGCGTACATAGAGTTTATGGCAAATGGAATAAAATATAGGTCCATTGATGTGTAGTGTAATGAGCTGATTTTATTGTTTTCTGTTATTTGGTGTTAATGGGATTTTCCCGTTCGCATCAGTGACACAGGTCTTATCTGAAGGAGGTTAAGTATCATGATGGAAACTATTGCCAAATCACAGTGGAAGGATTATCTCGACGATTTTTCCAAGGCCATAAAGGATGTCCCTGTTGAGGTAGAAGTGGAGGCCCTGGGTATTTTTGATAAGAAGGAGGTGGAGTGGCTGCCTCTGTTGGGCGTTTCATATGATCCCAAGGACGATGTGGTGTCCATACTGTTTGAAAAGCTCGATCATATTGTGGAGGATCCGCAACAGATCGCTGTGGAAAAGGACAACGGCACCATTAAGGGTATAGAGATAACATCCGGCCAGGATGCGGCCAAGAATGTCCTCAGGTTCAAGGTGCCGGTAAAGGTATGATAGTGAAGGGGGTATGTTCATGTGCCAGGCATCCGTAGGATTGAATCTGCGTACGGGTGCCTGCACCCTTATTCAGTTGGATGTCTTGTGCTGGATGGAGGAGGGGCAAGGATGAAGGCTGAGCTTGAAAAGATAGTGGCGTGTGACGAGCATGCCAGGTCCTTGGTAAAAGAGGCTGAGGACAAGGCCAACGGCATCCTCCGAAGCGCTGAGCAGGAGGCAGCCGATCTTGAGGCAGGTCTTGAAGCACGTATTGAACAACTGAGGAGAGATGAGATCGAACCCATGATCCAGGCAGCACATGACAGGGCCAGCAGGATAGAATCTGACGCTCAAGACTATATCCAAAGGCTGAAACAGAGGGTTGATGACCACAAAGAGGAGCTGTTGGATAGGTTTTTGCGCACCATATTCTCTAATTACACGATGACGCAGGAGACATCACGGTAATCCCTCTATGCTGGGGCCGTTCATCTACTCATATGCCAATGCCAAGGCACGGGCAATACGTGCCTGGCGGCTCACCCCTGAAGACTGGCACATCCTTGCGAACATGCCGGATCTCGGAAGGGTGATCCAGTATCTTTCCACCACCTCATACTCCCCTTTTATCGCTTCCCATACCAGTTCGGTTTACGATTCCCAGCAGACCTCCCTGGCCAAGAATGAATATGGAGGTTTATTCAAAAAGAGATTGGAAAGGGTATTGTATACCCGTCTAATGGAGGATTATGCCAAGATTTTCCGGGCACTGGGCAGCAGGAGACGCAAGGAGCTCATCCTTTCCCTCTACTCTCGATTTGATGGGCAAAACCTCAAGATTCTCCTCAGGGCGCTCTTTTCCATGCGTACCCGTGAGGAGGTGGAACATCTGCTCTTTCCCCAATGCGGGTTAAGCCGCATACCATGGAGTGACCTCTGGGCACTTGATGATATATCACAGGTAGAGGCCAGGCTTGGCCGTTCCGTCTTTGCCCAGGCACTTAGGTTCGCATATCCCCAGTTTCAGGCCCAGGGTATCCTGTTCCCCCTTGAGATCGCGGTGGATCATGCATGTTTTCATTGGCTCAGGCGTTCTGTGGCAGCCCTGTCCCGTGGTGATTACAGGGCGGTGCATATGGTGGTGGGACCATTTATTGATTTTGTCAACATA
>Ga0256914_1000918_pt1 | contig 28256 bp, 20 predicted proteins | sample HulkmetaG_FD_191571 | JGI IMG/M metagenome (GOLD analysis project Ga0256914, IMG submission 191571) | Hydrothermal chimney microbial communities from Main Endeavour vent field at the Juan de Fuca Ridge, Pacific Ocean - Hulk | ecosystem: Environmental > Aquatic > Marine > Hydrothermal vents ... | reverse complement strand
GGGGTGTTTCAGGATGTAGAGGAAGGCCTGTCTGGACGGGAGGGGGAAGGGGCGGGCCTTCTTCCTGTCCAGGCCCTCCAGGATCTTTTCCAGGATGGACCGGCCGGGCGGGGAAGAAGGGGGACTTCTTGTTACAGGTCGTGGCAGGTCACCACGTCCTGGATGTCCACCCAGGGAGAGTGCCCCCTTCCGCCTTGGCCGATCAAGGTGAGGTGGACGAGAACCTGCCTGGCCGAGGCGGGGCCGATGATCTGGACTTCGAAACCGTGGGGATAGCCGTCACCCGTCGATTGGAGGATGGCGAACTTGGCCAGGCCGTAGTTTTTCTGTGCCCAGTTCGTCGCAACGGAGATCCTCTTCCTCTCGAAAGTGACGGTCCTGGTGTAGGCCGGATCGGAGGGGATCTTCCAGCCGGGGTGGCTGGAAGGGGTTATGGCCTGGAGGGTCGGGCCGGATTGGATCTCGGCGAAGGCCGAATCGAAATCCTCGCCGGGTGTCCAGAGGTAGTCGATTTTCTTTCCCACCTGGGGGGTCGAAAGGGCTTCCAGGACATCGGCCTGGATGGAGGGATCCAAGTCCTGGAACCTCTTCCAGTCGGCGAAGGGAACGCTCACCCAGGCGGCCAGGTCGAGACCTCTGGGAGACCCGGGCTTGAAGTCGGTAGGCACCTTTCTCAGGAAGTAGGCGGTGAACCTGTAGATGTCCAGCCGCACATCGTCCAGGGAGTTCTTTTTTCCCGGCTGGCCCGTGGCGTCGCAGTAGTCGTGCCACTGGACGATTTCCTCCGGTGTCGGGAAGGGAACCACGGCCTTGGCGAAGAAGAGGAGGTTACCCGTCTTTCGGTTCGAAGGCGTGTCCTTTCCGAAGACCCCGAAAGCGGCGATCTTGGGGAGGGTGCTGGAATTCAGGGCCGCCGCGCTTCCCAGGTCCACCTTGCTCCAATACGTATTGCCCTGGGTGTCCCTCTGGAAGAGGTGCACCGAGGCCCGGAGGGCGTCCCGGATGCTCAGAAGTTCCTTCTGGGCGAGGATGGTGATCTTCCCCTGGGAGACGGCCATCTGGGAGGCGTCCTTGGCAAGGATGGTGGTTCGGGCGATCACGCCGACGATCACGATCAGGATGGATGCGGCGATGAGGACCTCCACGAAGGTCATGCCCCGCCGCGCGCGAAGGCGCATCTCTTTCGTTGCCGTTTTCATTCCCGCCATGGCGTTTCTCCCCCTCACCTGTCGATGTAGAACTTGACCGTGTGGCTGGAGTAATGTAGAGACTCGTTGGACCGGAAACACTCCACCCTCAAGAGATAGGAGCCTTCCGGGAAGGATGCCGCCGGGACGGACCAGTTGTAGGTTTCGTCACCGGAGATGGTGTCCGGCAGAACCACGGCCGGGTCGGTGGGAAGGATCCCCTCCCGGGCCGGCGTGTCGTTCTGGACGTGGAGCCAGGTGGTGCCCCCGTCCTTGGAGTAGGAGAGGACGTAGACCAGGTCGTTCTCGTTCTCTGCGAAGGCGGGCGGGGTGCTGGATGTATAGGGCCTTCCGTCCCACCGCTTCCACTCGATGCCGTAATGGATGGGGATGGTGAGGGGATTGGAGAGTTCGGTGATCTCCGTCGGGCTCTTGATCTGGACCCGGGGAAGCTGAATGATCCTGGGCCCGGTCGAAGGGTTCCCTGATTCGAAGAAGCTGTGGACCAGGCTCACTACGGCGTACTTTGCGATGAAGGCCGACCCGGACTCCACGGTCCTGTCCAGGCCGCTCACAACGATGAAGGCGCCCTTCTGGGGTGAGGAGACGGAAAGGGGCGCCGTCAGGCGGACCAGGGCGGAGCCTTCGTGGCCGTTCTGGTGGTTGTAGTAGGTGTTCAGGATGGACGCGGCGAAGTGGGGGAAGGCGTTCGTCTGGTACCATTCGTCGGGCAAACCGCCGCTGTAGTTCACGTCTATGTCGAAGGGCCGGCTGATCTTGGCGGTCTGGGGGAGGGGGAAGTTGTAGTTGTTCGCCAGTTCCGCCCCCGCTCCGACGAGGGTGCCCGTCTGGCCTCCGGCGAACTGGTGGTGGAAGGTGTGGGAGGAGGAAGTCCCGCAGAGGAATACCGAGGTGCACCCTTCCGTCTGGGTCCTCCTGTAGGTCGGGTCGAAGGTGGTGCCCTGGGGGAGTCCCCAGGTGATGTCCTGCCTTCGGTCACGGAAGAAGGTGTATTTCGAGGACAGGGACCAGGAGAGGGTGGGCAGGTTCCCCGAGGCCTTCCACTGGGCGCCGCCGGGGTTCCAGGCGGTCGTGTTGTCCCAGACCCAGTCGGGGTAGAGCTCGCCGATCCAGTAGAGGCCGAACCAGCGGTCGCTCGAAGATGTGGCGGAATTCCTGAGGATCTTGCCGTTCCTGTAGGCCGAGGCTCCCCCGGAAGAGATGTTGTCCACGTAGATGTCCGAGGCGGTTCCCCAGGGCCTACCGTCGACGGGAATGGAATTGGGATAGCCGTTGGCGCTGTCGTAGCCGATCTCGTTTCCGATCCCCATGTAGTAATAGGAGAAACCCGTCAGGGTGGTCCAGAGGGCTTCCGACCTGGCCAGGGCCGTGCGGAGGAGCTGGGTGAAGCGGGGGACGTCCAGTTCGAGCCTGCCCTTCCAGCGCGACTTCAAGCGCGGCCAGTGGTTGGACGTGCTCGTGTTGAACTGCCCCGACGAGGAGGCCAGCCAGAGGCTTCTTGCGTTGTAGGAGGAGTTCTGGAAGTCGTCGAAGTAGGGATTGTATCCGTCTGGGAAGGAGGAGCCTCCGTGCATGAGGTCCGCGTAGGGACAGAACCGGGGGTCCCCGATGAACTGGTAGCGTTCGGTCCAGGGGACCACCTCGGGCGAAGTGGCCCACCAGGCGTAGGTGACGGACTTGTTTTCCATCTGGGCCTCGTTCCAGTCGAAGGAGGCGCTCACGGCGTCGCCGATCCTGGTGATTACCTTGAAGACCAGGTCCTGGGGATTTCCTGAGGCGTCCTTCGGGAAGTGGTCGTGGGGAAGGGTGATGATCCAACGGGCGGTGTTCTTGGGACGATTCAGGGTGGAATTCAGGTTCCTGAATGTCCCTCCCGTGCCCATGGGACAGGGCACGTACTCCAGGCCGTACAGACGGCAACTGGTGGGAAGGCCCGGTTTCCCCGAAGAAGGCTGGGTGTGCTTCACCGGGCTGCCGTGGAGGCGGATTCGCGTGAAGCCCACACCGTAGGGATTGGAGGGATTCGAGGCCGTGTAGTGGTTGATCGTGGAATACATCAGGGAACCCACGTTGGGGTTCGTGACCCCCTGGACCAGGATGGTCCCCGGGGTGTCGTAATCCACGAGCACGGGGTTCCCCTCGGAATCCAGTTTCTCGCAGAGGATGTCCAGGGTCACCCAGTCGATCCATTTCGTGGAACGTGAAGGATCGGAGAGGAAGGTGTGGACCCGGAGCTTCACATCGTCGCTCGCCGAGGGATTGGACGGGTCTCTCTTGAAGCGAAGTTTCTCCGGGTGGGTGACGGCACGGACGTAAGGATAGTTGGATATGTCCTTGGCGGGGTCGGAGTAGTTCCGCAAGGGCGGCATGGGAAGCAACTCACCGTGGAGGTTCACCAGGATGGCGTTGTGGAACTTCTCCGGGTTGGAGGCCATCTGGTTCAGGAGGATCCTCCAGGTGGGGGTCAGGGGGTCTTCGTCCCCCGAGGCGACGCGCTTGTTGAAGAGCTCCAGCTCGTCGTAGTAGCGCATGGCGTTGTTGAAGTTGTCCGCCAGGGTGTATTCATAGTAGGTCCCGGTCCGGTTGGGGTTGTCCGGCGGGTTGGACGTGGTGTTCTTCAGGGTCCCGTCCTCGTTGATCCGGGCCTTGAAGTTGTCTGGGACGTAGTAGTAGGTGGAGGCCGACCCGCTGGGCATCGTGCCGGGGTAGAAGTAGGCGAAGGGGACGGAGTGGCGGGAGTCCTCGGCCTTGTTTACGTATGGAGTATACCTTGGATTCCGGCCGTAGGCCAGCTTGGTGACCCAGTGGGTCCGGAACCTGAGGCCGGGGTTCCTGGCCTCCAGGTCGCTCACGGTGGCCTCCATGAAGGGCTTGATGGCGTCCATGTAGACCCACCAGCCGGGAACGTTCTCCATCGCCAGGAAGTAGACGTCGTAGACCTGGGAGGAAGGATAGGAGGAGGCGGCGGAATTGATCACCGAGGAGATGGCCGCCTGTTCCACCTGTGTCCCGTCGGACTTGCGCTTGAAGATCCGGACCGTCACGTAGCGGACGTTCCGGTTGTTGAGGCCCTGGAAGGGGCGGACGGTGATCCGCCTGGACCAGACCCACTCCCCTCCTCTCCGGTAGTTTCCGGAAAGGGGATGGTCCGGCGCCACGAGGGATCCTCCCTGGGTGGTGATGGTCAGGGTCGGGTTGTAGGAAGTGCCGTCGTCCAGGGCGTCCAGGTCGATGGCGGCCTCGACCTCCCCGCGGTCCACGTAGGCTTGAAGCTCGGTGAGGATGGCCCCCGCCTTTTCGTAGGCGAAGACCTTGTCCCTGGTATTCCTGGTCTCTCCATAGAAGAGACCCAGATGAGAGACCAGGACGACCGCCACGGCCGTGAAGACGGCCAGGGCGATCATGACCTCTGTGATGGTGAATCCTGCCCGGTTTCTCTTCTTCCCCATGGTCCTACTCCCTGGAATCGGGGTCTATGATTGCCCTGGAAATCCTGTACTGGCCGATCTCCTCCATGAGGACGTTGAGAACGGGTTCGTCGTAGTCCACCTCGGCCGTATCGGCCGTGGCGGAAACGGAAACGTCTCCGAGGACGATCACCTGGCCCCGGAGGACCGATGTCGCCCTCATGGAGAAATCCCCCTTCACGTAGAGGAACCCGGAGAAGTAGCAGGGATTGATTCCCTGGTTGACGGTCACGTCTCCCGTGACGTAGATGATGGCCGCCCCGTTGCTGAGTTTCAGAGGGTGGGTCGTGGAGAAGGAGAGGTCGCAATCGGCGAAGACCACGGTGTTCGGCGGCACGGGGACGGGAAACTGGCTGTTGGAAGTCACAACGAGGTCCGCCATGGAGCGGATGTCCTCCTCGCTCACCCCCCCGAAAACGGCCTCCGTGCCGAAGGTCTCCTCCACGGTTGGAATGGGATCGGAAGGATCGGGGGGAATCACGTAGGTCCCGCCCTGCAGGGTCGCTCCGGAGACGGATGGAGAGCCGGTGTTCCTGATGAAGGCCAGGGCCGGCATGGCCCCTCCCATGATCCTGGCGTTCGAACCGGTGATTGCGATGTCCGATCCCCGGGGTGCGCAGATGGCCGCCTTGGCCGGCGGTGTCAGGGCGAACCTCCGGATCTCGGTGAGCAATTTGCCCCTGGCCAGGACCTGGTTCGGGGCCTGGTCGTAAGAGACGTTCGAGTCGATTCTCTTGTAGACGATTCCCTTGCTAAGGATTTTCCAGACCGTCCCGGAGCCGGAGGCGGCTCCCCGGGACGAGGAGATGTCCTCCACCTCGGAGAGGGGGATCTCGTAACGTCCCCAGAGGGCCCCGGAGATCTCGAAGTCCCGCACCAGGCCTATGGTGGGGTCGTCGGTGTCCAGGATGGGGGGGACGGCGGAAGGGTCCTTCTTGGGTGCGAAGGTCGTCACAGGCTGGGTGGATTGTTTGCGGAACCAGGATAGAGCTTCCACCAACCCGGCCTTGGCGAAGGCCTTGGCCTGGCCCCGCATGCGGAACCAGGTCTCCACGGTGAGCCTGTTGGACTTCATGGCCACCAGGCCTGCGAGCATCAGGCTCGTGGCCAGGATGGCGAAGGCCAGGCCCATGACCAGGGCCGACCCCCTTCGATGCCTTCCGCCCCGATGGAGGGCGCTTTCGTTCCTCATGGCCTTTCCTCCCCGTGAGGGTTCGACTGCCCCTCTTCCCGGTCTGGTCCGGGGGAGGGGAATCCCTATTGGCATCGGCATTTCCCGGCCCATTGGGGGCCTGGGAATGGGATGTTGGGGAGCACCGGTGGATCGTCTTGGGACAGTGCGCCTAAGTCTCCGGTATCAATGGGGTTGGGAGCCGGGAAAAAAGGGCGTTTTCCCCCCTTCCAGAGGGGAGGCCTCAAGAAACTTCAGAGAGGAGATTCCTGATGACCTTGGCAGGGGCTCCCACGGCCAGGCTCCCGGGGGGGATGTCCTTGGTGACCACGCTGTTTGCGCCGATGACGGAGCGGTCCCCGATGGTGACTCCCCGGGTGAGGCAACATCCACGGCCGATCCAGACTTTGTTTCCGATCCGGATCGGTGTGGAAACGAATCCTCCATCCTTTTCCAGGTCCCGGGTGAACTCGTGGTCGTTGTCCCGGATGCTGACGTACTCCCCGACGAGGACGTGGTTTCCCATGGTGATTTCCGCCATGGAGCACAGAATGGTCCCTTGGTTGAGAACGAAGTGGTCCCCTATGGTGATTCTTCCCTCCCCTTGGGTCTCCAGGACCACTTCTCCGTAAAGGTTCCCTCTCTCTCCCAAGGCGACCCTTCCCGTCCCCTGGACCCTGACCTTTCCATATACCTGGACGCCCGGGCCCGTCCGGACTCCCGCCGCCCGGAGTTCCACGAGGCGGGCGATCCGCACCAGGCGGGCCAGGGGTATCCGCAGGATCCTCCAGAAAGGAACCACTCCCCCCACCAGAATGTCCCGGGTCAGGTCTTTGCCGCTCATAGGTTGAAATTTCGGTATGAAAGGGGCTTCACCTGGAGGGAGGTCTTCCCTCCTTCAACTCACGGATGTACTCCTCCAGGGTGGGCCGGTGCACCTGGGGATCCTTTCGCATGGAGGAAAGGATGGCCAGGGCCCGTTCCTTCGCCCCCAGGAGCCCCAGGGAGAGGGCCGCCGCCATCCTCTCTTCAGGGGCCCGGGCGGAGTCGGCCAGGACCTTCTCCATCAGGGGGAGGGCCGATTTGCAACGGGTTCGTCCCAGGGCCAGGAGGGCCGCCTGGCGGAGATCGGGCTTTCGTCCCGCGGCCAGGCGCAGGAGGTAGGGATCCGCCTTGGCGCAACCCAGGAGCCCCAGGGCCTCGACGGCGTAGATCCCGGCCGTCCTGTCGGCGATCAGGGATGCCAGGTCCGGGCAGAGGGTCCGGGCGAAGGGGCCCAGTTTTCGGGCCGCGAAGACTGCGGTGAAACGGATATTGGTGTGCCGGTCCCGGAAGGCGGTCCGCAGGGCGGGAAGGGCAGCCTTCCCCGAGCGGGCGAGGATGAAGGCCGCATCGTCCTGGTAGCGCATGTTGAACCGGAGACAGGCTTTCAGGCGGAGGAGGAGCTCCCTCTCCAGGGCCGGAGGCGGGGGGCCGCCGGCGTCCTTCGGAGCCCTGCCCTCCCTCCTCCACTCCTCCATGAGGCGCCGGGCCAGGGTTTTCAGCTCGGCCCAGGTTCCGCCCTTCTTCCAGGAGATCCCTTCCCACCCCAGGATCTCCACCAGGATCCTCCCCGCTTCCTCCATGACCTTGCCCCCCTTCGCCAGAAGGCCGAGGAGAAAGGGCAGGCCCGAGAGGTTCTTGTGCAGGGCCAGGGACCGGGCGGTCCATGCCAGGGCGTAGGGATCGCCGTATTCTTCATACTTGAGGCGCAGGATCAGGACGGGAATCTCGGCGGGGCCGCCGAGCTCCCCCAGGAGGACCACGGCCCTCCTTCTTGGTTCCACGGCCTGGTCGGGTCTTCCTTCCAGGGCCAGGCGGCAGAGCTGGACGGCCGCCCGGCCTCCCATCCCGGCGGCCCAGTCGAGGATCCGGACCTTCTTGGGCCCCGGCACCCGGGCGGACAGGAGGAGGGGGGCCAGTGCGGCGGCCGACCGGGGCCACTCCGCCTTGAGGTCCCGCCAACCCCTTGCGGCCATCCGGAAATCGTCCACCATGGCCAGTTCGGCCGCTGCGGCCAGGTCCCTTCCCGGTTTCTCCGCGAGGAAATCCTTTTCTTCCGGGAGCTTCCCCAAAGCCTCCTCCACGGCGTCGGTGAACTTCGGCGGCGGCGGGGGCGGTTCGCCGGGGAGTTCCTCCCGCCCCGCGCAAGCGGAGAGGAGGAGAAGGAGGAGGATTCCTCGAAGGTGGAGCCTCACGGGAGTTTCACCTCTTTTTCGTAGAGAACCACGGCCCTCTCGGCGTCGACGAAACGGATCCGGTCCCAGGAGACGGCCCCTTCGTCGGGGACGAAGGGGGTCGCCCTGTAGTCCAGGCGCACCCGGGCCGCGGCGGCCCCGGCGGGTGGGGTCACGTGGAACACCCGTTTCTCCCCGGCGGGAATCTGGGTGTTGGGTCCGGGCTCTTCCCTGTAGGGCTGGCGGAACCGGGCCACCCGCTTCCAAGGGGTCCACTTTCCCTTTACCAGGAACCGGACCAGGAGGTCCGATGCCCTGTGCCGTGAGTCGGTGGGGAAATTGTGGCCGGCGAAAAGGTTGGTCACCGCCAGGTCCAGGCCCTTTCCGGTCTTCTTCACCTCCAGGGAGACGCCCTCCCGGATGAACTTGGGATGGTGGGAGCCGGGAAACACGTGGCTCCTGCCCTTCATGGTGGTCCCGTCTGGAAGGCGCCGGAGGGCGGTGGGCATGTGGCAGGCGTTGCAACCCTTGCCCTCCTTCGCGGCGGGAGAGGCCTGCCACTGCTTGTGGGTGAAGTGCTGGTCGTGGCAGGGCCGGCAAAGGGCGTTGGTCCCCAGGTCGGCGCTCTTCACGGGGGAGCAGGGCGCCTGGGGCACGTCCCGGGTCCCCCGGACCCTCCCCTGGGCGTCCATGTGGCAGGAGAGACAACCTACGCCCTCCTTGAGGCGGGTGGTCCTGGGAAGAACCCGCTGGTCCAGGCCGGTTTCCATGACGGGCCGGGGAACGTGGCAGGAGAGACAGGCCTGGTTCCGGAAATCGTTGGATAGTTTCCGGACCTCAGGATCCGTCCAGGCCTTCGAGTGCCAGGACTCCTTCCACTCCTTGTAGACCTCGGGGTGGCAGAACTTGCACTGGGAACTGGATGTGAAGGCCGGCGGTTTGCGCTTGCCCGGCCGGTTCGTGGAAAAGGCCGCCACGGCCCCGATCGCGAGGGCGAGGATGCCCGCCGCCAGGGCGAGCCTGGCAAGGGGCCTGGTCCGCTTCACGGGCCTTCCCGGGCCGGTCCCGGTCACGGTTCGGGGGGAGCCGTGGGAGGGGGGGCCCCCCGAAGGAGGCACCGGGGGAGGCGGAACGAATCCTTTCCCCAGGAATTCCCCCACGAAGGGATGGGGCGGATTCTCGAGAAGGTCCCGTCCCTTTCCCGCGGCCAGGATCCTGCCGTCCTTCATCACGGCGATCCTGTCTCCCAGGCGGAGGGCCTCCTCCCTGTCGTGGGTGACGAAGAGGCAGGCCACACCTTTCTCCTTCACCACCTTCACCACCAGTTCCCCCAAGCTGATTCTCAGGTGGGGGTCGAGGGAGCGGAGGGGCTCGTCCATGAGGAGGAGGGCCGGGTCGCCGGCCAGGGCCCGCGCGAGGGCCACCCTCTGGCCCTCGCCGCCGGAGAGTTCCCCCGGAAGGGATCGGGCCTTGCCCGGAAGCCCCACCAGCTCCAGGAGGCGGGCCGCCTCGGCCTTCCTCTCTTTCCGGGTTCCCTTCGCGGCGAAGGCCACCTGGTCCAGGGCCTTCATGTGGGGCCAGAGAGCCAGGTTCTGGAAGACCATGCCGATCTTCCTCTTCCCCGGCTCCACCCGTGGGGCCGGATCGTTCAGGACTCTTCCTTCCAGGACGATCCTCCCGGCCCGGGGAAGGAGGAGTCCCGCCACGGCCCTGAGCAAAGTGGTCTTCCCGCAGCCGGAAGGGCCCACGAGGCAGAGGATCTCCCCCCTTTCGACCTCCAGGTCCACCGGGCCGAGGAGGAAGTCTCCGCCGGGCGATACCGACAATTCCCGGATCTCCAGAGCCGCCATCACGCCACCTCCGGCCGTTTCCCCGTGACCGTCCAGTAGAGCAGGGGCAGGGAAGCGGAGCAAAGGAACAAAAGGATGAACAGGGCCGCCCCGACGTCCTGGCCTCCGAAATGCACGACATTTGCGATTCGGTTGATGGCCGTGGGGTTACCCGCCGGGACCCGGGCCGCCAGGTCCAGCTCTCTCAGAGAGAGGACGAAGGTCAGGATCGCCCCGGCGAAGCCGGCGGGAAGGGCCATGGGCAGGTGGACCTTCAAGAACCGCCTCAGGGGACCGGCTCCCGCCAGGAGGGCGGCTTCCTCCATCTGGCCCGGGACCCGGCGGAACCAGGCCGCCAGGGAGAGCACCGCCAGGGGAAGGAAACGGGCCGTGTAGGCCAGTACGAGCATGAGGGGGGTCCCGTAGACCCAGGCCAGGAGGTCTCCCACGGGGCCGGGGGTGTCGTTCCAGAGCCGGATGATCCCGATCCCCAGGAGGACCCCCGGGACCGACAGGGGAAGGAGTGCCAGGGCCTCGACGAGCCTGCCCCGCCGGGAACGGGCCGCCAGGTGGCCCAAGGGAAGGGCCAGGAGGGCCGTCACCAGACCGGCCCCGGCGGCGCATTCCAGGGAGTAGATCAGGTCCCCTCCACCTTGGTCCCAGGCCTTGGCGAAGGTGGAGAGGCCGTGGGTCCAGGTGAGCATGGAGGCAAGGGGATAGGCGAGGCCGAGGAGGAGGGTTCCCCCCGCCCAGAAGAGACCGGCCGCTCCGAAAAGACGGGCCTTCCCCCTGGGAAGGTATCCCTTCCGGCCCACCAGGCTCTCCTGGTCGGCCGTGACCGTCTCGGAGGTTCCCTTGGCCCGGAAACGCAAAAGAAGGACCAGGGCGAGGGCGGTGAAGGCGATCAGGGGCCAGGATGCGGCCACGGCGGAGGCGCTCGCCGCCTCTCCCTGTCTCCCCAGGATGTCCCAGCGCCGGAAGATCTCTTCCGGATAGGAGTACCAGCGCTTCCCTCCGCCCAGGACGGAGAGATATTCGGGGACGCCGAACTCCGAGGCGGAGAAGACGAAGACGAAGAGGGCTCCCGCCAGGGCGTCGGGGGCGATCATCCTCAGGAGGAGCAGCCTGGCCCGTCCCTCCCCGCGGGCGATCCTGGCCGAGTCGAAGAGCCTGGCGTCCACCGATTCCAGGGCCCTGACGGAGAGGATGGAGACGAAGGGAAAGAGGCAGAACGTCAGGATCAGGACCGTCCCCAGGAGGCTCTGGAGTCCTCCCATGGCGTTGAAGACCGCCTGTCCGAAGAGGACCACCCAGTGGGCCGCCCCGGAGACGGTGGCGGGATCGCGGGTGTCGCTCCAGGCCATGGCTCCCACGATGGGGGGGATCATGAGGGGGGCCACGCCCAGGACCCGGAAGAGGGGGGCCCCGGGAACCGAGCCGGAGGTTACGGAGAGGGCGAAACCCACGCCCACGACCAGGGCCAGGGCCGTGGTGAGTCCGGCCAGGACGAAGGTGTGCCAGAGCTTCAGGAGGGTCACGGTGGACCCGAAGATCTCCCGCGTGACGGGACCCAGGGCGGAGAGGGAATCCAGGAACATCCTCCCCACGGGCCCGTAGCAGAGGAAGGCCGCGAAGAGTCCGGCAAGGATGTAGGCCCCCTTCTTCATTCCGAGAAGATCTCCGCCAGGCGCCCCGCAAGGTGGTCCAGCTCGGCCCCGAGTTTCACCGGGTCCCACTTCATGGACTTGAAAGTCCCGGGCCTTCCCTCGGGGTCGGGTTGCTTGACGAAGGAGGGGTGGGGCACTCCGGGGTGGAGGGGGATCTGGGCGGAGGGTCCTTCGGCCAGGAGGGTCTCGACCTTGGGGGAGAGGAGGAACTCGATGAGCCTGTCGGCCTGGGCCGGGTGGGGACACCCCTTGATCTTGCAGACCGTATTCGGGATGACCATGGTCCCCATGCCCTCCTGGTCTGGGAAGACCCGGGCCACGGGAGCTCCCTCCAGGCGGGCCACGTTGAAGTCGTCCGTGTCGGTGAGGCCCCAGGCGAACTTCCCCTCCGAGACCTGGCGCCTCACGTGGGCGTTGCCCTGGGTGAGGCCGACCTGGTTGGCCAGGATCTTGCGGAAGAAGGCCTCGGCCTTCTCCTTGCCCATGACCTGGTAGAGGGCGGCGAAGTGGGTGAGGGTGGTCCCCGTCCGGGGCCGGGCCATGCAACACCGGCCCTTCCACTTGGGGGCGGCCAGTTCCAGGACGGACCGGGGCCAGGTGGCGGGATCCGGCAAGAGCCTGGTGTTGACGATGATCACCCTGGCCCGGGCGGCGAACCCCACCCAGTATCCCTCGGGATCCTTCCATTCCGCCGGGATGCCCTCGGCGTTGGCCGCCCTGAAGGGGAGGAGGAGGCCCTTCTTCTGGAGCTTGATGGTGTTCACCACCTCGTTGTTCCAGAAGACGTCGCACCTGGGACGGCCCGCCTCCTCGACGATCTGGTGGACCAGGCCCACCGTCTTGGTGAGCTCCGTGTCGAAGAGGGGTTCCACCCGGATGCCCGTCTCCTCCTGGAAGAGTTTCAGGATCTTCGTGGCATACTGCTGGTCCTGGGAACAGTAGACCCGGACCACCCCGGAACCGCCCGACCCGCCGCACCCGGCGAGGAAGAGGATGGGGAGGACGAGGGAAAGCCAGATTCGCCGTCGGGTCCGCATGGCCGCCCGCCTTTCTTTCGGTTGTCTGTGCCCGGGTCTCCTCACCCCCGCCGCCCCGGTTCAAATTACGTGCCCGGGACCCCGGGAGGCCGGAAGAACCCCTCCTTGTGGTCTTTCCTTCCCGGTTCGTGCCTGGAGGTAACATCTTCCCCTTGTTTCCTCCAAGTCCCAAGGGGAGGATCGGGCCCTGTCCTTCCAGGAAGGAAGAACCAGCGGTGAAGATCTCCGACTTTCGCTCCGACACGGTGACCAGGCCCGACGAGGCCATGCGGAGAGCCATGGCCTCGGCCCGGGTGGGAGACGACGTCCTGGGGGACGATCCCACGGTGAAGGAGTTGGAGGAGGTCGTGGCCGGGATCTGCGGCTTCCCGGCGGGTCTCTTCGTCCCTTCGGGCACCATGGGGAACCAGGTGGCCCTCCACGTCCATTGCCGGCCCGGCGACGAGGTCCTGGCCGACCCGGCGAGCCATGTCTTCAACTACGAAGGGGGTGGGGCGGCCCGGTTCAGCGGCGTCCAGGTCCGCCAGGTCCCCTTTCCTCCGGGAGGGGTGGACCTGGACGGGCTGGAGGCGGCCCTGCGGGACCCTTCGGACGAACACCAGCCTCGAACCAGGCTGATCGCCGAGGAGAACACCCAGAACCTGAGAGCCGGCGCCGTGATCCCTCCCGAGGTCCACGACTCCCTGGCCCGGTTCTGCCGGGAGAGGGGTCTTCTCCTGCACGTGGACGGGGCCAGGATCTGGAACGCCGCCGTAGCTTCGGGCGTGCCCCCCTCCAGGCTTCTTGGAGGGGCCCATTCGGCCATGGTCTGCCTCTCCAAGGGGCTGGGGGCTCCTGTTGGGAGCGTCCTTCTTGGGACGGAGGAGTTTCGGGAGGAGGCGGTCCGGGCCAGGAAGGCCTTCGGCGGGGGGATGCGCCAGTCGGGGATCCTGGCTGCGGCGGGCCTGGCGGCCCTGGAAGGCTGGGAGGAGAGGATCGCCTCCGACCACGCCCGGGCACGTGCCCTGGCGGAGGGCCTGGGGGGGATTCCCGGGATCGTGGTGGAAAATCCCCTTCCCCGGTCCAACATGGTCTACCTCACCGTGGAAGGTCCCCCCGGGTCGGCCCCGGACCTGGAGAGGAAGCTCGCCGGGATGGGTGTCCTCTGCATCGCCCTGGAGGACCGGATCCGCCTGGTGACCCACAGGGACGTAGGGGACGAAGACGTGGAACGGGCGCTCCGGGCCTTCCGGGACGCCCTCCCTTAGAGGACGGAAAGGAAAGATGAGCATCTTCAAGGCTTACGACATCCGTGGAATCTATCCCGACGAACTCGACGAGAAGACGGCCGAGAAGATCGGCGCCGCCTTCGCCCGTTTCCTGGATGCCGGGAACCTGGTCGTGGGAAGGGACATGCGCACCATGGCTCCCGCCATCGAGGAGGCCGTGATCCGGGGAATCACATCCACGGGCTGCGACGTCACACGCATCGGGCTCTCCTCTACGCCCATGGCCTATTTCGCCATCGGCAAACTCCCCTGTGACGGCGGACTGAACGTCACGGCCTCCCACAATCCGCCGCAATACATCGGGTTCAAACTCTGCCGCGAGGGAGCCCGTCCCCTGAGCGGGGACACGGGGATCCAGAAGATTCGTGAAATGGTGGAGAGCCTCTCCGATGCCGATGTCCGGGCGGACCGCCCGGGCGAGGTGTCCGACGTGGACGTGCGGGATGACTACGTGAAGCACGTCCTCTCCTTCGCCGAGGAGATCCGGCCCATGACCATCTGCGTGGATTACGCAAACGGGATGGGAGCCTACGTGATCCCCCGGATCCTGGATGCCCTTCCCCAGGTTGAGGTCCACGCCCTCTACGACGAACTGGACGGGACCTTCCCGAACCACGAGGCCAACCCCTTGAAGGAGGAGAACCTGGAGGACCTGAGGAAGCTCGTCCTCGAGACCGGGGCCGACCTGGGGGTGGAATTCGACGGCGACGCCGACAGGTGCGCCTTCATGGACGGCGAGGGGAAGGTGGTCTCCAGCGATCTGATCACGGCCATCCTGGCGAGGGATCTCCTGGCCAAGCACCCGGGCAAGGGGATCCTCTACGACATCCGCTCCAGCCGGGTCGTCCCCGAGGAGATCCGCCGCCTCGGTGGTAGGCCCGTCCGGGAGAGGGTGGGCCACTCCTTCATGAAGGAGACCATGCGGCGTGAGGATTGCGCCGGCGGGGGGGAGCTCTCGGGGCACTACTATTTCGCCGACAACTATTTCAGCGATTCCGGGATCATCGCCCTCCTGAAGATCCTGAACGTCCTCACCAAGGAGGGGAAGAGCCTCAAGGAGGTGGCCGACGCCCTGAGGAAATATCCCTCCACGGGAGAGATCAACTTCCGCGTAGAGGACAAGGAGGGGCTCATCCGCAAGCTCGCCGAGATCTACAAGGACGGAAAGATCGACTGGCTCGACGGGATCACCGTGAGCTATCCCGACTGGTGGTTCAACGTGCGGCCTTCCAATACCGAGCCCTACCTGAGGCTGGTCCTCGAGGCCGACGACGAAGAGCTTCTCCGGAAGAAGAAGGAGGAGCTGGTCTCCATCCTGGGCACGCCCGTCTGAGACGATGGGAGCCTTCCGTCCGTCGGGTGTCCTGGCCCTCTCCAGCGATTTCGGAGGACTGGGTCCCTACGAGGGCCAGATGCGGGGCGCCGCGTTGTGTGCCGCCCCGGGGGTGAAGGTCCTGGACCTCTGGCACGGAGTTCCCCCCCAGGACGTGCGGACGGGGGCCGTCCTCCTGCCCCGGCTGTGGGCCTCCTTCCCGGAGGGTACGGTCCACGTAGTGGTCGTGGACCCTGGCGTGGGGACGGATAGGGCCGCCCTCGCAGTGGCCTGGCGGGGCCGGCTCCTGGTGGGGCCGGACAACGGGATCTTCACCAGGGCCCTGGAGGAGGGAGGGGAGGCCCGCCTCCTGGGGATCCCCGGCGGGGCGGTCCTCTCCCGGACCTTCCACGGGAGGGACCTCTTCGCCCCCGCCGGGGCCCGCCTGGCCGCAGGGACTCTCACCTGGGAGGAACTGGAGCCTCCCCGGAAGGAACCCCTCAGGCTCGAACTTCCCTCCTGGACGGGAGGGGCCGGGGGCGGAGCTCGAGGGGAGATCTTCTATTGCGACCCCTTCGGGAACCTGGTGAGCACCATCCCGGCCGAGGCCCTCGGACCTGGAAGGGGAAGGGTGGAGATCCTGGGCAGGGCCGTTCCCCTGGTGGAGACCTACGGGGCCGTTCCGAAGGGAGCCCTCCTGGCCCTGGTGAACTCCTTCGGGCTCTTGGAGGTCGCCTGCAGGGACGGGTCGGCCCGAAAGGTCCTGGGCGCCGGGGAGGGTACGGTGGTCCGCTTCCTCCCCGGAGAGGGGGAGGGGGCGGGCTAGGGGGCCGGGAGGATCATTTGCCCTTGGGCGGGTTTCCCCAGAGCATCTCCCGGGCCAGGGTGAAGGCCCGAACAGGAACGGGGAAATCCGGCGCAAGGCAGAGGACCGCCGAAGGGGCCTCCTTCCTCCGGGAGGCCGGGATCCTGAGGGCCCTCAGGAAGGCCGTCACCGCCTCTGGATCGGCAGGGGCCCGCTCCAGGAACTTCTCCATCGCCACCCAGCTCCTCTCCGTGGAGAACCAGCCCAGCCACTGGGCCCTCCAGGTCCAGAGGGGATCGGACTTCCTCCTTTCCCCCCAGAAGAGGTCCGGCGGATCCTGGGCGGCTTCCATGGCACCCAGGGCGAGGGCCGCCGCTTGGACGGTGAAGGGATCCTGGGAACGGAGGAAGAGGGCCGCCAGGTCGGGAGCGGAGGCCTTCTCCTTGCCCAGACCCAGCCCAAGGGCAAGGGCCCCCTGGACGAGGGGGTCGGTCTCCTTCTTCAGGGCGCCGTGGAGGGCGGGGCCCGTGGCGGGAAGGGCCAGGAAACCCAGGGCCAGGGCGCAGGCGGCCCTCCGTTCCGGGTCCTTGGAACCTGTCAGGTCCCTCTGGATCTCCTTGAGGAAAGCAGGCTCCCGGAACTTGGCCATACCCTGGGCCACGGTCACCAGGTGAGCCCAAGGCCCCTTGGCCTTCTTCCGCAGGAGAGAGAGGTACCGGATTCCTTCCTTTCCCCCCCGCCGGGCCAGGGCCTCCAGGGCGAGGGCCGCCGTCCGGGCGTTCCTTCCCCGGTTGCGCAAGGCGGCCTGGTAGAGTTCCCGCCAGCCCAGCTTTTCTTTCGGCGGGGCGTAGGCCAGGGCGGCCAGGTAGAAGGGCCTGGCTTCGTCCCTGCTGCGCTTCAACAAGCGCTGGAGGATCTTGGAGACCGTGGGAAAGCTCAGGCGGGCCGCCGTCCAGGCGGCCGCTCCCCTGAGGGACTTGTCGGCGAACTTGTCCTGGTCCAGGTTGGCCACCAGGGGCGTGGCGTCACCCGGGGTTCCGCAAAGGGTCAGGGCCGCCAGGATGCCCAGGATGGTCTGGGCATGGGCCTGCTGGGACCGGGATAGCATCCTCTGCATGACCTGGAGGAGGTTTCCCTTCCCCTGGTTCTCCCTGAGGAGGGCCAGGGAGACCAGGGCCAGGTCCTTCTCGGGCCCGTCCTTCTCCATGGGGGAGATCAGGGCCGTCAAGGGGCCGGCCGCACCAGGCTCGCCTCCCAGTCCGGCGGCCAGGATGGCCGCCTGGCGGGTCATGGGGTCCCGGGCCTGGGTCATCCCCTCCATCACCCTGGGAAGGCTCCCCATGGGGTCCGCCGCGGCGAAGGTGAGGATCGCCTCGGCGGCAAGGGCCCTGTTGGAGCCCGTGGCGATCTTCTTCACCAGGGGAACGAGGACCTTCTTCACCTGGTCCTCTTCCATCTTCCCTCCCAGGGAGGGAAGGGGGGAAAGGGTGAAGGCCGCCCGTTCCCGGAGCCACAGGACGAAGGGGTCGGCCTTCTTGCGCCGCCTCTGGGCGGGAAGGGCGGGAAGGAGGAAGACCGGTACGAGTAGGAGGAAAAGGGCTTTCTTCTGGAACCGAGCCTGCATGGGTTCATTACTCCTTGTCCCTGAGCCTGGTCCCGGGGGCCTTCGGCCTTCCCGGGGGGCCGGGTTTTCCTGGACAATCCGCGTCCCGGGCCCGACTTTGGGCCGGGCCCAGCCCAGGAGGGGGATCGGGTCTCCGATCTCCGCTCCAGGATAAGACATACGTCCCTTTTCGGCATCTTCGAAAGGAGGCTCATGGGAAAAGCCCTGGTTCTGGATCCCTTCGCCGGCGTCTCGGGGGACATGTGGCTCGCCCTCCTGGTGGACCTCGGCCTGGAACCACGGCGCCTGGAGGAGGCCCTTTCCTCCCTCCCCCTTCCCCCCTGGTCCCTCTGGACCGGGAGGGTGAAGAGAGGGGCTCTCCAGGCGACCCGGTTGGAGTTCCGCTTTCCCCGGGAGAGACAACCCCACCGGGGATTGAAGGACCTGGAAGGGATCCTCCAGGGAGGGAATCTTCCAGGTGAGGTCTCCCGGCGGGCTTCCCAGGTCTTCCGCCTCCTTGCCGAGGCCGAGGCCCGGGTCCACGGCGTTCCCCTGGAGAAGATCCACTTCCACGAGGTCGGCGCCCTGGACACGGTGGGGGACGTTTGCGGCGTCCTCTTGGGGCTCCACTTCCTGGAGATCGACCAGGTCTGGACCTTTCCCGTGGCCGCCGGGGCGGGCTTCGTGGAGTGCGCCCACGGAAGGTTGCCCCTTCCTGCGCCGGCGGCGGCGGCCCTCCTCGAGGGCTTCCCCCTCCGGCCCGGACCGGGCGAAGGGGAGAGGACCACGCCTACCGGGGCGGCCCTTCTGAGGGCCTTGGCCCGGCCCTTTCCCCCCGAAGGGACCTACCGTCCTCTCCAGGTGGGGTACGGCGCAGGATCCAGGGAGGGAGGTCCTGTGCCCAACGTGCTCCGGGGATGGATCGCCCAGGTGGAGACCTCCCTGGGCGCCGGGGAGAGCCTTTGGGAGATCCAGGCCAACCTGGACGACCTGACGGGGGAAGGGGCGGGCTCCCTCCTTGGGGAGTTGCTCCGGGCCGGCGCCCTGGACGCCTGGATCACCCAGATCCTCATGAAGAAGGGGAGGCCCGGGCTCTGCGTCTCCGCCCTGGCCGGAGAGGGGGTGAGAGAGAGTGTGGAGGAGGTCTTCTTCCGGGAGACCTCCACCTTGGGAATCCGGCGGCGGAGGGTGGAGAGGACCCGCCTTCCCAGGAGGGTGGAGGAGCTTTCCACACCTTTGGGGACTCTACGTTGCAAGGTCCGGCTCCTCCCCGGAGGAGGAGAGGAGTGGTCCCCCGAGCAGGACGACCTCGAGAGGATCGCCCGGGAGAGGGGGATCTCCCCGGCGGAGGTCCTCAGGCGGATTTCCCCCCTCCTTCCGGGGTGAACCCTCTTTCCCGGAAACCTGGAGGGACTGGAGTGGAAGGGAGGCCCGGGCCGAAGAGAGAGGCATGGTCCCCCGGCCTTCCTTGCCGGGGCCGGCCCCGGCAAGGAACATGTGCCCCATGGTGATCCCCGCCCTGGACGTCCGGAAGGTGGAGAAGAGGTATCCGGCCCCCCGGAAACTCCGGTCCATCCTCCGCCATCCCTTCGCCAGGAAGTACAAGGTGGCCTTGAGGGGGATCAGCCTGAGGGTGGAGCCCGGGGAGCTGGTCACCATCATGGGGCCCACGGGGGCGGGGAAGACCACCTTGCTCAAGATGGTCGCCACCCTGCTCCTTCCCACCCGGGGCGAGGTCCTGGTCTGGGGCCGGAAGGTCGGCGAAGGGGACGCCGAGGTGAAGCGCCGCGTGGGGTTCGTCGTGAGCGACGAGCGCTCCTTCTACTGGCGCCTGACGGGCCGGGAGAACCTGGATTTCTTCGCCGCCCTCCACGGGTTCCACGGAAAGGAGAAGGCCCGGCGGATCCAGGAGTGCCTGGAGATCGTGGAGCTCGTCGAGGAGGCCGACGAGAGGTTCACCGGCTACTCGGCGGGGATGCGGCAGAAACTGGCCATCGCCAGGGGACTCCTCCACGACCCGGACCTGCTGATCCTGGACGAACCCACCCGGTCCCTCGATCCCTACGACCAGGTCCGTTTCGCCACCTTCGCCCTGGAGAGGCTCTCCGGCGGGGGGGAGAGGACCTTGATTCTCGCCACCCACGACCTGGCCCTGGTGGAGCGGGTGGCGAAGCGGGTGATCCTCCTCAGGAAGGGGCGGATCCTGGGGGACGGGACCCGGGAGGACCTGGCCCGGCGCACGGGCGTCCGGGAAGGGCTTCGCCTCCGGATGGACCCGGGGACCACCCTGCCTGCAGGCCTTCCAGGGGTGGTGGAGGTCCAGGACCTGGGAGGGGGGGAATACCGCTTGATCCTCGACGGGGGTGTGGAGTCCCCCCGGGTCGTGGCCCACCTGGCGAACCAGGGCTTCCCCATCCGGGCCCTCCAGCCCGAAGGGCGGACCTGGGCCAGGATCGTCGAGGCGGCCGCCCGGGCCGAGGAGGAGGGGGAATGATTTCCTTCCTCCGCAAGACCTGGGCCTTCATGAAGAGGGACTTCCGGATCGCCACCAGCTACCCCCTGGCCTTCTTCCTCGGGATGGGGGGGATCTTCTTCTCGGTCCTGGTCTGGTTCTTCCTCTCCAGGATGATGAACCAGGTCCGGATGGCCGACCTGGACCGGTACGGCGGGTACTTCGCCTTCGTCATCGTCGGGATCGCCCTCCAGAACTACCTGGCCGTGGCCATGGGAGGGCTCACCCGGTCCATCAGGGAGTCCCAGATGCTGGGCACCCTGGAGATGCTCCTGGCCACCCCAACGGGGCTTCCCACGGTGGTCTTCGCCTCCAGCTTGACTCCTTTCATCGTCACCACCCTCAGGATCCTGGTCTATTTCCTCTTCGGCGCCTTCTGGGGGGTGAGCTTCCACGTGGCCGATCCCTTGGCACTGGGCCTGGCGGTGGTGCTCTCGATCCTCTCCTTCGCCACCTTCGGGATCCTCTCCGCTTCGGTGATCCTGGTGGTGAAGCGGGGCGATCCCGTGGCCCTCCTGGTGGGAGCCTTCTCCACCCTCCTCTCGGGAATCTACTATCCCGTCCAGGTCCTTCCCGGCTGGCTCCAGAAGGTGGCCTGGTTCGTTCCCGTCACCCACGCCGCCGAGGCCTGGCGCGACCTGGTCCTCTCCGGGGCGGGCCTGGCCCAGGTCTCGAACCACCTGATCTGGCTTGCCGTCTTCACGGCCCTCTTCCTCCCCCTCTCGCTCTTGAGCTTCGGCTACGCCATCAGGCTGGCCCGCCTCCACGGGACCCTGGCCCATTTCTGATTTGTCCCTCCTTCCCGGAAGCGGCATGATTCCCGGCGGGAAAGGGGCGGTTCGAAGGGGGGGGAGGATCGGCGGATTGAACCCAACCGGTTACTTTCGCAGGCGGCTCTGCCTCCCCGCCTGGGGTGCGGCCCTCCTGGCCGCAGGTTGTGCCACCCAGGGTGTGGCCCTGCAGGAGTACGATTCCCTCCTTTTGCCGCCCAAAGCCTCCTCTCCCTACGAGCCCCTCCGTTACGGTGACTCCTCCCTCAGGTTTCCCTGGTTCTACCGGCAGTGGGAGGGGACCGGGGTGGACTGGCTCCTGGTCAACCTCTTCGGGATCGAACCTTCCCCCCACAGGGTGCGGCGCCCCCTGGTCTACGCCAGGGAACGGCTCCAGGTCATGGGCCGGGCCGCCCGCCCCCGGGATGTCCAGGAGGCGGCCTTCCGGCTCATCCTGGCGGCCCTCCAGGATCCCTGGCGACTCAACAGGATCACGGCTCTCCAATCCTTGGAGCAATTGGTCCTTCGGATCGGCCCGGGCCCCGCTCCGCCGCCTTCGGCCTCCCGGGAGCCTCCCAAGCCGCCCCTCCTGGACCGGGCATTCCGGGCCCGGGTGGACCGGGAGCGCCGCCGGGGGCGGTGGGATTCCCTGAGAGCCGCCGCCAGGAAGACCTTCCTGGCAGCCCTTTCGGACCCCGTCCAGGCCGTCCGGGTGGAGGCCCTCCAGAAGACTTACGAGATCTGGGGGATCGAGGGGCTCAGGACGGCCGTCCTGGTCCACCAGAAGTGGGGGCCCCAGGGCTGGAGTCCCGCCGTGATCCGCAAGGCCGCTTACTTGTGCCAGGGGGCCCTTCCCGAAGATGCGCGGGACCGGAACGGCGGGCCTTCCCTCTTGGACGTCCTCCACCAGTGGATCCGCAAGCTACCCTCGGAGGAGCTGGTCATGGATTGCCAGAAGGCCGAGGCCGCCATTCTCGGGACTCCTCCCCGGTACGGCCCTTCCTTCCTCCAGGAAGGGGAGGAGAAGAAGCCCTCCAGCGGGCAGGGCCGGGCCGCTCCCGGGGGAGGGAAGGGAGGAAGATGACGAAGAAGAAGTCCTCCACGGCCAAACGGCTTCTCGGACTTTTGAAGCTCCTGGTCTTCCTGGCCCTCATGGCCTGGGTCGTGAGCCGGGTCCAGTTCCGGGATTCGGCCGGGCCCGCCGGCAAGGAGGAGGCCTCGACCTACTGGGGAAAGCTCGTCCTCCAGGGGGAGGACCGGGCCGTCTTCCAGGATCCCGAGGGGAAGGTCCTCCTCCGCCTGGAGAAGGAGATCCTTCCTGGGCCCGGCGGGGCCAAGAAGGTGCTGTGGAGGGAGATTCCGGGGGGGAAGGAGTGGAACGTCCGGGTGGGCTTCCTCCACCGGGTCACCCACATGAAGATTCCCCTCCTCCTCGTCGCCGCTCTGGCCTTCTTCCTCTGCGCCAGTTTCGCCGCCGTCCGCTGGCACTGGCTTCTGCGGGCGAACGGCCTGGAGGTGAGCCTCTGGGAGGCCTGGCGACTCAACTGGGTGGGGGTCTTCTTCAACAACGTCGTTCCCGGCCTCACCGGGGGAGACGTTGTGAAGGCCTATTACATCGCAAAACACACGGGAAAGAAGACCGTCCCCATCCTCACCGTCGTGGTGGACCGGATCCTGGGTCTCACGGCCCTGGCCCTCCTGGCCCTGGTGGTGGTCCTGGCCAATTTCTCCCGATTCCGGGAACTGGCCATGGGGATCCTGGCACTGCTCTCGGCCATCGCCCTCTTCTCCGTTCCCTTTCTCAGCCGGCGGGTCCGGAGGGGCCTCAAGCTGAGCACCCTGTTGAGGAAACTTCCCGGGGCGGGATTCCTCATGCAGTTGGACGAGGCCTTGACCTTCTACCGGAACAAGAAGACGGCTCTCTTCCTCTGGATCCTGGCCTCCATGGGGAACCACATACTCTCTACCGGGTTCGTGGCGATCCTGGGCTTCGCCATGGGCTACACCATCTCCTGGGTGGACTACTTCGTCCTGGTGCCGGTGATCAACATCGCCTCGGCCGTTCCCCTGGCCCCGGCAGGTTGGGGCGTTGGGGAGACTCTCTACGATCTCGCCTTCATGCGCTTCTCCTCCCTGGGACCGGGGGAAGGGGCCGGCCTCTCGGCGGTCTCCCGGGTCCTGGTGACGGCCTGGTCCCTCCTTGGGGGGATCCTCCTGCTCACCATGAAGGACCGGGTCTCGGCCAAGGTGATCGAGGAGGAGATGGAGGAGGAGATGGAGGAGGCCCTGGAAGAAGAGGAGAGGAGGGAACACGGGGTTGCCCCGGCCGGGGGGGAATGAAAAGATCGTGGGCCCGGGAGCGTCCCGGGAAGGAAGTCTGGGGAAGGGGGAGGAACAGGGGCTGCACCTTCCATGAGACCTGTCGTCACCGGATCCATCGCCTTCGATTACCTCATGTCCTTTCCCGGGAAGTTCGAAGACCACTTCCTCCCGGAGAAACTGGACCGCATCAGCGTGAGCTTCCTCGTGGACGAACTCAACGTCCGCCGGGGGGGCTGTGCCGCCAACATCGCCTACAGCCTGGCCCTCCTGGGGGAGAGGCCCCTTTTGGTTGGGGCGGCGGGAAACGACTTCGGGCCCTACGGGAAGGACCTGGAGGCCCTGGGGGTGGACCTCTCGGGGGTGCTGGTGAAGGAAGACGTGAGGACGGCGAGCTTCTTCGCCAACACGGACAGCAAGGGAAACCAGATCGCCAGCTTCTTCACGGGGGCCATGCAATACGCCCGGGAAATCTCCCTCCCGGAGCTGGTGAAGGATCCCGACCCCCTGGTCCTGGTCTCGCCCAACGATCCCGAGGCCATGAGCCGCCACGCCAGGGAGTGCCGGGAAGAGGGATACCGTTTCCTCTACGACCCGAGCCAGCAGATCACCAGGACCCCGGGAGAGAACCTCGTCCGGGACGCCCAGGGTGCCTGGATCCTCCTGGTGAACGAGTACGAGGAGGAGATGTTCCTCAAGAAGACCGGTCTTGCCAGGGAGGAACTGCTCGGTCTGGCAAAGAACGTCGTGGTCACCCTGGGAGAGGAGGGCTCGGAGATCCGGACCCCCGAGGGGACCTTCCGGGTCCCTGCGGCCAGGCCGGAGAGGGTCCTGGATCCCACCGGAGTGGGGGACGCCTTCCGGGCGGGCCTCGTGAAGGGCCTCTCCTGGAATCTTTCCTGGGAGACGGCCGGGAGGATGGGAAGCCTGGCCGCGGTCTACGTCCTGGAGACCGACGGGCCGCAGAGCCACCATTATACGCTCCAGGAATTCGCCGAGCGTTACGCCCGGAACTTCGGGAGCGCCGAGGAGTTGAAACCCCTTCTAGGGGAGGAGGCCTGAGGGATTGCGCCTCTTCGCCGCTCTCCCCGTTCCCGAGGAGATCCGCCGGGCCCTGGAGGAGAAGGTCCGGCGGATCGGTTTCAAGGGAGACGGGGTCCGGTGGGTGGATCCGGCCTTGTGGCACATCACCCTGCGGTTCCTGGGGGAAGTGGCCGAGGAAGAGCTTTCCCTGGTGACGGGCGCCCTGGAGAGGGCCACGAATGGAGCGGCCCCCTTCCTGTGGGAGTGCAGGGGGCTCGGCGGATTTCCCGACTTGAACCGGCCCAGGGTCCTCTGGGCGGGGGTGGATCTTGGGCGAATCCAGATGGTGGAATTGGCCGGACGTGTGGAAGGCGCCCTGGCGGAGGCGGGCTTCCCCAGGGAGGAGAGGCCTTTCCACCCCCATCTCACTTTGGGACGCGCGGCCGGCTCCACCCGGGGAAGGAGAGGAAGGCGGCCGGCTCCCATGGCCCGGAAGGTCCTGGAGGCCTTCCTGCAGGAGGAATCCACCCCCTTCGGGAAAGGCCGGGCGGAGAGGGTCGTCCTCGTGGAGAGCCGGCTCGGGCCGGGCGGGCCGGCCTACCGGGAAGTGGGGGCCTGGGTCCTCCAGGGGGAATGAACCCTGGGAGGGCGGAGGTCCTGAGGCTATGATCTGGGGCGCAATCACCCGGTCGGACGATTTCCCCCTTGGAAACCAGGAGGCTTGAGAGCTGTGACCAGGCAGAATCAGAAGGAATCCCCCGAAACCCGCGAGAAGCGGGCCGCCCTGGAAGGGGCCCTGGCGGCCATCGAGAAGTCCTACGGCAAAGGTTCCATCATGCGCCTCGGCCAGGGGATCCAGATCCCAGTGGACGGCATCTCCACGGGCTCCCTCTCCTTGGACCTGGCCCTGGGTGGGAAGGGACTCCCCAGGGGCAGGGTCGTGGAGATCTTCGGCCCCGAATCCTCGGGGAAGACGACCCTGGCCCTCCACGTGGTGGCCAACGCCCAGAAGGGTGGCGGCGTGGCGGCCTTCATCGATGCCGAACACGCCCTGGATCCGATCTACGCCAGGAAGCTCGGGGTGAACCTGGACGAGCTCCTGATCTCCCAGCCCGATTCGGGGGAGCAGGCCTTGGACATCGCCGAGACCCTGGTGCGGTCCAACGCCGTGGACGTGGTGGTGATCGACTCCGTGGCCGCCCTGGTGCCCAAGGCGGAGCTCGAAGGCGAGATGGGGGATTCCTTCGTGGGCCTCCAGGCCAGGCTCATGAGCCAGGCCCTCCGCAAACTCACGGGTTCCATCTCCAGGTCCAACACCCTGGTGATCTTCATCAACCAGATCCGCGAGAAGATCGGGGTCATGTTCGGAAGCCCCGAGACCACCACCGGCGGAAGGGCCCTCAAGTTCTACGCCTCCGTCCGGATCGACATCCGGCGGATCGGGAAGGTCGGTGCGGGTGAAAACGTCGTTGGCAACCGGACCCGGGCCAAGGTGGTGAAGAACAAGGTCGCCCCGCCCTTCCGGAAGGCCGAATTCGACATCATCTTCGGCAAGGGGATCAACCTGGAGGGGGACATCCTGGACCTGGCCGTCATGAAGGGGATCGTCAAGAAGTCGGGCACCTGGTTCTCCTTCGGCGACATCCGCCTGGGCCAGGGGAGGGAAAAGTCGGTCCAGTTCCTCTCGGACAATCCCAAGCTTCTCGGGGAGATCCGGAAGGCCGTGCTCCAGGCCCACGAGGCCGAGATGAAAGGACACAGCCCGGCGCCCGCCGCCAAGGGCAAGAGCGCCGGCCAGGCTGGAGGCGCGCCCAGGTGAGGCCCCTTCCAGGCGGGGAGGTGAGGGAGGCCTTCCTCTCTTTCTTCGAGGAGAAGGGGCACAAGAGGCTTCCCTCGGCCTCCCTCGTGCCGGAGAACGACCCGACCCTGCTCTTCACCGGGGCGGGGATGAACCAGTTCAAGGACATGTTCCTCGGCAAGGGGAACCTGCCTTGGAAACGGGTCTGCACCGTCCAGAAGTGCATGCGCGTCCCGGACCTCGAGAAAGTCGGGAGGACCCCCAGGCACCACACTCTCTTCGAGATGCTTGGGAACTTCTCCTTCGGCGACTACTTCAAGCGGGAATGCGTCGCCTGGGAGTGGGAGTTCTTCAGCGAGCGCCTGGGGATTCCGGAAGACCAGATGGTGGTCACCATCTACGAGGACGACGACGAGGCCTTCCGGGCCTGGACGGAGGAGGTGGGGCTCTCCCCGGAGAAGGTCTTCCGTTTCGGCGAGAAGGAGAACTTCTGGCCCGCCGAGGCTCCTTCCAAGGGTCCCGACGGTCCTTGCGGGCCCTGTTCGGAGATCTACTTCGACGCCAGGCCGGGAGAACCCCTTCCCCCCAAGGAGGGCCTGAAGTCCCTTCCGGAGGACAGGTTCACCGAGATCGGCAACTGCGTCTTCACCCAGTACGACAGGAAGCCTGGCGGGGTCCTGGCCCCCTTGCCCCAGAAGAACATCGACGTCGGTCTCGGCCTGGAGCGGATCGTGGCCGTCCTGGCCGGGGCTCCCACCAACTTCGACACGGACCTCTTCCTCCCGTACATCCACGACCTCTGCCGCCGCACGGGGAAGGAATACGGCCGTTCCCCCGAGGAGGATTCCCGGATGCGGCGGATCGCCGACCACCTCCGTGCCCTGGTCTTCGCCCTTTCCGACGGGATCACCCCGGGAAACGAAGGCAGGGGATATGTGATCCGGAAGATCCTTCGGAGAGCCGAGAGGGACGGGATCCAGCTCGGACTGGACGCGCCTTTCCTCTGGGAGATGGCTCCCCTCGTGGCGGAAGTGATGGGTGGGGCCTATCCGGAGGTCGTGGAAGCCCAGGAGAGGATCCGGCCCATCCTCAAGTCCGAGGAGGAGGCCTTCCGCCTGGTCTACGAGCGGGGGCTTTCCATCCTGGAGGAGATGCTGGGGCGTCTGCCCGAAGGGGGAACCCTGCCGGGAGAGGCGGCCTTCACCCTCCACGACACCTACGGGTTCCCCTTCGATACCGTCCTCGAGGAGTGCAGGGAGAGGGGATTCGAGGTCGACCAGGAGGGCTTCCGGGCCAGGATGGAAGAGCAGAGGGCCCGTTCCCGCAAGGGTTCGGCCCTGAGCTCGGCCGTCTTCGGTTCTTCCCCCGAGAAGGACCTGGCCCGGGCGGCGGGGGAGAAGACCTTGTTCACCGGTTACGAGAGGGACCGGGACGGAGGGAAGGTCCTGGCCCTCTCCGTCCAGGGCGGGCTCGTCCAGGAGGCCCCCCAGGGAAGCCGGGTCCTCTTCGCCGTGGACCGGACGCCCTTCTACGCCGAATCGGGAGGCCAGGTGGGTGACAAAGGGACCTTCCTCGCCGAAGGAGGTCTTCGCGGGAGGGTGGAGAACACCTTCCCCGTCTCGGGGGTCCACGTCCACGAAGCCGTCGTGGAGGAAGGGACCCTTCGCGTGGGGGACGAGATCCTCCTCGAGATCGATGCCTCCGCCAGGCGGGCCACGGAAAGGAACCACACGGCCACCCACCTTCTCCATGCCGCCTTGCGGGAGGTCCTGGGGCCGGAGGTCCACCAGGCCGGTTCCCTCGTGGGCCCGGAGAAGCTCCGTTTCGACTTCACCTGGGGAAAGAGGCTCTCCGCCGGGGAGATCCGCCGGGTGGAGGACCTGGTGAACGGGAAGATCCTCCGGGCTCTGGACGTGATCGCCCGGGTCATGCCCCTGGAGGAGGCCCGGAAGGCCGGGTTCATGGCCCTCTTCGGGGAGAAGTACGGCGACCAGGTCCGGACCATCACCATCGGCGAGTTCTCCCGGGAACTCTGCGGGGGAACCCACGCCAGGAACACCGGGGCCCTTGGAAGGCTCATCGTCCTCTCCGAAACCTCCGTTTCCGCCGGGACCAGGCGGATCGAGGCGGTGACGGGCGAAGGGGCCATCGAGTGGTCCCGCTCCAGGGAGGCCGTCCTCGAGAGGTTGGCCGCCCTCCTGAAGAGCCCCGTCGGGGCCGTGGAATCCCGGGTGGAGCAACTCCTCGAGGA